>Ga0075522_10003700_pt1 | contig 11099 bp, 7 predicted proteins | sample NGEPerA_FD_74796 | JGI IMG/M metagenome (GOLD analysis project Ga0075522, IMG submission 74796) | Arctic peat soil microbial communities from the Barrow Environmental Observatory site, Barrow, Alaska, USA - NGEE PermafrostL2-A | ecosystem: Environmental > Terrestrial > Soil > Wetlands > Peat ... | reverse complement strand
CAGCAGACGCGCGGCTGAAGCTTCATGTTCGATCTGCGGCAGCGATTCTGCCGTCTGGGCCCGCGCGCGCAGCTCCTGGGCGATCTCGTTCTGCTGCTGCTCCATCGCATCCAGCAGCCTCTGCTGTGCTGCGGCCAGGGCCTGCGCGTTCACTGCGGCAACCTCAGCCGCCGCGCAGGCCTGTTGCACCACGCGATCAGCTTCCGCGGCCAGAAAGTCGTTGTAGGTCTGCGTCTGCGCGTACCGCTCCGCCACCGCCGCGGCGATCTTCGCCGACCTTGCGTTGCGCGGCGCGGGAGAGATCGCTGTGGCACTAAGGGAACCGACGCCTATTCGTCGGCTGCGATGTGCAGCCACGCGCTCCGCGGCCTGCCGCCGCAACGCGGACGCAGCGCGCTCTGCGCTCGGCCGCCTGGACAGCTCCTCCGTCTGGCGCGGCGCTTCGGCGACCTCAAGCGTCGCGGTTGCGGCATCGTCTAATAGTGCGGAGCCCATGATGCGCAAACTCAAAGTCCTGCCAGAGTAGATACGTCCAAACGATATGCAAGGGCCAGGTTGCTATACCCTCAAGGTGTGCCGCGCGTGACGATTGAAACTGTAAGTCGGAGCTCTGTTCCCGGGCTGCGATGGGTCGTGAGAGCAGTTTTGCGACGCCTTTTCCTCTTCATAACTATCACGGCGTGCGCTGGGAGTTTTGCGCAACTCGCCGCGCAACAGGTGACGACTGTGGCACCTCCGGCCAACGTGGACGCAAACTCACAAAATCCAGACTCGCAATATCCGGATGCCGTGCCCGCGCCGGTCGAAGCCGGCCCCAAGGTCAGCCTCGACTCGGCCGGGCCGCAGACCTACGAGAACGGCCACTACATCCTGAACGATCATGTGGTGCTGACCTACAAAGGCCGCACGCTGCGCGCCGACCATATGGAGTATGACCAGGCGACCGGCGATGTCACGCTCACCGGCCACATCGTCGCCGACGGCGGCGACAATGATGAGCACATCGAAGCGAGCCGTGGAGCCTTCAACATCCGCACAGAGACGGGACGGTTCTATGACGTGACTGGCTCCATCGGAGTGCGCCGCCCGTCCGTAGGCCCCATGTCCGCCACCGCTCGCGCCGTCTACGCCAACAGCAATCCCTTCCTGTTTACGGCACGCGTCCTCATCAAAGACGGCCCGCACGACTACGCCTTCGATCACGGCACCTTCACCTCCTGCCAGCTTCCGCGGCCGGACTGGCTGCTCTCTGCGACACGCTTCCGTTCCGACGGAACAACCGCCCGCGCCGGCAACACCGTCTTCCATCTGCTCGGAGTGCCTCTGCTATGGCTCCCCTATGCGACCCACCCTGTGGACACCAGCAGCCGGCAGACCGGCATCCTGATCCCGGAGGTCGGGATCAACTCCGCCAGCAAGGGCGACACCATCGGCGAACAGATCTACTGGGCCATCAACCGCAGCACGGACGTGACTGTGGGCACCATCTACTACTCCGCGCGCGGCTGGGAGCGCACCGCCGGCATCCGCTACCGCGGCCTCGGGCAGGACTTCGCGCGTGGCAGCTACAACGCGCTTGAGGACCGCGGCTACCTGCCCGTCGGCTCTACCGTCCGCGTCAACCAGAGCGGCACGGACGTGCTCTTCAGCGGTCGCAAGGACCTGATCGCCGCGGATGACGCGCCAGAGTCCGGCGCGCCCGCCCCATCGCAAGGCCAGGCCAGGCTAGTGGCGGAGGTCGAATACCTCAGCTCCTTCCCCTATCGCGAGGCCTTCTCCTCGAACTTCAACCAGGCGGTATCGAGCGACGTGATCTCCGACGTCTACGCCCTGCGCGAGTGGAACGGCATGGCGGCTTCACTCGAAGGCGATCGCTACGAGGGGGAGAAGCGCGTCGCCAGCCTGCCCTTTCCGCAGTGCCAGGCATTTGTCCCGTCGCGCTGCGAGGAGCAGGTGCGCATCTTCCATGCGCCATCCATCGAGTTCGCCACGACGGATCATGCGCTCGGCGCTACCCGTCTGCAATGGAACATCGACAGCTCGGTGACGGCATTGAAGCGCACCCAGCCCAGCTTCGCTACCAGCGGAATGGTGGAGCGCCTGGATCTTCACCCGGAGCTTGCGCTTCCGCTTCACTTCGGCGGATGGAACGCCCGCGCATCGCTGGGTGGCCGCAACACGTTTTACAGCCGCAGCCGGGTGCCCCCCGTGCCTGGAGTACCGGGGAGTCCGGTGGAAAGCACAGCAGCGCTGAACCGCGCGAATGTTGAGGCGCTGTTCGATCTGCGTCCTCCTACCCTGGAGCGAACATTCGATGCCGCCTGGTTGCGACGGCTGTTCGGCGGAGAGGTGAAGCACACCATTGAGCCGCAGTTGACCTATCGCTACGTCAGCGGCATCGACAACTTCCGCAACATCCTGCGCTTCGATGCGACCGACATTGCGAGCGACACAAACGAGCTGGAGTACGGCGGAACGCAGCGGCTCTTCCTTCGCCGTGGCGGAGACAAGCCATGCCGTCCTGCCGGCTCTGTCGCGGATGCGACTGAGATACTTGGTTACGCCGGCGCCCAGGAAGATGCCATTGAAGCGCCCGGCGAGGCCGCGGGGAGGCACGACGAAACGCCTCGGGTATGCGGCAACCGCGAATGGATCAGTTGGCGCGTCGCGCAGAAAGTTTTCTTCGATTCGCATTTCGGCGGCGCAGTCACCACAACCGGGCCAAGAAGCATCCTGGCCACCACGCTGGACTTCTCAGGCATCTCGTTCCTCACCGGGCCGCGCAACCTGTCGCCGCTCATCTCGCGGCTGCGCGTGCGCACGTCGGAGAAGCTGGACGTCGAGTGGGACTTCGACTATGACACCGTCGCGGGCAGGTACACCGCGAATAATCTCTACGCAGACGCGCACTGGGGCGACCCCGCCGATCCCTCCCGCCGCTACATCTTCGCGGGAATCGGATACGCACGGCTGAACGCACCCGCGCGCTCTTACGTCGAGGGGGTTCTGTCTTCGGTTGCGGACTTCAATCAGATGCGCGTGCTGCTCGGCTTTGGCAAGCCCACCCGCCCGGGACTGAGCGCGGCCGCCAGCGCAGGCATCGACCTCAATCTGGGTTCAGTCCAATATGGCGCGATCCAGACCTCGTACAACTGGAACTGCTGCGGCCTCAGTATCGAGTACCGCAAGTACGAACTGGGATCGGCGCGTAACGACAATGGCTACAAGTTCAACTTCACCCTGGCCAACATCGGCAGCGCGGGCAATCTGCGGCACTCGGAGCAGGTGTTTTGAGCCGCGTCTCCCTGCCTGCGCGCAGTGTCCCCCACACCGTCATCCCGTGGTTTTCTACGGTGGCGCATGGCGGGTTTACTGCAATTCTGCGTGAGATAATCATGTTTGTGCCGATTCGCCTGAACCGCGTCCGCCTGCTTGCATCCGTGGCCCTTTTCGCCTCAGCGGCGACGCTTGGCTGCCATGCCCAGACCCCGTCTAAAAACGGTCCCGCAGTGCAGGCCGGCGTCAAACTGTCACCACAGGTGGAGCGCCGCATTGAGGTGATGGTGCGCAACCGCTCCAACGTTACGCCTGACTACGCTATTGACATCGGCGTTCCTACCGCGTCAGAGATCGCCGGCTACGACCAGGTGATGGTCAGCTTCTCCTTAAATGGTTCGACAGCCAAGTCGCTGCCCTTCTTTGTCTCGACGGACGGCAAGACGCTGGCCCAGTTCAACAAGTTCGACATGAATGTCGACATGCGCAACGCGCTCTCGGATGCCGGACGTCCCGCGCGGGGCGGCGACGAGCACGCGCCGGTGCTGATCGTCGGCTTTGACGATCTCGAGTGTCCCTATTGCGCGCGCATGAATGCCCAGCTCTTCCCGGCCATCCTCGACCGCTACAAGGACCAGGTGCGCATCGTCTACCGTGACTTCCCGCTGGACCAGCACCCATGGGCCATACACGCCGCGGTGGACGCAAACTGCCTCGCTGCGGCAACTCCCGCCGGCTACTGGAACTACGTCGACTACGTCCACTCGCACGCTGCCGAGATGGGAGCAGACGAAAAGAGCCTGGCTGCGTCTGAAAAGCAGTTGGACAAGCTCGCGATGGATGAGGGCGCCCGGCAGAAGGTGAACCAGCCTGACTTGGTTGCCTGCCTTCTGAAGCAGGACGCCACGAAGGTGAAGGCGTCCGTGGATGAAGCGATGGGCGATCCAACGCACATCGACCAGACCCCGGTGCTTTACATCAATGGAGAAAAGGTGGAAGGTGTATTGCCAATTGAGACGATTTATCGCGTCATCGATCGCGCGCTCATCGCCGAAGGCAGAACGCCTCCTGCAGCGCCTGCCCAGCCTTCGCCGGCGCCAACCAGGCCGGGAAGCTAGTGTAGGATGCGGAGTGGCGAGAGAGTGGACGTGACGACAAAATCAAACAAGCAAAGCGCATGGGTGATGGAACGCGGGCAGCAGTCGGCTCCGTTGGCGTTGCCTGCGCATCTCTCATGCGCGTCGCGTGCGTGGATTGCCGCAGCCATTGCGCTGCCGCTGGCAGCAATCTCAGGCTGCAACCGCGCGCATTCGGCCGATGTGGTCGCGACCGTCAACGGACATGCCGTGATGAAGGCGGACATGGAACGCCTATACCAGGCGCAGTTGGGCCGCAACCCCAGCCAGGTTCCCTCACCCCACCAGGCCGATCAGCTTCGCCTCAGCGTCGTCGAGGCCCTGATCGAACAGGAGATCGAGGAGCAGGCCGCGGCCAAGATGAACCTCGCGGCCACGCCGGAAGAAGTAGACGCCAAGCTTGCGGAACTGAAAGCCCCTTATAGTGAGGACCAGTTCAACGCGCAGTTGCAGGCAACGCATGAGACCCTCGATGACCTGAAGCATGACATCCGCCGCAGCGCCACCATTGAGAAGCTCTTCAACAAGCAGGTCAACTCCAAGGTCACTGTCTCCGACGCGGACGTCAGCAGCTACTACAACCAACATAAAGCTGAGTTCAATCTCATTGAGACCAGTTACCACCTCGCCGTCATCCGCGTCACCAGCGCGCCTTCGCAGCAGCCAGGCAATCTGCAGGGCAGCAAGGCGACCACCGACGCCGAGGCCAAGAAGAAGATCCAGGCGCTGAAGGTCAGGCTCGACTCAGGCGACGAGTTCGGTGCGTTGGCTGCCAACTACTCCGAAGACCCGTCCACCGCCTCCAACGGGGGCGACATGGGCTTTCCGACTGAATCGCAGTTGCGCTCCGACCCGCTTGTTTACGATGCAGTGGTCAAGCTGAAGGCCGGACAGACAACCGACATTCTCCCCCTGATCGATCAGCAGTCCAAGAAGCCTGTGGGGTATGAGGTCTACAAGCTGATCTCGCGCGAACCGGCCGGCCAGCGCGATATCAACGACCCGCGGGTCCAGCAGGTGATCCGCCAGCAGTTGAAGGAAGGCCGCGCCGAGCTCTTGAAGGCCGCCTATGTCGAGATGCTGCGCAATCAGGCCAAGGTGGAGGACTTCTTTGCGGAAGAGGTCTTCAAGAACGATGCCAGGTAGCCGGTCGCGATCCCGTCTGCGGCGCACACTTTCTTCCTAGTCCTCATGCGCTGGCAGTCCCAGCTTCCACAGCACCTGGCGCAGGATTCCCAACCAGATCGGCGCATCCACCTGGCTTGCGCCGATGCGCCGCACCAGACGCCGCACCTGCGCCGGTTCGCCGTTCGCTGCATGACGCCGCGTGTACTCCGTCGCTTCCAGCACGCGGTTCAATAAAAGGGTAACCCTCTCCAGTGAAGCACCGTCGGCGGGACCGTGGCTGGCAGGCGCGGATTTCACGGGCGGCGTCAATCCTCCGCCGCGGACCAGCTCATAGAGACACACCGCCACCGCCTGGCCCAGGTTCATGGAGACGTGATGCTCCCCGGCGATCTGGTGCATGGGGACCGTCAGCAGCCAGTGACAGTGGCTCAACTCATCGTTTGAGAGGCCGGTCTTCTCCGAGCCGAACAGCAGTGCGACCCTCGCGCCCTTCTGCTCTGGTCTTCCGGCCGGTCCCAGAGCTGCGGCGATGCGCTCACCCGCTGCGGGCAGCTCCAGCAGCTCATGTTGCAGGCTGCGTTCGCCCACAGCCGTCGTGCCAACTACCAGCGTGCAATCGGCCACGGCCTCGGCGACAGTGGCAAAGACGCGTGCGCCGGCCATCACCTCTGACGCGTCCACGGCAGAGCGGGCGGCCTCAAACGGCGGCAGAAACTCATTGACCGCGCGCAGGTGCATGAAGCCGAAATCGCGCATGGCCCGTGCCGCCGCACCGATATTGGAGGAGTTGCGCGCGCGCACCAGCACTACGCAGAACCGGCCGCGCTGTTCATCGTTCAGCATCGTTCCCATTGTAAGGAGGACGCCGCGCCACTAGACTCAGCCTTCGGTGGCAGCGCCCCAACTGAGCCGTCGCGGTTCCCTTTGCCCCCAGCGATATAACCTTTCTTCCGGCATCCTCTACACTCGTACTTTGCGCGTTCGCGCACGTAAACTCCACCCGCAATGCCCGATGACTTCGCCCAACTCGTCAAGCAGCAGGCAGACATCGTCCGCATCATTGGCGACTACCTGAAGCTGCGCAAGACCGGCGCGCAGAATTACACCGGCCTCTGCCCCTTTCACAAGGAGAAGACCGGCTCCTTCTCCGTTAACGCCACCCACGGCTACTTCTACTGCTTCGGCTGCCATGAGAAGGGCGACGTCTTCACCTTCGTCATGAAGATGGACGGCCTCAGCTTCCCGGAAGCCGTGCGCGCCGTCGCCACTAAAGCCGGCATCGCTCTGCCGAAGCGCGAGTTCTCGTCTCCTGAAGAAGCACGGGACGCGGGCCTTCGCCGCCAGCTTCTCGATGTGCACGAGGCCGCGACGCAGTACTTCGAGGCGCAGCTTAAATCCCCGGAAGGCGCACGCGCGCGCGAATATTTGACCAGCCGCGGCGTCTCGCCAGAGACGATCAAAACCTTTCGCATCGGCTACGCGCCGGACGACTTCAACACCATGCGCGACGCCCTCACCCCGCACTTCGGCGCCGAAGCCCTGCGCGCAAGCGGCCTGTTCAGCGCGAAGGAGCAGGCTGACGGCTCGCCCGGCCCCATGTACGCGCGCTTCCGCAAGCGCATTACGTTTCCCATCGCAAACGAGGCGGGCAAGGTCATCGCCTTCACTGCACGCGCGCTCGACACCAAGGATGAGAAGGGTCGCGACGTCGCAAAGTATCTGAACTCGCCCGAAGGGCCGCTCTACTCCAAGGGCAGCGTGCTCTTCAATCTCGACAAGGCCAAGGGCGACATGCGCTCCGCCGACTTCGCGCTGCTCGTCGAAGGCCAGATGGACTGCATCTCCGTCTACATGGCCGGCATCCACAACGTCGTCGCCGTCTCCGGTACGGCGTTTACTGAGGCCCAGGTGCGGCTGCTGGCACGATTCACCAAACGCGTGATCGTCAACTTCGATCCCGACACCGCCGGCGCAGCCGCGGCAGAGAAGTCCATCGCCATGCTTACCGAAGAAGACTTCGACGTGAAGATCGTTACGCTGGAAGGCGGGCTTGACCCGGACCGCTTCGTGCGCGAGCAGGGCATCCAGGCCTACGGCGCTGCGCTGCGCGGGGCCAAGCGCTACTCCGACTACCTGATCGAGCGCGCCCTCCAGCTCTTTCCCGGCCACACCGCCGAGGCCAAGGTCAAGCAGCTCAACTTCCTGCTGCCGCACATCCGCCGCATGGCGCATCCTATCCGGCGCAACCAGTTCGCCGAGGACGCGGCCAACAAGCTCGGCATCGACTCCGCCCTCATGCGCCAGGAGCTGAAGCAGGCCGCCGCACAGCGAATCGAGAGCATCCCCGCCCACCGCGCTGAACCGGTAACGGAGACCGAGCGCACTCTGCTGCGCGCGCTGGTGCTGCCCGAGGGCGACCCCGTCCGGGAGCTTGCCGCAGGGTCGATCGCCGCTCATCCCGAGTGGATCGCCGACCTCGCCACCGCCGATCTGCTCGACGCGCTGGCGAATGCGCCCGCGCCCGCCAACCCGCTCGATGCCGCGCACACCGACGAGTTGCGCGCGCATCTTGCGCATACCCTGGACCACGCGCCGCCCGAGAGCGATCCCCTGCAGGTGGAGGGCGCGCTGCACACGCTGCAACATCGCAGCCTGGAACGCCGTCAGCGCGAGCTGCGCACCCAAATCGCCGAGGCCGACCGTCGCGGCGACCAGGAGATGCTCGCCCGCCTCATGTCCGACAAAGTCGCCATCGACCGCAATCTCCGCAATCACTGAGCATCGGCGGTTCCCTGAGGCAGTCCGAGGCATCCTTTCCATGCAGTATCATCGTGAGAGTTTCTGACCGGAGCGGATCCATCCATGTCGCACCCGAGCCAGCTTGAATTTGTAGACCTCACCAAGTCGCTTTTCCCGGATATGTTCGCGGGCCGGAAAGTGCTGGAGATCGGCAGCCTCGACATCAACGGAACCGTTCGCGGGTATTTCACGAACTGCGAGTACACCGGTCTTGATGTGGCTCCCGGCCCCGGTGTTGATGTCGTATGTGAGGGCCAGAAGTACAACGCTCCCGATGCCTCGTTCGATACGGTGATCTGCTGCGAAGTGATGGAGCACAACCCTTACTGGGTTGACACGTTCTACAACATGATGCGGCTTCTCAAGCCCGGCGGCCTCATGATCATGTCCTGCGCCACTGGCTGGCGACCCGAGCATGGAACCTCGCGCTCCGATCCAGGCAATTCCCCACTGACCGTGGAACAGGGATGGGAGTATTACCGTAACCTGGGCGCGCGCGACATTATGCGCAAGGTAGATTTCTCTTCACTCAGCGCATGGGCATTCGCAACCAACTGGGATGCCTGGGACCTTTACTTGCTTGGGACGAAAGATCCCCGGCCCGAAGCCGCTGAAAAGATCGCTTCCTTTAAGGCGAGGTACAAAGGCAGGGTACTTTCCTCTTTCGTCCGGCGCGTATCGCGTGTTCTGCGTGAACCATTTCGGATCGGAGCATTTGTACGCAGAAAGACTGGCATGGGAGCGCGCCCCGGCAATTAGCGCGAGCTTGCGCCGCTCAAGAGCAGTGGCCATTTCTGCTTCCACTCGGCTTCCCAGCGCGTTTCCAGTTCACCGCTGCGGGCCGCAGCGGCTAGTTCATCGGCTTCGCCTGACAAATCGATCTCAACGAACTTCTTTCGGAAGTACTGCAGGTCCGCCAGCCGCGGGTAGTTGCCCGGCCCCACCGTGCTGCCAAAGTCCAGGAACAGGTGCTGCCGGTACCACGGCGTAGTGTAGACGTTGATGTTGCCGCCCGCGGTGTATCCGTGGATGAATATTCTCGTGCTCACACTGCGGAGCTTCTCGATGAAGTATCCCCGTCCCAACAGATGAACCGCCGAGTGCAGCAAGCCGGCACTAATCGCACTCCGGTCGTATAGCCTCGCCAGAAACAGGCCGTTGGTGCGCAGACATTGGCGGTATCGATCGAACGATGGCGCACCTTCATTGCAAAAATATTCGTACCCATCGAACAGATGCTGATCGATAGAGTTGCGCGCACACAATTCCGCAATCGCCTGAGGAGTAGTGCCATAGGATCCGCAGAACACAATCCTGCATTCACCCCACAGCAGCATTGCTGTTTCGCTTCGCCTGCCTTTGCTCTGCATCACATTCTTCAGCGGCATCAGGAGAGCTTTGATTCGCGCGCCGAGCAGAATGGCGGAAGTGCGAAAGTCAAGGCGCATTCCAATAACGCTGAAGGACATCGGCCCTTCCGGATAGAGTCCCATTGCGTTGGGATCGCTGCGCAACACGTACGGCTCCTCGCCCACAACAAGCGCCGTGAGGTCGGCTCCGGGGCCAAGAGCGAGCCGCACTTCCTCATTCTCCGCTACGGCCCTGATTCCATCCCAAAAAATGCAGAAATATTTGGCTCTGCGCCGGTCCAGCTCGAGCACTTGAGGAGGTAGATGCCTAAGATCGTCGAAAAAGACGGCGTATTCAAAATCGTGTGCCGCTTCCGCAATCGCAGGATTGGATCGAATGCCAAGCCATGCCCACCAATACTTCGATCGGCCAAGATACATGCCAATCTTCATAGGCCTTCCAAAAGCACGATCGACGTGAAGCGCATAAGACGCTGGCTGCATTCAAGAACGGGAGGCATACGCCATCTACGGTATCATCGGCCCCAGGGGATCCCAATCTTTGGACTCGGCAACGAAGCGGCGGTTGGTGTGGAGTTTCCTCTCCAACTGGGTTTCGCGCCTCTCCTCCACGCTGATTCAGGCCGTGCAGCTTCCGGTGTTCCTTCATTACTGGAGCATGGCGCTCTACGGCGACTGGCTGATCGTCAATGCGATTCCGACCTATCTCAGCTTCTCCTCCATCGGCTTCGGCTCAGTGGCCGGCAATGAGATGACCATGATGGTCGCCCGCGAGGACAGAGCGGGTGCCCTGCGCGTCTTTCAGAGTTGCTGGTGGCTGATCGCGGTCCTGTGCACGATCGCTATCGTCGTGTTCTGTGGTGCGCTCTACTGCCTTCCCGCCGCACAGTTGTTGGCAGTCCATGCATTGGATGAGAGCGATACAAAGTGGATCATCTTTTACCTCGCGATTGCCGTGCTTTTCGGACAACTCGAACAGTTATTGCAAAGCGCTTACCGCTGTATCGGACGGTACGCCTACGGCTCGCTGGTCAAAAGCGTGATGTCGCTGACAGCGTTTGCCTTGACCCTGGTAACGGTTGCGATGCATCAGGGGCCGCGGGTTGTGGCGTTGGTGTTTGCCGCTGCGAATGTCGCCGGCACTCTTATATTCGCCGTGATGACGAAACGCGATCTGCCCTGGCTCGAATATGGCTGGCGTCACGCTAGCATCGCGCAGGTAAAGGAGCTGTTCCGGCCGGCGCTTGCCTTCATGTGCTTTCCCATCGGCAATTCTCTCAACCTGGCCGGCTCTCAGATGGCGGTCAACTACGCGCTCGGTTCCACCAGCGTGGTCATCTTCTCCGCAGCGCGGACCATATCCCGAGGCGCCCTGCAGATGGTGCAGCTC
>Ga0075522_10003698_pt1 | contig 11101 bp, 13 predicted proteins | sample NGEPerA_FD_74796 | JGI IMG/M metagenome (GOLD analysis project Ga0075522, IMG submission 74796) | Arctic peat soil microbial communities from the Barrow Environmental Observatory site, Barrow, Alaska, USA - NGEE PermafrostL2-A | ecosystem: Environmental > Terrestrial > Soil > Wetlands > Peat ... | reverse complement strand
ATCAAGAACGGCGGCATCGCGCTGCCGGCCGAAGTGCCCGATAGTTTCGGCGGATTCAAAGCCCAGAAGCCCCCGCTCGGATCGGGCGCGCTGCTGCCTGTGTGGGAGCCCGCGACACCCGAGTTCGCCGAGTGGCGCCAGACCAACGTGATGGCGCAGAAGCAGAAGGGCTACAACATCGTCACCGTGACCACGCCGCAGGGCAACCTCACGGGCGATCAGATGCGCGGCCTGGCCGACGTCGCCGATCAGGCGGGCGACGGTTTCCTGCGCTTCTCCATGGGCCAGAATGTGCAGTTCGGCTGGATTGGCGAAGGCTCGCTGCAGAAATTCTACGGCGCGCTGCAGAAGCTGGGCCTGGCCGATGGCCACGCCGACGAGATCAGCGATCCTATTTCCTGCCCCGGCGCGTATAGCTGCAACCTGGGTCTGACGAAGACCATGGGCCTGGGCGAGGCGATCGCCGCCGCGATGAAGGATGAAACCGACGCACTGGTGCGCAAGCTGCGTATCAATTCCAGCGGCTGCCCGAATTCGTGCGGCCAGCACTGGATCGCCGATATCGGGTTCTACGGCAACGCGCGCAAGATCGACGTGCCGGAAGGTGGCAAGAAAGAAGTGCCTCACTATCAGATGATGCTCGGCGGCACGCAGCATGAATTCGGCGTGCAGATTATGAGCGTCCCGGCGAAGCTCGCTCCCACCGCCGCCAAGCGCGTGCTGGAGCACTACAAAGTGCATCGCCAACCAGGCGACACGTTCCGCGAATATGTGCTGAAGCACAAGGTGGAAACGTTCAAAGAACTGCTGGCTGATTTGGCAAAGCCCCAAGCCGACGTCCCCGAGATGTTCCGTGACTGGGGCGATGACATCGAATACAGCCTGAAGCTCGGCCGAGGTGAGTGCGCGGCATAACGGGTGGGCTGGGAAAAGACGCTTCGCCGCTTGTTAAGCGGCACTGCCGATGCAGGCATCCGTTTTGATGAGCTTTGCTCCATGCTGGAATCGCTCGGATTTGAACCACGCGTCAAAGGAAGTCATCATCTTTTTCGAAAAGCCGGCGTGGAAGAGATGATCAACCTACAACGCGATGGCAATACCGCGAAGCCTTATCAAGCGCGGCAAGTTCGTTCGATAATATTGAAGTACGGGCTCGCGCGGCTACATAAAGATGAATAAATACGAAGTCATCATCTATTGGAGCAACGAAGACAACGTATTTGTTGCGGAAGTTCCCGAACTGCCCGGTTGCAGCGCGCATGGACCGACGCAAGAAGCCGCTCTCGCGAGCGCTCAGGAAGCGATTGGGCTATGGATCGAGACTGCTCACGAGTTTGGCAATCCAATACCGGAGCCAAAAGGGCGGCGACTGATCCTGGCTTAGGCGCGATTCCGAAGTCGCGGTTTTTCAAGTTCGCGATCTGGATTTTTGCGCTTTTCGTTTCTCACCTTGTTGTTTACCATGAACGGGGTTTCGGATCCTTCAACCGAAACGGGCACAGTTGTGGCTGAAACAGAGATAATCCTTGGCCCTGTTGGACTATTGATGTGCCTCGCGGCAGGTATCCAGACCGATGGCGCTTGCGCCGCGAGTAGGCCTACGAAGCAGCCGACCAGTGGGGGCCGCCCCCTGATAAACAATGTTTAATCACTTCGACGCAACGCGCTCGCTTGCCCGCGCATCCTTTACGTCGACGGAGGAGAATATAGGAATGAAGCACTCAATTTCCGCTGCGATCGCCGGCCTCATCGTGACTGGTGGTTTAGTGATGGCGCAAGCGCCCGTACAGGCACCGCCTGCGCAAGCTTCTGCGCAAAACCAGATGAACATGCAGATGCTGGGCGAAATGCTGCGCACGGCTACAACGTTCCATGATTTTGTCCGCAGCATGAACCTGAACCAGTCGCTGGGACCGGATCAGCACAGCATCGGTCCGGACGGCAAGCTGCATCATTCGATGGACCGCACGGCGGAAACCATTGGCGCGGGCGCCGGCGTGGGTGCGGCGATCGGCGCGATGTCGCATAACCAGAACGGCGTCATGATCGGCGCGTTGATTGGCGGAGCCGGCGGGCTGATCATCGACCAGGTCGTGAAGCAGCATGAGCAGCAACAGGCCCGCGCGGTTGCGGCTCCTGTCACTGATCCGCGCAGCACGCAGCCCGCCCGCGGGTTCAAGACGCGCGATGACGACTTTGATCGCCGCGCGAACTAACGAAAAGAAGTTTCACTCTTAGCTCTTCAAACGCCGGCCGGCTTCCGATTGCTGATTGCCGCCGATTGCTCGTTCGCGACAGTGTCCCCTTTCGCGGTCCACAGCCGAAGCGCCTCGCAAATCCGGTGAACCAGTGTCGTGATGCAGAGACGCCATGCTACGATCGAATTGATTTAAGCATCCAGCATCGCCGCCCGTGTCGGCGGCCGTAAAAAGGCAGACATTTCGTGCCAAATAAAACTCAAGATGACGAGCTACGGCTGCGGCTGGATGGCTATACCAAGCCCGGCTATGGCTTCCATCGCAATCAACTGATCGAGACGCTTTGCGCGTCCCTGCCGCGAGATCCGCAGGCAAAGGTGCAGATCTACAACGCGGAGATTGCTCCCGGAGCCTATACGAACTGGCACTGCCACAACGGCGCTACGTTCTTCGTGGTTCTGCAGGGAATCTTTGAAGCTCACTTTGAAGAAGGCGTGCTGATACGGGCAAAGGCCGGCGATGTTTATTCGGAGCCGATCGGCCGGATGCACCGCGGGTATAATCCGCATCCCAGCATTCCATTTCTGTGCATCGGGATCGCGTTGACGTCGCCCGACCGCGAGCATACGACTACAGTCGTGCAGCCCTGGTAAACCCGGCGATTAAACCAAACAAGTGACGATCGCCCGCCCTTTGGCCGCCGCGTCCCCGAAAAACTCGCGCAGGTTGCGGAAGGAATCCATGATCCATTTGCGATCGGCTTCCGCCTGCGACGCGCTCCAGCCGGGATAGATTTCAAGCTCTTCCATTTTTGCGGCATCGAAACGACGCGCCGCTTCTGCTTCGAGCTCGGGTCGGCTCAACGATTCCGCGAGGCCCGCCACTTCGACGGGCGTGAAATATCGCGAGGGACCATAGCCGGAAAATCCTTCTTCGTCGTGGCCAATGTCCGTGCCTCCCAGCACCACCTGGCTGATGGGCGTTTTTCCGGGTTCGGGATGGCCGCACAGAACATAGTGGACGCCGTGCCAGGCCTTATCGAGCGAGAGTTTTTCGCGCGGCGCGACGGGAGCAGCGGCAGGACCTCCCTCGGCGGGGCCGGCTCCGCCATGTCCACTGGCTCCGCCAACGCCACTCGCTCCGCCCGGTCCGCCGGAAAACATGCCGGGCAACATGCTGGGTGCTAGCGCGGCCATTCGTTCGCGGCGTTCTTCCATCGCCTTCACCAGCAGGTCGCCGCCTTCTCCCGACGCGAGCGTCGCGGCGGTGACTCCCAAACGCGCTTCCATTTGTTTGCGCACTTCCGGATTCATTTGCGAGAGGACGTCCGCCATCAGCCGCGGTCCGGAAGCGCGCATGCGATCCTCCAAAGCCTGACCAAGCGCGGCCAGCTGCGGGGGCATGCTGGAAGGTCCGTTGTGGAACAGCGTTTCCGCCCACGCGGGACTTCGTTTAATGCGGGCCAGCTCGGTTGCGTCAATCTGTACGAACTCCGCGTTCATGGACATGAACGTACATCGTCCGTTGCGCGAATCCGGTTTAGAAAAATATCCCTCTAGGACTCGGCGGGCGAGCGTACTGAGGAGAAACACCGAAGCCTTAGAACGGAATTGCCATGCGAAAAAAAGTACGACAGCACCATGGACGTAGGTGGGGCGTACGGTGCTTAATAGGTCATGGCAAGATGCGTTTCCTGCAACGGAGTGGTCACGAAAACCGACGTGAAATGCTACGTATGTGGGGAAAAAATACCGGGGAAATCAATGTTTTTCCTCGCGCGCTGGTGGAATAAGCCCGCCAACGTAAAGTCAGCCTCCATGAACAGGGCGGACAGGAAAGTACAGCCAAAATCTGCCATGCCGAGCGCTCGGTAGACTGTACCCGCGATCCGCCCTTTTTTTTCGAGCTATATCGCGCGGTACGCCAGGAACGCCAGCATCGCGCCCACCACGGACATCAGAAAGCCCGCCGGGTGGCCCTCTTTGTACCAGCCGAGCCATTTGCCGATTTGCCCGCCGAGCCATCCGCCAATCATGCCGAGGATCGCGGTGATGATGAGGCCCGTGTGCTGTGACCCGGGCAGCAGCATGCGCGCGACCACGCCTACGACCAATCCGAAAAGGGCCTGTCCGATCATGTGTAGCAATTTGTAATTCCTTTCCACATACTTCGCAATGCGCGAACGATTTTCGGCGTGAGCCACAACATCAGGCCCAAAAATACGACCACAATTCCGATCAGCACCACGGGATAATACGCCATCAGAAACGATGCGGCGATCGCGACCACATCCTCCGCCAGCCCGATCGCGACGTTCGAAAAAGGCTCGGGCGAAATATTCGTTCCCAGCCGCGCAGCCGCCTTTGTGCCGTGCGTGCCCAGGGCGATACTTCCGCCGATCAGCAGTGCGGCGAAGCGAATGGCGGGATCGAAATGCGCGAACGCAGCCGCAGCAAGAATCGCGCCGGCCGGCACGCGGATGAACGTATGCACGGCGTCCCACGCGGAATCCACCGCGGGAACTTTGCTGGCGATAAATTGCACGGCGAAGAGTGCAACGGCGAGGCCGATGATCCACCCGTTGGCAAGCGAGCCGAGATCGCCCGGGAGATGCGCGTAGCCAAAGCGTTCCAACAGACCCAGCGTCGCAACGGCGGCGTAAAGATTGATGCCGGAGACCCACGCCGATCCCATCGCGACGCCGAGCACACTAATCCAGTCAGGCATGGGCCTCGACTATCCATACGAAACGCGGGCGAAGGAAGTTCCGCCGCGAAGTTTCACAGCGATTTCCTGCCGCGCTAGTTAACGAACGCTGCGACCGTTTCGCAGCGACGTTTGAGCTGCTGTTATGCGGCCACCGCCTGCGTGCGCACGGCTTCCTCGGGCGTTTCGGCGAAGATCGCATACACCGCGCCGGCCAATGCCGCGCCCACAATCGGCACCACCCAGAACAGCCACAGTTGTTCGATCGCCCATCCTCCGACGAATATCGCCGGGCCGGTGCTGCGTGCCGGATTGACCGAGAGATTCGTCACGGGGATGCCCACCAGGTGGATGAGAGTGAGGCCCAGCCCGATGGCGATGGGCGCGAATCCCTGCGGCGCGCGGCGATCCGTGGCTCCAAGGATGATCGTAAGGAACATGAAGGTCAGCACGATTTCGGCGGTTAACCCCGCAGCCATCGTGTAGCCTCCGGGAGAGTGTGCGCCAAAGCCGTTGGCGGCAAATCCACCGGCGAGACTGAAGCCCTCCTTACCGCTGGCGATCAGGTAGAGCACACTGGAACCCGCGATCGCTCCCAGTACCTGCGCCACTACGTAAGGTAGAAGTTCCGAGGCAGGGAAGCGCTTGCCGACGACCAGGCCGACGGAGACCGCAGGATTGAAGTGTCCGCCCGAGATGTGCCCAAAGGCGTAGCAACCGGTGAGCACGGTGAGTCCAAAGGCCAGCGCGACGCCGGCGAAGCCGATACCCAGGCCGGGAAACGCGGCGGCCAGCACGGCGCTGCCGCAGCCTCCGAACACCAGCCAAAATGTTCCGATAAATTCCGCGATCGATCTTTTCGACAGTGACATGCGAGGTCTCCTTATTGCACTAATGTGCTGCACGAAATGTGTTGCACTAATTTCGTCGAACGGTTCCGCTGCTCCTTGACTTCACTTCGGGCGGCGCACATGGGGCGCGCCGCGTGGTTCAAAATAGCACAAAAGAGTGACGAGCAGATCTCGCCTAGCGCGTTAAATATTTAGCGCATCACCAGATTTCGGGCGCTACCGCCTACGGCCCGTTCCTATTAAACTGATGTTTGCAGCTTGAACGTAGGGCGGCCAAGCGAGAAGCCGCCGCGTAAAGGAGAAAAGATTCCATGTCGAACAAGTCGTTGTTTCATAAAGGGTTTCATAAAAGGTTTCATTCAGGACGCAGGGTGCTGTGCTGCGCGGCAGCCTTCGCGCTTGCGGCGAGCGCTGCCTTGGCGCAGCAGCAGGCGAATCCCTTGTCGGCGGGTCTGAAGCAACTTTATACCGGCAACCGCAACAACATTGTGCGGACGGCGGAAAAGATGCCGGAGGAAAATTACGGCATGCGTCCTGGCTCGCAGCAGGAGGTCCGCACGTTCGGCCAGCAGGTGGGGCATGTGGCGCGCTACAACTTCCTGTGGTGCTCGCAGGCCAAGGGTGAGAAGAATCCAGCGGCCGACCGCAATCCTGAGACGCTCAAGACAAAAGCCGAGCTGATGAAAGCGCTCAACGACGCCTTCACGTATTGTGATGAGGCTTACAACTCACTGACCGATGCGTCAGCCGCCGAGATGATCGACATCACACAGGAAAGCGGCAGACAGGCGCACGTTTTGCGAATGTTTTTGTTAACGCTCAATTACGGCCACAACAACGAAATCTACGGCAGCATGGTGACCTATCTGCGCCAGAAAGACATCGTGCCCCCGGCATCGGAGCCGCGACCGGCGGGGAAGAAACAGTAACCACTCATCGTTGGTATCCATCTTTTAGCGAAAAGTTGGACCAGTCCTAGTACAAAACAAGTCTGCAATAACGCTTTAAAAGCGAAAAACAGTTCTGGAATTTATCGTTTCACGGTACGCTACGCTTTAACGCTTTTTGCTCGTGAAACCGGAGGTTCCAGGGACTATGGAAGCTTGGTGGAGTAGCCTGTCTCAAATTCGGCGGCGGCAGCTGCCTGGATTCGTTTTCGCCCTGGGATTGACGGCCGCGATTGGCGGCAGCGCCGTGCCGCTGCGGGCCGCATCCACGTGTTCAGGTTCACCTCTTACGGCGACAAACCAGATCATTCGCGTCGAAGGACATTCGGAACTCGTGGGCGACGTCATAGTAGCCTGTACAGACCCGTCGTCCTCAACTACGCCGCCGGGAACGCTGGTGCCGACGGTCGATATCACGCTCAGCATTCCGTCAACGCGGATCACGAGCAAAATCATCAACGGCGGTGATCCCCATTCGAGCGGCACGCCGATCAGCGAGGCGACGCTGATTATGGATGAGATAAAGGATCAAACCACCGCGCTTTACCCAGGCTCCCGCCCCCATCTGGTGTGCAACGACAACACGAGTCCTGGAGGCTGGGGCGTGTGCCAAATTTACGCGAAGGCCACCGGTCCGCAGGATACCTATGATGGTTCCTCGCGCCCGTCCGGTCCGGACTGCCCCATCGGGACGTGCACCAATCCGAACATATTTGTAGGCCGGCCCAGTGGAGATGGAGCGATTGTCTTCAAGGGTGTTCCCTTAGATCCTCCGGGAGCGAATTTTACCCGCTACATTCGGATCACAAATATCCGCGTGGACGCTGCGGCGACAGGTTTGCAGGCTGGAAATCCGCTTAGTCAGGTCACAGCAATCATATCGTTTCAAGGACCCGCATCGCTGAGTCTTCCTTCGGTGCAAACCACCGTAGCCAGCATCTATGCGGGCAACGGAGGCACCCAAGTTGTCGCCGACAGTTCTTTCCTGCAGTGCTCCTACCCGACGGCCACGCTCTCCGTGGCGGACAAGAACGTAAGTCTGGCGGAGACGCATGGCTGGACCAGCGCCTGTGGAACGGCGAGTGCGTGCGCCGGTCTGTCCCATTCTCAGATCACGGTGGATGCCGCCAGCACGTATCTCGGAAATCATCCCGTGATCAAACTCACCGAGGGCTTTCAGTCCGGGTGGAAAGCACGCAACATGTCGGAGTATCTCGGCGGGAATGGTATCGTCCTCCCGGGCGTAGTCAGCGCGAATTGCCCTAATCTGGGCAGTCCCTGCTTTAACGGCAGCACGGATGCCAATGCCGCGTCCAGTGCTCAATACTTCACGTATAGCAGTAGCTTGCCGGCGAACAATCCCGCGGATATCGCACAGAACAATCCGCAGATCCGCTTTTTCGCCGAGGGCGGTTTTTCGGAAACAGCGGCGACGGTCCTTCACACGACGCCCACTACGTCCAGCTTCAGCTACGCGGCGGGCGCAACAGGTCCTGGTGCGGGCACAGCGGACTTCGGGACGCGCGTGCAATTTGCCTTGAACCTTCCCGCCGGAGTTGTTGCGTCGCTCCCCACCGTGGTTGTTCTCCACAATGGTGGACTGGTGTCCGGCGTGATGGCCTTGACGAACGTCATCGGTGCGGGAACGGGCCCGTTCAATCGTGTCGCGCCATCCAGCGCATTACCTTCGCTCGCGGCCGTGCAGATGCAGGAGCAGTTCAGTCCGCTCACTCCCTTGACGCTTACCGCCGGCTACGTGGATTTCAGCGCATCGTCGCAAACAATCACGTATGAAGTTTTGATGGCGGACCCTTTCTCTGTCGAGACGGCGACCATTTATCCGATCATTTCCTATCCAGCCGCTTCGCTACCAGGCAGCCTTGTGAACGGCCGGCCTCAGGCCGATGTCTGGGCAACGGTTTCGAATTTCAACTTTGTGCCCAATTACCCATCCACGGGCGATCAAGTCACGTCGCCGCTGGGCCAGACGGACGGGACGCCGCGCTTCGCACCCGTCAGCACGTCGCCCATCGACTTGTTCATGATCGGCGATTGCGCGGTATCGATCACGTCGGTCGTGCCCAACACAAAACCCGTTTTCAGCCCGAACTCGTCGATCACGATCAACGGGTCGGGTTTCACGGCGCAGTCCTCCGTCGTGTTCACTCCGCCCGGCGGATCGCCGTTGAGCATCGTCCCGAGCTCCGTGCAAGCCAGTCACATAAGCGCGACACTCCCCGCTGCTGCCTTCACCAAAGCCGGAGGCGCACAGCTTAAAGTCATCAACGGGCTCACCGGATCGTCGAACTCGCTGCCATTCACGATCACGCAGGCAACACCGGTGATCAGCTGGTCGAACCCGGCGGCCATCACCACCGGAACGGCGCTCGGCTCCACGCAACTGAACGCCACCGCGAATGTCCCCGGTGCGTTCGTGTATACGCCACCTGCGGGAACCGTGCTGCCGGCGGGCAATGGACAGAAGCTATCGGTGCAATTCACGCCGACCGACGCGGTGAACTACGCGAGCGCCAGTGCAAGCGTATTGATCAACGTGAATCCCGCGCAGCAGCCGCCCCCACCGCCGCCGCACCTGGTTCTGACGTATTCACTCTCGTCGTCGCGAAACACCGTCACAGCCGTTGTGAAAATCGCCAATACCGGAGGAAGCGCCGCTAAGAACGGCCGATTGACAGCGGCCAGGATTGGATCAACCCGCACCACAACGGACTTGCCGTATTCCTTCGGGTCCATTGCGGCGCGCGATAGTGAAACGGGTGCGTTCCGATTCGCAGACCCCGGCAAGCCGGGTTCGAAAACCACCATCACCGTCAGCGGGACCTATACGGGCGGGACCTTCGCCTCTACCGCGGAGATCAGGTTGCCGGGCGGAGAAGAAGATCACAACGGAGGAGGACGGGGCGGGCACCGCTAGCGGCTCACGCCACTCGTGCCCATTTCGCGGCGCTGATGGCTTGGCCGACGTGCCGCTGGGTGTGCTCGGCGATATGCGTCAGCAGACCGATCACGGTGGTCGGCAATTGCTTGCGTCCCACACCGCGAGCGTCCGCGAGGCGCGCGGGATCAAGCGCGCGAATCGTGACCTCTGCTTGCCGGAAAACCTGATCCATCGCGTCCAATAATTCTTCGCGCGACGCGCCCGGGGAATGCTCCGCTTTCATGAATGCCATCTCCGCTTCGGTGAGTTGCTCGCCGCGAAGATATGTCATCAGCCGGTCCGTGGACCCGGCGACGTGGCGCAGATGAAATCCCACCGAGCCGAAACCGTGCGGCTGGGCCCATAGCTGGTCGGTCGTAAGGCCGTTGGTCCAGCGTGCCAGATCCTCGCGGGCTTGTTGGAAGCAATAGAGAATCGGGGCGACCAGCGGATCGACGCCGGGGATCGGCCCGCGCATCCATGCTTCTGTTAGCCCGGGAGTAATAGCCGCCGGGTTTGGGAAAGCTGGGTTCTCCGTCATAGCTTTAATTTACAGCAGCTTAGCAATGAACTGCCGTGTGGACAGTAGGAAATATTCCCCAGAGAAATCTTTCTCTCGAAACCCACTATATTCGCGTGAGCCAGCGTTGGGCCACAGTCATGATGGTCGTGCCGAGCATTGCGGCTTCGTCGGGCATGGCAGTCGCGGCCGGGCAGAACCGTGTCGACTACGTCGGCGGCACGGTGCAACCGTTTACGGCGGGGCAGTCCGGATCGCTCGACCTGACGGATCCGCACTACCTGGCCGTGTATACAAAAAACGCGCAATTGCGCGTGCCCTATGATCGCATCGAGCAGATCGAATACGGCCAGAAGGTGGACCGCCGCCTGCTGCTGGCGTTCGCGGTCTCGCCCATTTTCCTGATCAGCAAAGAGCACAAGCATTTCCTGACCATCGGCTTCCGCGACGAGGAAGGCAATCATGAAGTGATGCTATTCCGCGTGGATAAGAACTCGATTCGCGCGGCCCTGGTGAGTCTGGAGGCGCGCACGGGTCTGAAGGTGCAGTATCAGGACGATGAAGCACGGAAAGCGGGGAAGGGATGAGGGAAGGCATGAAGGAAGGCATGAAGCGTGTTTTGTGGATGGCTGCAACCCTGGGTTTCTCCGCGGGTTTGGCCGCCGTTTCATTGCACGCGCAGGGGCCCGCGGCCCCAGTTCCGACACGACCGGCCGCCAGCGCGCCGGCGGATAATCCGGAGGCCTTGGACGGCCAGTTGCTGGGAGTGCGGCGCATTTTTGTCGACCGGCTGACCGGAGGCGAAACAGCGGCGCAGATGCGCGACCTGGTGATCGCGAGCCTGCACAGGCGCCCGGCTCTTTATCCTGACTGAAAACGCGGAGCGCGCCGACGCGTCTCTGCGGGGCGCGGCGGAGGATCTTATTTATACGGATGTGCAT
>Ga0075522_10003693_pt1 | contig 11109 bp, 16 predicted proteins | sample NGEPerA_FD_74796 | JGI IMG/M metagenome (GOLD analysis project Ga0075522, IMG submission 74796) | Arctic peat soil microbial communities from the Barrow Environmental Observatory site, Barrow, Alaska, USA - NGEE PermafrostL2-A | ecosystem: Environmental > Terrestrial > Soil > Wetlands > Peat ... | reverse complement strand
TCCAGCAACCCATTTTTCTGCTCCCGAGTGTGAAAAAGAGAAGGGCAAGACCGATAGGCCACCAGATGATGAAACCCAGCACGGTCACGGCGATCCAACCGGGATGCCAGGGAGAATCGAGCATATGCGGGCGGTAGTAGGGCCCTTCAGCGGGACCACGCCAGCGATTGACATCTGCGGTGTAGGCCATTTCCCTCTCCATGACGGCATCACGCCGTTGTGAATGTAAATAACATTTACATACCTAATCCATCCCGGATTTTTGTCAAGCCGGGCGCCGGGAGCGCACGCAAATTTATTTGGGGGTGCCCCAGGGACCCGCGGGTGGCACGGGCGGCGGGCCGCCCGGCTTTGGCTCAGGCTGCCCGTTTTGGGCCGGCGCGCGGCGGTCGGTCGGGAAGCCGAGCCCGCGCAGATAGATCAGCACTTCGGCTTCCAGCAGATCTTCCGCCGACATCGGCAGCTTGCGGCGCGCCGCGTCGCCGCGGGCGAACAGCGAGGCCACGCCGTGCGACATCGACCAGATGTGCAGCGCCATCATCAGGGCCGGTGGCCTCGGTGTGCCCGGTGGAGCCAGTGCGGCAAGTCGCTCGGCGGCCGCGCGGATCACCGCGAAAGCCCGCTCGCTGGCGGCCAGTAACGCAGGGCTAACGTCGACCGGGAGTCCTGATTCGAACATCGCCGAATAGAAGGCGGGCTCGTCGCGGGCAAATGCGAGATAGGCCTTGCCGACCCGTTCGAACGCCGACAGCGTGTCGGGACGGCCGTCGTCCCAGGCTTGCGTCAGCGCCGTCTCGAATTGTTCGAAGCCGCGCTGCGCGATCGAGGACAGCAGTTCATCGCGATCGCGAAAATGCCGATAGGGCGCCGCCGGACTGACGCCGGCCATGCGCGCGGCATCGGCAAAGGTGAAGCCAGCCGCGCCCTTTTCGGCGATCAGCCCGAGCGCTGCCTGCAGCAGCGCCTCTTTCAGGTTGCCGTGGTGATAGCCGCGCTCCGCGCGGCGCTGTTCCTTGCGCCAGCTCATGTGAAAGACTTTTACATGAGCTTGGCGCAAAGGTCACTAGCGAGCAGGTTTCCGGCAGGACCGCGGCGCGACATTCATGTGAATGAACGCGGTTCCAACACGCCGCTAACCACCCGGGATCGGCAGCACCGGCATGATCTCCACGGCTTCGCCGGGAAAGATCGCAAAATGTGGGTGGTTCTCGAACATCTTTGCCGCGGCCTCGTGCGATGCGGCGCGAACCACGGTGAAGGCGCCCATCTCGTTGCTGACGTCGGCCATGCCGTTGATCCCGACCCGCTTGGTCTTGCCGAGCGGGCCGCCCATCTCGACCAGCGCAGATTGATGCTTGTCCACCCACGCCTTCCAGGCAGCCATGCCGGCTTTCTCCTTGTCCTTTCGCTCGGCCTCGGACAGCGCATTCCATGCAGCGAACTTCGCGCTGTTCTTGCTGCCGACGAAAACGGCCAGATAGGTATCGCTCATCATGTTCTCCCTTGGTTAGCTCTTTGGTTTAGTTCTTGCGGCCCCGCAGTTCGGTGAACCCGGCGGCAGCCTGCTGAATGTCGGGCGGAAAATCGGCCATTTCCTGCACCTGGCGGATCTCGATGGTCTCGTTGTTGGAGGCCGGGCACTTCCTGGCCCATTCGATCGCCTCCTCGCGCGACTTCACCTCGATCATCCAGTAGCCGCCGATCACTTCCTTCGATTCGGTGAAGGGACCATCGGTCACGACAGGCTTGCCGCCGGCGAATGATACCCGCGCGCCCGCGGACGGCGGATGCAATCCATCGAGCGTGATCAGCACGCCGGCGTTCTTCAGCGCCTCGTTGTATTTCATCATCGCCGCGACCGCCTCCGCCGGCGGCATGGTTCCCGGCGCCGCGGACTCATAGCCTGCGGGGATCATCAGCATCATGAATCGCATATCGCTCTCCGTCTCGAGTTTGGTTCGGCAGACCCGTCGCTCATAGCCGCTCGTTGAAAAGACGAATGGGAATTTGACCTGCCGACACGCCGCGCGAAATTATTTTGGAGGTAATTGTGTGCTCACCCCCGAGACGTCAGCCCGGGAACATCGCGAAATAGGGCTCGGCCTCCTTCAGCACGCGCGCGAACGAGGGCCGCACCATCAGGCGCTCGAAATATGACGTCAGATTCTTTTGGTTGTCGCCGAACGGCACCACCTTGTTGCCGTAGAACAGCGCCGGCGCTGCAGCGCAATCGGCGAGCGTGAAGGCTGCGCCCATCGCCCATTCCTTGTCCGCCACCTCCTTGTCGATCATGCCGTAGCACGATCGTATCCGCGCCTTCGCTTCGTCGACGCCATGGGGATCCTTGCTTCCCGCCGGCCGCAACCGGTCGCCGACTATTTTCTGCATCGGCAGATGCACGTAAAGATCGTAGAAGCGGTCGCGCAGCCGCGTCTGCCGCGCGCGATCCTTGTCCGCGGGAATAAATCGGGTCCGGCCGGGATAATGATCGTCGAGATATTCGATGATGATGCTGGTTTCCGGGATGACGCGATCCCTCGCCTCGTCATGCAGAACCGGAAATTTGCCGATCGGCCACAGCTTCAACAGCGCCTCGCGCTGCTCCGCATTGCCGAGATCGACCATGACGGGCGTGAACGGCGTGTCGTTTTCATACAAGGCGATCAGCGCCTTCCAGCAGAACGACGACAGCGGATGATAGTAAAGCTTGAGCGACATGAAGAAACTCCGGTTCAGCTTTCGTTTTGCCTGACAAAGACGTCATTCTGGTAGCTAGCGCCGAAATGAACGTCGATGCGTTTTACCGTGGGACGACGAACGAAGGGACGCCAATCCGACATCCGGTCATGGGAAATTGATGACCAAAGGAGGCATTGGACGATCCCGCGGCCTTGACGGCCCGCCATTGCGCGGCCAGCTTCATGCCAGCCTAAGCCCAAGGCAGCATCGGAGCATCCAATGGACGTGTTGGTGTTCGTAGGTTCGGTCCTGTCGATTTATCTTGCCGGTTGCATTGCCGAGCATCGAGGCCGCAGCTTCAGAAACTGGGCCTATATTGGCGCGATGATCGGTCCGCTGGCGTTTCCGCTGGTGTATTTGTTTCCGAATTTGCGTGAGAAGAACGGCAGCCATGCCTGAAGCCGGCAATGGCCGGAAGTGATTCCCGGCCTGATGCCACTTTAAATCACGGCTCGCAAATTCACATCGCCTGCCACCTTCGCACCGCCTCCGCCGCACCTTCCGGCCTCGACTCGAAAATCGGCGACGCCAGCACCGCGTGAATGTGCAACGTCCCCTTGCCGGAATTGCGAAAGCCGTGCAGGCGCCTGGCCGGCACGAGCAGCGATTGGCCGGCCGAGACAATCACCCGCTCCTCGTCCAACCACATCTCCGCCTCGCCCTCGCGCACGGTCAGCACCTCCTCGACCGGATGCGAATGGGTCGGCGCGCCGTTGCCGGGCGCGACCCATTGCTCGAAGATGCATAACTGCGCCGCGCCGTTGCGGGCGGACACCAGCATGCGCGTCTCCACGCCGGGCCGCCATATTTCGGGTGGTGCGGTTCCGATGTCGCTGACCTGCATGAAATCCGAATCCTTTGTCTTGCCGACACTGTCCGGTTAAGAAAGCAGACGTTTCGGTCCCATGCTAGGGACAACGCGAGGAACGCGACGAGGAATCCCGCCATGCCCCCTGCCCTGCCAAAAGTCGCGCTGGTGACCGGCGCCGCACGCGGCATCGGGCTTGCGGTGGCAAAGAAATTTCTCGCCGAGGGCTGGCGCGTGGCCCTGCTCGACATCGAGGGCGAGTTGTTGTGGAACAGCGCGCAGGCGCTGGGAGCCGCGGGCAACACGTTTGGGCTGCACTGCGACGTCTCCGACGCCGGCGCGGTGAAAAGCGCATTCGCCGAAATCGAGCGGCGTTTCGGCCGGCTCGATGCGCTGGTCAACAATGCCGGCATCGCGGTGTTCGCGCCGCTGATGGAAACCTCCGATGCGGACTGGCGGCGGGTGATGGAGGTGAACCTCACCGGACCGTTCCTCTGTGCCAAGGCGGCGGTGCCGCTGATGCGCGAGGCGGGCGGCGGCGCGATCGTCAATATTACATCCATCTCGGCGGTGCGCGCCTCGACGCTGCGCTCGGCCTACGGCACCAGCAAGGCGGGGCTGGCGCATCTGACCAAACAGCTCGCGGTCGAACTCGCCTCGCTCGGTATCCGCGTCAATGGCGTCGCACCCGGACCGGTCGAGACCGCGATGGCGAAGGCAGTCCATACCGCTGAAATCCGCGCCGATTATCACGACGCGATCCCGCTCAACCGCTACGGCCTCGAGGAGGAACTGGCGGAAGCCGTGTTCTTCCTGTGCAGCGATCGCGCCAGCTACATCACCGGACAGGTCCTCGCCGTCGACGGCGGCTTCGACGCCGCCGGCATCGGACTACCGACGTTGCGCGGGGACCGGAGGAACGGCTAGATGAGTGAATGGCCCATTTGACCGCTCATCGCTGATTGACCGCTCCGACGCGCCAGCCGCTTTCGAGGCGGTCGATCCGCGTCAACGACAGCGGATCGATGACGAAGCGCAGCGCGGCGTCGGGAGAGAGGTCGAGTGCGATGGCGAGCAGCGCGCGGATGGTGCCGGAATGTACGATCAGGATGACGTCACCAGCCGGCAAGTCCGCCAGCCCGGCTCTGGCACGGGAGATTTGGTTGATAAAGCTTTCGCCGCCCGGCGGGGCGTTGCTCGCCGGCGATTTCCAGAACTCCCGATAGGCGCCGCCGGGCTCGGCTGTGAGATCGTTGTGCCGCCGCCCGGTCCAGGCGCCAAAATCCTGCTCGCGGAAGTCACTCCGCTTGGTCGGATCGAGCCCAAGCGCCAGCGCGGTTTCGAACGTCCGCCGCGCCGGGCTGCAAACGGTGAAGGCGTTGGCCGGCAATCGCACCCTGAGCGCGGCGATGGTTTGGCCGTCACCGACATCCGCGGGCGCATCAGGACGATGGATGACGTCGCGAGGTCCATCGACCGGCGCGTGCCGGATCAGCCACAGGCGGGTCTCCGTCGCCATCGCGGACCTATCCCAGCGTGGCTGCGAGCAGCAGCAGGATCGCGGTCTCGCCAAGCTGCTCGGCGCCGCCGAGCACGTCCCCGGTCTGGCCGCCGATCTGCCGCTGCGCGACGGACGCCATGCCGATCGCGCAGAGCCCGGCCGCCAGCGCAGCGCCCAACGCCTCGCGCCACGGCAATGCGAGCAGGGCGACAGCAAGCGCCAGCGCGCCGGCGGTTGCCGCAGTCGCAAAATCGGGCCGACCCGCATTGGCGGCAAGTCCGTCCTTGCGGGCGAAATCGAGGCTCATCGACATGAACGGCAACACGCCCCTCGCCAGCGCATGCGCGGCGACGAGGCCCTGCACCACGACGGCATCCGGAAGCACGGCCAGCGCGGAAAGTTTCGTCACGAAACTGACCATCAGCATCAGCGCGCCGTAGGTGCCGAGCCGGCTGTCGCGCATGATCTCAAGCTTGGCCGCGCGGTCGCGGCCGCCGCCAAAACCATCGGCGACGTCGGCGAGGCCATCCTCGTGCAGCGCGCCTGTCAAAATCGCGCCGGCGCCGAGCGCCAGCGCGGCGGCGGCGAGATCGGGCAAGCCGATCCGACGCAGCCCCAGACAGGCAACACCGATTGCAGCGCCGATGGCTGCGCCGACCAATGGAAACATGCGGTGGGCGCGGACGAAATTCGAGGGCATTGCGCCGTCCGGATGCGGCATCGGCAGGCGGGTAAGGAAGGCGACCGCGGTTCTGAGATCGTCGAGCCATTCATTCATGATAAGAGCATCCGAAGGAATCGCCGGTTCGCCGTACCCTTGACAGGGAATCGCATGCAGTTCGACAGTCTAGACGATATCCGTGCCTTTTGTCGCGACCTGACGGACGGCGACGCGCCCGCCGCCGATGCCGCCTTCCGGCGGCAGCAGACGCTTACCAAGCCGCCGGGAAGCCTCGGCCGGCTCGAAGAGCTGGCGATCTGGCTGGCGCAGTGGCAGGGCCGCGAGATCCCAAAACTCGAGCGCGTCGCGATCGCGGTGTTCGCCGGCAATCATGGCGTGGCGGCGCGCGGCGTGTCGGCCTATCCGCCGACGGTCACCGAACAGATGGTGACGAATTTTGCCAATGGCGGTGCCGCAATCAACCAGATCGCGAAACTTGCCGGCGCCGAGCTTTGCGTGACGGCAATCGAACTCGAACACCCGACCCGCGACTTTACGGCCGCCCCGGCGATGGACATCGATGAATATCTCGCCGCGGTCGATATCGGCTACCGGGCCGCACCTGTGGACTGCGATCTGCTCGCGGTCGGCGAGATGGGTATCGCCAACACCACGACGGCCGCCATGCTGTGCGCGGCGCTGCTTGGAGGTGGCGCGGTGCCCTGGGCCGGCCGCGGCACCGGCGTCGATGATTGCGGCATGGCGCGCAAGCGCGCGACGATCGAGGCAGCACTCGATTTCCATCGCGCGATCCTTGGCGATCCGCTCCACGTGGCCGCAGCGCTGGGCGGCCGCGAACTTGCCGCTATCGCCGGCGCCGTTCTCGCGGCGCGGGCGAGACGAATCCCCGTGTTGCTCGACGGTTTCGTCGCAACCGCCGCGGTCGTTCCCCTGACGCGGCTCAACGCAGGCATCCTCAAGCATTGCAAGGCGGCGCATGTTTCCGCCGAATCCGGTCATCGTGCCCTGCTGCGCGAACTCGGGCTCGCCCCGCTGCTCGACCTCGACATGCGGCTAGGCGAAGCCTCAGGCGCCGGTGTCGCCATCCTGTTGCTGCGCGCGGCACTGGCCTGCCACACTGGGATGGCCACCTTTTCCGAAGCCCGGGTCTCCGGGCCGGATGAGTGACGGAACCTCGCCGCGCGAGCAACCGTTGCCTGATCGACCCGGCCCATTATGTTGGACCCAAACATGATACGAATGTCTGCCATGAAAGCTGTGCTTTTTGCTGCCGCAATCGCCACCCTCGCCTTGCCGCCGGCGCGGGCCGAGGTACGCATCCTTGCTAGCCCGGGCGGGCAGGTCGGACTGTTCCTCGATTTGTTCGAGCGGGTGCGCGCCTCGGGCGAACGCGTGGTGATCGACGGCCCCTGCCTGTCGGCCTGCACGCTGGTGCTGGACATGGTGCCGGCGAACCGCATCTGCGTGACGCGGCGGGCGGTGCTCGGATTTCACGCCGCACGGTCGATCGACCGGCGGGGTCGGATGTCTGCCGAGCCGGAAGCCACCCAGGTCGTGCTGGCGGCCTATCCAGCCGCGGTGCGCGGCTGGATTCGCCGTCGCGGCGGATTGACCTCGCGCCTGCTGCTGCTCCGCGGGCGCGAGCTCGCCGCGATCTATCCGAGCTGCCGGTAGAGCGATTCGGTATTTCGTTGGGTAGGCAAAAGGCGCTCTTGCGCCGTGCCCACCATAATCCCGCGGATGTGAAAAAATGGTGGGCACGCTTCGCTTTGCCCACCTACTTCCTGCTGACTCACTGGCCTTCGGGCGGGCAGTTGACCATCCAGGGAATACCGAACTGATCAATGCCCATGCCGAACCCCCTGGAGAAGAAGGTCTTGCCGAACGGCATGTTGATGCTGCCGCCCTCACATAGCGCCTTGAACTTTCGCTCCGCTTCCGCGGGATCGGCGACCGTCAGCGACACCGAAAAACCCTGCGGGGCGCGAAAGTGCCCGGGAGGCGCGTCGGAAGCCATCAAGGTCTGGCCGTTCACCGACATCCGCGCGTGCATGATCTTTTTCTCCCAGCCCGGCTGCGCCGGCATTTCGGGCGGTGCTTCTTCGGCCCGCAGCAGCATCTCGATCTTGCCGCCGAGCGTCTTCTCATAGAACTTGAACGCCGCTTCGCAATTGCCGTTATAGAACAGGTAGGGATTCAGCATCGTTGGCTCCTTGGTGAGTGATGGTTTCGAACCTCGGGCTATCTAAACTCGGGCTAATTCTCGGTGAGCCGTTTCAGGTTGGCGAGACCGGCCTCAAAATCCTTGCCGACCATGCGGTCCATGTTCATGAACACATGCATCAGCTTGGCGATGAAGGGCGCGGGGCCATGCATCAGCCATGTCACGTGGGTGCCACCGCCCTGCGGCAGCATTGTGAACTCGGCGGTGTTGTGAGCCTCGAAGGGCGCCAGGAAATCGAGCTTGATCACGATTTTTGAGGGCGCGGAGGCCTCGAGGATTTCCATCCGGCCGGAACCGACATTCTTGTTGCCCTCCCAGGCATAGACCGCGCCCTCGCCCGCCGCCGCGCCGCCATAGCTGCGCTTCATCGCGGGATCCCTGTCCTCCCAGGGTGACCAGCCTTTCCACTGATGAAAGTCCGAGATCAGTGGAAAGATTTTTTCCGGCGGTGCCTTGATGGCGGCCGCGCGCTGCACCTGGAACGTATCCGGTTTGGTCGCGGCGAGGATCAGGACGGTCGCAATCGCGACCACGAGCACAATGGCGATGATGACAATGACTTCGAACATGGCAAGCTCCGTTTCAGTGAATTCTCGAGCGAGGCAAAATCAGCGGCGGAAAGGTAGCAAGTCGCGCAAGCGCCTGTCACGCAGCCACAGCCCGGTCCACAACATCAGTCCGAGATAGAACCCGAACAGGATGTGGGTAAACAACGGGCTGCCGATCCGCACATGCGATGCGATCGCGCCGCCGAGATAACCGGTCAGCAGGATTGCGCCGACGAACGAAGTCGGCGGGACGGCGTAGAGCACGGTGCACGCGATGGAGATGACACCGAGCGTTCGCGCCAGCGTCTCGCTCGAACCATAGCCGATCCGGTCCATCGTTTCCGTGACGACCGGCCACGGTACCAGCTTGATGAGGCCGTCGAACAGCATGAACAGGATGACCAGACCGCTGAGCATGCGGCCCAACAAGCGCGCTGGTCGTGAGATCGGCGCGCGCTCCGCAATCGTCGACATGATTCTCTCCTGGAAGAGATTGGTGATGCATGTCTTCAAGACGAACGGGATCGGCGCGATCCGACAGGTGATTAAATATTTTTTGAAAATTCTCGTCGGCGCTCTTCCCTTCTCCCCTTGTGGGAGATGGGAAGAGCTACTTCGCCTTGGCGTCGCGTGGGGCGCTGTCGCGCATCAGGCGGTCGAGATGCATCCGGATATGGGCGGCTTCGGCCGACGTATTGGCGAGCGCGATGGCGCGGTCGAAGGCGGTGCGAGCTTCCTCGTTGCGGCCGAGCTGCATCAGGAAGGCGCCGCGCACGCCGAAATAATGAAAATAGCTCGACAGCCGCTCGGCGAGCGGCTCGAGCATGTCGAGCGCGGCCTGCGGCCCCTGCACCTTGGACACCGCGACCGCGCGGTTGAGGGTGATCACCGGCGAGGGCTGCATGATCTCGAGCGCGCCGTACAAGAGATCGATCTGCGCCCAGTCGGTGTCTTCGGGTTTCGCCGCGCGGGCATGCAGCGCCGCGATCGCCGCCTGGACCTGATAGGGCCCGCTGCGGCGATGGCGCATCGCCTTGTCGATCAGCGCCAGCCCCTCCGCGATCATCTTGCCGTTCCAAAGCGAGCGGTCCTGGTCGTCGAGCAGGACCAGCGCGCCGCTCGTGTCGAAGCGCGCCGCGCTGCGCGCATGCTGCAGCAGCAACAGCGCGGTCAGCCCCATGATCTCGGGCTCGCTCTGGAACAGTCGCAGCAAGAGCCGCGCCAGCCGGATCGCCTCCTCGCACAGCGGCGCACGGGCCTCCGCGGTGTCGCCGCCGGCCGAATAACCCTCGTTGAAAATCAGGTAGATCATCGCGGCCACCGCCGAGAGCCGCTCGCCGCGCTCCACCGCGCCCGGAGTCTCGAAGGGAACGCCGGCATCGGCAACCCGCGCTTTCGCCCGGGTGATGCGCTGCTCCATCGCCGCTTCGCCGACCAGGAAGGCGCGCGCGATCTGCTTCACCGTCAATCCGGAGACGATGCGCAACGCGAGCGCAATCTGCTGCGTCGCCGGCAGGTCGGGATGGCAGCAGATGAACAACAGCCGCAGGATATCGTCGCGGTAATGCGAGCCGTCGAGCCGCTCGGCGATCTGCTCTTCGGCGTCGTCGAGATCGGAGATCGCCTCGTCCTCGGGCAGTGGCTGCTGCTTGCGGCTGCGCCTGATGTCGTCGATCGCGACATTGCGCCCGACCATGATCAGCCACGCTGCGGGATCGCGCGGCGGACCGTTCCGCGGCCAGCTCTTCAGCGCGCGTAGCGAGGCGTTCTGGAACGCTTCCTCGGCGGTGTCGAGATCGCGGAAATAGCGCAACAGCGCGCCGACCGCCTGGGGACGCGCCGAAGTCAGCGCGGCGTCGATCCAGGCGGTGTCGCTCATGCCGGTATGCTCCCGGGATTGAGCACCCCAACGGGACGAATTTCATAGGCGCCGCCGGGATTGGCGGCGCCAAGATCGCGCGCGACCTCGAGCGCGGCGTCGAGATCCTTGCAGTCAACGATGTAGAAGCCGAGCAGCTGTTCCTTGGTCTCGGCATAGGGGCCGTCGAGCACGAGTGGCGGATCTTCCTTGCGCAGCGTGGTCGCCGCCGTCGTCGGCAACAGCCGCGCCACCGGCCCGAGCCGCCCCTGTTTGGTCAGCTTCTCCTGGACCACCGCGAGCTTCTGCATCACGGCTTCATCCTGTTCCCGGCTCCAGGAACCGACGAAATCCTCATCGTGGTAACAAAGAATGGCGTAGAGCATGCGCAACGGTCTCCATTTTCCCAAGGACGTTTCAGTATGGCCCGGGCCGACAGCGATCGGGAATATTTTGCAAGGTTGGCGGCGGCCGGTAAGGTCGCCTTCCAACAGCCACTATAAGGCGAAAATCCGATGGAAAACGGTGCGCTTGCGCTGCTGATTCACGGCGGGACCGAGAACTGGTCGCCGCGACGCTGGAAGCAGCGGTTCGACCAGGTCTGCAGCAGCCGCCGGGTTTGGCTGTTGCCGGATCCGGCCTGCGATCCCGGCGGTATTCGCTATGCCGCGGTCTGGAAACCGGCGCGCGGCGAACTGGCAGCGTTCCCGAACCTGCGGGTGATCTTCAACCTCGGCGCCGGCGTCGAC
>Ga0075522_10003687_pt1 | contig 11121 bp, 8 predicted proteins | sample NGEPerA_FD_74796 | JGI IMG/M metagenome (GOLD analysis project Ga0075522, IMG submission 74796) | Arctic peat soil microbial communities from the Barrow Environmental Observatory site, Barrow, Alaska, USA - NGEE PermafrostL2-A | ecosystem: Environmental > Terrestrial > Soil > Wetlands > Peat ... | reverse complement strand
ACATCACCACGGCCACGCCCGAGGCCGGGCCCACGTGGCGCAAGCTCACCGAACGGTTCACCTACATCACCGGGGAGTACGACCACCCGGACACCTTCGCCCAGCTGCGCGTCCGCCTGGAGGACGCCGACAAGGTCGACCGCACGGCCGGCAACCGCCTGTACTACCTCGCCACCATCCCCTCCATGTTCGGACTGGTGGCCCAGGCGTTGGCCACCCATGACTGCGCGGTGCCGGGCCCGGGAGGCGCCTTCGCCCGCATCGTGGTCGAGAAGCCGTTCGGGCGCGACCTCGAGAGCGCCCTGGTCCTCAACGACCAGATGCACTCGGCCTTCGACGAGAGCCAGATCTACCGCATCGACCACTACATGGGGAAGGAGACGGTCCAGAACGTCCTGGCCCTCCGCTTCGCCAACGCCATCTTCGAACCCATCTGGAACCGCCGCTACATCGAGCAGGTGCAGGTGACCGTGGCCGAGAGCCTCGGCGTCGAGCACCGGGGCGGCTTCTACGAGACGGCCGGCGCCCTGCGCGACATCGTGCAGAACCACGTCATGCAGGTCCTGGCCCTGACGTTGATGGAGTCACCGACCAGTACCGACGCCGACCGGATCCGCGATGAGAAGGTGAAGCTGCTCCAGGCCATCTACATCCCCACCCCGGACGAGGCGGTCGACAAATCGGTCCGCGGCCAGTACTCGGCCGGCACCATCGATGGCGAGCCGGTGGTCGGCTACCGCGGGGAGGCCGACGTCGCCCCCGACAGCCAGACCGAGACCTACCTGGCCCTGCGGCTTCGGGTCGACAACTGGCGGTGGGCCGGCGTCCCGGTCTACGTACGGACCGGCAAACGACTGCCCGCCCGGGTCACCGAGGTGGCCCTGACCTTCCGCCAGGTCCCCTTCCTCCTGTTCGATCACCGCTCGAGCCGCGACCTGCGGCCGAACACGCTGATCCTGCGAATCCAGCCCGACGAAGGGATCAGCCTGGAGTTCGGGGCGAAGGTCCCGGGCGAGAAGTTCCATCTCCGCTCGGTGGCCATGGACTTCTCGTACTCCGAAGCGTTCGCCGGAGCGGAGGTGGCCGACGGCTACGAGCGGCTGATCCACGACGCCCTGGTGGGCGACGCCACCCTGTTCATTCGATCCGACGAGGTCGAACAGGCCTGGCGGATCGTCGACCCCTACCTCCAGGCGTGGTCCGAGCCCGGCGGCGCGCTCCACCTCTACCCGGCGGGCAGCTGGGGCCCGCACATGGCTGACCTGCTGGTGGAGCGCTCCGGTGACGAGTGGCGCAATCCGGTGGTCGATCTCGAGCTGAGTGGCGGCCGCCAGACCCGACTTGACCAGTGACACCTCCCGTGCCTCAGCCGGAGGCCCCGTGAACGGAACCGTCCGGCTGGTCCCCTCGGTGCCGGAGGCCTTCGCCGACCTGATGGCCGCCGAACTGACCATGGCCGAGCCCGCCTATGCCCTCTTCCTGTCGGGCGGCGGAACGGCCGTCGACTGCTACCGGGCCCTGGCCGATCGCGTCGGCCTGCCGTGGCCCCACGTCGACTGCTACCTCGGCGACGAGCGCTGTGTCCCGCCCGACGATCCGGACTCCAACCACCGGATGATCGTCGAGACCCTGCTCGACCGGGTGGGCCCTGTCCGGTCCGACCATCCCATGTACACCTCGGGATCGCCGTCCGAGGCCGCGGCGGACTACCAGGATCTGGTGGCGGCGATCGTCCCCGACCTCGTCCACCTCGGCCTCGGGCCGGACGGCCACACCGCGTCGCTGTTTCCCGGGTCGACCGCCCTCGACGATGCCGATCCCGCCCACCTGGTGGTGGCTAACACCGACCCGAACGGGGTCAACCACCACGAGCGCCTCACGCTCACCTATGCGGGCATCGCCCGGGCCCGACGCATCGTCGTGACGGTGGCCGGTGCATCCAAACGAGATGCGCTGACCCGGATCATGGCCGGCGAGGACCTGCCCGCGGGACGGCTCACCGGTGCCCATCTCCTGTGGCTGGTCGATGCCGACGCCCTCGGCGACGGCACTGCCGACGGTGTCGGACTCCCCTGAACGACTCGGTCTGCCGCATGGTGGAGTGGGGTGCGGGTCCCGGACGTCGTTCCGCAGTGGCGCGTGTGGGTTAGCGTCGGAACTCACTCCACAGGGATGGGGCGAGCACCGATAAGGGGGCGCTGGGATGAGGCGGAGGCTCACCATCGATTCCGACCGACGGGCCCGTTCCACCGCCGCCGCAGTCGCGTTGATGGTGGCCCCCTGACCGGCGCGGTGGCGACGGTGTCGGCGGGGGCGTCCGCTTCCCATGTGGTGGCGACCCCGCTCTTCGCCTACGCCGGGGGGTCGGCCCCGGCCCCGGCCTCGTGCCCCTCACCGGGAATGCCGGAATCGGCCTCGTCCCTCCGGCCACCGCGGTGACCTTGGCCTCCACCGCGGTGTCCCTCTGCCCGACCACCGACCAGCGCGGGGTGGCGAGCCTCAGCGGGCGGACGTGTGCCGCAGGGGCGGTCCAGGTGGCTGCGCCCACCATCACATCGCCGACCCACACCAACTTCGTCAAGGGATCCCCGGGGACCTTCACCGTGCTGGCCGCCGGGCTTCCCACCCCGACCGTCACCGAGACGGGGCCGTTGCCATCCGGCGTCACCTTCACCCCGGCCGGCCTCCTGTCGGGCACGCCGCAGACGGCCGGCTCCTTCCCGGTGACCCTGACCGCCCACAGCTCGACCGGTCCCGACGCCCACCAGTCCTTCACCTTGACCGTCCTCGCCGAGGGCTACTGGCTGGTCGGCCGCGACGGGGGCATCTTCACGTTCGGCAGCGCCACCTTCCACGGCTCCACCGGGGGCATGCAGCTCCAGCGCCCCGTGGTGGCGATCACGCCGACCGCCACCCGCGGTGGGTACTGGCTCGTCGCCTCGGACGGAGGCATCTTCGCATTCGGGAATGCCGGCGTCTACGGGTCGATCCCGGGGATCGGGCTGGCTCCGGCCGGGACGCCGGGCACGGGCAGACGGCTCAATGCACCGATCGTGGGCATGGTGCCGTCGATCGACGGGGGCGGATACTTCATGGTGGCCTCGGACGGCGGCGTGTTCGCCTTCGGTGACGCCCGATTCGTCGGGTCGTGCCCGGGGATCGGGGGATGCGCCGGTTCGACCGTCGCCGTCATGCCGGATGCCACGGGCAACGGGTACTGGGTGGCCACAGGCTCCGGCAACGTCTATGCGTTCGGCGACGCTCCCGAGCTCAACCAGCCCGGGCCACGGTCCTCGCCCGTCACGTCCGCGGTCCGGACCCCTGACGGCAAGGGCTACTGGTTCCTCTACGCCGACGGCGTCGCCTCCGCCTCGGGATCCGCCGTCAACTACGGCAGCCTGTCGGGCCTCGGTGGCGCCAACCCGGCAACCGCGGTGTTCGCCACCAGTGACGGCGCCGGGTACTGGGTGGCCACAGGCAACGGCGCCGTCCACCCGTTCGGCGACGCCGTGTTCTTCGGGGACATGTCGGCCATCCACCTCAACGCCCCGGTGATCGGGGCGAGCGGTTTCTGAGTCACCGACCGGACCGGATCGCCGGGGTGGGAGCCAGGTTGTGACCCGGTAAGGTGACGCCGATGCCTGCCGACCACGGCTCCAACCAGATGGGTCCGCGGCGCGGGCCAGACCGTGCGACGCTCCTGGCCGCCCCGCTGCCCGAGCTGATGGCCCAGGCCGCCGACGTGCGCGACCTGGCGTTCGGCACCCGGATGACCTTCTCCCCCAAGGTCTTCATCCCGCTGACCATGCTGTGCCGGGACCGGTGCGGCTACTGCACGTTCGCCAAGGCCCCGGCGCGGTTGGCGTCGCCCTACCTCTCCATGGACCAGGTCCTTGACATCGCCCGGGCGGGGCGGACCGCCGGATGCCACGAGGCCCTCTTCACCCTGGGCGAGGGCCCCGAGGACCGCTACCCGGCGGCCGCCGAGTGGCTGGCCGACCACGGCTACGCCTCGACCGTGGAGTACCTGGCCGCGGCGTGCGCCGCCGTGCTCGAAGAGACCGGCCTCCTGCCCCACGCCAATGCCGGGGCGTTGGGCGCATCCGATCTGGCCACCCTGCGGGCCGTGTCGGCCAGTCAGGGGATGATGATCGAGTCGACCAATCCGGACCTCGACGCCCACCGCTCGGCCCCCGACAAGGTCCCGGCCCGCCGGCTGGCCACCCTCGAGGCTGCCGGAGAGCTGGCCATCCCCTTCACCACGGGACTCCTGGTCGGTATCGGCGAGTCCCGCGAGGACCGGCTCGACACCCTCGAGGCCATTGCCGACAGCCACGCCCGCCACGGCCATGTCCAGGAGGTGATCGTCCAGAACTTCCTGCCCAAGCCCGGCACGTCGATGCACAAGTACCCGCCGTGCCCGACCGACGAGTTCCTGTGGACCATCGCCGCCGCCCGCCTGGTCCTGGCGACCGATATCCACCTCCAGGCGCCACCCAACCTCTCCGACGACCTCGGCCCCTTGGTTGCGGCCGGGATCGACGACTGGGGCGGCGTGTCCCCGGTGACCGCCGACCACGTGAACCCCGAGCGGGCCTGGCCGGCCCTCGGGATCCTGCGGGCCGCCACCGAGGCGGCGGGACACGTGCTCGCCCCGCGGCTCACCCTCTATCCCGAATTCGCCCTCACCCCGACCACGTGGCTCGACCCGGCCCTCCGGTTCCCGGTGCTCGACGCATCCGACGCCGAGGGTCTGGGCCGCGACCACCCCTGGGCCTCGGGAGGCGAGTTCTTGCCACCCGAGTTGCTGCCCCCCGTCGTCGTACCGATCCGATCCACCCGGCCCGAGGTGGTCACCCTGGCCTCGACCGGCGGTGCCGTGGCCGAGGTGCTGACCGGCGTGCTGGCCGGGCAGACGGTGGACGAGGACGAGATCATCACCCTGTTCGGGGCGCGTGGCCCCGAGGTCCGGGCCGTCTCGGAGGTCGCCGACCAGCTCCGTTACGACCTCGTGGGGGACGAGGTCACGTACGTTGCCAACCGGAACATCAACTACACCAATGTCTGCACGTTCAAGTGCAAGTTCTGCGCCTTCTCCAAAGGGCCCCTGTCGCTCAACCTGCGGGGTACGCCCTACCTCCTGGAGCTGAGCGACATCACCGACCGGGTGGCCGAGGCCGAAGCCATGGGAGCCACGGAGGTCTGCCTCCAGGGCGGCATCCACCCGAAATTCGACGGCGACTACTACCTCGAGGTGATCCGGGCCGTCCGCCAGGCCTCGGCGACCATCCACATCCACGGCTTCACCGCCCTCGAGGTGACCGAGGGGGCGCGGCGCTCCGAGATGCCCTTGGCCGACTACCTCGTCCTCCTGCGCGACGCCGGGCTGCGCACCCTGCCGGGCACCGCGGCCGAAATCCTGGACGACGAGGTCCGGGCCGTCATCTGCCCCGACAAGATCGACACCGAGGAGTGGCTCGAAGCCCATCGGGCCGCCCACTCGGTCGGCCTCAACTCCAACGTGACGATCATGTTCGGCTCGGTCGAACAGCCGCGCTCCTGGGCCCGCCACCTGGTGCGGACGCGGGCCCTCCAGCTCGAAACGGGCGGGTTCACCGAATTCGTGCCCCTGCCTTTCGTCCACATGGCGACTCCGATCTACATCCAGAAGAAGGCCCGCCGCGGCCCCACCTTCCGCGAAACGGTGCTGATGCACTCGGTGGGCCGCATCGCCTATCGGGGCACCATCGACAACATCCAGCTGAGTTGGGTGAAGATGGGCGCCGCCGGGGCCCGCCAACTGTTGCGGTCCGGTGTCAACGACCTGGGCGGCACGCTCATCGACGAGAACATCTCGAGGGCCGCGGGCGCCACCCACGGCCAGATGATGGACGCCGACGGATTCCGGGCGCTGGTGGCCCCGCTCGGGCGCACCCTCGCCCAGCGGACCACCCTCTACGGTCGAGTCGTCCACCCCGACGGCCACGGCACCGTACTGGCCGGTGCCCACTGACATGACCGGCTCCTCCTTCGAGCAGGAGGACCTCGAGGCGGCCATCGACGGATCGGATCCGGGCCCCGGGCCCGGGTCGGGCCCCACGGTCGAGCAGCTCATCAATGGGGCGCCGACCGCCACCGAGCGGCGCCTGTACCGCTCGATGCTCAACACGGTGGCCGGCCTGGCCCGGGCCGGCACCGACATCATCGACCTGAAGGTGGCCGACTCGGCTCTGGCCGAGATGGCCGAGGCCTTCCGGGTTTTCCAGCCCCTCCGCAAGCGCATGAAAGTCACCATCTTCGGTTCGGCGCGGACCGAACCCGACCAACCCGCCTACCGCCTGGCCCGGACGCTCGCCGCCACGATGGCCGGTGCCGGGTGGATGGTGGTCACCGGGGCCGGCCCCGGCATCATGGCCGCCGGCATGGAGGGCGCGGGACGGGACCAGTCGGTCGGGGTCAACATCCGGCTCCCCCACGAACAGGGGGCCAACCGCTTCATCGCCCAGGACCCCAAGCTCGTCGAGATGCGGTACTTCTTCACCCGCAAGCTCATGCTGTTGAAGGAATCGGACGGCTTCATCGTGCTCCCGGGTGGCTTCGGCACCCTTGACGAGTCGTTCGAGCTGCTCACCCTGCTCCAGACGGGCAAGGCCGAGCCGGCGCCGGTGGTGATGCTCGACGTGCCCGGTGGGACCTACTGGCACGGGTGGAGCCAGTTCCTGGTCGCCGAGGTGGAACCCCGCGGACTGGTCTCGGCCCACGACCGGGCCTTCTTCACCATCACCGACGACGTCACGGCGGCCTCGGCTGAACTGCTGGCCTTCTACCGGAACTACCGGTCCTGTCGCTGGGTGGGCGACCTGCTCGTGCTGCGGATGGCCATCCATCCCGACAAGGCACAACTCGCCGACCTCAACCGCCGGTTCTCCGACATCGTGACCTCCGGGGTGATCCGCAAGGTCGACCCGCTGCCACCCGAGCGGGCGGACGGCGACGTGGTGGACCTCCCCCGCCTCGCCCTCCGGTTCGACAAGGTCCACTACGGGCGGCTCCGTCAGCTCATCGATGCCGTCAACGAACTGGTCGACGCCTGACGGTGTGCATCCATGGCCGCGGGTGGATCCGCCGACCGCCGGTTCGCTCCGCGGAGGTCGACGGGTCGACGTAGCCGAGGACGGCATAGCGGTGGGCGAAGGCCGAGTCCGGAGGCGGATCCTGGGACTCGACGCCCCGGTCCCGCACCAGTGCGGTGGGGATCCCTCGCGAGAACCACCTCGCTTCGTGGTGCCCGTACGGGTCGAGGCACCAGTTCTGTGCCCGTCCAATTGTGTCGTCCATGCCCGGAGATTACCGTACGTTCACGTTGTGTTCATGTTTTGTTCAGGTTCTGTTCATGTTGATCACTTTCCTGGTCCGGACCCGAGCACCTGCGCCACCCGTCGATCAGCGGGGTCGGGAGGTGGGGCGAGGTCCACAACGTGGGCTTGATCGGCACCACGGTGTCGGTCCGGGCGCCGGACCGGTCGGTTCGACGACCACGCCGAATCGACCGGAAAAGACCGGACGTCCGACCCCGGATCCAGTCGCCTGTGCAGCCGGCCTTTCCGCCATCACCCGGTCGCACCACCGGGAGCGAGCGGTCGCCGAGGGGGGGTGTACGGGTGTACCTTCGGCTAGGAACCGAACAGTAGAGGAACCCCGTGGGCAAATTTCGCCGGACGATGCTGGTCCTCCTGTCGACCATGGTGGGCGCCATTGGCCTCGCTCCATCTGCGGCCGTAGCCCAGCCGGCATCCGGACCGGGCTACTGGCTGGCCGGTGCCGACGGCGGCGTGTTCGCCTTCGGTGCCCCGTTCTACGGATCGGGATCCCTGGCATCGGGGACTCCGCCACCATGCTCGTTCACTCCCCAGGCGCCCAGCACGCTCAATGCGTCCGAGGGGTGCACGGCCATCGGTGGGGTGTCCAACGGCAGTGGCTACTGGCTCCTCAATAGCTATCGCCAGCCCACGCCCTTCGGCGGGGCCGGGTACGTGGGTGGGAACTACGGATGCAGCTCGTTGAACGGCGCACGCGGCACCTGGGTGGGTATGGCCTCGTCGCTCACCGGGGCCGGCTACTGGATGGTCGCCTCGAACGGGGGCGTCATGGGATGCGGCGACGCTCCTCCGCCCTACGGCGGCCTGACCGGTGAGACCCTCGCTGCACCCATCGTCGCCATGGCGGCGACAGTGGACGGCCAGGGCTACTGGCTGGTCTCGGCCGATGGCGGGGTGTTCGCCTTCGGTGACGCAATCTTCGCGGGGTCGATGGGGGGCCTGCCGCTCCGGGCGCCGGTGGTCGGCATGGCACCCACCAGTGACGGCAAGGGCTACTGGCTGGGGGCCGCCGACGGCGGGGTGTTCGCCTTCGGTGACGCCCAGTTCCAGGGGTCGATGGCCGGGACAGTGCTCAATGCCCCGGTCGTCGGGATCGCCGGAGTGCCATTCGGCCAGGGCTACTGGCTGGCCGCGGCGGACGGCGGGGTGTTCGCCTACGGGGCGACCACGTTCCAGGGGTCGATGGCCGGGAAGCCGCTGAACGCACCGATCGTGGGGATCGCACCAGCTCAGGGTCCATCGGGCTGTCCAGCTGTCGCCCACTGCTAGATCAGCGCGGCGCCCGCCACATGGGCCACAGCAGCGGCCCGTCAGCCAGCGGCCGGAGCTCCTCGCGTAGGGCGAAGCCGTGCCGTCGGTAGAACGGGATGTTCGACTCCTTCGACGACTCCAGGTAGGAACATCTCCCATACGGGTGCTTCGGAAGTTTGGGGGTCTGGTGGTCTGACCACGTCCGTGCTCGCGATAGTTACCTCGCCCACAACCAGGCACCTCGGGGGCACCCTGCCCACCCGCCGAGCGCTCCTGATCCCCCTGGTCGTCGCCCCTAGACCGGCGGTGTGCTCAGCCACCGGTCAGGCATCTACCCCTCGCGGTTGCACTCCCGGCGGCCCGCCGGAACCACGGCTGGCTGCGGGCCAATCGACGAGCGTGACCCAGTCGGTGGCTGCCCCCGACCAGTGACTGAGGCGAGGTCGGACTGCCCGGTATCCGGCAATCCTGAGGGGTCAGAGCGAACTATCTTGGGGGAGCCCGGTCGGAGGCATCACCATGGCCAAGCTCATCTACGTGGCGAACACGTCACTCGACGGTTACACCGAGGACCGGGACGGCGGCATCGATTGGGGTGCCCCTGATGAGGAGTTTTTCGGTTTCATCAACGACCTTGAGCGCTCGGTCGGCACCAATCTCTACGGACGCCGCATGTATGAGGCGATGGTCTACTGGGAGACCGCACCCATCGCCGACGAGCCGCCCTGGGTCGTGGACTTCGCCAATATCTGGCGAGCGGCCGACAAGGTCGTGTTCTCGAAGACCCTGGCATCGGTGTCAAGCGGTAGGACCACCCTTGAGCGGGAGTTCGACGTCGAGGTCATTCGGCGGATGAAGGCCGGCGAAACCCACGATCTCACGGTGGGCGGAGCTGATCTCGCTGCCCAGGCGTTTGGGGCGGGCTTGGTGGACGAGTGCCACTTGTTCTTCTGGCCAATCGTGCTGGGAGGCGGCAAACACGCCCTCCCCAGGCACAAGCGCCTCGACCTTCAATTGCTCAATGAGCGGCGCTTCCGTAGCGGAGTCGCCCACCTTCACTACCGCATCACCCGGTGAGGGCCTTCCGTTTGGGACCATCCGCAGTGTGCCGATCCCGCGTGGTCTCAACGGGATCAGGGGGGTGTCACCTAATGCCGGCTGGGAGGCGTGGTCGTCATCTTCGAAGGCTGCCTGGGCTCGTCCTCGCGAACACGTTGAACCGGGGCGGATTGACCTCGGGAATATGTCGCCGTACACTTGTACGGACAGGAGGGCATCATGACAGTAAAGGACAAGCGGCGAGAGGTTCGGATCTCAGCGGATGACGACGACCTTTTGGCGGAGGCCGCTGGCCTGTCGGGCGTCTCGGTGTCGGAGTTCCTTCTCGATCGGGCGATCGCAGACGCCGCCACCATCGTCGACGCGCACCGAACGATCCGGCTCGCCGAGGATGACCACGATCGATTCATCAAGGCGCTCGACGGTCCGGTCCACCCTCGAAAGGAGCTTGTTGCCCAGGCCCGTCGAGCGCGTCGACTGAAGCGAGTCGACTGAGTGCGCGTCGAGCGCCTCGGGGAGGACCACCACCTTGGCGCATTCAGTTGCGGGGTGAAGGCCCTCGACGCCTGGCTGCACGACCATGCCCTCGACAACCAGCAACGCAACCTTTCGCGGACGTTCGTGTTGCTCGATGACGGGAACCGCGTCATCGGTTACTACGCGCTCACGATGGGTGGAGTTCGCAGGGAGGCGCTACCAGCTCGATATGGGCGGGGACTCCCCCAGTACGAGATCGGGATGGTGCTCCTGGCCCGATTCGCGATTGCGGACGACCACCAGGGACTGGGACTCGGCCGTGATCTGCTGATTGAGGCGATCGGGCGAGCAGCGGACGCCGGTACGCAGGTCGCCGCTCGATTCATCACTGTCGACCCAATCGATGAGAGCGCGAGGGCGTTCTACGACAAGTTCGCTTTCAAGCAGATCGAGGGCGATTCCGGCGGTCGCATGTACATCCGGATTGATGATGCACTTGCTGCTCTCTGAGGGACCGATTGAGGGAAAAGCTGCCCCAGATCACGCGTCCCCGAAGATCGTCGACCCGAGTCCCAGAGGTGCATCGGGTGTGAGGCGACTATCTGCGGACGAGCGCTTGCACTCCGCGAACTTCCACACTCCGCACCTATGTGACGCTCGCCCGAGCAACGTCCTTGCGATCTGATCGACCGCAAAACCGCTTCCAAACTACGTACTCAACTCTGGACCACACCAGCAGGGTCGCAAATGTCCATAGGGGCAGGCCAGCTTCAAGGAGATCTCCCGCCCATCCGGTGGAGAGCCACCAGTACGGAGCCGCAACCGTGAGTGTCACGAGAACCCACAACATCATGCGGATGATCGGCTCCGTCTCGTGCCGCCGTGGACCGATGAGCATGGGTGGAAGGAGAAGCACCCAGATCCAGTGATGGGTCCACGAGATCGGACTGATCAG
>Ga0075522_10003685_pt1 | contig 11123 bp, 10 predicted proteins | sample NGEPerA_FD_74796 | JGI IMG/M metagenome (GOLD analysis project Ga0075522, IMG submission 74796) | Arctic peat soil microbial communities from the Barrow Environmental Observatory site, Barrow, Alaska, USA - NGEE PermafrostL2-A | ecosystem: Environmental > Terrestrial > Soil > Wetlands > Peat ... | reverse complement strand
CCTCTGCGGTCTTTCGGAACTCGGCATGGCGCCGCGAGACCGTCACGTCGTCGAGAAAGATGTCGCTTTCTGGATGGCGGCCCGCGGTAGTGACGTCGGCGTCGAGCAAGAACCTGCTGCCGGCATTCGGACCGCGGCGGACCACAAGAAGACCTGCGCCGGGCGGCAGCCCTTCAATAGCGGCCTGGTCGGCCAATCCTTCGTCGTCGGGCGACGGCTCGAGTACCTCAAGGCCGGAGATCGAGATTGTCGTCGTCGAGTCGGATTGACGCTCGGAACTCACCGGGTGTCCCGGCCGTGCGAGCGCGTTGCCACAACTCGCGCAAAACCGTGAGTCGTCGGGATTCTCGTGCCCGCAATTCGTGCAGAAGATCGTCGGCATCGGGTGCGGCCCTCCCCCTCGGGTTCGGCGTGCTCAGGTTCGACTACTCAAAGGCGACCGTCAGGTAGAGGTTGACGGTCAGGGCAACCTATGCGCGCTACGGGCGCCGGTCAACTTGTCTGACGCTAACTGGCGGTAACAAGTGCCCCGTAGGCCGCGCTATCGAGCAACCCATCGACGTCCGCTCGCTCGCTCGGGCGGATCTCGATCATCCAACCTTCACCATATGGGTCGGCGTTGACCAGTTCGGGCCGCGCGTCCAACGCTTCGTTTCGGGCTAGCACCTCGCCGGAGATCGGCGCATAAATGTCCGAGACGCTCTTGGTCGACTCGACCTCGCCAAGTGTCTGACCACTGACGACTTGGGTGCCCGGCGCGGGCAATGTCACGAAGACGATGTCGCCCAGAGCTTCCTGCGCGTGATCAGTGATACCGATTCGAACTCCGTCGGCGACGACCTTCACCCACTCGTGCTCGGCTGTGTAGTGCAGGTCTTCGGGTATCACGCGATCCTCCAGAAGGTGGGCGATCAGCCAGCCGATGAGACCGCCGGCGCCGGGCGAGCGTACTGAGGCGTCGCGACTTGGTGCAACGCAGTGACCTGGACAGCGTCATGCGTGATCACGGTGCCCCGTGCGCCCTTCGCGGTGAGCGTGTCGAGAACCCCGCCTGGGATTCCCATTGCCGTGCTCATCGTATGCGGGTCGCCGATCGCGACGATGTCGTAGGGCGGCGCGAGCAACACACCATCGATGACGATCCCGCTCCGGTCAGGTGCATCGACGAAGTAGCTACTGGCAACGAGACGCACGACATGACCGGAGGCGCCCGGCGCCGCCGTCGGCGTCGCGTCGGCGCTCGCGACACTGCCTGCCGCAGGTGTTGCGCCGGCGGCAGCCGCCGCGGCACTTCCGGTGATCTGGATCGCCTCAGCGCCCGCGTCGCGCAGTTCTTCCAACGCCTCGAGCAAATCGTCGGCCGCAACTTGGTGCTGCGGATCGGTGATCTGCAAGTCGATGCCCGGCCCGGTCGCTGCCGCCGTGCCGGCGAGGATCTCTAAGGTCGCGGCGCGTTGCTGCGCCTCTTCCAGGGCCGCCTGGGTCTGGTCCGTGCCGCCCGTCAGTTTGGCGAGTGAGGTCTGCTCGGCCGCGATCTGCGCGCGCAGCTGATCCGAGCGCGACGAGAGGCTGTCGAGGATGTCGACCAGATCGGACTGCCGGGCTGTGGTGAAGCCAAGGCCGGTAGCGCTGTGGACCTGCGTGACCAGAGCGAACCCGAGTAGTCCGCACAGGACAGCGCCGATGACCTGTGCCCGAGTAGCCCTGGGACGCCCGGCATCGATCAGCAGCCGCAAGCCGCTCTTGCGAGGCTGTTCCTGCGTCATGCGCGGAACAGATGGCGGCGGATGGCCGCCGCGTTGGAAAAGATCCGAATGCCGAGGACGACGACTACGGCCGTCGACAGCTGGCTGCCGACCCCGAGTTGGTCGCCTAGAAAGACGATCAGCGCCGCGACCAGGACGTTCGCGATGAACGACACGACGAAGACCTTGTCGTCGAAGATCCCGTCGAGGATCGCGCGGATCGCGCCGAATACCGCATCGAGCGCCGCCACGACCGCGATCGGCAGGTAGGGCTGCAAACCCACCGGCACGGTCGGATGCAAGATGACACCGAGGACGACGCCGACGGCGAGGGCGATGGCTGCGATCATGGCGATTCCAACGGCTTCGCGTAGTGGACGACCACGCTGGCCGCCGAGGGAAGCGTAAGGCGTTGATGGTCGTCGACCGTGAACCCCAGGCCATAGAGCTGGTGATCGGTGACGAAGAGCTGCCCGGTTTCGCTGCTACTGAAGGTGGATCCGAGCGACGGCGGGCCAATCGCATCGATCGTGTAGGGCGGCGAGAGCGGTCGGAAGTCGACCAGGATCGCCCCGCCAGCCTCCCTGATCGCGGTCTGGGCCGTCAGTCGCTGGCCGTTGATGCTGACCGCCTGGGCGCCCGCAATGAACAGGCCGTTGACGGCAGCCCGTAGGTCGCTGTCGACGATCACGCCCGAGCCGTCGCTGCCGGCGGCGTGAGAGGCCGGCGCGTCATCGAGGATCACCCGGACGCCAGTACCGACGACAGGCACAGCACCGTCGACTGGCTCAAGCTGCTTGATCTGCGAGAGCAGGCCGGCGCCCCGATCTGTCAGCGACAGCGCAGAAGTGCGGGCGTTGCTCACCTGCGTGGAGAGCGTCGAAACCTGGCGCTCGAGCGCATTGGTGGCTGCGGTTTGCAAGGTCACTTGCGCCACTAGTTGCTTCCGGTCACGGTTGGCCGCCGCGTTTCCTCGATGGGTCGCAACCGCGGCAGTGGCGAACAATGCACCCGCGAGCGCGAGGGCCACCGCCGCGCCGATGGCGGTGCGACCTCGCAGCCCTAGCGGTCTGGCCGCGCCAGCGGTCGGTCGGACGACGGTTGGTACCGGTTGTGCGCCGCGGCGGGCCGCCGCGTTCGCGTAGCCCTCGTCGACGGCGCCTGCCATCAGATCAACCAGGATGGACATCGATGCATCGGGTCGGCGCGCTCGCTCCCCCGGTGAGCGGCTGGTCAGGTGCCGGCCCCCTCGACGACACTGGCCCACTCCTCGAGCAACTCAGTAGCTGAGTCGGCGTCCGGGCCCTCTGCCCACAGGTGCGTCGCCGCCTCAGCCGGATCGGGCAGCACGAGCACCCAGCGACCGTCGTCTTCGACAACCCGAACACCGTCGGTCGTATCGAGCTCACGATCACCTGCAGCTTCGACGACGGAGCGCATGACCATGCCCTTCGCGGCCCAGGGAGTCGGTACGGAGCGGCGCAGCACATGCGCTTGCGGAATGCGAGCGTCGATCTGACTGAGCGTGAGCTTCGTGCGCGCTACCAGACCCGTAAGGCGCACGAACGCGGCGATGCCGTCGATCGCCGTATTGAACTCAGGAATGACGTAACCACCTCTGCCGTCGCCCGCGAAAATGGCGTCCTCGAAGCCAGCGGCTTTGGTCAGCTCGTCGGGAGAGGTCGGAGCCCAGCGCGTGGTCACGTGATGGAATCGCGCGACGTCTTCGGCGATGCGTGTCGTCGTGATCGGTATCGCGATGCTGCCCGAGTGCAGCTCTGCTGCAACTAGGTCCATCAAGACCAGCAGCGCACGATCGTCGTGGACGATGACGCCTCGCTCGTCGACGAGCGATATCCGCTCCCCCACAGGATCGAATCGGACGCCGAACGCGGCTCGCGACGATGCAACTAGCTCACCGAGACGTTCCAGCGCCCTCATGTGCTCAGCAACGGTCTCGGTCGGCGACGACTCGTCGAGCCGGTTGTTGACGGTCAACACGTCGATACCGATCCGGCCGAGCAATGTCGGCAGCACCAACGCGGCGGTGCCGCCTGCCGTGTCAATGACGACCTTCAGGCCCGCGTCAAGGACGCCCGTGGTGTCGACGCACCGCATGACCTCTTGGGAGTAGTCCTCGAGCGTGCGCGACGGGTTGGTCAGATCAGCGATTTCACCGGGGAACGCACGCCGGAATTCCTGGCGCGAGAACACCCGCTCGAGCTTGCGCCTGGCCCCCTGAGACAGATCGGCGCCGCGTTCGTCGAGAAAGCTGATGTCGACACTCTGGGCGTCGCCTGGCGTGGTCCGGATCATGATGCCGCCGGCCGAGTCGCTGTGCGCGATCTCGAACCGGCTCACCGGCGCGGGCGCGGCTTCGAGGTCGCGCACATTGATCGCGCTGGCGGTCAACGCGCTGATGACGGCTCGCTTCAACGCTCTGGCTGCTCGTGACACGTCGCGCGAGGTCGTGACGACGTCGCCCTTCTTCAGCGTCGTCGCATAAGCGGAAGCCAGCCGGACCGCGAGCTCTGGCGTGATCTCGACATTGACTAGCCCTGAGACTCCGCGTGGGCCGAAGAGATTGCGTTGACCCCGCGACTCCCAGATGACGCTGGTATTCACCAGAGCGCCGGCTTCGATGGTCTTGAACGGATAGACCTTCACACCGGCCGAGATGTAGGCCTCTTCCTCGACGACGCATTCGTCGCCGACGACGGCTCCCTCTTCGATCCGCGCGCCACGCATGATGTCGGTGTTCTTGCCGATGATGCAGCCACGCAGGTTCACCTGCGGTCCGATGAACACGTTGTCGTGCACTACTGCACGATGCAAGAATGCACCGCTCTTCACGACGACATTACTGCCTAGAACCGTGTACTCGCGCAGCTCGGCGCCACCTTCGACCTTTGCGTAATCGCCGATGTACACCGGACCTTTCAGAATCGCTTCGGGATCGACCTCGGCGCCCTCGCACACCCAGACGCCGGGCATCATCTCGAAGCCCTCGATGTCGATATCGACCTGCCGGTTCAGCACGTCAGCCTGCACCTGGAGAAGGCTTTCCAGCGTGCCGACGTCCTCCCAATACGCGTCTGCCACATAGCCGAAGACCGGTGCACCGAGATCCAGCAACCTCGGAAAGACGTCCTGCGACCAATCGACGGATTCGCCGGCCGCGACGTAGTTGAAGATCTCCGGCTCCATGATGTAAATGCCAGTGTTCGCTGTGTCGGAGAACACCTGTCCCCACGTCGGCTTTTCGAGAAACCGTTCGATGCGGCCATCATCGGCGGTGTTCACGATGCCGAACTCGAGCGGGTTCGGTACTCGCTTCAGTGCAACGGTGACAAGCGCATTGTTGGCCTCATGGAACCGCGCCATCGCCGTCAGGTCGATGTCGGTGAGCGCGTCGCCGGAGATAACGACGAACCGACTGTCACGCAGCGCCGCCTCCGCGTTCTTCACGCTGCCCGCGGTACCAAGAGGCTTCTCCTCAGTGGCGTACTGGAGATTCATGCCCAGCTCATCGCCGTCCCCGAAGTAGTTTCGGATCAACGAGGCGAGGAACTGCACGGTGACGACCGTGTCGGTGAACCCATGCCTGCGCAACAGCCGCAGCACATGCTCCATGATCGGGCGGTTCACGACGGGCAGCAGCGGCTTCGGTTGGTTGGCGGTCATGGGTCGCAGGCGAGTGCCTTCGCCACCCGCCATCACCACGGCCTTCATGCCGGCACCTGGCGGAGAACCCGGGTGCGCGCCGGTAGTCATACGGCTGCCCCTTCGACGTGATCAAGGCCACCAGGCACCGACGGTGGCACGCCGAATCGCTCGGCGCGCACGAGTTGCCGGACCTGCAGCGCGTACAGACCACCGGCCCACCAGTAGAGCGCGGTGCCCCAAATGGCAAAGGCCCAGCCAATGATCCTTGCCACGTGATTGACGGTCTCGTGTCCATCGCCAAGAAGCAACAGCGGCAGCGCGTACAACAGGTTGAATGTCGCCGCTTTGCCGAGATAGTGAACAGGCAGGGGCCCGTACCCATGTCTCTTCAAGACAGGCAAGAATCCGGCGAGGACGATGTCGCGGGCGATCAGCACCGCGGCCAGCCACCACGGCATGATGTGGCGCAGTGACAGTGCTAGCACCGTCGCGAAGATGTAGAGGCGATCAGCAGCAGGATCGAGAAGCTGGCCAAGGCGGCTCGTCTGGTGCAGGAGCCGCGCGAGCTTACCGTCGAGCCAGTCCGTGAAGCTGCTGATGCCGAGGACGACGATGGCCCAACCGTCAGCCTTTGGACCTAGCGCCAGCCACAAGAACAGTGGGACGCCGAGAAGTCGCAGGAAGCTGAGCGCATTGGGAACGGTCAGAACACGATCCGACGCCGCTTGATCGACTGTCACGCGGTGCTCACCCGATGCTCACCGACGTCCTCCCGCGGCCCGCCGTTCGTTCTGCTCGAGATCAGCTTAGGCGGGCGACGGTACGGCGTAGGGACGCCTCGCTAGCCAACCCTGCGGCGGCGCAATGAGTCGACCCGGGCGTCGGCGCAGCTTCGGACTTTGAGGAGCTCGGCCAAAATGGTCGCGGACGCGCCGGCTTCTTGAGCTTCGAGGAGCTCGGAACCCGCACGTACGGAATCGCGCAATGCCTGACTGTTCTGGGCCGCATCAATCATGTTGATCGCTCCCCGCCTGTTCTCGGACCGTAGTCCGGTCGAGGTAGTGGAGATTGACATAATCCGCACCTACCGCTGTGGGACTACTTCCCTCAGGCCCTTCGGCCAAACCCCGCGGCAGAGCAGGCGCCGCGTGTTAGCCCGCCGGAGAGGGCGAAGGTGACCCCATGAACGGGGCACATCCAGCGACCAATTCGGCCAGCGTGAGTTTGGCGTCAGTCGGATCCAACGCACCCGGAGCGACCACACCGGGGAAGTTCTTTGTGATGTTCGCAAGGTCGGCGGTCCAGCGAGCGCCTAGCGGTTCGAGCTGGACGCAGTCGGCCGTGAATCTGGGCACATCCTGGTTGTCGGCGTCGGCAAAGGCCGTGTCCTCGATGGCGGCGAGGGACGCGGTGTCTGACGAGAGCTGCTCGAGGGCCGGCAGGTCGTTCGTCTTCTTGGCCAACTCGTCGGAGAACGCGCTGAAGCCCACCGAGGTGAACTCCGGCTTGAAGTTCACGTCCGTGCCGGGCGGCTTCGCCTTGTGAGACGAGCCACAGGCGCTCGCGGCGAACGCGGCGCACAGCGTCAGCAGCGCGAACCTCTTCTTCATAGCTCTCCCTGTTCGTGCGCACCGACCGGCCGCGCGGTACGTGCGTCCCCGTTGCTATCGGGCGGGATAGGGGTACGCCTTTACGGTTCAGAGCCAATGTTCGCGAAGAGGTTCATCGGGTTAGCCCATTTGGCGCAGCCAAGCCGCCTCAGATCGGCCCAATCGTCGGTCTTCCAACGGCTCAACGATGGTTGCGCCATTTCGCGGACAGCTTCCCTCCGTGGGCGTAGCGGGCGATCAAGCCGCCCACTACTCGTGATGCCGACCGACGGCCCGCTGACCTGCGGTTTCGTGGTCGGGATGACAGGATTTGAACCTGCGACCCCTTGACCCCCAGTCAAGTGCGCTACCAAGCTGCGCCACATCCCGGCGCTCGGTCTCCCGAGCAGGCCCGACGATATCGCACCCGCAGCGCCCGACTGCTCGGCTGCGCTGGGGATCCCTAGTTACGAGGTGCGACCGGCGCGATTGCGCACGCCGCGCGGTCCGCCCTTGCGGGACTCCTTGACACGCACCGCTACCTCGACCGGTGTGCCAGGAAATCCGAAGTCCTCGCGCAATCTCCGTTCGATGAAGCGGCGATACGTGGCCTCGAGAAAGCCGGAGGAGAACAGCACGAAGCGCGGTGGCTGGGTTCCCGCTTGCGTCGCGAACAAGACCTTCGGCTGTCGACCACCACGGACGGGCGGCGGCGTCGCGGCGATCAACGCACTGAGCCACGCATTGAGCTTGCTCGTCGCGACACGCTGCGACCATCCGTCGAGCGCGAGTTCGATTGCCGGGGTGAGTTTGTCGATCGCGCGGCCAGTCTTCGCGGACAAGTTCACTCGCGGCGCCCACGCCACATGGTGAAGTTGGCGGTCGATCTCTTTCTCGAGCAGGTCGTGCCGATCCTCGTCGACGAGGTCCCACTTGTTGAACGCGAGAACCAGCGCGCGCCCTGCTTCGACCACCATCTCGATGATGCGCAGGTCCTGTTCTGCGAGTGGTTCACTCGAATCAAGCAGGACGACGGCAACTTCCGCTTCACGTAACGCTGTCGCCGTCCGCAAACTTGAGTAGTACTCTGCACCGCTTGCTTCGCGCACGCGCCGCCGAATGCCTGCTGTATCGATGAAACGCCACGTAACTCCGCCGAGCGTCACAAGCGAGTCGACCGGGTCGCGCGTCGTGCCCGCGACAGAGTCGACGACGGCGCGATCTTCACCCGACACCTTATTGAGCAGGCTGGACTTGCCGACGTTCGGACGGCCCAGCAGCGCGACGCGACGCGGACCGCCACCGCGAACACCGTCTTCGGGCGGCGGCTCTGGTAGGGCTTTGAAGATCGCGTCGAGCAACTCACCGCTGCCACGTCCGTGCAGTGCGCTAACGGCGTACGGCTCGCCCAGACCCAACGACCAAAGGCTTGACGCGTCGGATTCGTTCTTGGCGGTATCTACCTTGTTGGCAACGAGTACAACCGGCTTGCGTGCCTTGCGCAGGACCCTTGCAACCGCTTCGTCGGTGTCAGTCGCGCCGACGGTCGCGTCAACGACCATGACGACAACCTGGGCAGCGAATGCACCAATCTCAGCCTGTGCCGAAACCTGTGCCTGAAGCCCGAGCGCGGCTGGTTCCCATCCCCCGGTGTCCACGACCGTGAAGGCGCGCCCGCGCCAGTTTGCGTCGTACATCACCCGGTCACGCGTCACACCGGGAACATCTTCGACGACCGCTTCGCGTCGGCCGAGGATCCGGTTGACCAACGTCGATTTCCCAACGTTCGGTCGGCCGACGATCGCCACAACCGGCACCGCGGGGGCTAGGTAGTCATCGATGCTCGCGTCGGATATCTCAACCTCGGCTTCGTCGTCCTCGGCATCATCGAGACCGACCCAGTCCGCTTCGCTATCCCACGTCTCGCCGTTGGAGAGTTCACTGTCGATCTCGATATCGGATGAACCACTGTTGACGGACTGCTCGCCGTCGGCGTTCTCAGGCTTCATCGGTCCACGCACCTTGCCCAGTCGAGTGCGAAGAACTCGCAAGTTCGCGCGAACGCTGCGCAACCAGGTCGAGGACACGAGCTACTACCGCGTCCTCATCCATCGCCGTTGAGTCGAGTTGCACGGCGTCCGGCGCCATCGTCAGTGGCGAAGCAGCGCGTGTTGAGTCAAGCGTGTCGCGCCTCGCGAGATCTGATTGGACAGTGCTGACGTCGCGGTCACCGATAGATACGTCCGCGTCCGCGGAACGACGCGCCGCCCGCGTTTCTGGCGAGGCCGTGAGGAATATCTTCACAGGGGAATCCGGTGCCACGACTGTTCCGATATCGCGCCCTTCGACGACGATGCCGCCAGCGCCAACGATCGCCCGTTGCAGCGCAACCAAACGCTCACGCACTTGCGGGATCGCACTGACTGCACTTACGGCACCCGTCACCTCGGGACCTCTAATCGCGGCTGCCACATCGCGCCCGTTGACCGAGACTGCCTGCGCCCGTGGGTCGGTCGAGACTCGGATCTGCGCCACGCCTGCAACCGCCAACACAGCATCGATGTTGTCGGGATCGACGGACCTGTCGAGGACCGCCCACGTCAACGCCCGGTAGATGGCCCCGGTGTCGAGATAGCGAAGTCGCAGCGCAGCAGCCACTCGCCGGGCGACCGTCGACTTCCCAGAGCCCGACGGTCCATCGATCGCGATCACCAGCGTCGTGGCGTTGGCCGAGCCAGATAGTGGGCCTGGCGCCTCATCGGCGAACATCGTCTGTCTCCAAAGTGTTCGCGGCTGCCGTAACCGCGTGCGCCGCTCCTGCGCAACCGCGTAGCGACAAAGATTCGGTGGTGCGACTCGAGACCGGCTCGAGACGAGGCGTAACAGCCATGATAGCCGCCACAGCGACACCGGCCCGACCAGCGAGAGACGTCTCCTGCGACGGTGGCAGGCGGGGATCTCGCCGGGCTACGAGTAGACCTCCCAGCCTGCTGCCTGCATAACCGAAATCAACTTGGATGCCGCTTCCTCGCGCACATCGAGTTCGACAACTCCGCGTGCACGGCCAGGCTCGTGTTCGACCCGCACGTCTTCGAGGTTGATCCCGGCATCGCCGAGGGTCCGCAGCACCGACGCCAACTCGCCAGGCGCGTCGCGCACGACGATCGGAACTGTGACAAACCCGGCGGCCGGCTGGCCGCGTTTCACCGGCACCCTCGCGCGCCCGGCGGCACCGCGACGGAGAGTCTCTGTCAGCGCCGCAGCGGCAGCTTGGTCGCCGTTGGCGATGCGCTGTAGGTCCCCGACCGTGCGCGCCACGTCGCTCGCGAAGCCCGACAGCGCAGCGGCCAGATGATCAGCGTTCGCAAGCAGAATCTGGGTCCACAGGTCCGGATCCCCCGCGGCTACTCGCGTCGTGTCATGGAGTCCGGTGCCTCCGAGGGCGACAGTCGCCTCATCGGAGCTGACGAGTTGCGCGGCAAGCAGAGACGCCACGAGATGCGGCAGGTGCGACACCGTGGCAAGGGCCGCGTCGTGGTCGTCGGCTGTCATCGCTACGGGGACGGCGCCGCAGGCGCGAGCGAGGGCATCGACGTCGGCGACCGCCTGCTCGGATGCCGCAAAAGTTCTCGTGACGACCCAGGGACGGCCGACGAACAAATCTGCGTGGGCGGCCGCGGGACCTGAGCGTTCGCGGCCGGCGACAGGGTGACCGCCGACATATGTCGACATATGCACTCCAATTGCCTCAGCTTCGCGCTGAGGTTCAGCCTTTACAGAAGCGACGTCTGTATAGGTACGAGCGAGATCGAGACGTTGTAGGCGCAAAAGCTCACCAGCGACTACGGCCGGCGGAACCGCAACGACGGCGACGTCGAAACGCTCCCCCGCGATCGATGGGCGACCAGCGCCGAGTTCGGTCGCCAATGCGAGGCGCCCCGGCGCACTGTCCTCGAGTGCGACGTCCATGAACCGCTGCCGCAAGGCGAGACCGATTGACGTGCCGATCAGACCGGCCCCGACGATCAGCACCCGATGGATGCCATCTGTGGCAGGGTCGCCGTTGCCGACTTGCACCGAACTTTCGGTGCTCATTGCTGGAGGTCGTCGCGTAGTGCGGCAG
>Ga0075522_10003684_pt1 | contig 11123 bp, 8 predicted proteins | sample NGEPerA_FD_74796 | JGI IMG/M metagenome (GOLD analysis project Ga0075522, IMG submission 74796) | Arctic peat soil microbial communities from the Barrow Environmental Observatory site, Barrow, Alaska, USA - NGEE PermafrostL2-A | ecosystem: Environmental > Terrestrial > Soil > Wetlands > Peat ... | reverse complement strand
CACCATTTCAACGCCCGTCGGCAGCGTGAGCGTGCCGGTGACATCGGAGGTGCGGAAATAAAATTGCGGACGGTAATTCGTAAAGAACGGCGTATGACGGCCGCCTTCATCCTTGGTCAAAACATAAACTTCCGCCTTGAACTTGGTGTGCGGTTTGATCGTGCCCGGTTTGGCGAGCACCATGCCGCGTTCCACTTCGTCCTTGGTTGTGCCGCGGAGCAGCACGCCGACGTTGTCGCCGGCACTGGCGCTGTCCAGCAGCTTGCGGAACATTTCGATGTCGGTCGCCACCGTCTTCTTGGTGTCTTTCAAACCGACGATTTCGACTTCTTCCATTTTCTTGAGCAAACCGCGTTCTACGCGACCGGTCACAACCGTGCCACGGCCTTCAATGGTGAACACGTCTTCGACGCACATCAGAAACGGCTTGTCAATTTCGCGGACCGGATCAGGAATGAACGTGTCCAGCGCATCGAGCAAATCTGCAATCGCCTTTTCGCCTTCCGGCTTGCCGTCGAGGGCTGCCGTCGCGGAAGCGCGGATGATCGGCGTTTTTTCGCCGGGGAAACCATACTTCGTGAGCAATTCACGGATTTCCATTTCGATCAGTTCAAGCAAGTCCGGATCAGCAAGGTCAACTTTGTTCAAGCAGACAATCATGCTCGGCACGCCGACTTGGCGGGCGAGCAAAATATGTTCGCGCGTCTGCGGCATCGGGCCGTCGGCGGCGCTCACCACGAGAATCGCGCCGTCCATTTGGGCGGCGCCCGTGATCATATTCTTCACATAATCCGCGTGGCCGGGGCAGTCAACGTGCGCGTAATGGCGCTTGGGACTCTGATACTCGACGTGCGACACCGCAATGGTGACGGTCTTGGTCGCGTCGCGCACCGTGCCGCCCTTGGTGATGGTGGCGTAGGAAATCGGCGTGGCCAGGCCTTTCTTGGCCTGCACCGCGACGATGGCGGCGGTCAAGGTGGATTTGCCGTGGTCAACGTGGCCGATGGTGCCTACGTTGACGTGCGGTTTCGTTCTTTGAAATTGCTCTTTAGCCATGTGATTTGTGTGTTGCTTGTCTCGGTTGTTGCGTTTTGTTTTTCATGGAGCCCATGATCAGGATTGAACTGATGACCTCGTCCTTACCAAGGACGTGCTCTACCAACTGAGCTACATGGGCATCCAAAAGTTTTCGTTCAAACCCGATTCGCAAAACGACAAAAAACCAACCCGCTCATGTTTCTTGCGAAATTTAAGCGGCTGGCAATTTTCAGTTTTACGGCTCTGACCCGCACAAGTTAGGCAACATACGTTTTCGTGTCAACAGATTTTTCAACAATTTTGCCGCCCATGAATTCACAAAAAAAATGCAAAAGCGCATCCATTGTCGTGCCACAAATCTCTATTCAATCCGCCCCAACAGTCTCAACAGCCCGTCTAAAATTGTAATCGGATGCGGCGGACAACCGGGAATGTAAATGTCCACCGGCACGACGCTGTCCGCTCCGTTGCGCTGTTCGGCGTGGCCGATATATGGCCCGCCCGAAATTGCGCACGCGCCCACGGCAATCACCAGCTTCGGCGACGGCACGGCTTCGTAGGTTTTTCGCAGGGCCAAATCCATGTTTTGCGTCACCGGCCCGGTAATGAGCAGTCCGTCGGCGTGGCGCGGCGACGTGACAAATTGAATGCCGAACCGGCCCAAATCGAAGACGACGGTATTCAGCACGTTCACGTCGGCCTCGCAGCCGTTGCAGCCGCCGGCGCTCACTTGGCGCAGCTTGAGCGAGCGGCCAAAAATCTTGCGCGATTTTTCATCCAGCGCCTTCGCCAGTTGAAATTCCTTTTCGCCAAGAACCAGCGCGTCGCGGGTTGAAGCGGCGAGACGATGTTCCGTCGTGAATTTAATTGCGCCTTCGGGACAGGCGCGCTCGCATTCGGGGCAAAACAGGCAGCGGCCCAAATCGAGTTGCACTGTTTTATTTTTTATGCTGATGGCGTCGGTCGGGCAAACGTCGGCGCAGATGGAGCAGCCGGGCGGGCATTTTGCGGAATCAATCTGCGGCCGGCCGCGCAAACGGTCGGGCAGCACCGGCGGTTCCGTCGGGAAACCGATGGTGCGGTATTTCTGCTGCGCGCGTGCGAGTAAAACTTTCAGCATGATAATTCCATTTTAGATTTACGATTTACGATTGACGCAGCCAACGCCAAAAAAATCGTAAATCGTAAATCGAAAATCGTAAATTCATAGGTCATGGCCGCAATAGGACAGGTTGAAACTTTTGTTGCAAAGCGGGAAATCGGAAATCTGCTGGCCGCGCACCGCCATCGCCAGTCCCATCCAGTTGTGGAACGACGGGTCCACGATTTTGTAACGCGCAAATTTTCCCGCCGCGTCAGTCAGTGCCGTGTGACAGATTTCGCCGCGCCAGCCTTCGGTGAGCGACACCACGACGCGATTGGCTGCAAGCGGACCGATTTCCACGCGCACCGGCCCCGACGGCAGCGCATTGAGTTGATCAAAAATAAACGCGATGGAACGCTGAATTTCCATCCAGCGAACGAAGGCCCGCGCAAAAACGCTTCCGGAATGATACGACGACACGGGAATCTGGGCGAACCGGTAAATGCCGGACGGAAATTGGATTCGCACGTCGTGTTCAATGCCGCTCGCGCGCGCCACGACGCCGACGAGTCCGAGTTCCTGCGCCGTTTCGCGCGGAACCGGCCCGGCATTTTCGAAGCGGGCGCGGACGGATGAAGAATTCCAAAGCAATTCCACCGCGCTCGTCACGTCCTTGCGCGCTTGCGTCAGGCGTTCCTCCAGTTGTTTTTGCCGGGCCTCGTCCAAATCAAAAAGGACGCCGCCGGGCCGGAGCAGGCCGCGGCCAAAACGGTTCCCGCAAATCAGCGCCGTCAGGTTCAGGAAATCACCGCGAATTCGCCCGCAATAACTCGCCGTCGGCAGATAGCCGATGTCGTTGGCAAGCGCGCCGAGGTCGCCCGTGTGATTGGCGAGCCGCTCCAGTTCCAGTGCGATGGCGCGAAGCACTTGCGCGCGCGCCGGCACGCGGCAGCTTGCGAGCGATTCCACCGCCTCGCAATACGCCAACGCGTGGCCGATGGTCGTGTCGCCGGCGAGCGTTTCCATGTAGGGAATTGTCCGCTTGTCCGGGCCGCCGATGAGCGCGCGTTCCACGCCGCGATGCTGATAGCCGAGCGAAATTTCCAGATGAAAAACATATTCGCCGTGGCATTGAAAACGGAAATGTCCCGGCTCGATGATGCCCGCGTGAACCGGGCCGACGGCGACTTCGTGAATTTCCTCGCCGTCCATCGAAAAGAAATTCGTCACGCCGGGTTCAACTGGATTTTCGGCGGGACGATTCCAAGCATCATGTCCGGCGCGATAAGATTTATGGAAACGGATTGGCTTGAGCCACGGATGGCCTTCGGGCCGGACGCCCCATTGCTCGGCAATTTCGCGCTCGAACCAGTGCGCCTGCGGGCAAGCCAGTGTGAGCGACGGATAACTGTCGGCGACTTCGGTCGAGAGCAACGTCAGTTGCCCTTCGGCGTCGTTTGCCAGCACCGCAAACAATCGGATGCGGTCGGCGCCTGACGGCTGGCCGAACAGGCTCGCGATGCGCGCGCCGTTTTCGGTGGCCTGCAAAATTTGTTCGCGAAAATCAGCGAAGCCTACGCTCGGAATTTCTGCGAGCGCAACGGTGCCGCCGTTGCGAAGAAAAAATGGAGCGCCGGTAGTCACGAAGCACCTCCGAGTGTCGAGGCGATTTGATGCAGCACATCGCTCAATTTTGCCGGCACATTCAAACCGAGCCACAAGACCAACACGCCGAGTGCGGCGGGCGGGATGATTTGCCACCAGCGATCGCGGTTCGACGCGCTGATCGCGAGCTTTTCCGGTTCGCCTTGCGCCATGCCGAGAAAGGCCGTCGCCATGCCGATGAAAATGACGCCGAGCATCGCCAGAAAAACGGAGGTGATCCAAACATGACCGCCATCGAGCGCAGCCTTCAAGATGGTGAACTTGCTCATGAACGGCCCAAACGGCGGCGTGCCGGTGATGGCGAGAAAGCCCGTAACCCAAAGCACGCCGGTGACCGGCGCGGCGCGCAAAAGTCCGCGCACTTGTAAAATGTTTTTCGTCTGGTAGCGCGCCACAATGTTTCCCGCGAGAAGGAACAGCATCGCCTTGACGAGCGAATGATTCACGGCGTGCAGCATCGCGCCGAACGCGCCGGCGCCGCCGAGGCCGACGCCGAGCGCGAGGATGCCCATGTTTTCCACGCTTGAATACGCCAGCAGCCGTTTGTAATCCGTCTGGCCGATGATGAATACCGCGCTGACGACCAGCGAAACGAGTCCGAATGCAATCCAAATATCGCGGGTGAAATTTTCCTGTCCGGCGGCGACGCAGACTTGTTGCATACGGAGCAGTCCGAGAAACGCGCAATTTAGAACTGCACCAGACAGCAGCGCCGAGACGACCGACGGCGCTTCGCTATGGGCATCAGGCAGCCATGTATGCATCGGCGCAAGACCCATTTTGGTGCCGTAACCGACAAAAAATAAAATGCACGCGGCCTTGAGCCACGGCACTTGCAGGTCAGGTGCGTGGGCGACAAGTTGTGAAAGAACGATCGGGTAACTTTCACGGTCCGGATGCGCCGCCGCCACGCCCAAAAAGAAATTGGCGAGCAGCGCCAGCGCGATGCCGACGGAGCAGATCAAAAGATATTTCCAAGTGGCTTCAAGCGAGCGGTGGTGCCGGTGAAAATAAATCAGCGGCGCGCTGGCCAGTGTGGTTCCTTCGATGGCCACCCAGATCAGGCCGAAATGCTGGCTGACCGTCACGAGCGTCATCGTCGCCAGAAACAAAAGCAGGCAGCCGATGAAGACCGCTTCGGGCGCGTTGTCGAAAAGCAACCCTTCCTCCGGGTCGGTGTTGTGCCGGTTCGCCTCCTGGCCGAGATAGCCTGCGGCGTAAATTGACGCGACGAAAAACAATCCGCTGGTGATGCTCAAGAACAGCAGCCCCGCCGCGTCAAGCGCGAGCCAGCCATTCAGCGCCGGTGCGGGAGTTATTTTCCAAAACGTCGCCGTCATCGCCGCATGAACCAGCGCCGTGCCGACGAGCAATCCGCGCCGCAAGGCTGGTTTCGGCAGGCCAAAAGCCAGCAGCCCGGCGAGCATGGGGATGAGGACGAGGGCGAGAATCATTTTGATTGCGGATTGCGGATTGCGGATTGCGGATTTGAAGACAATCCAACCGACCCTGCGGAGTCGCGGCCAATCGTAAATCGTAAATCGTAAATCATAAATCCCTTCAGTCTTTCAACGTGTTCAGCTTGTCGGTGTTGATGTGGTCGAACTCACGGTTGATGTGAAAGATGGTGATGCCCATGACGAACACGGCCACGAACACGTCGAGCAGCACGCCGGCTTCGACCAGCAGCGAGGATTGCGGCGCGAGGCCCACGCCGAAGGTGTAGACGCCGTTTTCCAAAACAAGAAAGCCGAGCACCTGATTCAATGCGCGTTTGCGGCTGACGATGAGAAACAGTCCCGCGAAAATGGAAAAAATCGCCACCGGCGCGAGCCAGGACGAGGCCAGTGTTTCCGGCATCGGCAGCCGCTGGCACATCCAGAAAGAAATGGCCAGAATCACCACGCCCGACAGCAGCGAGGTCACGTAACCGACATACGGTTCGACTTCGCGCGCCACGTCCGCCTCGCGCACGGCGCGAAACAGGAACCACGGGAAAACAATGCCTTTGATTGCGACAGTTCCCACCGCCAGCACGGCGAAACGCAGCGACAAATCGTCCATGTGCGCCACAACGGGCAACAGACCGAGCACCACGCCTTGCGCCGCGACCACGCGAATGGACGAACCAATGCGGCTGGAACCGAGTAGTTTCAGGTTCGTCAGCACGACCAGCACGAGGATGAGATTGGTGGCAATCATGTGAAGTCCGGTTATTTGTTAAGTCCCAAAAGAAACGCCATCGCGGCCAGCGCGCCCGCGCCGACCAGCAGTTGTGGCACGATCAGCAAACGAAGTCTTGCCATCACGGATTCGACCACGCCCACGATGACGGCGACTGCAAACATTCCGCTCACAGACAAAATGAGATTCAGCCAAAGCGTTCCGGTGTCCGGCACGACCATCCCGACGACGAGCGCGGCCAATACCCACAGCTTGAGCGCCGCGCCGTAAAGGATGAACGCGAAGTCCGGGCCGCCGTGATCAAGCACCATGACTTCGTGTATCATCGTGAGTTCGAGGTGCGTGTTCGGGTCGTCCACGGGAATGCGCGAGTTTTCGGCGAGCAACACGACTACAAGCGCGATGAGCACCAGCACCAACACCGGGCCGGCTTGCAACCAATGACCGCCGGACACCCGGCTGAAAATGGTTGAGAGCGAAAGGCTTTGCGCCTGGCGAGCCAGCGTGGCCAGCGCCACGAGCAATGCCGGTTCGGCCAGCGCGGAGAAAAAAACTTCGCGGCTCGCGCCCATGCCTTCAAATGACGAACCGGTATCGAGTGCGGCGAGGACGGTGAAAAATCGCATCAGACCGAGCAGGCAGGCAAACAGGAAAAAATCCGCCGGGAACGCGATGAGTGCTGGAAAATTTCCGAGCGGCACCAGCGTGACGGCCATCAGCACCGCCGCCAGCCCGAGCATCGGCCCGGCGCGGAACAGCCAAGTTGTCGTGCGGCTATAGACCGCGCCCTTGTGCAGCAGCTTCCACAAATCAAAATACGTTTGCAGCAACGGCTGGCCGCGCCGGCCCGCGAACACCGCCTTGGTGCGGTTGATGATGCCGGGCAGCAACGGCGACACTACGAGCGCCAGCAGCAACGGAATGAAGGAGAGGGCGTTCATGTCAGCGAAATTTCCAGGCCAGCAGCACAATCAAAGTCACGGCGATGTAGAGGACGTAAAGCTGCACATGGCCTTGTTGCATCCAGCGGAGTTTGGCGATGCCCCAGTTCATTTTCAGAAAACCGGGGCGATACAATTCTTCGTGGGTGAGGTCCGGTGTCTCGGTCGTGAGCGATGCCTTTGTCGGAAAGAAACCCTCCGGCCGCTGCAATTGGCGATGAGCGCCGAGCAGCCAGCGGAACAACGTCGTGACCGGCTGGACGAACGACGACGCAGTGTATTGAATCCGCGCCGTGGGCCGCGCGTAGCCGCAACCCCAAGTGTCCGCCGCGCCGACGGTTCGTCCTGACAATAATCCACGACGGACGAGCGCAATCACAACGAACAAAATCACGAGCGCCAGCCCGCAAATGGAAACTATTGCGAGCACCAAGGCCGGTGTTTGAACCATTGCGGATATTTTTTCAGGCTCAAGCCCGCCCAAACGGCTGGCGATGGGCACAATCCAGTCCGGTAGCCACGCCGCGCCAAACGCAATCCCGACGCAACCGGCGGCGAGAAGGAGCATCGGAGCTTTCATAGCAATGCCAACCTCGTGCGGTGTTGAGTCCAGCGGCTGCCGAGGTTCACCGAGAAAAACCGTTCCGAACGCTTTTGCGAACGTCACTGCGGCAAGGCCTCCAATCAGGCCGATGCCGACCAGCGCCAATAAACCGGCCATGGCCATCTCCATCGGCGTGGCGATGACAGCCTTCAGCGAAGCTCCGGCGAGAACCAGTTCGCTGATGAAACCGTTCAACGGCGGCAGGCCGCAAATGGCGACTGCGCCGATCAAAAACAATACGCCGGTCCACGGCATTTTTTTCAGTAGCCCGCCAAGTCGGTTGGTGTCGCGCGTGCCGGTCGCGTGCGCCACGCTGCCGGCGGCAAGAAACAGCAGGCCCTTGAACAGCGAATGGTTGAGCACGTGCAGCAGCGCGCCGCCAAAACCGAGAATGGCGATCAGCGGTTGATTGTAACTGACGCCGAGCAGGCCGAGGCCGAGGCCGGCCGTGATAAGGCCGATGTTTTCCACGCTGCTGTAGGCGAGCAGGCGTTTGAGGTCATGTTGCGCCAGTGCAAAAATGATTCCCAGCACGCCTGAAGCCAGCCCGATGCACAGGAGCAGCCAGCCCCACCAGATTGACGGCGCGCCGAGAAATGTTAGCGAACGCATCAGGCCGTAGATGCCGAGTTTGATCATCGCGCCCGACATCAGCGCCGAGACGTGGCTGGGAGCCGCCGGATGCGCTTCGGGCAGCCAGACGTGAAACGGCATGAACCCGGCCTTTGTCCCAAAACCGACGACCGCCAGCAGAAATAAAATTCCCGCCAGTTCCGGCGTGTGGATTCCTTTTTCCGCCCAGACGGTAAAATCCATTGAGCCGGTTTCGCGGCCCATCAAAATGAAGAACACGAGCAAAAATCCCGTGCCCAGATGCGTCGCCACCAGATAAATCCAACCCGCGCTCCGCACGGATTCGCGCTCATGCTCGAACGTGACGAGAAAGAAGGACGACACCGCCATCAGTTCCCACGCCGAGAGGAAAAGCACCGCATTGCGCGCCAGCAGCACCAGCGTCATGCCCAGCACGAGCAGGCAATAAAAAAACCAGAGCGGCCCGAGCGGACGTTTTCCCGCCTGCGAATGAAGATAGCCGACGCCGTAAATCGCGCAGAGCGCAGACAGCAAAAGCACCGGCAAAAGAAACCACGCGGAGAGCGGATCAAGTTGGATGAAAAATTCCCCAAACGGCACCGGCCATGGGCAACGCAATTGCAGCGTTTCGCCGCCGGCGAGAACTTGAATCGCCGGAATCAAACCCAACACCGCAGCAACCACCACCGAGGCGGCGGCCACGAAGGAAACACCATTCCGGCGCAAGCCACCCAAAAGCAGAACCCCCACCGCGCCGAGCAGCAGCACGGCCATCGCAAACAATAGCAAGGTCACTTGGCCGCCTCCTTCTTGGCTGCATTTGTAGGCGCGCGCAAGCCGTCGCTGATTTTTTTCGCCGCCGCCATGATTTCATCCCGGCCCGCCTGTTGGACAACCAGCTTTTTGAATTCCGGATTGCGCAGGGCGAACGCCAGCCGCGAGAGCAGGTGCAAGTGCGCCTTGACCGTCGGGCTGATGAACGTGAACAGCGTGTGGACCGGCTGTCCGTCCAGCGCGCCGAAGTCCACCGGCTTTTCGAGAAAGCACAGCGTCATCGTCGGCTGGGGAACATGAAGGACAATGGGATTGCGCACATGAGGAATGGCGATGCCGTCGCCGATGGCGGTGGATTCCAACGCCTCGCGCGAGAGCAAAACTTGCAGCAGAAATTCGCGATCCACCTTGTCCGGCAGCCGTAGCACTTCAACCACGCTGCGGAGGGCGTCCATTTTGTTGGCGCCGGCCAGACGATAAAAAACTCCGCCCAGTTCCAAAGCATCGGACAATTCGGGCAGCGGGCCCGACTGGCTCTCCGGCTGCTCAAAAATCCGGGGCGAAACATTGACGCGGTTCATCGTGGCCCATTCGAGCAGTTCGGCGCGGTTGAAACGATACTGCCCGTTCAACTGGTGGCCGGGCAGCTTGCGCTCATCAATCCAGCGATAAACCGTTTTCTCTGAAATGTTCAGCAGTCCTGAAACTGCCTTGACGGAAAGTTGCATTTTTTATGTCCAAATCCACTCGAATGTCATCGGAAAACATTCCTTGATTCTGATTCTGCGAAACGTGCGTGGAAATTCAAATGAATTCGCTTTGCAAAAATTGCCATCAATTCCCCTGAAATAAAAATCTTTACGCCCGCGGATGCGCCGCGTCGTAAGCCTTCTTCAACCGCTCCGTCGTGACGTGCGTATAAACCTGCGTCGTGACGAGGTGCGCGTGGCCGAGCAGTTCCTGCACGCTCCGCAAATCCGCGCCCGCGTCCAGCAGATGCGTCGCGTAACTGTGCCGCAGCTTGTGCGGCGTCAGAGCCGGATCAAGGCCGGCGATGACAAGAAATTGTTTCAACCGCCGCGCAACTGAACAAGACCGGATTGGAGCGCGTTTTTTTGTCTCCGCAAAAAAAACCGGCGACGCCCCGCCCGGCGGCTGCTTGAACGTGTTCCAATAATCCTGGATCGCCATCAACGCCGGTCTGCCGATCGGCACGAGCCGTTCCTTTTTGCCCTTGCCGCGCACGCGCACGATTTGCTCGCTCCAGTCAATGTCATCCACGCGCAAACCGCACAGCTCGCTCACGCGCAGGCCGCACGAATAAATTGTTTCGAGAACGGCAACGTCGCGCAACGCGGCGATTTGGGAAACTGGCCGGCCGGCTTTTTTTGTTTTCTGAATTTTCAAAAGCTCGAACGGCGCGACGAGCAATGCTTCCATTTGCTGCTTCGTCAAAAATTTCGGCAAACGCTTTTCCAGTTTCGGCAGCGACAGGTTTTTTATCGGTGAACTTTCAGCAGCGCCGTGGCGGATGAGAAATTTGTAAAACGTCCGCAACGCGGAAAACCGAAGCTGCGTCGCCGCGCGGCTCAAATTATTCCGACCAAGAAATCTCACGAAACCGCGAAAATCATCGCGCTGAAGTTTTTCCCAAAGCGGCGGCGACTTTCGTTCTTCCAAATGCCAGCGCGAAAATTCCGTCAGCGCCTGCTTGTAATTCCGCTGCGTATAAACCGACGCGCCGCGATCCACCGCCAGATGGGCGAGGAATTTCTGAATCCATTTGTCCACTAACGCTGGTTTGTTTTGAGACGGCTCGTTCATCCACTTCTTTGTAGGAGACGAGGTGACGAGTCTCAAACTAAATCTGAAAAATTAGAGACTCCTTACGTCGTCTCCCACGATTTTATTCGCGCGGCGGGAAATCGAAAGTGATTTTCCCTTTTCCATCCATCACAAGATACGCGGGAAACGGCTTGCCGGCCTTGGAAATAAATTTGTCGAGCAGATCGCTCTTGCCATCGGCGAGAATTTTCTGCGCCTGCGCGAGTTCAATCGGCTGTTCCAAAATCGTTTTGCCAATCTTGAACTTGCACGCTTTGGCGTCGCGTTGGGAATTTTCGCAAATGTAACCTTGCTCCGTGTCGAAAATTTTCCCGCCGCATTTCGGACAATTGCCCATCGGTTCTTTGCCGGTAAAATCGATCTTCGGCAGCGGCTCGCGCGGCGTTCCGTCCTT
>Ga0075522_10003683_pt1 | contig 11127 bp, 12 predicted proteins | sample NGEPerA_FD_74796 | JGI IMG/M metagenome (GOLD analysis project Ga0075522, IMG submission 74796) | Arctic peat soil microbial communities from the Barrow Environmental Observatory site, Barrow, Alaska, USA - NGEE PermafrostL2-A | ecosystem: Environmental > Terrestrial > Soil > Wetlands > Peat ... | reverse complement strand
CATACGAACTCCCGTGTGCTAGCGCGCGGTCACTTACTGGGGACGGGTACCTAACGAGCTCGGAATCGTCGAGGTCGAATCGTTTTCGCGAGCCGCTTGAATCGATTCACTCGGGAGGTGAGCGACCTCGCTCGGCTCGGCGAGGGCGGGGCGTGACGACTCCTGACAAGCACTATCGAGGAATGAAGAGGGTGGACAAGTGCAGACAGCTGACGACGCGGTAGTCGTCGCGCGCGGTCTCGTGAAACGTTTCGGCGACTTCGTGGCGGTGGACGGCATCGACGTCGAGATCCACCGCGGCGAGGTTTTCGGCTTCCTCGGTCCGAACGGTGCAGGGAAGACCTCGACGATGCGGATGATCGCCTGCATGTCGCCAAAGAGCGAGGGCTACTTGCGCGTCCGCGGACTCGATCCAGAACACGATGGATCCCTGATCCGCGCCGGCCTCGGCGTCGTGCCCCAAGAAGATGCCCTTGACGGGGAGCTCACGGTGCTCGAGAACCTGGTCGTCTACGGCAGGTACTTCGACATTCCGAAGAAGGATGCTCGCCTTCGAGCCGAGCAGCTCCTCGAGTTCGCGCAGCTAAGCGATCGAGCCAAGACCAAGGTGGAAGAGCTCTCCGGCGGCATGAAGCGACGCCTCACCCTCGCCAGGGCGCTCATCTCCTCGCCAGAGATCGTCATTCTCGACGAGCCAACCACCGGGCTTGATCCACAGGCGCGCCACCTCGTCTGGGAGCGGCTGTACCGCTTGAAGCGAGATGGTGTGACGTTGATCCTCACGACGCACTACATGGACGAGGCCGAGCAGCTCTGTGACCGACTCGTCGTGATGGACCACGGTTCGATCGTGGCGAACGGGCCACCCCGATCGCTGATCGAAGAGCACGTGAGCAAGGAGGTCGTCGAGATCCGACTGCCAGAGGAGAACTACGAGCAGCTGACGCTCGATCTAGGCGACCGCGTGGAGCGGACCGAGATGCTCGCCGACCGGTTTTGCTGTTACACCGACGAGGGTGAGTCGCTCCTTTCCTACGTGAAGTCGCTCGGCTACGCGCCAATCTCCGAGCTCGTACGGAGGGCGTCGCTCGAAGACGTGTTCTTGCTGCTCACCGGCAGGTCTTTGGTCGAGTAGTCATGGCAACCAACGAGATCTCATTTCGACCGGGGATCCTTGCCGGCGCGCATCGAGTGCGCTGGACGAGATCCCTGTCGTATTTCTTTCTGCAGTACCGCCGGACCTGGGTGAGCTCGCTGGCGTCCAACTTCGTCTACCCGACGCTCTATCTGACCGCGATGGGCGTCGGTCTCGGGCACTTGGTGAGTGCTCACGTCGGCGCGCACGCCGCGACGCTCGGTGGGATCTCCTACCTCTCGTTCCTCGCTCCAGGGGTGCTCGCCAGCTCAGCGATGCAGGTGGGGGTGCAAGAGTCGACCTATCCAGTCCTTGGCGCGATCAGGTGGACGTACGCCTACGTGGCGATGGTCGCTAGCCCGCTTCGGGTGACCGACGTGCTGCGAGGGCAGCTGGCGTTCATCGCTTTCCGGCTGCTTTTGACATGTGGGACCTTCACGCTCGTAGCTACCGCCTTTGGAGCGATTCACTCCCCAGAGGCGGTGCTCGCGGTGCCAGCGGCGGTGCTCTGCGGGCTCGCATTCGCGGCCCCGATCGCCGCCTTCGCCGCGAAACAGGACTACGACGGTGGCTTCCCGGTGTTGAACCGCCTGATCGTCATCCCGTTGTTTCTCTTCTCGGGCACGTTCTTTCCGGTTCACCAGCTGCCGACGGTGTTGCAATGGATCGCGGTCGCGACCCCGCTCTACCACGGCGTCGCGCTCTCGCGGTCATTGGCTCTCGGCCATGGGCTCACCTGGGTGTCGCTCGTGCATGTCGCGTACCTCGGCACGCTCGCGGCGCTCGGCTACGCCTGGGCGACGCGGACCTTCCAAGCCAGGCTCGCCAAATGACGGTCGCATCGATCACCGGCTATCTGCGCACCACCCCGATCGCGCTAGCGAGCGGTCGTCGTGCTGTGCACATGCTCGAGCGAAACATCACCGTTTACAAGCGGGGCTGGGTCTTTATCGTCTCTGGCTTCTTCGAGCCGTTCTTCTATTTGTTGAGCATCGGCCTCGGCCTCAGTCATCTCGTCGGCGGCGTGCGAGTCGGCAGCGTCGTGGTGCCTTACGCGCACTTCGTGGCGCCGGGCCTGCTCGCCAGCTCGGCGATGAACGGCGCGATTTTGGACACGACCTACAACCTGTTTTTCAAGCTGAAGGTCACCAAGATCTACGAGGCGGTGCTCGCGACGCCGCTATCTAGTGGCGATGTCGCACTCGGCGAGATCGGATGGGCGATCAGTAGGGGCGCGCTCTACTCCACCGGTTTTCTCGGCGTGATGGCGAGCTTCGGGCTCATCACCTCGCCATGGGCGCTGGCGTGTCTTCCCGTAGCGGTCCTTGTGAGCCTCGCCTTCGCGGCTACTGGGGCGGCGATCACCTCGTTCATGCGAACCTGGCAGGACCTTTCGGTCGTCGCGCTCGCGGTGTTGCCGATGTTTCTGTTCTCGGGGACCTTCTTCCAGCTCTCGGTCTACCCGCACGCGGTTGGCACGGTCATTTCGCTCACCCCCCTCTACCAGGGTGTTGTGACGCTCCGAGCGCTGTGTACGGGAGTGGTTTCACCGAGCATCCTCTGGCACGTCGGCTATCTCGCCGTAATGGGTGTCGTCGGGGTGCTCGTGCTGTCGTCTCGCCTCGAGCGGCTACTCACCCGCTAAATCCGAGTTGCTCAAAAGAGCGATCGAGCAGGGGAGGTCCTGTTTGGTCCGGAGGCGTCGGCGTCTCGTGGCTGGAGAACTCCTCGCAGAGCAGCGCAGAAAGTCCATACGATGAGTCGTCCGGGTGCGGGGGCTCTCCAAGAGCCCTCGCGCACATGTACACATGTACCAGTCGAGGGGGAAGCAATGCCGGGTCGTTTCGAGGGAAAAGTTGGTGTCGTCACTGGTGGCGCGAACGGATTCGGTGAAGCTGTCGCCGAACGTTTGGTCGCCGACGGTGCCTCAGTGGTGCTCGTCGATGTCAATGACAAGGTCCGCGAAGTTGCTTCGAGGCTCGGCGGTCTCGGGGTCGTCGCCGACGTCACCCGGCCAGAGGACGTCGCGCGCTACGTGAACGAGGCGGTGTCGGCATTTGGTCGCATCGACTTGTTCTTCAACAACGCTGGGATCGAAGGACCTCGCGGATCGTTCGGGGACCTTTCGATCGAGGACTTCGACCGGGTATTGAACGTGAACGTGCGGGGCGTGTGGCTCGGACTTCATGAGGTGATGCCGGTGATGGAACGCTCCGGTGGCGGCGCGATCGTCAACACCTCTTCCCAGGCCGGAATCAAAGGTGGACGGAACTTCAGCCCCTACATCACCTCCAAGCATGCGGTCGTTGGAATCACGAGGTGCGCTGCCCTAGAGGGTGCCCCGAACAACATCCGCTGCAACGCCATCTGCCCTGGACTGATCGATACCGAGATGCTCCGACGGCTCGGCACCGACGAGAACGGCGACTACGCCGCCAACTTGGAGCGAATGGCTGGAACCGTTCCCGCAGGGGTTCTCGGCACCGCCGAAGAGGTCGCCAACTTCGCGACGTGGCTGCTCTCAGAGGAGGCGAGCTATATCTCCGGCGGCGTCTTCTTGATCGATGGTGCGCTCAACGCTTAGGGGCAATCCCACCGGGAGCGCTCGAGCATGCCGGCCGGCTACCTATCAGACGTCGGTGACGTCGGCCTCGGCGGCAGACACGAAGCTACGAAGGGCCTCGAGGAACGGCGAACGGAGCTCTTCGGGGACGAGATCCAACATCTTTAGGTGCAGCTCTCCGATAGCTGGAAAGAGCCCTCGCACGAGTGCGGCGCCGTCGGGGGTGAGCGAGAGCAGATAACGGCGGCGATCGCCCTGATCGCGTTGCCGCTCGATCAACCCGTGGCGAGCAAGTCGCTCGATGAGCTCGGCACCCGTTGAGCGGTCGAGGCGAGCGAGCTCGGTAGCGGTGCGCTGGTCGACGTTCGGTGCGGACTCGAGCACGAAGAGCAGCTGGAACTGTGGAGAGGTGACCTCCTCGGAGACGGTCGCGTTCCACATGCGGGTATGGATCTGTTGCGCGAGCCTGATCAGGTGGCCTACGTGCGGTGGGGGTGGTTCGGGCATCGTGCTCCAGGTGTCTTCTGATCGGGCAGCGGTCGTGGCGGCGGCGCCGCTTACTCGGCCGTCACGCTACCTGGGGCCGGTGCGGTGGTCCCGAAAAATACTCCGTAACCGGATTGTCCGAACACAGACGATGGTTTATCGTTGCCGTAGCGCTACTTCGCCGAGCTGAATCGAGGGGATCGATGCTCTCCAGGGCCGACAACGAACTGATCACCCGAACGGGTCCAGGCACCGGGATGGGGGAGCTCTTCCGACGATTCTGGGTGCCGGCGCTCCTTTCGAGCGAGCTTCCAGAGCCCGACTGCAACCCGGTCGCGTTCGGGCTGCTCGGTGAGGAGCTGGTTGGCTTTCGAACGACCTCCGGCAAGGCCGCGATTCTCGAGGCTCGCTGCCCGCACCGGCACGCGAGTCTCTTCTGGGGCAGAAACGAGGAGGAGGGGCTCCGCTGCGCCTATCACGGCTGGAAGTTCAGCGCCGAGGGCGTATGTCTCGACCAGCCTGCTGAGCCCGCGGACTCGAGGTACAAAGACGCTGTTCGCGCACTCGCCTACGAAGTGCATGAGGCAGGCGGCATCGTCTGGGTCTACATGGGGCCACGCGACAAGATCCCGGAGTTCCCAGCGTTCGAGTGGACGTTGCTGAACGAGGACCAGTTCCTCGTCACCAAGCGGCTGCAACTTTGCAACTACTTGCAGAACCTCGAAGGCGAACTCGACACGTCGCACGTGAACTTCTTGCACCGGACGAACAGGTCGAGCGAAGACCCGATCATGCCGCCGGAGAACATCGCGCGAAAGCAGTTCTTCCTCTCCGAGGCGAACTTCGGCATTGTGGCGATGGCACGGAGCGAGACCCCGAACGACGAGTACTACTGGCGGATGACGCCGTTCGTGCTGCCGTCGTTCACGATCATCCCCTCCCCGCTCGGCTCGGCGAACACCTTGACCGCCGTCGTCCCCATCGACGACGACAACGCCTGGGGCTTCACCGCCACCTGGAATCCAGCTCGCCCGCTCGACGAGGCGGAGATCCTCGGCGTGACCGGTGGCGAGGGTGTCCACGTGCACGTCGATCCCGCGACCTGGTTGCCGCTCGCGAACAAGACGAACAACTACCTGATCGACCGCGAGCTGCAACGCACGAGGAGCTTCACCGGGATCTTCGGCATTCGAAATCAGGACCTCGCCGTCCAAGAGAACCAGGACGGCACGATCTGCCGGCGCGATGAGGAGCACCTCGGCGTCACGGATCGGGGAATCGTCGGCATGCGCCGGCTACTCCTCACGCTCGCAAAGAACCTCCAAAAAGGAGAGGAGCCTCGCCACCTCCAGCACCCCGATGCGTTCCGGGCGCGCTCGGTAGCGATCGACGCGCCAAGAAGCGTCGACCCGGTGGCGCTGTTTTTGAGCGCGCAACCAGAGAGCGTGGACGCGGCCTCGCTTGGAAGCGCGTACTAAGCGACGTGGCGAGCTCAAGAAATTGACCGACGAGCGCGATCGTCCAGAGCCGGAGCGGATCGAGAACCTCCTGCCTGCCACGATCGAAGGCGTCGCCGACCGGCTGATCTCGTCGCACACGTTCCAGGAGCTTGTCTACCGAGAGTCGGAGATGGACGCCCTGTTCACGCTGGTCGACATCGCGATCAAAACGGCGCGGCACGGCAACACGATCGGACCTCCGCCCGAGGCAGGCGCGCTGCTCGCCTCACCCGACCTCTACACCATGCGGGACCTGATCTTTGCGGCGCACGACATGACCCACGACGATCAAACCGTCGAGGCCGCAGGGCTGCTCCGCGAAGCAGCTGCCATCGCGAGGTCGTGGTCGTAGTAGACCAATCCGGGGCGATCGACGAGCGATCGGAACGGAATGCGATGGGGGAGCAATGGCCTTCGAAGAGACGAAGCGGCAGGTCGCGGTAGGAAACAGGGTGCTCCACCACATTGGGCTCACCGACGGGATCACGCTTGCGCTCGGACACGTGAGCATGCGTGTCCCAGGCGAGCCGGACCGGTTCATCGTAAAGGGCAGGGGCTACGCGGTCGACGTGTTGCCGGTTGTTCGCGGCGAGGACATGATCGTTTGTGATCTCGACGGCGCAATGGTCGAAGGCCCGCCAGGGGGCATGCCTTGTTTCGAGGTGAAGATCCACTCCGCGATCTACAAGAACCACCCCGAGGTGGACTCGGTCGTGCATGTGCACCCGCGCTACACCGTGCTCATGAGCGTGCTCGGCGTGCCGCTCGTGCCGATGTGCCAAGAGGGGGCGAACCTCGTCCGCACCCCGGTACCGATGTGGACCCATACGCGTCTCGTTGTCACCGATGAAGATGGCGAGGGTCTCTCGCGCCTGATCGGCGACTCACCGGTGGCGATGTTGCCTGGTCATGGCGCGGTGGCTACCGGGACGAGCATCTCGCGTTCGATTGCAAACGTCTACGCCCTCGAGGAGCAGGCGAGGATGAACTACCTCGCCGTAGCGGCGTCGGGGCCGGATCACCCGAGAATCTCCGAGGAGTTCCTGGCGGAGGTAGATGCGACCCCGACGGTTCGGGACCTCCCGCACTTCGCGTCCAGCTTGCCGCCGACCTCGAGCGCAGTGCCTGATCCAGGTGCTGGCCCCTACCTCTACTGGTCGTCACTGGTCGAAGCAGGAGCGTGACGCCGGGGTGTCGCCTTGGCGCGGCGGCTGAAGTCTTAGGAGGAGGCGAGCGCGGCGGCGCCCTGTTTTTGCAGCTCCGCGAGCGTTAAGGCGCCGACTGCCTCGCTCACGATCCGTCCGTCGCCCGAGACGAAGAACGTCACCGGAAGCGGGTCGACACCGAAGGCGGTGGCGACGGCCAATTTGCTGGTGTCGATGAGCACCGGATACTTCGCGCCCGCCTTCGCGAGCAGGCGCCGTGAGGTGGCGAGCGAGGGGTCGTCGGTGTCGATCCCGACGAGTGATATCCCCGCCGGCTTTTGTCGCGAGTAGGCGCCGAAGGCGTCGAGCTCCTTTAAGCAGATCGGGCACCACGACGCGAAGAAGTTGATGATCGCGGGCTTGCCGTGCACCAGTGCTGCGAGCGTCTCACGCTTTGTTCCCGAGATCTCGTCGAGGGCGAACTTCGTCGGTGCGACCGAGCCAATGTGGAGCGTCGCCGAGGCGATCGAGTTCGTGTTGTCGGCCGAACTCGGGTGGTAGCGAACTGCGATGACGACGGCGAAGATCACCAGCGCGAGCAGTGATACAGAAGCGCTGATGAGCGGAGCTCGATGGTGCAATGTCGCTAACCGCCTACGCCTTCGTGAGCGTCCGCGCCGCAGCTGCAATGTGTGGAGCGTTGATCCCCGCTTCGTTTAGCAGCTCCTCTGGTGTACCCGAGCCGACGATGTTGCGCACAGCTACGTGTGCGAAGGACAACTCGACTCCTGCGCCGAGCAGCTCGCCAGCTATCGCCTCGCCGAGACCTCCCGCAGGGAAGTGGTCCTCGACGACGACGACTCGACCGTTGGTCGCTTGCACCGATTGGATCAAAAGCTCGGTATCGAGTGGCTTTACCGAGTAGCAGTCGATGACGCGGCTAGCGATGCCCTCGCCTGCCAGGATCTCGGCTGCGGCGAGGCATTCATGCAACGTAACCCCAGCGCCGACCAGGGTGACCTGGTCGTCTGGGCTCTCGCGCAGCACCGCTGCACCACCGATCCGGAACTCCGTCCCTGGTGGGTACAACACGGGGTAGGCGCCCCGTGTCGTGCGGATGTAGGCGACTCCTGGAGCGTCGGCGATTGCCACGGTGAGCGCGGCCGCCGAAGGCGCATCGCAGGGATAGACCACAACCGAGCCGTTCGCGCTGCGCATGATGGCGAGGTCCTCGAGCGCCATCTGACTCGGACCGTCCGCCCCGATCTCGACGCCTGCGTGGCTACCCGCGAGGCGGATCTTCAGCCCGGAGATTCCAAGCATCCGGACGAAGTCAGCGGCGCGAGAGAAGAAGGCACCGAAGGTGGAGGCGAAGGGCACATAGCCCCGGACGGCGAAGCCGCCTGCTGCTGCGACCATCAGCTGCTCGGCGATGAACGCCTCGAAGTAGCGCTCGGGAGCGACTGCGTCGAATCTCTCGGATCCAGTCGAGTTGCCTACCTCCGCGTCGAGCACCACAACTTCTGGTCGGGACTTGAGCGCGACGAGTGCGTCACCGTAGGCCGTTCGCGTCGCGATCTTCTTCCCCAGTTCGTAGGTTGGCAGCTCGATCTTCGAGTTCGGCGCCGGGGTGATCGCAGGCGTGCCGCCACCGGGTGCGGGCGAGGTGATCGTGATGTCGCTCACGCCCCCTAGCTCATCGATCGCAGCCAGTGCGTCGTCTGGTTTGAGGGCGACACCGTGCCAGCCCAAGGCGTTTTCGAGCTTGGCGACCCCTTTGCCCTTGATCGTCTTTGCCAGGATCACGGTAGGTCGGCTACTCGACGCGGCCTTGTCCATCGCGGCGTCGATCGCGGCGAGGTCGTGGCCGTCGATCTCGATTGCTTCGCAGCCGAAGGCTTCTACGCGGCGCGCGTACGCGCTCAGGTCCCACTCGAGCTCGGTAGGACCGCGTTGGCCGAGGCGGTTGACGTCGATCATCACCGTCAGGTTCGAGAGGCCGTAGTGCGACGCCTTGTCGAGTGCCTCCCAGACGGAGCCCTCTGCGGTCTCGGAGTCACCACAAAGCACCCAGACCCGGTAGTCGAGCTTGTCGAGGTACTTCCCGGCAAGGGCGACACCCACCCCTGCCGCGATTCCGAGACCGAGTGATCCAGTCGCTAGATCGATCCACGGCAGGGCGGGTGTGGGGTGGCCTTGGAGTCGCGCACCAAGGCGCCGATAGGTCGTAAGGAGCTCCTCCTCGCTCACGACGCCTACCGCCCGGTAGAGCGAATAGAGCAGTGGCGAGGCGTGGCCCTTCGAGAAGATCAGATGGTCGTTCGACGGCAGCTTCGGTTGGTTCCAGTCGTAATGCAGGTGCTTTGCGGCCAGCACCGCGATCAGGTCGGCGGCCGACATCGAGGACGTGGGGTGGCCAGATCCCGCTTCAGTAGAGCTTCGAATCGAGTCCACCCGCAACTGCTTGGCGACTGCAGCGATTTCGGCGTTGGTCAACGTAGGCATCTGCCACCTCGGGTTCGGTCCGGAACTGGTATCTAGGCTACAAGCCGGTGGTTGGTGCGAGCCCCTACCTTTTGGCGTTTCTCGGGCGAGAGGCGCCCGGCCGAGTGATCTTCTTCCTGACGTCGCGCTTTGCGGGCGCGCCGGTAAGCAGCGCTCGCATCAGCGTTGCCATCACCGACTCACACGCCGCAGCCGATCGACCGAGGCTCTCGCGCTGATAGTTCCAAGTCGGCCACGCGGTGGCGACGTCGAGCGCCACGAGAAGATCTTTCGCCGGGCGGGAGCGGTCTGAGAGCTCGGGAAACGTAGCGAGAAGTTGTGCGATCCGGACCTCGCGCGAACGTCGGCGTCCCTCTCGAATCTCGGTGCTGATGGGATCGTCGGCGAGCATCGATCGTCGAATTGGCGTGATCGCTTCGAAGAAGCGGCGAACCTGTCGACAAAACGTCTCGATCCGCTCCTCTAGCGGAAGCGTCGGATCGATGAACCGGTATCCCACTTTGTAACGGCTTCGCTGCAGTTCGAGTGCGCGGCGCCGCACGTCCTCGACGTCTTCGAAGTGGTGATACACGGTTCGAAGCGACACGCCGGCCCTGTTCGAGACGGCCTGGGCGGTTGGTCGCATCTCGCCTTCGGCGACGAGTTCGAGGAGTGCTTCTAGAACTTTTGTCTGCGTACGCTGGCCTCGAAGCCGACGTCCGTCGGTCGAGAGATCTTCTTCCTCAATGGTGGGCATCGAAAAACCCTATAGGTATTTGGCCTTCCGGGCATTTCTGGTCGTCGGCGAGGCTCGCCAGCGAGTGCGGACGCATCGCCTTCGTCGCTGCGTCGACCTACTCAGCAGGCTGCTCGACGAGCTGCTCGGGCGTGGCCTCGAGATCGGCACGATGGCGGAGATGGCGAATGACGAGAGCGACGAGCGCAAGTACCACAACGCCGAGCGCGACCCAGAAGTACCGAACGATGCCGTCGTAGATCACACCGACGTGAGAGCCCGCCAAGTCACCGACGAGCGCCCATGTCGTCACCCATACCACCGCGCCGATCGCGTTGAAGACGAAGAAGCGCTTCCAGGCCATCCCTGAGGTACCGGCGAGAATTCCGTTGGCTTGGCGGAGGCCTTCGACGAAGCGGGCGAGCACGATGATCTTCGGGCCTTGTCGCTCGAAGAACGCCTCAGCGGAGGCGAAGCGGCGTTCGTTCAGTCCGACGAAGCGGCCATAGCGTGTGACGAGGACCCTGCCGCCTGTTCGTCCGATGAAGTAACCGACGAAGCTGCCAAGGAACGTTGCGATCGTCCCGACAACGATGACCACGACGATGTTCAGCCGGCCCGCACCCGCGTAGATCGCCGCGGTGAGCAGAACCGTCTCACCTGGAACGGGTATCGCGAACGCTTCGAGGAATAAGACGCCGCCTACCGCGAGATAGCCGTGGCGCGTTATGAGTGGCCCGAGACTCTGGAGAAACCCAGGGAGGACGGCAGGTTGCACGGTAGCAACGTACAAGGCAGTTGACGCCTTGGGGAGCGAAGCGAGCGGTTCTAATTGTTGACCCGCGAGGTCGACTATCTGGCTATTGCTCACTATGATCGCGCTAGGCATATTCGCTACTGCAACTGAGGGGAAACAACATGGCACTGCAGCTCGGAGACGAAGCTCCAGACTTCACGACGGAGTCAACTGAGGGACCGATCAGCTTCCACGACTACCTCGGCAACGGCTGGGGAGTCCTTTTCTCACACCCCGCGGACTTCACGCCCGTCTGCACCACCGAGCTCGGCGAGGTTGCGCG
>Ga0075522_10003681_pt1 | contig 11128 bp, 15 predicted proteins | sample NGEPerA_FD_74796 | JGI IMG/M metagenome (GOLD analysis project Ga0075522, IMG submission 74796) | Arctic peat soil microbial communities from the Barrow Environmental Observatory site, Barrow, Alaska, USA - NGEE PermafrostL2-A | ecosystem: Environmental > Terrestrial > Soil > Wetlands > Peat ... | reverse complement strand
GGGTCGCTTGAGCTGCCGTGGGGCTCCGCGCCCCGTCCCGTTGCATCACCGAGCCAGCAAGGCTCAAATGAGGTTCGGGCTCTACTTCCAACTGGATGAAAGAAGGGGCTCAGGTCACAGGCTTTCCCACCAAGATAGAGCGCAAGGCCGAAAGGCCGCCCGAATGTTGCGAGTGCTCGCTTGGTCGCGTCAGTTTTTGCGGTTTTGACCGCGATATCGTGTGCGTCACCAGGAGAGGTCCCGCGCCCTTCACCGGTACCGTGCCTTCCCGTATTACGGTTCCTTGCTCTGTTTGGACGGCGACCCGGACTTTGGCGATATTAACCGCAAGGAATGTACGGCGGTTTTCACGGCCCACCGGGACTCGATGGTTTCACGGCTCCAACCATCAAATCCAAATATGCGATTTGCTTCTGCAATCGCGTGCCAACCCTGCATGTAGGTGAGCCCGCGGCCATTAGTCTCTCGTGTGCATATATGGCGACGATCGAGATTGCGCCGCAATGCTTGTACCTGTGTTGCTGAAAAGCCCATTACCGTGTCTTCACACTTAATATTGGTTCTGGTTTGGATAGCGAAACGCCGGCGATTATGGTGCCTCGCCTAAGATCACTGGCCAGCCGCTGACGGTCGGGCGGGGCTCCCGATCGGATTGAAGCGGTAAATTCGGGTGCTACAAGTTTCTTCGGATCAAGTTTGACCAAATCGTCTTTGGCAATCTGGCGCCGCTTGAACACCCGGTCTTTCAGTCGCCCTAGGCGGTCGTGCATTTCTACAACGCGCGCTTCGAGGGTGGTTGCGAGGGCTTCATCGCTCAAGGCGGCGCAGATAATAGCCCCGACTATTTCGTGTAAGTCGGCGAATCCCTCCACAGTATCGGCGAGGATCTGTTCGTCAAAAGATCGGGCACAATGGACCACGCCATTTTCTCGTTGGTAGACTCTTCGGCTTCTGGACAAACGCACTCTTCACGCGACCAATTTGCAGCCCGTGCTTTGACCAACAGGTCTTCAATCGTTTTGTCGCGATGACCAGTGGATTATCAGTGGAATCGTTTTGTCATCCGGAATGGGCTGCGCTGGCGCGATGCTCAGCGCGAGTACGTTCCGTATAATATGGTCCACAATCGGTTCTTTCGCTGGAGTCGTCTGGGCGTGTTCAATATGATTTTCGCCGAACTGGCGCGCAAGCTTGGCAAGCCGCGCCGGCTGATGATCGATGCGACCCATCTCAATCCGAACTCCCCGCCAATTGCTATTGGTCGTTTAGCGGACTTAAGCCGGTTGGATAGAGTCATGATCAGGCTGCTGCATGATCACGGATCAAACCGCGATGAATCAACCAAGCAACACGGAGTTCGGCGATCCACCCGCGCATCGCAACCCTGTACTCTCTCCCTGTGGATAGATCCTGGGTAGCGCTGTTGATCACTCGGCCTTTAATCATGTCTTGCACAACCTGCTTGTACAACGCAGCGCCAGCGACAACGCAACGGCCGAAGACCGCTCCAAGACCATCGTCTGCTGTTAGGGACGCCGTCGCGGTCCCGAAAATTGCCCCTCCATCCAGGTCGGAGGTACAAGTATGTACGGTAGCTCCAACCCAGTTAGGCTCTCGTTTGTGCAAGGGCCAGAATTCGCAATCCGCGCCTCGGTAGCGAGGAGAGATGCCGGTGTGGAGGTTGAGCGCGATCTGGCTTGTGGTCGAAAGGGTGGCGTCAGACGCGACATAAGTTCCATATATGCAGAGTATGTCTGGCTCAAGGGAGCGCAATAAGTCCTGAGTCTCCGTGCTGTTTACACCGATGGTTCGAAATAATTTGATGTGAGTGGGAAATTCAGGCTCACCTAGCACTCGCGCTAAGTCAGCCTTCCGTCTAGATGTCTCTCCGATCACTCTAAGAGTAAGCTTAAGGGTGACCCGAGACAGCATCCTCACCAGCCCAAAGCGCTTACGTGCCCGTGCAAGCCGTCGCAGTAATGGAACGTCGGGCTGCTGGGTGACAATGATTGCTGCTACGTTCGGGATCTCAGCGAGTGTTTTAGCGACGTATCGGTGCTGCAGGTCTGGTCCGGTAAGGATCACGACGGTTTGCCGTGGAGTCATGGACGAGATCCTAGGACAGTCTTCATCCGCGCAAGCGCTCCACGCATTCTGGGAAGAACTTCCAGTTCTAGGGCGGCTCTCGCGTCATCCATTTCGCCGAGATCGACACGAAATAGGCCATATCGGTCAGTCCCGTTCGAATTTGCACGGTTATGCACCAAAAAAGCACACCTGTGACCCGAGTTCTCTATGGCCCGTCGAGCCACGGGGATCGCATCAGTTATTGACCCATAGGGATACGCAAAGGCGCGCACCGCTCGCCCCGAAAGTCGGCCGACTACTCGTGCGCTTTCCTCAATTTGTGCTGCGGCGGTTGTTGGGTCCAGAGATCGACAGTGGATGTGGTCGAATGTGTGGTTGCCAATTTCCACTTCGGATTCGGCGAGTAGGCGAATCTGGCGTTCGTCGAGGTGCAGACGGCTTTCGCGCGCTAAAGCGGCGGTATCTATGCCGAGCTTAACAGCCAGATCCTCTACGAGATTTCGGCGCTGGTCGGGCGGCATTTGGGAGAGGTATTCGCCAATAAAGGCACGCATATCGATTGGTCTGCCTGCGATACAGGCTAATTGCTCAATCCCGTGCACGTTGGCGATGTATGAGACAAGATTGTCAACCGGTAGTGCAGAACTCCCAACAAACCGGGGATTTATAAACAAGCACCATGGGACGCCCAAGGCCCGCAAGATTGGCGCGGCCAGTTCAAAGACGCTTGCATAGCCATCGTCAAAACAAATCAGCAGCTTCTGCCTGTTTGTTGGAGTCGGGTCGGGCCGGATCACGTCGTCGAGCGAGACAATCTCATACCGGCCAGTCAGCCAGCGCATGCGCGCTTCGAAAGCACCTGCTGCAATATCGACGTTGAGTCCGCGAATGAGCGGATCATTGGGCCGCCATCTCACACCATCGGTGATGTGATGGAATAGGACGGCGAGCCACCTATCCTGTCTTCCCCGCTTTTCGAAATGAACTTGATTGGCGATGCGGCCAATGAAGCGCAATGCGGGTCCGGCAGTAAAGGCGACCTTCTTCTGCACCTCAATTTGCTCCAGTTGGCTATCTATTGCAGCGCCAAGAATGAACGCGATGGCCAAAAGCGGTTCGACCACACGCGTTTGGGACTGCATTTCATGTCGTGGTACCAAGCGTCAGATTTCAATCACTAGAAGGATACTACCTTAAAACCGACATTCCGCAGATGAACTCTGGAGCGGCGTGGACGATAGCATCCGGCGGGGGCACCCGGAAGCCACAGTCAGGCTGCGCAGTGCTCCCGGCGTCTCGGTCGTCCCGATCGACGTTTGATCCATCGACTTGGCCCTTTTCCTCGTCATTTCGACACACTCCTCCCGTCGTGATGATTCATCCGACCGTCCCAGTCCTATGCTGGGGCCGGTCTTAGTCGCAGTACGTCGATTAGCCGCAAGATTTCCTGGAACAATTCCTTCGGCACCGCGACCTCGGCCATCTGGAAGACCACGTAACGGCCATGGTGTACCACTTTGGCGCCGATCTTCACGAGTTTTTCCCGCAGGCTCGTCATCGACCATTGCTTGACTGCCTCCGGCAGAGCCAGCGTCCGCATGAAGTTTGTGAGATTGTAGGCCAGCGCATGGAGCTGAAGCCGGACGGTGTTGGCGGCGAACGAGCAGCATGACAGTCGCGTCCACTTGATGGCGTTCTTGCCTTCCTTGATCCATTGCTCGCACGTCCCTCGCTTTTTGTGAGGGCCGACGACTCCATCCGGAAGCGGAATTTTTGCAGCAGGGGCTCAAGAAAAGCCCAGCCCTCAGTGATCAGTTCGCATGGCGTCCCGCTGATGCCCGTGAACCAAAGTCATTCGTTTTTCAAAAGATAATGTTCGTCCAGAATCTAATATGCATTCTCGCCGCGCATAACTTCAATTACCGTCATAAAAATGATCTTGAAATCCGTTTTGAGAGTCCAATTGTCGATGTACCATAAATCTAATCTGACTCGCCCCTCGATGTCGGCGACTGTGCGCGTTTGACCTCTGTAGCCATTGACCTGTGCCCACCCTGTCAGACCTGGCTTAACGTGGTGTCGATAGGCATAGTTGCCAATCAGCTTATCGAACTGATCGTCATGCGCGACCGCGTGCGGGCGTGGTCCAACGATCGACATCTCACCCCGAATGACGTTGAATAATTGTGGCAATTCGTCAATGCTCGTACGTCGCAACCAATGTCCGACGCGTGTGACGCGCGAATCATTTGGTCGAGCCTGAACGATGGTCTCACCATCTTCCAAAACCTTCATTGTGCGAAACTTCAGAATTTGGAAATGCCTAACGTTGAATCCGCTGCGGCGTTGCCGGAATATAATTGGGCCCGATGAATCTAATTTTATTGCTAAAGCCGTCATCAAGAATAACGGAATTAGCAATACCAACGCTGTCGCTGCGACCATGACGTCGAATGCTCTCTTGACGGACCGTTCCAACAGTGTCCGGGGACCCCGTTGCAGTTCAATGGTCAGGGTGGTGCCGATCATATGAGACGGCACTTTCAAGAGCTCCGATATAGGACCGACCGGCACCAGGCTGACCGGTATTGGGAGCACCCGTAAGTGCAATAGCAAACTTCTGAGGTCCGACCAGTTATCAAGACTGGCGCTCACGATGATTTCTTCGATGTTCGAACCGCGCGCCGACGATATCGCTTGAGCGATGACATTCCTCCGGCTTTGTAAATCTGTCCGATCGGGCGAAAGCACAAAATGATGGCTCAGCTTCAGGCCGTGCCGGGAAAACGCATCGAGAAGGCCTGAACTAACCTCCGAAGATTGTTCTTCAATCAGCATCACCTCGCGGCCTGAAAATTTACGCACGGCTAGGCCGTCGGCTAGGAAAATCCGCCAAAGAACTCGTTCACCGATCAGCGCGGCAAGACCGGAAAAGGCGAATAGAAGAGTAGCCCCGCGGGAGAAATCTCCTCCTACTTTCATCGTGAAAGCGACGCCAGTGAGAAAAAGAAGGATGAAAATCCACGAAGTAGAGATCTCACGAATTTGCGATTTCAGATTCAGCAGTTCTGTAAGGTCGTAGAGGTCGCGGTTTTTTCCCAGGGCGATAAACAGAACCGCAACTACCGACGCAAAGCTGCCGATTTGTGCGAAGTCGCCCGACAGCCCAATGGATTCATAATGATAGACGGTGTTGCTGAGCAAGCTCATCGCGAAAATGACTAGTGCGTCCAGAGCCATCGCCAGCGGCGTGACCGCTCGATACGAAATCGTCCAAATGTATGGCTTCCGCGCAAAGGACGGGGGCGAGTCGAGTGCGACACTCTTGCGTGTATCGAGGTTGGGGTTGCTAATATTCATAACACGGCAACGATACTCGTCACGAGACGCCACATTTCATCTGACTCAGCACAAATTTCTTCTTCTTGGACTTCTACACCAAGGTGAGAGTTGCACGCACTAAATACAGTAAATTTATCTTAATATCGAGAGGACCGTGCGATATCTCATAGGTCGAAAGCAAAGGCGGTCACATTTATCCATCTATCGCCGCTCGCTGGCCGAAAAAGGTCAGTTTGAGATTCACCATACTCGTAGGGTGGGCGCCGAATGGGGTATGGTTGAAAAAATATTAGATAACCTTAATGCGAGTAAAATCCGCCGAGGTTCTAGTGCGAACCGACTTGCGCCGCTCTCGGCCGGCCTATTTGCAGCCTACTTGAACCGGCCAGTAATGGTTGATTTTGTTGGCTAATTTTGTGTTAAATTTTGCTTGCCGAGGCCTTTGTTTTGAACTCTTATATGGTGGGGAAGGTCAGTCTTGCGATCAGGCTGTCGAAAGAGGTGCAGCGCCAGCGCGATTTCTGCGCCGGACAAGCAGTCCCAAAACGCTGAGGCCGCCAGCAAAAAGCGGCAAAGCGCCCGGAAGCGGCGTTACGACAGGTTCGATAGAATCCGCCGCAATGAAACCAGTCGTACTGCCGTGATTGACAAATCCTGCAACAAACCAGATCGGATCCACAATGTTGTTTTTATCGGTAAAGCTAATATCGAAGATGCCGGTATAATTGCTGACAATGAACGTTAGACTGTTCCCGAAATTACCGGACAATACGGTGTTGAAGGGCCCGATGTAACCAAAGGTTTTGCCTTGTGTGACATTTATTCCCGGGCTGTAGGAGGTCACGCTATAAGCACTGCTTGGATTCACAGTTCCGCCCGATACCAAATCCAATGCAAATTCAGAGAAGGTATAGTTGGTAGGGAATGACACCGTAAATGTGGCAGTTGATCCGACCACATTTAAACTAACCGTCCCGACGGGAAGAGTGGTTCCGCTGACCATAGTGTCGAAATCATAAATGGTCGTTGCATGAGCGTGCGCCGAGGCAAATAGCACCAGCGATGAGACAAGCCCCAATAGTTTTATTTTCATATCAACACTCGACATATCAACGCCACGTCAGAAGTTTAGCACATCTTGCAATGGGATAACAGCATTTTTGGTTTAGCTGGCGGCAAGCGAGATCATGGTTAACTTGTGGCGTTTTGTGGCGACGCCTTTGCCACAATTCACGCCGCGTTTTCCAGTCGGACCCTAAGAGGCGTCTCCGTTTGAAGTGCAAAGGGTCTGACTAGTTTTCGCGCACCCTCGCAGGACCCAGTATTGTTGGGCTGAAACACGAGGGTTCCTACGCCAAAAAGCTCTATAGGCTAAAAGCGACTGGCTGACGTCATAAAGGGCTATCTTGGCTAGCCGGGTAGGCCGTTCGTGGATCCCACGGACATAGCCCCAAAGGGGGACACGACGGCGACAGGGCGGCTGGTAAAGCACGGTGAGCCTTCAACGGATGCGCCCACACGGTTAACGTCCCAATCCATCGCCGCTGCCCTCGTCCTCTGAGTATCTCGACTGAGTCCTTGGCCCACTTGGCCGCTGACCGCTTACCTCAACGGAATCTGTAGTTGAAGCCGACCCGGAGCTGATCATAACGTTCGGTCCGGGACCAAGTTGTTGTCTGAGGGGCGGGGACGCTGACCGGGAAGCCCACCGCTCCAATTACAGTCAGCGAATTACTGACTGTGCCAAGATCAATGTGTTGCCACTCCGCCCGGGCTGACCAATTTGCATCAAGCGCGTATTCTACGCCAAGGCCAGCAACCCACCCTGCCTTGGTAGCCGTGTTAGTTAAAGTCGTAGCGCCTTGAAGGCTTGAACTACCACAACCTGCTGCCAAGCAGCTCTGCAATAATGTGGTGTCAATACGTCCCAAGGCAAATCCACCTGTGCCATAAAGCATAAATTTACCTGCGGTGAAACCAAGACGCCCGCGGACCGTCGCGATCCAGTCGGTAGTACTGCTGATGTTTTCAAATCCAAAACCGTTATCGGTGCAAGCCACGCTTAGCGAATCGGTCTGCCGACAAAAATCATGACCGGTATGGGTCCAATCCCAGTCGGATTCTACCCCTATGACCCAATGCGGATTGAACTGCCAATTGTAGCCGGCTTGCACGCCGCCAATGATATGCGTTTGCGAAATTGAATTATTCTGGGGGGTCGATGTAAATCCGACGCTTGCTAATGGATCGAGGAAGTCAGACGTTCCTGAGGCACGCTCGGTTAAGCTACCGACGTTCCCGCCAATGTAGAAGCCAGTCCAATCATGGACTCCCGGTTCCGCAAACGCAGCCGAAACCACACAGATTCCGGCAACCGCGGCCAGCGCCACACAATGAAATCGGCCCAAAGCAAGTACCCTCGGTAAAGAAGCACGAATGTAATGCCTATTTTAGCAAAAAGCTTTTATCCGGTATAGATACGGTGAGCGAATTCTCACTAATGAATGGACTGTGTGATATTTTTGGTACCTTGGGCCTGTTTTGGGGAGTCTTATGGTCTGTACCAAGACAATTGACTGAATAATTTGGACGAAAATATTTCACCTTCAGTGGAGGTGGATCATGCGATTGGATCTGAGCGACGAAGAATGGGCGCTGCTTGAGGCGCTGCTGCCGAAAAGCCAGAAGGTTGCGCGACTTGACGGTCGCGAGATTATGAACGCGATCTTTTACATGCTGCGCACTGGAATGCGATGGCGAGCGCGTGGCCGGTAGAGGGTGTAAGGCTGTGCCGGTTCTCAGATTATTGTTGATTTCGATTGGCACCGGTTTCGTGTTTACCGGATAACTGCCGTTCCCAAGCGAATGCATGCGCAACAATGGTGTCGACGTCCTGGAACTGTGGCCGCCAATCGAGCGTGGTATCGATGCAGTCGGCGTTGGCCACAACGGCCGCCGGATCGCCGGCCCGCCTGCCGCAGGACCGGAAAATCGCGCCCGCTGGCGCGCCGCACTGAGTCGATCACCTCAAGCACCGAAGAGCCGCGGCCGTAGCCGCAATTGAGAGTCGCGCTCTCGCCGCCGCGGCGAAGATGCGCCAGCGCCGCCGAATGCGCGCGGGCTAGATCGCTGACGTGGACGTAATCGCGGATGCAGGTGCCGTCTGGCGTCGGATATTCCGTGTCGTAGACGTCGATGCGCTACCGTTTGCCGATTGCTACTTCGCAGGCAACCTTGATGAGATGCGTCGCGCCGGCGGTTGCTTGCTCGGTGCGCAATTTCGGATCGGCGCCCGCGACGTTGAGTAGCGTAACGCGACAAAACGCAGATCATGGGCTTTGCCCGTATTTTTCAGCATAATCTCGGACATCAGCTTCGACGTGCCGTAAGGCGAGATCGGCAGCGTCGCCCCATCCTACGCATCGGGCTGGTCCCGGCAATGCCGTAAATCGCAGCGGTGGACCAAAACGAACTGCTTGACGCCGGCTTCGATCGCCGCATCACGCAGCATGCAGGTGTTCATCGTATTGTTGCGCTAATAGCAGAGGATCGCCGAGCGATTCCAGTACCACGGTGGATGCCGCGAAATGGATGATGGCGGTGACGTTATGGCGGCGCAGGGTCCTGGCCACCAGGTCGTGGTCGCCGGTCGAGCCGGAGACAAAGGGCGCCGTGCCCTGGATCAGGAAACGGAACCCAGTCGAAAAATTGTCGAGCGCGACGACAGGCTCGCCGGCGTCGACACGTCTATGCACCATAAGCTGCCGATGTAGCCGGCGCCGCCCGTGACCAGGATCGTCATAGCCATAGCCGTCGAATATCCGCCACGCGATCGCTGTTCAGTTTGCGTGGCTTCGTAAGGGCCGAAGCAGCAATTGCGAATTCGCACTTCATCGACGTGAACTTAAACGTCGCGGCAGGTTTTTCACGGCAGTAATTAGCCTTTTGCGTGATTAAACAATCGATCAAGCAGAGGCGATCCACAGGGGTCTCCTCAATCACATCAGTACCTCGTTCACCGTAGCGACGTGTCTGTGCGGCGAACATGTGGGTCGGATAGTTCAAAAAATTTCCGATCTATGGTGAGTAAGGTTGATCGATAACATTAAAACCAATGATCGTTGCGGCATCTATCGACCATTGTTTAAAAATATCGCACAAGATTGCAACTGCCTCGGTATTCTCATTACTGTTGGTAGGTACTCCGAGTATGGAGGGATAGCCCCGGCTACGCCACAAAGCCGGGGCTATTCTAATTTGGTCGTTCGACGAATTAGCTCGGTTGAACGACAATTATTTCTGCGAAAATCTAAAGCCGTCCGTTTTTGACTTGATCAAGAAGACATTAGCCCTCGCGCTACTCGATCGACCGTGTCGTCTAATACGGCGCCTATTGCGCGCTACCTTCGGCGATCTCATCGAGCGCGGACAAGATTGTCTGCCCAGATCTTTTTGATCGAAGTGTGAGGCTCTGGCGAACACGGTTGGAATTCTTCGACGGTTTTGTCCAGGCTGATATTCAGTGAAAGCCCGCAGAAACTAAGTCCGCCATCTCAGACGCGCCGTACTGCCTTCCCTTAACGTTACTTGCTGAGGTTACTCAGAGGATCAGATCGTAGCAGGGGGGGCGAACCGTTAGGCTAACCAACGAGAACGTTTAGGCAGCTTAACCTGGCGGGTGGGATTCAGAGTGACGATAAAATTACAGGGCATCATTGCCGTTTTCAGCGCCATTTTCAGCGCCATGTTGTTCAGTGTATCGCTGGCAAACGCAACGACCTACACTTACGTGGGAAATCCATTTACGCAGTTTCCATCTATTGGGGGTGGAAACGTCTGCGCGATCGGTGGCTGCGGAAGTTACCTGACCGCTTCGGTCGCCCTGAATTTCGATTCTTCCAATGCGTCTGGGATTTTTAATTTGTCTAGCGGAGACGTTACCTTTGCCTATGTACAGGCAACTCCCTATCACGGCTATTTCGGTGAATACCCCACGCTCCCCGGGTACCCGTCTCTAACTGGTTTTGTACAGCTGCTTGCCGGCGTGATTACTAACTGGTCCCTTGTTGGCGGCTCGGCGGTGGGACAGTTCCCGGTAAACTTTAGTGTATCCACCACGATGGGTGGGGACGGAATGGAAGTCTCAGGACCTGGATTCGGTGGGTCGGCGTCTAATTCTGTGGAAGGCGTTTGGACCGAGCTACCCAACACACCACTGCCCACCGCATTGCCGCTATTTGCCAGCGGTTTGGCCGCTATCGGGCTGCTCGCGCGGCGCAAGAAGCGGAGCGTCGGGTCAGGAGCCTGTGTCTGACTATGACGCCGTCACACGAATATCAGCGCCCAGACCATGCCCCTAGGCTTGTAGAGCCCAGTTTGTCTTTGGCCTAAAGGCTCGATTGAAGGCCGGAGGGGATACTGATGCGCTCTTGCTTTCTCGGCCACCGTTGGGCGCTTCTCTTGGGATGTTCGAAATATATTGCAGCGCAATATAGTATTGGTGTATCGTTTTTTGGTGGCGTAAAATGACTTATGGGAAGACAACCGTGCAAATTCAAGCAGCGGTTGCGCGAGTTGCGCCAGAGCCGCTAATTAAGTTTTTTCAACGACTTGGGCCCGTTGCGGCTCTGGCTTGTGGGCTAGGGCTGACCACTGTTTGGATCTCATTTTTAGGATACGGCGTTGTTACCTTAATTGG
>Ga0075522_10003674_pt1 | contig 11136 bp, 11 predicted proteins | sample NGEPerA_FD_74796 | JGI IMG/M metagenome (GOLD analysis project Ga0075522, IMG submission 74796) | Arctic peat soil microbial communities from the Barrow Environmental Observatory site, Barrow, Alaska, USA - NGEE PermafrostL2-A | ecosystem: Environmental > Terrestrial > Soil > Wetlands > Peat ... | reverse complement strand
AGATCGGCCACGCTCTCGAGCACGCCGGTCTTGCCGTCGCTGAGCTCGTGTTCCTGAATCCAGTCCTGGCCGGTGAGACCCGCATCGAGCACGCCGTCCGATACGTACCGCGCCATCTCCTGCGCGCGAATCAGCATGCATTCGATTTCGGAATCGTCGACCGACGGAAAGTACGATCGCGAGCTCACGTAGATGTTGAAGCCCGCCCGCGCGAAGAGCTGCACGGTGGCGTCCTGCAGCGAGCCTTTGGGAATGCCGAGTTTCAATTTCATTTACGCGTCCAGCTTTCGATAAAAGCACGTGCGTTCGCCGGTGTGGCAGACGTTGCCGTCGCCCTGCCGCTTCACCTTCACCAGCACGGTGTCATCGTCGCAGTCGACGAGGATCTCCGTGACGGCGAGGCGGTTGCCCGAGGTCTCGCCCTTCATCCAGAGCGTGTTGCGCGTCCGGCTGAAGAAGGTCGCGAACCCGCTCGTGCGGGTCAGCGCGAGCGCCTCGTCGTTCATGAAGCCGACCATCAGGACTTCGGCAGTATCGGCGTCCTGGATGACGGCCGGAATCAGGCCGTTCAGTTTTGTGTAGTCCATAAAATAAAAAACCCCGCCAATCGGGCGGGGCGCTGTGCTTGTTCGGGTTGAAAAAGTCGCCCCTAGATCACACGCAACTCCGCCGGCTCGCGCCGCGGTGGCCATGGTGTGCGTGATGGTGACGAGTCAGCATCGAAGGCAGAAGGGTATCACAAATTGAATAGGGCAACGCGCAAAGGGCTCAAGGCCATGTGCCCTGAGCCCTCTGCCTTCAGCCTTTCCTAGTAGCGGTAGTGATCCGGCTTGTACGGTCCTTCGACCGGCACGCCGAGGTACTCGGCCTGTTCCTTCGTCAGCGTCGTCAGCTTGACGCCGAGATGGGCGAGGTGCAGCCGGGCGACCTTCTCATCGAGGTGCTTCGGCAGGATGTAGACCTTCTTCTCGTACTTCGCGCGGTTCGAGTAGAGCTCGAGCTGCGCGATCGTCTGGTTGCTGAACGACGCCGACATCACGAAGCTCGGGTGACCGGTCGCGCAGCCGAGGTTGAGCAGACGTCCTTCGGCGAGCACCATCACGCTGTGGCCGTCCGGGAACTTCCACTCGTCGTACTGCGGCTTGATCTCGTTCCGCACGATGCCCTTGATCTTCGCCAGGCCGGCCATGTCGATTTCGTTGTCGAAGTGGCCGATGTTGCCGACGAGGGCCTTGTCCTTCATCTTCGCCATGTCTGCGGCGGTGATGATGTTGAAGTTGCCCGTCGTCGTGATGAAGATGTCCGCGGTCGAGACGACGTTCTCGAGCGTGTTCACTTCGTAGCCTTCCATCGCCGCCTGCAGCGCGCAGATCGGGTCGATTTCGGTCACGATGACGCGGCAGCCCTGGCCGCGCAACGCCTGCGCCGAGCCCTTGCCGACTTCGCCGAAGCCGAACACCACGGCGACCTTGCCGCCCATCATGACGTCGCTGGCGCGGCAGATGCCGTCCGTGAGCGAGTGGCGGCAACCGTAGATGTTGTCGAACTTGCTCTTGGTGACCGAGTCGTTGACGTTGATGGCCGGGAACATCAGCTTGCCCTGTTCCTGCATCTGATAGAGCCGGTGCACGCCGGTCGTCGTCTCTTCGCTGACGCCGATCATGTCCTTCGACAGCTTGCTCCAGCGCGTCTTGTCTTTCGCCGTCGTGCTGCGGATCAGCTCGAGGACGACGCCCCACTCTTCGGGATCGCTCGCGGCGTTGAACGCCGGGATTTTGCCGGCCTTCTCGAATTCCACGCCCTTGTGCAGCAGCATGGTCGCGTCGCCGCCGTCATCGACGATCGAGGTCGGGCCGGTGCCGTCCGGCCATTCAATCGCTTCGTTCGTGCACCACCAGTATTCTTCGAGCGACTCGCCCTTCCACGCGTACACCGGGATGCCGGTCGGATTCTGCGGTGTGCCCTTGCCGACGACGACCGCGGCGGCCGCGTGATCCTGCGTCGAGAAGATGTTGCACGATACCCAGCGCACGTCGGCGCCGAGGTCGGCCAGCGTCTCGATGAGGACGGCGGTCTGAATGGTCATGTGCAGGCTGCCCATGATTCGCGTGCCGGCGAGCGGCTTGCTCGCGGCGAATTCCTTGCGGATGGACATCAGTCCAGGCATTTCCTGTTCGGCCAGGTTCATTTCCTTGCGGCCGAAGGCGGCGAGGGACATGTCGGCGACCTTGTACGGCTGCCGGCCGGCCGCTTTCGCGGCGTCAAACGCGTGCTGTTTCTTCTCGATTACCGTTGCCATTTCCTATTCTCCTTTTTCACCGGTTGCGACAAACAAGCCGGGGCCCTTCGCGCGCGCGTCGGGCACCAGCGGAACGATGCGAACTTTCCCGAATCCTGCCTCTCCGAACATCCGTGCGATCTGATCCTCGGCAAAGCCGGGCCACACGTGGCCCATCTGCTGCCGGTAGCTGTCGCGATCGTGCGGCAGCATGTCGACGAGGATGAACCGGCCGCCCGGTTTCAGCGCGCGCGCGACTTCGGCAATCGCGTGCGCCGGTTCCGGCACGTAGTGGAGCACCAGCATCAGCGTTGCGGCATCGAGCCGCGCATCGTCGATCGGCAGCCCTTCGAGATCGCCGCGCCGCAGCTCGACGTTGTCGAACGACTGCAGCCGTTTGCGCGCGGCCTGCAGCATCGCTGCTGACGCGTCGACGGCGATCACCTGCTGGACGAAGGGCGCAAGCGTCGCGCTGGTTTCACCGGTGCCGCAGCCGAGGTCGCCCATCACCCAGTCGCTCTCGGCAAATGCCGCGAGTGCGCCGAGGTGAAACCGCTCGCCGTATAAATCGTCGCGCAGGCGATCCCACTGGCCGGCCGACGACGAGAAAAATTCCTGCGACTTCGTGCGGCGATCGGCCAGCGTGGCCTGCAGCCGGCGCTGGTCCTGCGAACCCGCAGGCGTCGGCCCGACCTGGTCGCGCACCAGCGACCACAGGCGCCGGGCGGAGGCATCGAGCTCCTCGCGCGTCATCGTGTAGCGATGGCTCGTGCCGTCCGCGCGTCCCGACACCCAGCCGCTGTCCGCCAGCGCCTTCAGATGGCGGCTGACCGTCGACTGCGGAAGCTGCATGATGCCGCACAGCTCGGACACCGTCAGTTCGTGCCGGTCGAGCAGCAACAGCAGCCGGCTTCGCGTGGTGTCCGCGAGCGAGGCGAGGTGATCGAGGATGGCGGGGGCGCTCTTACTCACGGTCGCTTGATATATCCGTCAATCCGGATGGAAGGATTTAACGATATCCGGCCCGGCCTGTCAAGCCGGGTAGAAATGACTAGTCGAGGCTGGCGAAATCGACGATGGTGCGGGCGAGTTCTTTGCCGTCGAGCATGACGCCGATCGTTCGGGCGGTCTGTCCAATCCGGTCGGCGCTGAGATTGGCCTCGAGGCCCACGCCGAGCAGCGAACTCAGCGTCCTGCCGTCGTTCGTCTTGAAGGGGACCGAGTACTGCGGCGAGCGCGTGGTGCTGACGCCTTCGAGCGAGGCGCCTGCGGAGGGCGCGCCGATCGCCAGCGCGTACGGCGGCGATTCGATAAACGTGTTCATCGGATTGAAGCGGACCTGCGCCTTGATCGTGATCATTCCGCGCGTCGCCGCGAGCGCGTCCTCGGCCGCTCGAACGCTCCGCGTGAACATCCAGTCGCCGCGGAGCACGTGATCTTCCGCGATGATCACGAGCCGGCGGAACTCGGTGACGACTTCGAACCGCGGGACGACCGGATCGGGAAGATTGATCACATAGCGCGCGTGAAATCGCTGCCGCTCGCTGTCGCGTGCGCGCGCCACCGCCTGGGCACGTTCGATTTCTGCGCTGCTCATCGAGAGCACGAGGGCGACGGCGAACAGCAGGCGCATCGTATATATAGGGCTCGACGCCAACGATATACTCCGCCGGCTCGGGCGCCAACGCAAAATCCACGACGTGCCTGAACTCCCGGACGTCACGATGTACGTCGAGGCGCTCGCGCGCCATAATCCCGGCGGCGTCGAGCCGCTGGACGTCACGCTCGATCAATTCCGCGAAGCGCTGACGAGAGAAACCCACACGCTCAAGCGCGCGCTCACCGATCCGCATCTGTTCAGCGGCATCGGCAATGCCTTGCCAGACTGGCGGCCGGGTGCTCGCCGATCGCTCGCTTTCGCGTCTGCTCAAAGACGACTGGCTTGGAACTCTCTAGTGTCATATTGATATATGACTTGGTAGTACTTTGAAGTTCAAAAGTGCCTAATTATGATAAAAGTGTTCATTAATAGACCAAACGATATATATACCTTGTTTTACTGAGCTATTTGCCAATTACGCATCGATACTCCCGCAACACTGCTCACAAATGAAACACTTGGTGTCATATAGAATTTCGACCATGCGCCCAAAGATGTCACTTTTAACTACAGCTGAATCAACAACTTACGGCTTCTGAAATTTTCGCGCGGAAGTCTGGCTGTTTTTTTGCTCTATGTCACCCCGCAATGACTTTTAAAACAACGACGACACGAAGCAAGGCTGTTTGGGGACCGAAACGCATGCTCGCCGCAGCGTTTGTGGCTGTCATGGCCTGCACGGCGAGCGCATTCGCCGCCCCCGCCAGAGTGCATTCCCACCGCGCGGCAAAAGCGCGTCCGGGCCGGCCGAACTCGCTGGTGCAGAACTACAAGGCCGACAAAGAGCTGACGAGACGCTCGAAGAGGGGCGGGTCGGTCAAGACACCGGTGATCGTCGAGCTGTTGCCGGGCAAGCAGGTGCCGGCGGCGTTCAGGGCATACATGCGCCGGAACGGCAAGCTCGGCATCATCAACGGCGCAGTGCTGGATCTGCCGAACAGCGTCATCGCGCAGCTGTCGAAGCACCCGGATGTGTTCCGGCTGCATTTCGACCGGCCGACGTCCGGCGAGAACTACCGGACGGCGCTGACGACGGGTACCCGGGTCGTGCAGCAGACGCTCGGCCTGACCGGCGCCGGCATTGGCGTCGCGGTGATCGACTCGGGCGTCACGAACTGGCATGACGACCTGACGGACCCGTCGGGCGGCACGTATCCCTGGGGCAATCAGCGTGTGTCGGCGTTCGTGGACTTTGTCAACGGGCAAACGAACCCGTATGACGACTTCGGCCATGGTTCACACGTGGCCGGCATCATCGCCGGCAACGGGACGGACTCGAACGGCCAGAAGGCCGGCAGCGCGCCAGGTGCGTCGCTCGTGGTGCTGAAGGTGCTGGATTCGAACGGCAACGGCAGCATCAGCAACATCATCGCGGCACTCGACTGGGTGCTCGCCAACCACGCGCAATACAACATCCGCGTCGTCAACATGTCGGTCGGCGCGCAGATTAGCGAATCGTACTGGACCGACCCGATGACGCTCGCCGTCAAGCGTGTGGTCGACGCGGGCGTCGTGGTCGTGGCGGCCGCCGGCAACCGCGGCACCAACGATGCGGGGCAGCCGCAGTGGGGCGCCATCGGCGCGCCGGGTAATGCGCCGTGGGTAATCACGGTGGGTGCGTCGAGCACGATGGGCACCGCGTCACGCGGTGACGACACGATGGCGAGCTTCAGTTCGCGTGGCCCGACGTTCCTCGACTGGGCCGCGAAGCCTGACCTGGTTGCGCCGGGCGTGGGCTCGATTTCAACCTTGTCTGCCGGCAGCACGCTCGCAACGGAGCGGCCGACAGCGGTGTTGCCAGGCGCGGACGGCACACCCGAGTATTTGAGCCTGAGCGGCACGAGCATGGCGACGCCGGTGGTGACGGGCGTCGTGGCGCTGATGCTGCAAGCCAATCCGGCGCTGACGCCGAACGCGGTGAAAGCGATTCTGCAGTACACGGCGCAGGAATATCCCGGCTATAAGCCGCTCGAGCAGGGCGCGGGCTTTCTGAACGCCGTGGGCGCCGTGCGCCTTGCGCGCCACTACGCGACCGCGCAGCCCGGTGCTCCGCTCCCGGATCAGAAGATGTGGAGCAAGCACCTCCTCTGGGGCAATCACAGCCTGACCGGCGGCATCCTCAACCCGTCGGCGAACGCCTTCGCGGTCGGCACGACCTGGGGCGTCGCGGCGACCGACAACGGCGACAATATCGTGTGGGGCACGAGCGCCGACGACGACAACATCGTGTGGGGCACGAGCGCGGCAGGCGACAACATCGTCTGGGGCACTGACGCCGGCGATGACAACATCGTCTGGGGCACGGACTGCGGCGGCGCCGACTGCGACAACATCGTGTGGGGCACCGACGACAGCGACAACATCGTGTGGGGCACGGCCGACGCCGGCGACAACATCGTGTGGGGCACCAGCACCGACGCGGACAACATCGTGTGGGGCACGTCCGACAGCGATAACATCGTCTGGGGCACGGACGCCGGCGACAACATCGTGTGGGGCACCGACGACAGCGATAACATCGTCTGGGGCACCGACGCCGGCGACGACAACATCGTCTGGGGCACTGCCAGCGACGCGGACAACATCGTGTGGGGCACCGATGACAACGACAACATCGTCTGGGGCACCGATGACAACGACAACATCGTGTGGGGTACCGACGACGGCGACAACATCGTCTGGGGCACCGCTGGGACGCTCTCGAAGGTGTGGATCGAGTCGCCGGACGGGACGAAGGCACCTCTGACCGGCGCGACTGTGTTCGACACGCTCAGCGACAAGAAACTGCTGCGTTTGAGCGAGACGACCAACGTCACCGTGACGGCGCCGCCTACGCCGGCCCCGGTCGTGGCACCCGCGCCGGACCCGGCCGCGACACCCGCGCCGGACCCGGCCGCGACCCCGGCCAACTAGTAACTGAGCACGAGGCATACGCACATGGAGAAAATGCCCTACCGCGAGGCTCTGGACACCCAGGTGATTCCAGTGACCGGCGAGCAGGTGGTCAGCACCAACTGGCAGCACGGTCTGCCAGTGCTGTCTGGCGGGATGGTCACGCTGCGCGACCTTCGCGCGTCAGACGCAGCGTCGCTGTTCGCGCTGCTGACGACGGAAGAAGTGGCGCGCTTCATCTCGCCGCCGCCGACGACGGTCGAAGGTTTCGAGAAGTTCATTGCGTGGACGCACCGTCAGCGCGAAGCCGGCAAGTATGTGTGCTTCGCGGTGACGGTCAAGGGATTCGACACGGCCATCGGTATCTTCCAGGTGCGTGATCTCGCGACTGGTTTCGACACGGCCGAGTGGGGATTCGCGATCGGCTCGCAGTTCTGGGGCACCGGCGTGTTCGAGGCCGGTGCGAAACTGGTGCTCGAGTTCACATTCAACACGATCGGCGTTCGCCGGCTCGAAGCGCGTGCGGCCGTGAAGAACGGGCGGGGCCACGGCGCGCTCGTCAAGATGGGCGCTGTGCAGGAAGGCGTGCTTCGGCAGTCGTTCGAGAAAAACGGTCGTTATCTGGACCAGGTGCTGTTCGCTATTCTTCGGAGCGACTGGTGCGGCGCCCGGCCGCGCGTTCACTAGGTCTGGGTCGTCGATCGCGCCACCGGCCGCGCCGGATCGCTCGACCACTCACTCCACGACCCCGCGTACAGCTTCGCGCCCCGCAGGCCCGCGTGTTCAAGCGCAAGCAGGTTGTGGCACGCCGAGACGCCTGAGCCGCAGTAACAGACGACGTGATCGGGAGAAATACCGGCGAGCGTGCCCGACAGGCGCGTGCGGAGATCGTCCGGCGATCGGAACGCGCCCTGCGCGTCAAGGTTCTGCTGAAAGAAATGATTGGCGGCGCCGGGGATGTGTCCCGCGACGCGATCCACCGGCTCAATCTCCCCGCGGAAGCGCTCCGGCGCGCGCGCGTCGATGAGCAATGCGTCCTGTCGATTGACGAGTGTTGCGACGTCCACAACGCCGGCCGTCATGTCGGCGCGCGGCGCGCCCGTAAACCGCGTGGCCGGTCGCGCGCCGTTGCCGGACGCCGCGGGACGATGCTCGGACATCCAGGACGCGAAGCCGCCGTCGAGCACGGCGACGCTGTCGTGTCCCATCCAGCGCAGCAGCCACCAGAGCCGGCTGGCAAACATCCCCGAATCCTGATCGTAGGCGACGACCTGCATGCCGTTCGCGATGCCGAGCCGTCCGAAGGTGTTGATCAGCGTGTCGGGATTCGGAAGGGGATGGCGCCCGTTCGTGCCGTCTGGAGCGCTCGACAGGTCGTGCCCCAGATGGGCGTACGCCGCGCCGGGCACATGGGCCAGCTGATATTCGCGCGCGCCCCAGTCTTCGTCGGCCAGCTTGAAGCGGCAGTCGACGACGACCCAGCGTGCGTCGGCGGCGTGGGCGGCGAGTTCGCGTGTACTGACAATAGTGGTGAACGCCAACTTAACCCCCTGCATCTTATAGAATGTAGCGGTCCCTTTCATGGCGACCGAAGATACGGCACAGAATTCGTCGACGGCGCCAGCCGCATCTACTGACTTCATTCGTACGATTGTGGCGGAGGATCGGCAGTCGGGCGGTCAGGTCGCCACGCGATTTCCGCCAGAGCCGAATGGCTACCTGCACATCGGCCACGCGAAATCCATCTGCCTCAACTTCGGCATTGCCGGCGAAAACGGCGGCACATGCTTCCTCCGCCTCGACGACACGAACCCGACGAAGGAAGAGGTCGAGTACGTCGACGCGATCAAGGAAGACGTCGAATGGCTCGGTTTCACGTGGGACGCGCTCTACTTCGCCTCCGACTACTTCGAGCGGCTCTACGAATGCGCCGTTGAGCTGATCCGCCGGGGCTCCGCCTACGTCGACAGCCTCAGTGCCGACGAGATCCGGCGCTATCGTGGCACGCTGACCGAGCCCGGCACGAACAGTCCGTACCGCGACCGGCCGGTGGCAGAGAATCTCGACCTGTTCGCGAAGATGCGCGCCGGCGAGTTCGAAGACGGTGCGCACGTGCTGCGCGCGAAGATCGACATGGGATCGCCGAACTTCAACATGCGCGATCCGACGCTGTACCGGATTCGTCACGCCTCACATCACCGGACCGGCGACGCATGGTGCATCTATCCGATGTACGACTTCGCGCACCCGCTCTCCGACGCATTCGAGCGCATCACGCACTCGCTCTGCACGCTCGAATTCGAAGATCATCGTCCGCTCTACGACTGGCTGGTCAGCACCCTGTCGGACGCCATCGCCGGCGCGAAGCCCAGGCAGATCGAGTTTGCGCGCCTGAACCTGAACTATACGGTGATGAGCAAGCGCAAGCTGCTGCAGCTGGTGCAGCAGAACCTGGTCTCGGGCTGGGACGATCCGCGGATGCCGACCATCAGCGGCCTGCGCCGCCGCGGCTACACGCCGGCGTCGATTCGCGACTTCTGCCAGCGCATCGGGATCGCGAAAAAAGAAAATGTCATCGACGTCGCGCAGCTGGAGTTCTGCATCCGCGAAGACCTGAACCGCCACGCGCAGCGCGTGATGGTGGTGCTGCGGCCACTGAAGGTCGTGATCACGAACTACCCGGAAGGGCAGGTCGAAGAGGTCGACGTCATCAACAACCCCGAGAACGCGTCCGCGGGCACGCGGAAGGTGCCGTTCTCGCGCGTGCTCTACATCGAGCAGGACGACTTCCGCGAGAACCCGCCGAAGAAATTCTTCCGCTTGTCGCCAGGAAAAGAAGTCCGGCTGCGGTGCGCGTACTTCATCACGTGCCGGGAGGTCGTGAAAGACGCGAACGGCGAGATCGTCGAGCTGCACTGCACGTACGATCCCGCAACCCGCGGCGGCGACTCGCCCGACGGCCGCAAGGTGAAGGCGACGATGCACTGGGTGTCGGCGGCGCATGCGACGCTGGCGGAAGTCCGCCTCTACGATCGCCTGTTTTCGGTCGAAGATCCGGAAGCCGACGAAGACGGCAGGACATTCGTGGATTATCTGAACCCCGCCTCGCTCGAAGTGCTGCAGGGCTGTCAGACTGAGCCGAGCGTCGTCGGGGCGCCTGCCGGCGCGCGGTTTCAGTTCGAGCGCCTGGGCTATTTCAACGTCGACACCGACAGCCGTGCGGGTGCGCTCGTGTTCAACCGGATTGTGTCGCTGCGCGACACGTGGGCCAGAATCCAGAAGGCCGAGGGCTAATCGTGGAGTACCTCATCACGCAGTACGAACTGGAACAGGGCGCACTCGAAATCCAGTACCTGGAGGAATTCTTCGGCGAGTTCCCCAGAAAAAAGACCGCGGCGGAGATTGTCCACCGGCTGACGAACCGCTCGCACTCGATTCTTCTCGCCACGGCGTCGCTCTCGGATGATCCCGGCACGGTCGTCCCGGTGTCGTACAAAGTCGGCCATGAAATTCAACTGCCGGAAACCGAGAACAAGCTGATCGATCTGGTCGAGCGTCTGCGCGGCTACGTGCTGTTTGAAGGACGCAAGGTTCTCTACACCTGGATCGGCGGCACGAGACGCGACTGGCGCGGCCAGGGCCACTTTCGCGCGCTCACCGAACAGCAGGAAGCCTGGGCGATCGAACAGGGTTTCGACGAGATCGTCGTCAAGACGAAGAACAAGTTCTACGAGATGCGCGGGACGCTCGACCACCTGCGGTTCGAAGTCGTGAAGTACGAGCGAAATGCGGGCGACAACGCGGAATCGAAGGTCTACCTCAGCAAGAAGCTCCACCCCGAAATGCTGGGCACCCACCGCAGCGCACGAACTGTCGTACAAGCCACGATCTAGCGCCCTCCTTGTGGAAGACTAGGGCCATGGAAGACTCCAGACTCATCGCCGTCGGCGACTTTTCAAACCGAATCGACGCCGAGATCGCTCAGGGCGCCCTCGCGGCTGCTGGCATCGAGTCGATGGTCTCGGCGGACGATGCGGGCGGGATGCGGCCGAACCTGTGGCTGAGCGGCGTGCGGCTGATGGTTCGTGATGAAGACGCGAAGCGTGCTTTTGAGGTTCTGCGCGTTACCTAGTTCCTTTATCCCGATACATCCGTGCGTCCGCCTCGCGGACCAGCGGCATCAAGTCGGTCGTGCCCGACGGCACGTCCGTCCAGCCGACGCTCAGGCCAATTCCCGGCGGCAAATCAAGCGCTTCTGGCGCGGCATCAAACGCCGCCTTCAGTTGCAGCGACTTCCGTTCCGCCT
>Ga0075522_10003673_pt1 | contig 11137 bp, 8 predicted proteins | sample NGEPerA_FD_74796 | JGI IMG/M metagenome (GOLD analysis project Ga0075522, IMG submission 74796) | Arctic peat soil microbial communities from the Barrow Environmental Observatory site, Barrow, Alaska, USA - NGEE PermafrostL2-A | ecosystem: Environmental > Terrestrial > Soil > Wetlands > Peat ... | reverse complement strand
GCGAGCCCGTGAGCGATATCAACACTGCCGTGGTGGAGAGTCTGAAAGCACTTGACCCCAAACGGCTGATTAGAGAAGCGGACATCTGATTGTCACAGTGTGATAGAAGTTGACCGACAGTCGGCAGGCGCCATGTCGTAGAGCAACAGAGTAGTATCTCTGTGGATTGTACGCTTCTAATACAACGACCAGCCCCTCGCGCGCTGCGGCGATGAATGCCCCCGAAGCGCCGCCGCGGCATTTCCCCGGGCCGCGAATCGCGGCCCGGGGATGACTGCCGCCTGATTCCACCAAGTTAGAACTTTTGATCGATCGTCAGCAGATATGTACGCCCGAGCAGGGTGTATACAGAAGCATTCGTGACGCCGACATTCTGGCCCACCTGATTTGGCTGTCTGTTGAGGAGATTCGAAACAACCAACGACAGTCTCGTGTCTGTCGGTAGTGTATACCCAAGTATCAGATCGAAATAGTTGGCAGTACCGGGGCCGAGGATAGGCGACGAGGGATTGGTTACGATGGATGAGTCCTCCATCCCTCCAATAAAGCGCCAGCGCATGCCGATACTGTAGTCACCGTTATGATAGTTAAACTGCGAAACAGTATGCCATGTCGGGTAGGGACCGAGCGGTGTCGTGGTCGTCCCGCCATTTTCCTGATACGGGGTGTTGGGAAGGATCTGCGTCTTGAAGTCATTCAGATAGCTGCCGTTGAGATTTGCGGAAATTCCGCCGGCGTCACTTCCGAAACCGACTTCGCTTAAGTCGACAGTCCAATCAACCTGGAAGTCAATCCCGGACGTTTTATAGCCGCCCAAATTGACGTTGGGCGTGTTCAAGGCGGACACCTCGCCGGTGACGCCCCGGGTAATCAGGCTGCAATAATAATCCGTCGCGGCAAAGGTTGGATTCGATCCATCGATATTGAAACACTTATTGATGACGGAATTTCCGTCGATCTCGGCAATCGCGTCTCTGATCCGTATGTTGTAATAGTCGAGAGAGATCGACGCATTGCCAAACCAGGGACTGTCGATTTCCGGCTGATAAACTACCCCTCCCGTGAACGTATCCGCCTTTTCCGGCCGCAGGTTCGGATTACCGCTGGCGATGGAGCTCATTTGGTTGTTGCTGGTCTGAAAGGTCGGGATCAAAGCGGGGGACAGGCCCTGTGCTTCGCACAGATTTACGATTTGTGCCGCAGTTGATCCATTGCGTAATGATCCTCGCACGTCGCAGGGATCGCTGACGCCATTTATGATGGGGGTACGATTGGTGATGTAGCCGCTTGCCGCCGCAAAAAGTTCAGACACCGCAGGCGCGCGAATGGCGCGCTCATAGCCGCCGCGAAGCCGAAAACCGCCTGTGACGCGCCAGTCCACGTCGCCCTTGTAGGTGTTGGTACCGCCGGACAGCACGTAATCGGAATACCGATATGCGAGGTCGACGTTCAATAATTGGACGAAAGGCAGATCCTTCAAGGCCGGTATCAGGACTTCGCCGAAGCCCTCCCGAACCGCGGTCGAACCCGCGGCGGGAGCCTGGGGCGGATTGCCAAAGACAACGTCGTCCTGAAGTTCGGCGTCGGGAACAGACTTATACCCAATGCTGCGATAGTCGGCGCCCAGGGCAAACTGAACCGGCCCGCCGGGCAGAGTCAGTGCACTACCCTGTACCGACGCGTCCAACTCGTCCTGGGTTATAGCAGTACGGGTGGCAATCGAGGGCGCAAGCAACTGCCGGCACGCCGCCGAAACGGTATTGTCACCGAACGGATTGAGCCCGCCGACACACATGCTGGCTCCGCCATCGGCGGCATTCAGCATTTCCTGGACCAAGTCGACGCGAACACCTCCGACAAGCGAATAGTTCGTCTGGGTTTGCCCGTGGCTCCCATGGACATCCCAGGTGAGATTGTCGCCAAAAACGCCACTCAGCCCGCCCACAACCTGGTAAATGTTGTTCGCGTTAGTCCCTGTTCGATAGCCGCCAACATCCGTAAAGCGCTTTTGAATATTGAAGGCCGCGGTCGGATTTGGCCGGCTTGCCAGAAGCACCTTCAGCGCCGCGGGAATAAAAGGATTCGTCACCGGGACAGTGGGAAGCTGTCTCGCGTTGGTTACGGAGCCGTCGCCCGGAACGGTGGAACTGTAATTGGTCGCGAGCGCCTGCCCATAAGCCTGGAGTCCACCGCCAAAATCATATGTCCCTTTTGAAAATATGCTCCAGCGCTCAAGCGGCGTTTGGGCCAGCGCAAAATAGCTTCGATTACCCACCGCGCCCAAATTAATATCGTTTACCCGACGCCCTTGGGAATCGGTAAGGGTTTCGAAATTCACGACGGTGGGAGGACCTGCCGCAAAAAGAGAGCCGTCGGAATTGAACCCGATGAGTCCGGTATTCGGAACAGAATTCGCCGCGGCTCCGAACTGTGCGAAATACGAGTTGATGGCAGCCTTCGACGGCGAGTTGGAACTGCCGACATATTCTCCCTGAATGATGGGGATGACGCCATTAATAGCCTGTTGGGAGAAGGGAATGTCCATTTGATGAACACCAATCCGCTTGGTGTATTCCGCCGCAAGCAAGAGATTGCCTTTGTCATTCGGCGAATTGAGTCCAGCTACCGCATTCACATCATAGCTGTCGCCGCCATAGGACTGGGTAGTGCCAAAACTGCTTGTTATTTCGAGCCCCTCGAAGGCTTGGCGGGTCTTGAAATTGACGACACCTGACACCGCATCGGAGCCATAGGTCGCGGAGGCGCCGCCTGTGATGACCTCCACGCTTTGGATGATTCCGCTGGGCAGCTGATTGATATCCACGGTGCCGTTATCGGCGGACGGCAGAAGCCGTCGGCCATCAAGCAACACGAGATTGCGCTGTGACCCCAGCCCTCTGAGGCTGAGGCTGGCCTCCCCGGGGCTTGCACCTGCCGTCGCGGAGGAAAATTGCGGCAACTGCGCCAAGCCTGATTCCAGAGTGGTTTGGCCGCTGTCTTTGAGAGCGTCTGGGGTTACGCTGACAATAGGGGTGGCTGTCGCGTAGTCGCGCCTGGCGATGAGAGAGCCGGTGACGACAACCGTTTCTGTCTTCTCTGCCTTCGGCCCGGGGACCGATGCACTGGCGGAAGATGCCGTATCCAGCGTAGCGGCTTGGGCTAATTGAATATTTGGCCCAGTTGCGGCCGCAAATTGCGGGTGAGCAGGCGATATGACCTCACCATGCTGCGCTGGAGCCGGAGGTAGAACCGGAGTTGAAGCCGGACGAATTACAAAAACATCGCTTCCTACAGACGCCACCTCAAGATTTGTGCCCTTCAAAAGGGCATCAACAGCGCTATGCGCCGACATTTGACCCTTTAGAGGCGGTGACTTGATGCCCGCGAGTACTTGCGGCGAGAACAGGATGCTGTCGCCCGTCTGCTTTGCGACAGCCATCAGAGAATCTGACAGAGGCTGCGACGGTAAGGCAAAATTTGCGATTTGTGCCTGCGCCGCACTGGCACAGAGTGCCAGGACCGCGACGCTCCCCGCTAATTCCGCACGATAACGACGACTTCTCTGCCCAAAACAGCGCATATCTCTTCCCCCGTCATGGGCAGTTACTCATTGCCCTATTATTTAGACGCTCGAAGAGAGAGAATCCTCAAATCTGCCGAAGGCGACTATCGTCACCGACAATGTCGATATGATCGCCAAACCGGCGAAGGGAAACCGCCAGAAGTTTCTCGAGGGCTTGCGCGAACAGGACATTGTTCCCGACCCGGTAAACGCCACTTACCCCCCATTTCTCGATGCGGTGATCAGCGATCCTGAGTTTGAAAGTGGAATAACGGTTCATCTCATAAACCGCTTGTAGAAGAGCCTCATTCTGAAAGATCACCTGCCCTGTTTGCCATGCGAGCAACGGCAGCAGGTTAGGTCTGTCCAGCTCCACCTCGTGATGATTGCCCCACCGAAGGCGCTCGCCATCGACCAGCGTATGGGGGAGCGGACCCTCGGAATCGGAAGGTTCGACGGTTGCGCGCCCTTGAATCAGCACCACAGCAACTTGTCCATCGTCGTTCCGGATATCGGACGTAAAGCCCGCGCCGACAATGGTATTCCCTGCTACAGCGACTCTGAAGGGGCGCGCCTTATCGGACGCAACATTGAAATTCGCGCGCCCATATTCAAGCTGGGCGGTCCGGGTCGTGTTGCTAAAGTCCGCGACCACTTTTGTATCTGTATCAAGGAAGAGCGCGGTGCCGTCTGGCAGCAGGATGTGCTTCTGTTCGCCTATATCTGTCTTGTAAACGCCAGCCTGCGCGGCCTGCGATAGCAAAAAGAGTGAACCGGCGCCGGCTACCGCAATCGTACCGGCCAAGACAGCTCGCCGGCTGGTCCGTCCTTCAAGGTGCGGAGAGAAACTATGCACATCTTGCCGGATCGGTCGCGTCGCCGCGCTCCAGACATTTGTCATCAACTCGAAAGCAGCCAGATGCGCGGGATCGGCCGCGAGCCACTCTCGAAAGGCGCCTTCTTCGGAATCACTGACGTCATCGGCCAGCAGCCGCGCGTGCCAGGCTGCGGCACAAGCCCTTATCTGCATCATGTCTGACACAGAGACAGACATCACCAACCCTCTGTCCAGCCTGCTAAAAACTGCATTGCCTTGGCCATATGTTTTTCGACAGAACTAACGCTGATGCCCAGCCGATCGGCAATCTGGGGATATCTTAAATTCTGCCACCGGCTCATAACGAAGATCTCTCGCGTCTTGGGGGGTAGGCGCTCTATCCCCATATGCACTCTCTCTAGACGCGCCTGGATGACCATTGCCTCATCTTGAAGCGGGCAATTGTCCGGAATATCCTCCGCTTCACTGGGATCGACCGTTTTTTTTCGCCGCCGATGACTGTCGATGCCGAGGTTGCAGGCGATCCTCACTATGAGGGCGGCCGGATCGAGGACCTCGTTCTGCAAACTGTAGCGTTGAAACTTGATATAAGCGGCATGAAGAAGGTCTTCGGCGTCTGTTGGATTGCGCACCTTTTGCGCGATTTGGCGCCTCAAGCCGCGCCAAAACTCCCTTTCGATAGGAATATCCGACATTGAACCCCCAAGGCCCAGTAGGTGGCAGTTCATAACATGTCGCAAGACCTTTTTGTGAAAAACTTGACACTTGCGGCGACGACCAACGCCTGTATGGGCAGCGAATGGCATGATGCTTGGAGCGCGATGGTGAGCACCGACAGCATGCGGAAGGTCAGTCACGCAGACCTCGTCAAGATCGGGGGTGGCAACGCGCCGGCGATGCCGCCAGCAGCGCAACCCGTCATATTGACGGCTTAAACATGGTCCCGGTGATGGTACTGACGTTTACGAGGTTATAATTTGTGCGCGGCGAGCCAATCGCCGATAGCCGCAGTATACAAATCGGAATTAAAGGGAAATTCGTGACCGTTTTGTTCGGTATGGACATGTTGCGGATCGGGGATCAACTGAAAAGAAATTTCCGGAACGAGTGACCCTTCGGCATGGGCCGCGCTCAGCAACTGGTATGGCTCGAACTGCTCCACCGTTTTGTCGGACTCACTGCGCAAAATAAGGATGGGTCGCGGGATTCGCCTAATCCAGAATGTGCCATCGGCGCCAGCCGACAGGTCGTCGCGATACGTCAGGAAATGTTGGGCTGAAACAGAGGCCGGATTGTGGAAATACATCATTTTGATGGGCAGATCTTTGCCGGGCTCCCCCGCCAGCAGAGCATCGTGTGATGCCTTTCGAAGCGCGCGATAATTGGCCTCATCCTGCACAAGCAAATTATGTGTTTTCCAGGGAAGATTTCCGAACGTCCCGGAGATGACCACAGCCTTGATGGCGGGATCCCAATGTGTGGCCGCATAGTACTGGACCTGGATGTTGCCCAGGCTTTGCCCGTGAAGCACGATGGTTCGATATCCCATCGCCTTGGCGGTTTGGACAGCGGCATCGATATCGAGGCTAATATCGTAAAAATTGTCTCGATTGACGTGATCCCTGCCAGATTGGCGGGTGTTGATCGCCAATATGGCGTAACCTTTCAGCGAGAGGTCGTGGCCGATTGCCCGCCCAGTCGTCGACCGGAAACTGTTTCCGCTTCCGTGAACGGAAATAATGATGGTGCTGTCGGCGACAGGCTTATGATCGGGCCTCCACAGGGCGCTGATGACGTGGAAGCCGTCAATGGCCTTGATGTCCAGGTAGCTCAGGGTGGTGCCAGGCCCCGCCTGCATCTCTGGCGCGTCCCGCCCGCCGCTCGGCGTCGAAGGCATGGGAGGGGCCTGCGTCGGCTCATATTCCACCGTGGCGGCAATTTTCGCCGCGAAACTGGGGCCCGGCGCAAACGTAGCTGCGAGCGTCACGGCAATGACGCGCATGTTGACATGCGATAACAAGCCACAAAGTCTCATGATTGCACCTCGAAGACGCGTGAGCGGCGAGTGCTGTCACCTGACAGGAATATTACGATCTGCCAGCACCCCATCCCTGTTAATTAGACGTTTGAGTGCAGCCAAACCTCAAATCCGGATATTCGAAGGACGGCGCCGTAAGATCGCATTTTGGTTCTGTCGCGGCAGGCTTCGCGCGGCTTATGCCTTATTAGCCAAGGAAAATTTTTGCAAGCCCTTTGAGGTTGTCGGCAAGCAAAAGCGTCTTCTAAAGTGGGGCCTCGGTGTTGCGGACTGGGGACGGGTGGATTTTTGCCTGTCGGCAGCGATCTTGATGGGCCATGAAAAGAGGGGCGCAGTGAAATCTCGTATCCGATTTCGTTGTGCTCGGTCGACGCCGCCGCGGTTCGGCAGAGCTTGGCAAGCAGATAGGGTGTCTGCGCGCAGACGTCGGGCGATTTAGCAATGATCAACGTCGCCGAGATGGTCAACGAACGCCCCCTGGGGATGGTTCAAATCCGGATCATCATATTGTGTATGATCAGTGCGCTGTTCGATGGTTTTGATATTCAAACGACAGCCCTCGCCATGCCGCGGATTTCTGCCGAGTGGCATCTCTCGCATTCCGCATCGGGGATAATACTTTCGGCGTCCCTGGCTGGCATCCTGGTCGGCTCGAGCTTATTTGGGACGCTTGGGGACAAGCTTGGCCGGCGTCCGCTCATCCTATCCTGCATATTCGTGCTCGGAATTTTGTCGGGGCTCACAGCTGCAACGCACACCGCCATGCAGCTTATTCTTGTCCGCATTGGAACTGGAATAGCAATCGGCGCCTGTCTGCCGAATGTCACGGCGCTTGCCGCTGAGAGCGTTCCAAGCAAATGGATCGGCCGCTATGTTATCTTGACATATTCTTCGGTGCCGCTTGGCGGCATCACCGCAGCTTACCTGGCGCCCATACTCATGGCGGGTGGCGGGTGGCGTTCGCTGTTTCTAGTCGGCGGGCTGTTGCCCCTTCTGTTTTGCGCCGTGCTAGCCGTGTGGTTGCCAGAGTCCGTGCAGCATGAGGCTCGGGCCGGCAAAAATCCGGAAAAAACCAGAACACTGCTGCGTAACATGTTTCCGACGCTGCAGTTGCAGGAAGGCGAAAGCTTCACTGTTTCGTCGATGGGGAAGCGGACTGGTGTTGCCGGGTTGTTCAAAGACGGCAATGCGGTGCTGACGATCACGATCTGGGCGATGTTTTTCCTCAGCCTTCTTTGCTTGTACACTCTTACTTTCTGGTTGCCGACATTCTTTACCGAGAGGCACTGGCCTCCCGCGGCGGCTTTGCGCACATCCGCCATGTTCCAGTTCGGGGGAATCGTCGGGGGACAGTTGGCAGGGCTGCTGAGCGAGCGAATTGGAAAGCGTACCGTTCTTCTCGGAACATTCTTTTTTGCCGGAATTTTGGTGACTGCGCTGGGCCGCGTGGGAGGCTCCATGGCCGTCATGACGATGCTGCTCGTGGCGGCCGGCTTTATGGTGATTGGCTCTCAACAATGCCTGACAGGCTATACCGCGGCGGCTTATCACACGGGGATACGTGCGACGGGAATCGGCTGGGGGTTGGGTATTGGAAGGTTTGGAGCGGTTCTAGGCCCGTCCTTTATCGGCTTTGGCTTGTCCGCCGGATTTACGCAGGCGAACCTGTTCGCTGTCACGGCAATTCCTGCGTTCATATGCTGTCTCCTTATTCCGGCGCTGTGGCTGGGCGAAATGGCGTCTGCCGGCGCCCGGAAAGGCGCATCCGATGCGGGGTGGAAAAATGCTTGATTTGATTGCCAATTTCCGCCAAGGCGATAGCGAGATGCGCAGGCCCATGCCCGTCCGCCACCTGGTGATCGCCGGCTGGACCGGCCGTGACAAAGCGGCGCTGGAGAAGCACATTGTCGAACTTGAGCATCTCGGCGTCAAACGGCCAGCGTCAACGCCGATTTTTTATCGCGCCGCCGCGGCCCGTGTCACCACAGGCAATCGCATCGAGGTCAGCGGAGACGCATCCAGCGGTGAGGTCGAGTTCATAATTGTAAAATCCGATGCCCGCCTTTGGATTGGCGTCGGCTCCGATCATACCGATCGTCAGGTCGAAACCTACAATGTGACCGTTTCCAAGCAGATGTGCGACAAACCCGTCGCCGATGAATTTTGGGCTTACGAGGATGTGGCGGGTCATTGGGACAGGCTGGTGCTTCGTTCGCATATCACGGAGCAAGGCAAGCGCGTGCTTTATCAGGAAGGGTCCGTTGCGGCCATGTTGCCTCCTGAGTCTCTTTTGGCACTTTGGAATGGCGGCGTTCTGGAAGAAGGAACCCTGATGTTCTGCGGCACGCTTGCGGCAAAGGGAGGGATTCGTGCCGCATCGCATTTCGAGTTCGAATTGGAAGACCCTGTTTTGGGGCGCAAACTCATTGCCGGATATGCCGTGGCCAGTCTGGCTATCGCGGGCTGACGCATGCCGAACTCAGCCAAATTGAATTCGCCAATCTTGATCGCCGGTGGCGGGCCAGTGGGGTTGTTCTGCGCTTTGTTGCTGGGCCGTCAGGGCATACCCGTCCGCCTATTCGATCTGCATCAAGAACTGCAGGATGATCCCCGCGCGGCCACCACGCATCCGGCCACACTGGAGGTTCTGGATGTGGATGGCTTGGTAGAAGACATAGCGCGTGAAGGGTTGGTGGCCCCGATCTTCCAGTTTTGGGACAGGCCTACCAACCGACTTATAGCCGAGTTCGATCATGCATTGCTGACCGGAGAAACGCGCTTCCCGACCGTCATCCAGTGCGAGCAGTACAAGACCGCAAGACTAATTCTGCAGCGGCTGCAAAAACTCCCGAGTGTGGAAATTCTGTTTGGGCACGAGGTCGTGGGCGTGGAGCAGTCCGCCAGCGACGTCACCGTCACGGTGAAAGAGCGAGACACGCTTGAACGTCATTCCGGCGCGTATCTGATCGGCGCGGACGGCGCCCGCAGCATCGTGCGCAAACAGTGCAATATTCCGTTTGATGGCTTCACCTGGGAGGAGCGGTTTATCGTTCTGACGACGCCGTTCGATTTCGAAGCGCATCGCGGATATTGTTATCGGAGCTATTTCGCCGATCCAAGCGAATGGTGCAATTGCTTTAAAGTCTCGGCGGATGGGCCGCCTGGCCTTTGGCGAACCGTGTTCCCCACCAAGCCGGAACTCAGCGAAGCCGAGTTGATGGTGGATGACGCGGTGCAGGCGCGGTTGCAGAAATTCTTCCCATCCGACAAGCTTTACGAAATCGTCCACCGCAACCTCTATACGACGCATCAACGCGTCGCCAGCATGTTCCGAACTGGGCGGGTCACATTGGCGGGCGATGCGGCGCATGTGAATAATCCCATTGGCGGCATGGGCCTAAATGGCGGTCTGCAGGACGCAGCCAATCTTTGCGGCAAACTGGCAGAGATCCTGCTGAATGGTTCGTCCGCGGAGCTGCTGGACCTCTATGATCTTCAGCGGCGGACATTTTCGATAGAATTTGTGCAGGAGCAGTCGATCGCAAACAAGCGCCGGTTGGAAGCCAAGGACGAAGAAACCCGGAAGCAGAATTTCGATCAGCTCTCCGCCACCGCGGCAGATCCGCTCAAGGCGAAAGGCTTCCTTCTTCGGTCGTCCATGCTGGCTGCACAACGCCGGGTCAATGCGATGACATTGGCGGACAGGAAGTAGGAATAAGGAGAAATAGCATGTCCATGCGCGTGGCAGTACCAGACCTGATCTCAAATTCGTATTTTCCCGCCGTGGCGGCCGTTCAGTTGGGTCTGGCTCGAAATTTTGACTTGGATGTCTCCTTGGACCTCATTTTCCCGGTGAGCAAAGCCTATGAGGCGCTGCGTGATGGAACCGTTCAGTTTGTGGCCGGCTCGGCGCATTCTGCCGTGGCAGCCTTTCCGGAGTGGGATGGCTGCAAGCTCATCGCCGCGCAGGGACAGGGCATGTATTGGTTTCTGGTCATGCGCGCGGAGTTGGTGAAGCGGCGCGGTGATCTCAGTATTCTGAAGGGCGTGCGCATTGGCGCGGCCCCTTGGGTCGATATGGGGTTGCGCCGTCTATTGTCCGAGGCCGGCATAGATGTCGAACGGGACAATGTGTCGATTGCTCCTGTTCCTGGGGCGGTAGGTACGACGATAAATTTCGGCCTGACAGCCGCCAAGGCGCTGGAAGATGGAAAAATCGACGGCTTCTGGGCGAATGGCATGGGCGCAGAGGTGGCGGTGCGCAGTGGCGCGGGCAAGATCTTGTTGGATATCCGCCGCGGAGATGGACCGCCAAAGAGTTTCAACTATACTATGGCTTCCATTGCGACCAGCGACAAATTGATCGCCGAAGACCCCAATGCTGCGGCATCCATGGTGCGCGCCGTCGCAGCCGCTCAAAATGCTCTCAAAGCCGACCCGACATTGGCGACTAAAGTTGGCGAGGCTTTATTTTCGCCATCAGAAGCGACTCTTATCGCCGAGCTGGTACGGCGCGATCTGCCGTTCTATGACATCAGCATCTCCAGGAACTTTGTTTCGAGCATGACCCAGTTTTCCCGGGACATCGGCATTCTCAAGGGCAACCCGGCCTATGAAAAAGTAGTCGCTACCCAGTTTTCTCCAATCTGGGCCGAAGGCATGAAAGGATAATCCGATGGCTGTTACCAAAGCGCATGAT
>Ga0075522_10003671_pt1 | contig 11139 bp, 11 predicted proteins | sample NGEPerA_FD_74796 | JGI IMG/M metagenome (GOLD analysis project Ga0075522, IMG submission 74796) | Arctic peat soil microbial communities from the Barrow Environmental Observatory site, Barrow, Alaska, USA - NGEE PermafrostL2-A | ecosystem: Environmental > Terrestrial > Soil > Wetlands > Peat ... | reverse complement strand
GGCGTGGGCTCGCTTGAAGTGCACGAGTGCGTCGGCGGGGTGACCGTGAAGCGCCAGATAGGTGCCCAGGTTGAAGAAGGCAGCCGCCGTCACGTCATCCAAGTCCTGCTCAGGCAAGCGAGAGCCAATTCGCGTCGCGTCCATCACATGAGCGCTCTTGGGGCCCTTGGCGACCCAGTCGCGCACCGCATCCAAATACTCTTGGTTGGTCGTGACCTCGCCAGTCTCGCGATTCCGTCGCTGCGCGTAGATCGGGTCATTCGCGCGAACTATGCGGCCCTTCTCATCGATCCAGAAGGCGGCGGGAACGTTGCGGGCGTCATACAGCTCCGCGACACTCAACTTTTCGTCCACCAGGCTCGGATGCCGTGGATTGGCAGCCGTGATGAACTGCTCGACCGCTGCATTGCCCTTGGCGTCGCAAGCGATCGTGATCACCTCGAAGTTGCTGCCTTTTAGCTCCTCCCGCAGTTCCTGCCAGACCGGCAGGTCAAAACGGCAGCCTCACCACGAAGCCCAGAAGAGAAGGAAGCGCTTCGTTCCCTGGAGCTCTGACAGGGTGTGCATCCGGCCGGACAGGTCGGGCAGCGCGAAGTCCGGCGCCATTCGAGAGCTCAGACGGCTCTTCCAGTCCCAGCCTGCCGGGCCGAAATACCAGACCGCTTGCTTTTCGTCATGGGCAACGGGCTGCTCGATCAGCCGGGCGAACTCGGTCAGGTTGAACGAGGTGCCTGAAGGCTCGTTGCGGATCAGGGCGGGCCGGCGCGCGTCCGGCACCGGAACGCAAATCTCGTCCTTGCAGACGCCCTCCGGCTTGAGCTCCCAGCCGCTGGCGGCAGTCAGCTCGGGCAGTGCGAGCCAGAGCTCAACATCTTCTACCCGGGCACTGTCGACGCGAGTCTCGCGGTCCCGATAAAGGACCGTCACGGTGCTCACTTAGCTGATAACTGGTTGATTGCATGGAATCGTCCATCTTCGTTATGGGTTGCAATATTTATGATCGACTTTGGGCCACTTCGCCGCCGCGAAGCCAGTCTCCAGGACCTGGCGGCAGGACTCAGCCGTGACGACCTCGGCCGGCTTACCAGCGAGATGTGCGCCGTCCTTCTCTCGTCAATCGAAGGCGCTAACGACGAGGACGTAGTCATGGTGCCAGACGATCCGGAAGCCAACGACACCTTCGCGTCTCAGGCCGACGACGTCGGCCTTTCCTGGACGCTCGGCCACGTCGTTGTCCATACGACCGCCTCGTCGGAGGAATCGGCGGCTCTGGCGCTCGTGCTGGCGCGCGGCCTGCCGGTCGAAGGACGGTCCAGGTACGAAGTGCCATGGGAGCAGGCTCGAACGGTCCAGTTCATACGCCACCGGATCGAGGAGAGCCAGCGGATGCGGCTCGCGATGCTCGCGGCGTGGCCCGACAAGCCTGATCTCGACAATTCCTATGCCCCTTACGAGGGTCGCCCGCCGATGAATGCCATGGGCCGGTTCATTGGCGGACTCGCGCACGACGACTCGCACCTGGAGCAGGTTCGTAAGATCATGGGCCAAGCCCGGCTGCGCCGAGCGGTCGCCTGAGAGCCGCGGGCTTTTAGGCACTCCACTCGGCTCGCCGGCGACCGGAGCCACGTCCCGTCCCCAAAGGCTCAAGGAGGCAACCCACGAGCAGAATCGTCGGGTTCACAAGCCTGACGCTCGACGGGGTTATGCAAGCGCCTGGCCGGCCGGACAAGGATCGTCGCGGCGGCTTCGAGCATGGTGGCTGGGGGACGGCTTACGCCGATCCGGCCATGGGCAAGGTGGCCGCAGAAAGCATGGCCAATACCGGCGCGCTGCCGTTTGGTCGACGTACCTACGGGACTTCTACACCGTCTGGCCCAACCGAACCGACAACCCGTTCACCGCTGTCCTGAACAACACTCCGAAATATGTCGCGTCGACGACGCTGGAGGAGCCCCTGCCATGGAGCAACTCCACGCTTCTCAAGGGCGATGCCGCGGAGACCGTGGCCAGGCTCAAGGAACAGCCGGGCAAGGATCTGGTGATCCTCGGCAGCGGAGAGCTGGTGCAGTCGCTCATGCGAAGCAACCTGGTCGACGAGTACGTGCTCCAGATTCACCCGGTGGTTCTGGGGTCGGGGCGCCGTCGTTCACTGAAGGCGGTTCGTTCGCCGCTCTCCGGCTCGTGGACACCAAGACGACGACCACCGGCGTGGTGATTGCAACCTACCAGCCGAGGGCCACTTCCTGAAGCGGAGCCCTGCGGCGATTGGCTCGTCAGGCGGGGCTGCCGGCGGCTGAGGGCGCGACGTCTTCATCGCCGGCGACTTGCAAGCGATGTAAGCCGGTCACCGACAGGATCTGGTCTTCGCCAAGCGAGTCTTCGACCAACAGGGCGTGGGCGAGCGCTTCGAGCCGGCTGCGGTTCGCGGTAAGGAGCCGCATCGCTTCGGCAAAACACTCGTCGGCGATCCGCTTGACCTCGATGTCCACCTCTCGAGCGGTCGCCTCGCTGTAGGGACGCACCATCGACATCGCATTGTTTTGGCCGTCATCGGCAAAGGCAAGCGGGCCGATCTTGGCACTCATGCCCCAATGCACCACCATCTCGCGAGCGATCATAGTCACCATCTGGAGGTCGTTCGCCGCTCCCGTGGACACGACTCCGTAGATCAGCTGCTCGGCTCCTCGACCACCGAGGGCTCCGATGATCCGAGCCCGTAGGTAGTCCTCGCCGTAATTGAAGCGGTCGTCGATCGGGCTCTGAATCGTGACCCCGAGGGCGCCACCGTGAGGAATGATCGTCACCTTGCGAACGGGGTCGGCGCCGGCAATCAGCAGGCCCAGCAGCGCGTGGCCCGACTCGTGATAAGCGATTCGCTCACGATCCGCCTGCGAAAGCATGAGGTGGCGCTCGGTGCCGAGAAGGAGCCGGTCGATTGCTTCGTAGAAGTCGGCCGGCGTCACGACCGTCTCGGCTTTTCGCGCCGCACCCAGCGCCGCCTCGTTGACCAGGTTGCGCAGATCGGCTCCGACGAGGCCCGGAGTCCTGCCGGCGATGTCGTCGAGGTCGACATCCGGAGCCAGCGGAACGTAGGCGCTGTGGAGCTTGAGGATCGCAGCGCGGCCTCGCCGGTCAGGTGGCTGCAGGGTTACGCGACGGTCAAACCGGCCCGGGCGCGTCAGGGCGGCATCGAGTATTTCGGCCCGATTGGTTGCCGAGAGGACGATCACACCAATGCCAGGCTCGAACCCGTCCATCTCGGTGAGAATCTGGTTTAGCGTCTGCTCTTGCTCGTCGTTGCTGCCCAGCCGAATACCCGAGCTGCGGCTGCGACCGACGGCATCCAGCTCGTCGATGAAGATGATCGCCGGCGCTGCCTTGCGTGCCTTGTCGAACAGGTCACGAACACGAGATGCGCCGACACCGACGATGGCTTCAACGAACTCGGAAGCCGATTGGCTGAAGAATGGGACCTTCGCCTCGCCGGCGACGGCGCGAGCCAGGAGTGTCTTGCCTGTCCCCGGCGGTCCGATCAGCAAGACCCCTTTCGGAACCCTGCCGCCTAGGCGCTCGTACTTCGCCGGTTCCTTCAGGAAATCGACGAGCTCTTCGAGCTCCTGCTTGACCTCATCGATACCCGCAACATCAGCGAAGGTGGTAGCGGGTCGTTCGGGGTCGTAGACGCGAGCCCGGCTCTGGCCGAACGACCCCAGCAGACCGCCTGCTCCGGCACTTGCAGACCTTCTCAGGAGGTAAAGCAGACCGAACACGATGAGCAACGTCGGTCCGAAGCTGAGGAGTAGCTGCTCCCAGAATGGGAGGGGCGGATTCACCGGCTTGGCGTTGATCGTGACCCCATGCTGCTCCAGGAGGGGTTCGAGGCTGTCATCAGCGAACGACGGTCGCTGCGTGGTGAAGTTGGTGGCCTTTGTAGTGCCGCCCGGCTCCTGGATGGCAGTCTTCATCACGCCGGTGATGGCATCCCCGGTGGTCGTGACGGTGACGACATTGTCGGCGGCGACCTGCTGCTTGAAAACGTTGTAGGGCAGCGTGATCGTGGTCGGCTGCGCGGGGGCGAGGAGCACGTTCGTAATGAAGAGGTTGGCCGCGAGCAGGACCAACAGAGTTATCCAGAACCGTCTCGAGCGCAACGGGTTCGGGGCCGGTGCAGCTGAACTCCTGGGCGCGGTCGGTGGCTTCGGCGTTCGAGTCGGCGCAGGGCCCGGTGAGGCAGCCATCACCCTATGGAATCGCGGTATCGCGTGGATGATTTCAACTCAAAGACGCGGAGCTCAGTTGAAGCACCAGAGCAGGCGGCCAGCAGAATGCCAGTCATCGCCAGCCAGACCGGTCTCGAATATCGCGCCAAAACACGTGCGGACCGCAACGCGGTTGCAGTGTAGGCCAAGGATCGGACCAGTATGTCCAGCCTTCGATCAAGCACTATGAATGAGCGTGTCCCATCACAAACTCCCCATGGCCAGCAAGGTCGTTCTGATCACCGGCGGCACCGGGGGCATCGGCAAGGCCACCGCCATCGGGCTGGCCACGATGGGCGCTCGGGTCGGCATCACGGGTCGCGACCTCGCGCGCACCGAACAGGCTGCAGCCGACATCCGTGCCGCATCAGGAAACCCAGCCGTCGATGCATTTGCCGCCGACATGAGCTCTCAGGCGGAGGTACGCCGGCTCGCCGACGCCGTCCTAAGCCTCTACCCGCGGCTGGACGTGCTGGTCAACAATGTCGGCGGGTTCTGGGCACACCGACACCCGACCGCCGACGGCTTGGAGCGCACGTTCGCCCTCAACCACCTCGCCCCGTTCCTGCTCACGAACCTGCTTCTCGATCGGCTCAAGGCCAGCGCACCCGCACGGATCGTCACCGTCTCGTCAGGCGCGCAGGCAATGGGCCGGATCGAGCTCGACGACCTGCAGGGCACTCGCAATTACTCCGGACAGCGTGCCTACAACCAGTCCAAGCTCGCGAACGTGATGTTCACCAACGAGTTGGCCCGCCGCCTCGAGGGCAGCGGCGTCACGGCCACCTCCCTGCACCCCGGCGTAGTGCGAACCAACTTCGGCGTTGAAGACCAGGCCTGGTACTTCACATTGATGAGCCGGGTGGTCTACCCGCTGCTGAAGACCCCGGCGCAGGGTGCCCGAACATCGATCTATCTGGCCTCTTCACCAGACGTGGACGGCGTCACCGGCCAGTTCTTCATCAACCGCAGGCCCAAGGCCGCCAAGAAGGTCGCCTACGACCCCGACATGACGGCCAGGCTCTGGCAGGTCAGCGCCGACCTGGTCGGCCTGCTGGTTGTCGACAACCAATGATCACTGTAACCAGCGCCGTTTCTTTTGTAAGAACGTGCCATGGTTTGGTGACGAATCTCCGCGCAGGGGCGCTCAGATCGAATCTTTGGTTAGGGGGCCATGCTTCATGAGTACTTCAATTGCTGCGGAAGGTCTGGATGTCGATGACCATGGGCATGTCCTGCTGAAGCTCAGCGAGATGCCATCAGAGCAGTGGATGGAGGCGTTTCGGGAATACTGGGGCCAAGCCGGAACGATTGGTAGCACCGCTGTCAAGAAAGAGGCGTTTTCACATTTCTCCGAAGCTGCCATCGTGTTTCGTGGCATTGACGTGGATGGCTTCGTTGCCCACTGCATGGGCTTCACGAAGGACGCGATGAAATACGCCAATGAGCTGATACAGCGCATCGAGGCTGAGCGCGCCGCGCGCATTCGAGGGCACGCTGAGACTGCTGGGCGCGATCAGAAGCACATCGAGGCAGAGAGGGCAAAGGCGCGCAAGGTAAGGTTCGACTAAAGCGCGTCGCGATTACTGGTCGCACGTCAGGGTGGACCGAGCGCGCAGTTAGAGGCGGCTGAGCACCGTCGCCGCCTGGTGCTGGAGCGCTGCGTTGCTCGGAACCGCGTGGTTGACCGCGACGTCGGTGACATAGAAGATCGTGCCTTTGAGGACATAGATTCCACATAGAGCGATGGTCGTTCCGTTGAGCGACTCGCTGGCCTGGACCTCGGCCGCCGCGTCCCCCACTCCCTGGACCTGCGTGAATGGCAAGCCGTGCGCGGCGGCCTTCACGAGGTCGGCTTTCGCCTGCGCCTCATCCGCTTTGGCGGTAGCAAGGTCGGGGGCTTGCACGATTCCAATGCTGAAAACATCCGTCGTTTGGTACCCGTAGATGCACAGCTTCGTTGCATTAGCGAGCTGCTCCTTGCCGGCACGGAAGTTCACACCCGTAAGCGCAGACGCCTCGTGGGCGTTCACCAGCACGCACGGGTCGAACGACACCGGGATCCCGCTCACCTGGGCGGTCGGGGATGTGGAGGACCCTGAGATAGTTGGCGTCGGCGTGCTCGATCGATCCGCGGTAGTCGTTGAGGCGCAGGCAGCAGCGACGAAAAGCGGCAGTCCCGACAACGCGACAATCATCTTGCGAAACATGGAAGTGGTCTCCTTATCGACCTTGATCAATAAAGCGAGGCTAACCCCCAGGCGCCCCTGCTCGAATCGGGTGATTCCCTACGTTTTGAGCCTCGGTGAGATGCGGGCCGTACTCTGCGGTCGTGATAGCGCGGATCCAATCTCACAGCACCGTCAACGGGGTCGCCTTCGTCATCTGCGAATTCGCTGTGATGGTTCTCGTCGTGGCTCCATTCGGGGTGGCCTGGGCGCTCACCCAAAGGCCCCTCTATGCGCTGGTTGCAGCCGGCATCGTCGCTAATTGCCTTTGTGTGGTCGGAGTCGGGGTGCAGGCTTGGCGCGGAGGTGAAAGGGGCTCATCGCTGGGGCTGCTGTTCAGCAGCGCCAATCGCGCCAGGCTGTCCAAGGAACACCCGCGTCAGTCCGAAGACACTCTCGCAATCATGGTGGGCACATTGGTTCCGTTTGGTCTTGTGCTCCTGACTCTCGTCGATTACCGGCTTTCCAGGCAGCAGTAGCTTCGGGCCGGGCTCCAGGACTCGGCCACGACCCGTCAGTGCGCTTCTACGTGGTTAGCTCACCCCGATCGCCTTGCCGATCAGTTGTCGGTGACGCTCCAGATATCTCCAACCGTGAAGCCTTCCGGAAAAGGATCCATGGGGTCGAGGAGGTAGTTGGAGATCGCGTAGATGTACGCGGAGCCCGTGATCGTCGGCACCACAGCCGCGTGGGGGCCAACCGTCGTCGAGCGCACAAGCCTGCCGGTAAAGGTCGTGCCCAGGATGCCTTCGTGGACGAAATCCTCGCCGAGCCGCAGCTCGCCCTTGGCATGCAGGACCGCCATCTGCGCGCACGTTCCTGTGCCGCACGGGGAACGATCGAGGATGCCGGTCCAGGTTGCAGGTCGATCCCAATCGAACTGACCGCTGGACACGACGACGGTGTTCTTCCTCGCGACTCCTTTTTGAGCGGACGGGCCTGAGAACTGCATGATCGACACTCCGCTGATGGCCGGGTTGTCCGGATGAGACACGGGGAGCTGCTCGCGAGCGGCCGCTTTGATCATCTCCCCCACTCGAACCAGGTCTCGGCCCTCATCAGGAGTGATCCGGAATCCGAGCGGCTTCGCCTGGACGATCGCGTAGAACATGCCGCCATAGGCAACATCGACTTTTACCGTTCCGAGCTGCGGAACCTCGATGGGGGCGTCCAGATGAACGGCGAACGCGGGCACGTTCTCAAATGTGATGCTCTTCGTCCTGCCCGCCTCCACCGAGGCGGTGATCCCGATCAGGCCTGCCGGCGCTTCGAGTATGAACTCCGTCGTCGGCTCAGTCGCCGCGATGTAACCCGTTTCCAGGAGCGCCGTCGCCGTGCAGATGATGTTGCTGCCCGACATCGGTGGATATTCGGTCTGCTCCATGATCACGAACCCGGCCGCGGCGCGGCGGTCCGTGGGCTGCACAACCACGTTGCAGCAAAGAGCGGGATAGCCACGAGGCTCTCGCAACATCAGCTTCCTGATGCCATCCAGGTGTTGCTCGAAATACGTTCGCTTTTCGAACATCGATTCGCCCGGCACGTCAGCAATCCCGCCGAGAATGACCCTACCTGGCTCACCGGCCGCGTGAAGATCGACGGCCGTCAGCATTCGCGTGGCGCGCATCAGGTGCACATTAATACAAGAGGCGCGATCGATCGGCGACGACCGGCGCCTCGCTCAGAGAGCGGCGATCACGATATCGGCGCCGTGAGGTCGTAGATCGCGACTCCATCGACGGTCTGCGCGGCAAAGTGCTGATTCACCCACGTGGCGATCTCGCCACCGGTGGAGCCGGAACCCGCTCCCAGCCCGCCTCGTCCACCGATGTAGTAGTGGATCTGGCCGGCGTTGACTATGGCTTCGAACTCGGTCAGGGTCGGCGTGGGATCGGTGCCATTGAATCCTCCGATCGCCATCACCGGATCGCCCGTGGCGAGCTAATAACCGGCCGCAGAGTTGGCTTTGACCGTCGCGACCACCCACTTGTACTGCCCGCCGTTGAGCTGCAGCATCGCGACCAGCTGGCTGCCGGGCTGGGTGGCGCGTTGGCGGCGGTCAGGGTGACAATCTCCAGCGTGAGATGGCTGGTGCTGGCTGGCGCGCTCGTCGGCACGCGCGCCAAGCCGACCAGCTTCGGTGTCTTGAGTCAGCGTCTTAGGCGGTGTCTTCTGTGGCGCTCGCTGCCGACCGCGCAGGCGCCGCAAGGTCCGGCCTGGTCACCCTGACGGCCCGTTTCATCAGCTCCAGCGCACCTCGCGTGTCGCCACGCGCCTCCAGCAGTCCGGCATAGGTGGTCATGTAGCCGACTAAAGGCTCCGGCAGCCCGGCTCGCTCGGCGACCGAGATCGCGTGGGCGAACTCCCGATCGGCCATGGCATTGTCATGCAGCGACTCGGCCAGCCGTCCGAGGAGCTCGTGAGCCTTGGCGAGACTTCCAATTTCTTTGCTCGTCTCCGCGAGTGCCCGTGCTTCCTCCAGACGCCGGCGCGCAGCCTCAGGGTCGTGGCCCTCAAGCTCGAGCTCCGCCAGGCTCAGCAATACGTGGCTCTTGCCGAGCTCGACGCCGGTCTCCTCGAAGATGCGCAGGGAGCTGTCGAGATGCTCGCGCGCCTGCTCTCGGTAGCCCTGGCGGACCAACACCAGGCCGAGATTGTTCTGCGCCCGCGCGACTGAGAGCCGGTCGTTGAGCAGCTCGTGAATCGTGATCGCCTTCAGCGAGTACTCGCGTGCCCGCACCAGGTCGCCAAGGTGCTCGTACGCTGCGCCAAGGTCCGAGTACATCTTTCCGCGGCGGCTGAGGTCCGCGACCTCGCCCGCCGCCTCGATTGCCTGCGAGTAGCAATCGACGGCTTTGGACCATTCGTGGCGGACAAGATGGATTGATCCAAGGCGGCCGAGAATTCTTGCCTCAAGGGACTGATTGGCCGGCTGCAGCCGGCGGCAGGCAGCAAGGTTCGCTTCCGCCACGCCCAGCGCCGAGCGATCTTCGAGCAGGTAGAGCCCGGCGCTCAGCCAGTCGGTGCATTCGACCACCATCCACTGGTCGCCCGTGGAGCTGAAGGCTTCGCGCGCCTCGGCCAGCTCCAAAAGCGCTGGATGCGGATCAGCGAGGCGAATCTGCGCCTGGGCTAAATAAAAGCTTGCCCAGGCCCGATCCAGCGGTTCCTCGGCCGCCGACTTGGCCTGTTTCGCCGCCTCGAGCAGCTCGGCGAACTTCTCGGCAACCGCGAGCTGACGGAGCTTTTCCAGGTCTGGACGCCCCGCCCGGTCTGGCAGTCCGGCTGCGCCCGTCGCCTCGAGGAAGTATTCGAGAGGCTTGCCCGTCCGGGCGGCGATGAGCTGGATCGTGGGCAAAGTCGGCCGGGTCTTACCGGTCTCCGCCAGATAGACGGCGGTGCGGCTTACCTCTCCGGCGGCAACCTGGGCCAGTGAAAGGCCGGCCTCTCCGCGGGCCCGTTTGATCGACCCGGGCTTCACCATCAACCCCGGGAGCCGGCGGCGCCTGCCAACCGAAGGTAGTGTGACCACCACGTGGGTGGAAAGCCTACCAGTCGGTTTGCATGACAGCAAGCCCGCCGGCCCCCTTTACATTGGGCTATGCCTTAACAGCAGGACCCGATGGTGTCGGCTCCAACTGCCATTGCGAAGACCGCGAGAGCTGCGACCGCGAGCGTCAATGAGATCAGGAACTGGCGCATGGGCTTCCTCCAACCAGGCCACCCTCGGAGAGGGTGAGATGGATGCAGTGAACGCCCTGCCTGACCGTTCTGTCAAGTAATGCATAACAACATCCGGACGCTTTGGCCGAAGAGTGGGGCCGCTAGACTTGACATTACAACTGATGAAAGTCACTTTACAGACGATTGGGAACTCGGTTGGACTCCGTGGCCCGCTTCATCTTGATGTCCGTCAGCTAGGCGGTTGAGAGTCGAAACGCCGGGCCGAGGCGACCGGCCGGCAGCTGCGGCAGCGAGCCACTGTTTTTGGAGCGTAGGTGGTTAGGAAGGTGGCCAATATGGAGAGCGCCCCCCAACGCGAGCCAGTTGCGCGTCGAGTCCAGGTCCTGATCGTCCAGGATCACCCTCTGCTCGCATCGGCCCTGGCGCGGGTCCTCGAAGGACAGCCCGACTTTGCGGTTTCCGGCGTTTCCGCGTCTGGAGCCGGCGCCCTCACGGCAGCCGCCCAGCACCGGCCCGACGTGGTGCTTATGGACTTCCGACTTCCGGATATCAGCGGCCCGGAGGCGGCCCGGATGATCCAGGCCGAGCATGCGCAAGCGGCAATCGTCTTCCACAGCGCCGATGAGTCCGAGACGGCGCTGCTGGATGCGGTCGACGCCGGCGCCACCGCCTACCTGACCAAGGACGCGACAGCGGATCAGATCATCGAAGCAGTTCGCGGGGCTTCAAAGGGCGAGCTGCTCATTCCCGTCGAGCTGTTCGCCCGCGCGATCCGGCGGCAGCGGGGCGTCGTCACGCAGAAGCGTGAACGGGAGGAGCTCCTTGCCCAGTTCACGCCCCGTGAGCTCGACGTCCTGCACCTCCTGGCCGAGGGTTTGGACACGACTGCGATGTCCCAGCGTCTGGGCATCGCCCCTCATACAGTCGAGTGGCACGTCCGCCACGTGATCGAGAAGCTGCACGTCCAC
>Ga0075522_10003670_pt1 | contig 11139 bp, 11 predicted proteins | sample NGEPerA_FD_74796 | JGI IMG/M metagenome (GOLD analysis project Ga0075522, IMG submission 74796) | Arctic peat soil microbial communities from the Barrow Environmental Observatory site, Barrow, Alaska, USA - NGEE PermafrostL2-A | ecosystem: Environmental > Terrestrial > Soil > Wetlands > Peat ... | reverse complement strand
GACCAGGGGCAGCAGGATGATGAGGTAGGTCACATGCAGCATCGGCCCGTCAGCCCTTCATCAGATGGAGGTCGTCGGCGTTGGCGCTGGCCCGGCGCCGAAAGATGGCCACCACGATCCCCAGGCCCACCACGACCTCGGCCGCCGCAACGACCAGGACGAAGAAGACCAGGACCTGTCCGCCGATGTCGTGAAGGGTGCGGGCGAATGTGACGAAGGCCAGGTTGGCGGCGTTGAGCATCAGCTCGACGCACATGAACATGATCAACACGTTGCGGCGGATCAGAACGCCCAACGCACCGATGGAGAAGAGTACGACACTGAGGGCGAGGTACCAGGAGGCGTTGATGCTCATGCGTCCACCTCCGCGCCGGTTGCCTCGGTAGCGGCCTCGGATGGACCGCCGGTCGCCGCCGGTCCGGTGTCGGTGTCGGTGTCGGTGTCGGTGTCGGTGTCGGTGTCGGTGTCGGTGTCGGTGCCGGCCGGCGTACCGGCTTCGTCGGTGGTGGTGGCGTCGGCCGGCGTCCCGGGATCGGTCGGCGCGGCGTCCGCCTCCTCGTCGGCAGTGGTGGCCGGCGGCCGTCGGGCCAGGACCACGGCGCCGACCACGGCGATGATCAGGAGCGCCGAAGTGGCCTCGAAGGGGAACAGGTAGGTGGTGTAGAGGGACTTGCCCAGCAGGTTGACGTTGGGGGCCCCGGTGTCGGTCCCGGCCACGTGCGGCTGACCGGTCGTCCACTTGGACACCTGGCCCAGCAGGAGGAGACCCGTGGTGCCGAGTGCGACCAGCCCCACGGCCAGTACCCGCTGGCCGCGCAAGGGTTCCTTGGCGATGTCCTCCTCGCGGTCGACCCCGAGGAACATGATCACGAACAAGAAGAGCACGACGATGGCGCCCGCATACACGATGACCTGCACGGCGGCCAGGAAGTTGGCCTGCTGGATCACGAACATCACGGCCACCCCGAACAGGGTCATGACCAGCATCAGGGCCGAGTGGACCGGGTTCCGGGCCACCACCACACCGATGGCGCCGGCCAGGATGATGGCGGCGGCCACCGCGAACACGCCGACGTCGGGGAGGGCCGGCCGGGTGCCCTGCACCACCAGATTGAGCAGCACGGCGGTCATGGGTCGCCCCGTTCCGCGCCAGCCGGCTCGCCGGCCGGCGCAGGCACGATGGCCGGCGTGACCGAGCCGACCGAGTCCCGCTCGGAGTTGCCGGCCCGCTTGGCGTCGAGGTAGGCGGCGTCGGCCTGCTCCTTATGCACCTTGGCGAATCCGGGGCGGAACCGTTCCGCCTTCTCCAGCATCCGCCCGATGGCGCCCCGGGGACCCCGTTTGGCGGCGGGCATGTCGGCCGGGCGCAGGTGGCGCTCCAGAGTCTCCCGCAGCGGGATACTCCCGGTGGTGGCGTCGTCGCGCGTGTCACTCTGGCCGCCCTCGGGGGCGCGTACGCCGAAGCCGAGCTCACCCGACCACTGGACCTGACCCTCGAACGCGGCAGCACCGGCCGGCGACGTGGCCCGCATCCATCCGGAGGTGTGCAGGTCGTCGCCCTCGCGCCAGTCCTCCCAGGGCAGGTGCTTCGGCTTGCCGTCGTCGTCGACCAGCAGCTCTTTCTTGGTGTAGATGGCGTCGCTGCGGTTGGTGAAGGAGAACTCCATAAGCTTTGACTCGGTGATGGCCTCGGTCGGGCAGGCTTCGACACACAGGTCGCAGTGGATGCAGCGCAGGAAGTTGATCTCGTAGACGTACCCGTACCGTTCCCCCGGCGAGACCGGGTGGTCGGGCGGGTTGTCGAGGCCGCGGACGTAGATGCAGTCGGCCGGGCAGACGCCGGCGCACAGCTCGCAGCCGATGCACTTCTCCATGCCGTCCTCATAGCGGTTGAGGACGTGGCGGCCGTGCTGGCGCGGCTGCTTCGGGCGCTTCTCCTCGGGGTACTGCCGGGTGACCGGCGGACGCCCGAGGTGCTCGAGAGTCAGCTTGAATCCACCGAGGAAGTTCTGGCGTCCACTGGGCGGTTCGGGGTGCGCCATCAGCGGTCCCCTCCTTCGGTGGTGGTGGCGGGAGGTGCGGGCGTCGCGGGCTCCTCGGCGCGGGTCCACAAGCGGATCCCGACCGGGGGCAGGACGGCATTGTTGTCCTCGCGGATGGTGCCGATGGTGAAGGCCCGGGTCAGCAGCACGCTGCCGGCGATCACGGCGGCGACCATGCCGACGCCCCACCACCCGTCGATCATGAAGCCGGCCACGATCAGCAGCCAGCCGAGGGCGAGTGGGATGAGGCGCTTCCACCCGAGGTCCATGAGCTGGTCGTAGCGGAGCCGCGGGAGGGCGGCCCGCAGCCACACGAACACGAAGAGGAAGGCGATGGTCTTGCCCAAGAACCACAGGATGGGCCAGAGCCACTGGGTGTGGGGAATGTGGGGCACCGGACCGTCGGGTCCGCCGAAGAACAGCGTCACGGTGATGGCCGACATGGTGATGGTGTTCATGAACTCGGCCAGGAAGAACAGTGCGAACCGGATCGAGGAGTACTCGGTGTGGAAGCCGCCGACCAGCTCCTGGTCGGCCTCGACCAGGTCGAAGGGCGGGCGGTTCGTCTCGGCGACGACGGCAATGAAGAAGATAACGGCCGGGACGACGGCCAGCCGGATGACATTCCACTGCCACAGGTGCTGTGCCTGGGCGTTCACGATGTCCCGGGTGCTGAGCGATCCCGTGATCAGGACCACCATGACCACCGTCATGCCCAGTGCCGCCTCGTACGAGATCATCTGGGCGGAGGCCCGCACGGAGCCGAGCAGCGGGTACTTGGAGCCCGACGACCAGCCGGCCAGCATGATGCCGTAGACGGCGATAGCCGACATCGCCAGCAGGAACAGGATGCCCATCGGCGGGTCGGCCAGCTGCAGCTCGAAGGTGTGCCCGAACAGGGTGACCTCTCCACCGATGGGGACGATGGCGAAGGCCAGGAACGCCGGGATGATGGTGAGGTACGGCGCCAGCTTGAAAACGAACCGGTCCGCCTTATCGGGGATCAGGTCCTCCTTGAAGAACAGCTTGATCCCGTCGGCCAGGGTCTGGGCGATCCCGAAGGGCCCGGCCCGATTGGGGCCGATGCGGCTCTGCATGTCCGAGATCACCTTGCGCTCGAACCAGATCATCAGCATTACGGCGACCATCAGGGCGCCGAACACCACGAGGACCTTGATCAGCACGATGACCAGGACCTCCCAGTTCAACCCGCTCGAGTAGAGCGGGTCGGTGCCGAGCAACGGGGCGAGCGCGGCGGGAATCATGGCGTCTCCATACGCAGATCCACCACCGGGAAGGCCCGGTCGATGAGATCGGCCACGGTGCCGTCGCCAAGGGGGACGTTGAAGTCGGCCGCCACCACTTTGCGGGGCAGCGAGGCGTCGGGTTCGACCGGAACCACGGCCGAGGCGGTGGCCGAGCGCAGGCGCACCTGGCCACCGGCGGGCACACCGAGCTCATCGAGGTCTTGGGGATTGGCCCGCAGGGCGCCCGGCGCCACCAGCCCGGCCAGCGACCCGACGGTGGAGACCGCCGTCCCACCGTCGTAGAGCACCCGGGAGGCAACCAGTCGGACCGAGTACCCGTCGGCCGGCGACACATGGGGCACGGGAAACTCGACAGGACCGGACAGTACGGCCGGTCGGGCCGGGCCACCGGCATCGGTTCCGGGCAGCCCGGGGGGACCGGCTGCGGCATTGGGCGAGGCGGCGAGCCCGGCCTGGAGGCTGGCCCCCTGGCGCTCGACCGACTCGACCCCGGGTGCGGCGATCGGGTCGAGCGGGACGTTGCGACGGGCCAACGCCACCTTGCCGGCCGTCAGCGGGGCCACCACACCGTCGGCCGCACCGTGGGAGTCGAGCACGACCCGGGTGATCCCCCGGTGTGACACGGCCACCCGCTCGATCTCGTCCCACACGGTCCCGACCGAGTCGAAGCCCAGATCGTGGCCGAGGTGGACGGCGAGTTCACCGGCGATCATCCAGTCAGGCCAAGCCTGGCCCGGGGGCACCAGCTTCTGACCCAGCCGGAAGATCCGGCCCTCGAGGTTGGTGGTGGTGCCGGGGCGCTCGTGGGCCTCGGCCGCGGGCAGGACCACGTCGGCGTGGTCGAGGACCCCACCCGGAGCGGAGGCCACGGTCACCACGAAGTCGGCGCTGTCGAGGGCCCGCCCGGCCAGTCGGCGGTCGGGGAAGTCGGTCAGCGGATCGGCACCCAGGAGCACCAGTGCGGTCACCGCCGGTCCCTCGGCCTGGTCACCGGCCGCGGCGGCCAGGATGTCGGCTGTCCCGCGGCCGCGGCCCTCGGGCACCGAGCCCCACGCGTCCTCGAACCACGCCCGTCCGTCCTCGAGGCCGACCCGCCCGGGCAGGACGCCGGGAGCGAGACCCATATCCAGGGCACCGAGGACGTTGCCGCGGCGCAGCGCCGGCAGGAACCGGGCCTCGGGCAGGGCGGCGGCCAACTTCTGGGCGGCATCGGCCACCAGCTCGCCGTCCTCGGCCAGCGACGGCCGGCCCACGACCACGACCACGGGGCCCTCGCCGATCAGCTGGCGGGCCCGGTCGAGCGCACCGGTGTCGGTGGCTGCGGCCGGAGGGGTGCCCCCGGACACCAGGGCCTCCACCAGGGCGGCGGCATCGCCGGGCCCGTAGCGGAGGGAGACTTCGGCGTGGGTCGTCAGCGACGTGGCCTGGGGCGACAGTTCGACGATGGACAGGTCGCCGTCGACGGCGGCGGCCCGGAGTCGGAGGAAGAGGACGGGAAGCTCCTCGCGCACGTCGCCGCACAAGAGCACGACGGTCGACGCCGAGGTCGCCTGGTCGATGGTGGCCCGAGGCAGGCCGAGGACCACCTCGGCCGGCAGTCCGTCGCCGATCTGCGCGTCGACCGAGTCGGTCCCGAGCACGCCCTTGGCCACCCGGGCCCAGGCATAGGCGCCCTCGTTGGTCAGGCGGGCCCCGCCGATGACCCCGACCGACTCGGGCCGGTCGGCCGCGGCCGTCCGCAGTCCGGTGGCCACCGCGGCCAGTGCCTCGTGCCAGGAGACGGCGACCAGGGTGCCGTCCTTGCGGACCATCGGCTCGGTGAGCCGGTCCTCCGAGTTGACGGCGTCGGCCGCGAACCGGCCCTTGTCACACAGCCAGCCGTGATTGACCGGCTCGATGTCGATGCCGAGGAGGCGGGTGAGCCGGTTGGACGACGACTGCACGGCCACCCGGCAGCCCACCGAGCAGGTGGTGCAGGTGGACTCGACCTGGTCGAGGTCCCACGGCCGGGCCGCGAACCGGTACGGGGTGGCGGTCAGAGCGCCGACCGGGCAGATCTGCACGGTGTTGCCCGAGAAGTACGAGGTGAAGGGCAGGTCGGGGAACGTGCCCACCTGGATCTGCTCGCCCCGGCCGATGAAGTCGATCTGGGCCTCTCCCGCCACCTCGTCGGCGAAGCGTGTGCAGCGGCTGCACTGGATGCACCGCTCGCGGTCGAGCAGGACCAGTTCGGAGATTGGGATCGGCTTCTCGAAGTGGCGCTTCTCCTCGATGAAGCGGGTCTCGCCCGGGCCGTAGGCCAGGGTCTGATCCTGGAGGGGACACTCGCCGCCCTTGTCGCACACCGGACAGTCCAGCGGGTGGTTGATGAGGAGGAACTCAAGGACCCCGTCCTGGGCCTTCTTGACCTTGTCGGAGTCGGTGACGACCTCCATGCCCGGGGCCGCCTCGATGAAGCAACTCGGCATGAGGGTGGCGCCACGGGGGCCGCTCACCTCGACCAGGCACATCCGGCACACGCCGACCGGCTCCATGCGCGGGTGGTAGCAGAACCGGGGGATGAAGGTGCCGGCCCGCTCGGCCGCGGCGATGAGCATCTCGCCCTTGCGGGCGCGCACCGTCCGGCCGTCGAGCGTGAACTCGACTGCGTCCACCGCGTTCTCCTCGTCGGCCCCGTTGATCGGGGCGGCCTGGTCACTCATAGGGGCAGCCCCCCTCCTTGATGTGGACCAGGAATTCGTCACGGAACATGGTGATGGCCGAGCTGATCGAGGACGGGATGGAGGGCCCGAGCACGCAGATGGTCGTCTGCTGCGGTGGCCAGGCCACGCCGGGCGAGATGTTGTCGCAGGCGTCGAGCAGTAGGTCGAGGTCCTCCTCGCGACCCTCGCCCCGCTCGATGCGCTCCATGATGCGCTCCAGCCAACCCGAGCCCTCGCGGCACGGGGTGCACTGGCCGCACGACTCGCGGGAGAAGAACTTGGTGATCCGCCAGGCTGCCCGCACCGCGCAGGTGCGGTCGTCCATCACCACGACCGATCCCGAGCCCAGCATGGAGCCCGCCTCGGCCACCTCGTCCTGGCCGAGGGGCAGGTCGATCTGGTCCGGTCCGAACCACGGGGCGCTCACCCCGCCGGGAATGAAGGCCTTGAGGCCGCGCCCGTGCGGGATGCCCCCGCCCAGGACCGGGGCGTTGATGAGGTCGTTGAAGGTGGTCTTGACCATCTCGAGCTCGAACACCCCCGGATTGTTGACGTGACCGGCCAGGGCGAAGAGCCGGGTGCCGGTGGAGCGCCCAGCGCCGAGAGCGGCGAACGCCGCGCCCCCGTTGATCATGATCCACGGTAGGTTCGACATGGTCTCGACGTTGTTGACCACTGTCGGGTCGCCGTACAGGCCGATGGCCGCCGGAAAGAACGGGGGCTTGATCCGCGGGAAGCCGCGCTTGCCCTCGAGGGACTCGAGGAGGGCCGTCTCCTCACCGCAGATGTAGGCGCCGGCACCGGGGTGGACGACCACGTCGACCGAGAAGCCCGAGCCGAAGATGTCCCGACCCACGGCCCCGTGGGCGTAGGCGTCGTTGAGGGCCGCCTGCACCCGCTCGAGCCCGAGGGCGAACTCGCCGCGCAGGAAGATGAACACCCGGGTGACCTGCAGGGCGTAGGCGGCGATGACCACGCCCTCGATGAGCTGGTGTGGGTCCCGTTCCACCAGCAGGTGGTCCTTGAATGTGGCCGGCTCCGACTCGTCGCCGTTCACCACCAGGTAGGTGACCGGGTTCTTGCGGAGCATCGACCACTTGCGGCCGGCCGGGAACCCGGCGCCACCCCGGCCGAGCAGGCTGGCCGCGTCGACCTCGGCGGCCACCGCCTCGGGCGTCTTGGCCAGCGCCACCCGCAGGCCGTCGTAGCCGCCGGTGGCGAGGTAGCGCTCGAGGGTGTGCGAATCGGCATGGCCCATGCGGGCGGTCACGATCTTCGGCGGGTCGGTGATGGCCATCAGGCACCTCCCCCATCGGTCGTAGCGGTGGCCTCTCGGGCCGCACGGGCCTCGGCCGCCACCCGGCGCTCCTCGGCCACCGCGGCCGGTTCGGCCTCGATGCCCGTCGTGCGCCGCACCCGGATCAGGGTGCCGTGGGGGGGGATGTCGCCATCGCGGGCGCCGGAGCGAAGGTCGGCGATGAGTTGATCGAACGACTCGGGGGTCTGGGCGCCGACGTAGCGGTGGTTGACCTGCACGCACGGGGCCCGGTCGCAGTCGGCCAGGCACTCGGCCTCCTCGAGGGTGATCGCACCGTCGGCCGTGGTGCCGCCGGCCCCGATGCCGAGCGAGCCCTCGGCGTGCTCGAGCAGCTCGGCGGCGCCACCGAAGAGACAGGCGATGTTGGTGCACACCGCCACCACGTGGCGGCCGACCGGCTCGGTGTGGAGCATGTCGTAGAACGACGCCGTGCCGAGGACCTCACTCGGGGTTACGCCGAGCAGTCCGGCGACATCGACCATGGCCTCGGGGGTCAGCCACCCGTCCTGCTCCTGGGCGAGGTGGCAGAGCGGGATGAGGGCCGACCGGGGCTCGGGGTAGAGGGAGATGAGCTGGCGGGCGCGGGCCAGGATGTCGGCGTTCAGGTGGGTCGGCGCGGCCGGCGCCAACGAGGCCCGGCGCGGCGGGGCGATCGGGGTGCGCTCGCTCACCGGTCCACCTCCCCCATGACCGGGTCGACCGAGGAGCAGGCAACAACGGCGTCGGCCAGGAGACCGCCGCGCATCATGAGGGGCAGTCCCTGGAGGTTGACGAAGCTCGGACCGCGGATGTGCATCCGATAAGGCTTGGGCGACCCGTCCGACACCAGGTAGCAGCCGAGCTCGCCCCGGGGGGACTCGGTGGCCACGTAGACCTCACCCTCCGGCACCCGGAAACCCTCGGTGAACACCTTGAAGTGATGGATGAGTGCTTCCATCGACTCGTCGATACGGCCCCGAGGCGGCGGAGTCACCTTCTTATCCTGGACCCGGTAGTCGCCCGCCGGCATCTTCTCGATCACCTGACGGATGATTCGGATCGACTCGCGGATCTCGTTGAGGCGGATCGAGTACCGGTCGAAGTTGTCGCCGTAGGTCCCGACGATGACGTCGAACTCGACCTCGTCGTAGCGTAGATACGGCATGGCGCGGCGCAGGTCCCACGGGACACCGGTCGAGCGCAGGAGCGGACCGGTGAGCGACAGGGCCAGGGCCTCCTCGGCCGACAGGTTGCCCACGCCCTCGGACCGCTGGCGGAACAGCGGCTGGCCGGTCAGGAGTTCGTCGTACTCGTCCAACCGGGGCAGGACCGTGTCACAGATCACGGTGACGTCGTCCTCCCAGCCGTCGGGCAGGTCGGCCGCGGTGCCCCCGGGACGGATGAAGTTGTGGTTCATCCGCAGGCCGGTCGTCTTTTCGAAGAAGGCCAGGATCATCTCCCGCTCGCGGAAGCCGTAGATCATCATCGACGTCGACGCGTGGTCCATGCCGTTGGTGGCCATCCACATCAGGTGGGAGGAGACTCGGTTGAGTTCGACCAGGAGCATCCGGATCCAGTCCGACCGGGGCGGCATTTCCACGCCCAGCAGTGCCTCGACAGCCAGGGACAGCACCAGTTCGTTGTGGAGCGGGGACAGGTAGTCCATGCGGGTGACGTTGGTCGACCCCTGGACGTAGGTGAGCTCCTCGGCCGTCTTCTCCATGCCGGTGTGGAGGTACCCGATGACCGGCTTGGTGCGGAGCACCGTCTCCCCGTCGAGCTCGATCATCAGGCGGAGCACACCGTGGGTCGACGGGTGCTGCGGGCCCATGTTGATGATCATGGTCTCGTCGTCCGACTGCTCGATGTCGATGTCGTCGGCGTTGACCACCACGCCCTCGGGCAGGCGCAGCACCGCTCCGGCCTCGCGCCGCAGCTCGTCGGGCTCGGTCTCCTTGCGCGGGAAGAGTTCCTGGGCGCCTTCCGACGTCTCGATGATCAGGCCGCGCTCGGTTCCGGTGTCGGAGGCCTCGTCGTAGGCGGCGCCGGACACCGGTTCGGGAAGCACGGTGTCGGTGTGGGGCACGCCTTCGCTGGCATCGGTGGCGGGGGCGTCGCTCATCGAGGACCCGGGGCGCCTTTGAACTGCACCGGCACCCGTCCGACGCCGTAGTCCTTGCGGAGGGGGTGCCCTTCCCAGTCCTCGGGCAGGAGGATCCGGGTCATGTCCGGGTGGCCAGTGAACACGATGCCGAGCAGGTCGTAGGCCTCGCGCTCCATGGCCTCGGTGCCGGGGTAGAGGTCGAACAGGGTCGGCACCACCGCATCGGTGGCCGGCACCTGGACCCGGACCCGGACCCGGCGGACCTGGCTCAGGGACAGCAGGTTGACGACGACCTCGAACCGCTCGGCGATGACCCCGTCGGGCAGGTGGCGGCCGGGGTGGGTCAGGTAGTCGACGGCGCACAGGTCGGCGCACATCTCGAAGCCACCGTCACAAAGGTCGCTCACGACCTCGAGGTACTGCTCCCGGGTCGGGAACAGGATCTCCTGGGTGGCATCGAGCCGCCGCCGGGCGGCATTGCCCCCGGATGCGGGCGCGTCGGAGGTGGTGTCCCCGTCGGTGGCCGTGGTCACAGGGGCTCACCCACGCTGCGGGCGATGATCGGATTGCGCTTGGGCGTGCCAAGGTGGACGGCGTCGGGTCGGTCGGGGTTCCACCCGGTGGTTCCGTCCGACGGGCTGTGGGCGTCGTCGGTGTCGGCACCTTCGTCGGACGACAGCGATCCGTCGAGGAGCACGCCGCCGCGGCGGGTGATGTCGTCGGACCGGACCTTCTCGTGGAGGGTCAGGATGGCGTGCATCAGGGTCTCGGGCGTGGGGGGACAGCCGGGCGCGTACACGTCCACCGGCACAATCTGGTCGACGCCCTGGACGATGGCGTAGTTGTTGAACATGCCGCCGGTGCTGGCGCACACGCCCATTGACAGCACCCACTTGGGCTCCATCATCTGGTCGTAGACCTGACGCAGTACCGGCGCCATCTTCTGCGACACCCGACCGGCCACGATCATGAGGTCGGCTTGGCGGGGGGAGGCCCGGAAGACCTCCATGCCGAAGCGGGCGAGGTCGAAGTCGGCGGCGCCGACCGACATCATCTCGATGGCGCAACAGGCCAGGCCGAAGGTGGCCGGCCACATCGAATAGGTGCGGGCCCACTTGACCAGGTCTTCGAGTCGACCGGTGAGGAAGTTGTGCTGGAGGTCTTCGAGGCCCACGGTCGATCCCCTCCCGACTCAGGCGGCGCGGCCGGGGCCGGACGGCGCAGTGGCCGGGCGGTCGGCCTCGGGCTCGGTGGTCGGGGCACCGATGCGGCCGATGGTCGAACTCGAGGTCCGCCCCGGCATGGCACCGAGCAGCCGCTTCGACGGGCCCCAGCTCAGGGCCCCATTGCCGACCAGGAAGACGAAGGAGATGAAGACCACCGCGGCGAAGACCAGGACCTCGATGAGGCCGAACGAGCGCAGCTGGCGGAAGATGACGGCCCACGGGTAGAGGAACACCACTTCGATGTCGAAGATGATGAAGATCATCGCCACCAGGTAGAACCGCACCGGGAACCGCGTCGGGGGGTCGATGCCGGGCACGATCCCGCATTCGTAGGGAGCGAGCTTGGCCGCCGTCGGACGCTTCTTGGGCGCCAGCAGCGCGGACGCCACGCACGAGATTGACGCGAAGAGGAACCCCAGGATGATGAGGATCAGGATCGGCAGGTAGTCGGCCACAACATGTGATTTTTATCACGCACCCCTCCGGCGGGGCACATCCGC
>Ga0075522_10003669_pt1 | contig 11140 bp, 8 predicted proteins | sample NGEPerA_FD_74796 | JGI IMG/M metagenome (GOLD analysis project Ga0075522, IMG submission 74796) | Arctic peat soil microbial communities from the Barrow Environmental Observatory site, Barrow, Alaska, USA - NGEE PermafrostL2-A | ecosystem: Environmental > Terrestrial > Soil > Wetlands > Peat ... | reverse complement strand
CTTTGGCATCCTCTCACAGACCCTATTCAGGTGAATGCGTTAAATTATCAATGGCTATGAATCCTCTATCGATTGTTGAGTCTGGTCGTCGCTGGGATTGCTTGAGCCTGGGTGAGGTGATGCTTCGCATGGACCCGGGGGAAGGCCGAATTCACACTACGCGTCAGTTTCAGGTGTGGGAGGGCGGCGGCGAATACAATGTGGCGCGCGGGCTGCGGCGCTGCTTTGGACTGCATACGGCTATTTCTACCGCACTGGCAGAAAACCCTGTGGGACGCCTGGTTGAGGACTTCATCCTGCAGGGCGGCGTGGACACCTCCCTGATCCGCTGGGTGCCCTACGATGGCGTGGGACGCACGGTACGCAACGGGCTTAACTTTACGGAGCGAGGCTTTGGCGTGCGCGCCGCTGCCGGATGCTCCGATCGCGGCCATACCGCCATCAGCCAGGTCAAGTCCGGCGATTTTGATTGGGAATCCATTTTTGGTCCGGCGAACGGCTCACGCTGGTTCCACACCGGCGGCATCTTTGCGGCGCTGTCCGCCTCCACTGCCGAAGTGGCCGTGGAAGCCATGGATGCGGCGCGTAAATATGGCACTCCGATTTCTTACGACTTGAATTTTCGGGACTCGTTGTGGAAGTCGATCGGCGGCAAAGCGAAGGCTCAGGAAGTAAACCGCGAGATTGTCCGCAAAGTTGACCTGCTGCTGGGCAACGAGGAGGACTTTTCCGCAATGCTCGGCGTAAACATCAAGGGCGTGAATGAAGATTTTGCGGAACTGCCGATTGAAGGCTACTCCGAAATGCTGCGCGAGGTAGCCAGCCTTTATCCGAACCTGAAGATGATTGCGAGCACACTGCGCTCAGTGCGGAGTGCCACCGTGAATGCGTGGGGAGCGATTGCGCTATACGAGGACAAGATTGTGCATGTGCCGCAGCGCGACGTGGAGATTTTCGATCGCGTGGGCGGAGGCGATAGCTTTGCATCGGGCCTTGTTTATGGCCTGCTGGCAGGCAAAGGCATCGAGTGGGCTGTTCGCTGCGGAGTGGCACACGGCGCGCTGGCGATGACCACTCCGGGAGATACCAGCATGGCCACATTGCCTGAAGTTGAACGGATCATCAAAGGCGGGTCGGCGCGCATCGCACGGTAGTTGCGAATGGTTTTAGAGGACTCAATGGCTGAAACAACGCAGGAAATTATCGAGCGCGTGGGATTGATTCCCGTTCTTCGTGCAAAGAACGCAACGCAGGCACTCGCCGTGGTGAAAGCGATGATCGAGGGCGGCGTCACCGTCGTTGAAGTCACCATGACGGTGCCGGGCGCAGTGGATCTTTTGATGGTGCTGAAGAAGGAATACGGCAATGATCTTCTGCTGGGTTCCGGTACCGTGACTACCGCTGAACAGTGTCAGGCCACCATTGATGCGGGCGCAGAGTTCGTGGTCAGCCCCAGCCTTCATCCTGAAGTGATTGCGACGACAAAGAAGAATGGGAAGGTGTCGTGCCCTGGCGCGCTGACTCCGACTGAGGCAATTACGGCGTGGAATGCCGGGGCCGATTACGTGAAGATCTTTCCCTGCTCCGCGGTTGGCGGCGCTTCGTACCTGAAGTCACTGGCTGGGCCGTTCCCTCATTTGAAAATTATTCCTACGGGCGGAGTGACGCTACAGACTGCGGAGAGCTTTATCCAAGCGGGCGCTCGTGCACTTGGAGTGGGCAGCGACCTGGTGAATCTGGCGGCGATAGATGCCGGACATCCGGAGACCATTACCGAAACGGCGAAAGCATATCTGCAGGTGATTGCCGCGGCACGATTGAAATAACGATGTACGGAAAAGGCTGTTTGGGCTGCATGTATATGCACACCTGAAAGGCTGATTTTCTGGTACATGGTCAGGCGAGTGTACTTGAATGAATGAGCAGGAATTGCTGACTAAAGTAACGTCAACGCGGAAAGACCATGCTTTCCGTCTGGACGGACGCCACGCGCTTGTGACCGGAGGCGCCAGCGGTATTGGCGAGGCGACGGTGAAGGAACTGGTGCGCGCCGGAGCCTTTGTCTGGATCGCAGACATCAATGTGACGGCGGCGGAAGCGCTGGCCAACGAGGTTGGCTCGGCCCACGCTCTGCATATGGACGTAACCAGCCGCGAATCGATTGCTGCGGCGGTGGCACGGCTGGAACGGCTGGATATCCTGGTGAACAACGCGGGCATCGGGCATGTGGGCTCCATTGAGATGACGGAGCCTGAGGACTTCGACCGGCTGTTCAATGTGAATGTGCGCTCGGTTTACCTGGTGACGCGGGCGTTTTTGCCGTTGCTGTTTGCGGCTGCGGAACATCATGAGGCAGTCGGCGCGGTCGTCAACATCGGATCTGTTTCAGGCATGGTGGGCATCAGGCAGCGGTTTGCTTACTGCATGACCAAGGGTGCGGTGTTGTCGATGACGCGCCAGTTGGCGGTTGAATATCCAAAGACGCTGCGCGTGAATGCTGTTTGTCCGGGCACAGTGCAGACGCCTTTTGTCGAGGGGTATCTTGAAAAGTTTCACGCACACAATAAGGAAGAAATGCGGGCCGAGTTGCGCGCACGGCAGCCTGTGGGACGTTTGGGGCGGCCGGAGGAAGTGGCTTCGCTGGTGCGGTATCTTGCATCGGATGAAGCGGCGTTTGTGAACGGTGCGTGCGCTACCATCGACGGTGGCTGGACGGCCGCGTAATCTGCGGAATATCCCTTTACCTATTTCCCTGGAGGTTTTGAATGAAACTTGTAACGTTTACGACGGCCGACGGCATCAAGCGACCCGGATCTCTGATCGACGAGGCCGGCCTGGTTGTCGATTTGACGACGGCGGGCTACGCAGACACTGCCGCCGTGATCGCCGCTGGTTATACATCTGTGTTGAACGCTGAAAGAGCGGCCAAGAAGGAGGTGTATGCCGGTTACAAGCTGAACGAGATTCGGCTGCACGCGCCGATTGCGAACCCGCCGCGGGTGTTTGCGATTGGCTTGAATTACCACGACCATGCGCTTGAAGCGAAGATGGCATTGCCGAAGTTTCCGGTTGTGTTCTTCAAGATGACGACCGCGATCGTCGGCCCGGAAGAAAACATCGTACTTCCGAACAACTCCACACAGCCGGATTACGAGGCTGAGTTTGCATTTGTCATTGGCAAAGGCGGATATCGAATTCCCGCGTCGGCATGGCGCGAGCATGTTTATGGATTCACAATTGTGAACGATGTAAGCGCGCGCGATGTGCAGATGTCTACGTCGCAGTGGTCGCTGGCCAAGAGCTTTCCCAGCTTCTGTCCGATGGGACCGGCCATCGTGACGACAGATGAGATTGCCGATCCGCACGCGCTGGGGATCAGCCTGACGATTAACGGCGAGGTGATGCAGAATTCGAATACGCGTGAGCTGGTTTTCAAGGTTCCGGAATTGATCGAGTACATTTCGTCCATTACGCCGCTGTTGCCGGGCGATGTTGTTTCCACGGGTACGCCGGGGGGAGTTGGCATGGGACGGTCGCCGCAGCGGTGGTTGAAGGCCGGCGATGTGGTGACGGTGAAGGTGGATGGCCTGGGCGAGTTGACGAATCCGGTGGTGGCGGAGTGAGAATCCTTCGCTGCGATCAGGATGAAATGACTTGTTGGTTGAGGTTCTTGCTATCCCACCCTTGCCGCAAAGAACGCGTCAAGGATGGGGCACCCGGCAGCTTTTAGATATTAGCTTTTTCGCGGTGTAGCGAGCGGAGAGTTGAGAACTTCATAGGCTTTCAGGAACTCGTGTATATGCTCAAGAAGCTGCGGAAAGAGCCTAGAGTTGTAGTTTAGAAATTGCGTTACCTTGGGGGCTAAAGCCCCGGCCATTTCGCGGGCGTCTATGTACGGGCTAAAGCCCGTACCCTTCATCATTCTCAGTTCAGCAGTACACCATGATTTGGACTATCCAGCGAGAATGTCGGTATCTCAATATCAAACCGCTCACCACTCTCACTCTCCATCTGGTAAGCACCGCCCATCATCCCCGATGTGGTGTTGAGAGGCGCGCCACTTGTGTATTCATAGCTCTCGCCGGGTTTGAGGACTGGCTGCTCCCCAACGACACCCGCACCTTTTATCTCGGTGAATTCGCCGCGCGCATTCGTGATCATCCAGTGCCGGCTCTGTAGCTGTACCGTTTCCCGTCCTTGATTCTCGATGATCACCCGATAAGCCCAGAAATACTGCGAGCTGCCAGGCATCGATTGCGCCTCAAGGTAAGTGGGTATTACGCTGACCGCAATTTCTTTTGTAATTGCTCGATACAGTGTCGGCTCTGCCATATAGAGAGCTTAGAGCAAACCTATGGGATTATCCAGAATTAACGGGGCGGCGAGTGGCCGGCAAACCGGACCTTACCAATATTTGTGCAGCTTCCCGTCGGCGCGGTAAATCCGTCTGTGCTCGTCATCGTGTGCTATGCCGACACCTTCGACCGCCTAAACCTGATGCAAGATTCCGTGTAATCGGAATGTGAGCAATATTGAACAGTCGCGAGCACACAGCATGAGATAGGCTTCCCCGAAGGTGTCCCCCCCGATGGGCCGAATGACCTTTTCATTTGCACATGGGAGATGCCTGCTCAATGCTCAATTGGCTGCTGGCCGGAAATGAAAGACCTACATGTTTGAGATTGATATTGAAGAGTGTCTGCGGATCCTCGAAGCATTTTGTCGTAATGCCTCTCAGTTGCACGTGCGAGGAAAGGTCAAGGGTGAGTTGGCTTGGGCTTTTGCTACGATTGCCAAGACTTCCGAGTCGTGGGTGTGTTTCAACCTGTTTGACGCGCTCGGAACTGAGCAATATGAATGCGATGTACCGCTAGCTGGGGCCCAGCTGTTTTATGACTCGGCCGGCTCAGCTGCCTGGACAGGTTCAGGAGGGCACGCGCGGCGGTCAGCACTCCGCATCGCGTACCTGGATGGCACCGAGCTTGTGTTGGGTGAACGGCATTTCAGTATTCAATGATCAGCCGTAATACGCCAGTCTTTGTCCTTAATTTCTTTGCAAACCACAACGCTTTTACAAGGTCGCGGGCGTGTGGCAACTCGGAAGTAACGATGATTTTGGATTGTCGCTGCATTTGAATTCTTAGAAGCAACTGCAGATCCTTCGTCGCTACGCTCCTCTGGATGACAACGTGGGTGTTGTGGCACCTAAGGCGCCTGCTCCCTCCCTGGTTTTTCAAAGCCTGAGATAAGTGGCTAGGTTGTGGATTGGCTGGTTTTTGGTTCGGGAACCAGCCAGCCGTAGAGGGCTATTCCGGCGAAGCAGACGATGGGCACGATATATGCCGCCTGCAATCCGCTCTTGTCGGCGAGAATGCCCATGAGCTTGGTGAGTGCGGCGCCACCAAGGATGGCCATGACTAGGAGCGAGCCTGCCGTCTTGGTTTTTGCGCCCATTCCTTTGAGGCCCAGCGCGAAGATGGTTGGGAACATGATGGACATGAAGAGGCTGGTGGTAAGCAGGCACATGGCGCCGAGCCAGCCCGGACGCGCTACCGCTACCAGGCCGAGCACTACGTTGATGACGGAATAGACGACAAGCATCATCTGCGCACGGAAATTGCGCATGAGCCAGGCGGAGCTGAAGCGGCCCACGGCGAAGGCGGCCAGCGTTCCGGTGAGCATGTAACCCGCGGCCTTGTCGCCAACGCCGGTGGCCGACTCGACGTAGGGAATAAAGTAGCTCCAGGTGCCGACCTGCGCGCCTACATACAAAAATTGAGCGACCACGGCAAACAGAAAGTGCGGCTGAAGCAGGCTTGTGTTTTCGGCCGCGGCGGACGAACCGGACGAAGGCTCCTCGCCGCCGAGCACCGGGAACTTGGTCATGAGAACGAGGAAGGCCCAAATAAATGCGACGGTGCCCAGAACCATGTATGGCGCAACGACACGCAGCGTTTCGGAATGCAAGTATTCCTTGTACGTGCCCGCGATCTGCATTGCGGCAACCTGCGCATCGGTCATCTTGATGCCGGAGAAGATGAAGACCGTTCCAATAAGACCGGCGGTGATGGAACCGAGCGGGTTGAAGGCCTGGGCAAGATTCAAGCGCCGCTCGCTGGAACCGGCGGGGCCAAGCTGAGCGATAAACGAGTTTGCGCCGGTTTCAAGAAACGACAAACCGCTGGCGATGACAAACTGGGCGACGAGAAAGAAAGTGTACAAGCCTGCCTGCGCCGCCGGATAGAACATCCAGCAGCCGGCGCCTAACAGACAAAGGCCGGTGACGATGCCCATCTTGTAGCCGAAACGGCGCATCAATTGCGCTGCTGGAATGGCCAGAGCGAAATAGCCGAGATAAAACCAGAGCTGGATATCGCCGGCATTGGAACGGTTGATGTCGAACGACTTCATGAACTGGCGAATGAGGATGTCGTTCAGGTTGTTGGGAATGGCCCAAAGGAAGAACAGCACGGTGACGACGAGGAACGGAATCATGCGTCCCGGAGGGATGAGCTGCGCATGAATGTCTTCATTGTTGAGTGACTGAGAATCGACGGACCCGGCAGGAACCTGGAAAGCCAACGAACCCTCCTCGCGGTGCAGAGCGAACAACTCCGAAAGCGTTTTCGGTAATCGATACCTAAAAGCCAGAGAAATCGCTCCACCCTTTCTATCAATCGTTGGCGGTTATGGCAAATTGAAGTTGCGGATGTTCTCTCTCACGGAAAAACCGGAAAGTATGTTGGAAGACCGAGATTGCATCCCTCAGGGGCTAAAGCCCGGAATGGTTTTGCGGCTGTGACGTACGGGCTAAAGCCCGTACCCTTCAAAACAGGACGGCCGAGTCCATTAGGCGATTCTGAAAGCTACCCTTCAGCAGGTCACTAGCCAGTCGGTTGTTAGCGATTTCAATTTGGGTTGGAGGCCCTCAGAGAACGCGTGAGAGCCATTTGCCGGTGTGCGAGAGCAGGTTGCCGGCCACTTCTTCAGGAGTGCCTTCAGCTACGATGTGGCCGCCGCCTTCGCCACCTTCAGGTCCGAGATCGATGACCCAGTCGGCGCTCTTGATGACGTCGAGGTTGTGCTCGATGACAATCAACGATCCGCCGCCGTCGATTAGTTTTCGGAACGCGGTGAGCAGCTTTGAAACGTCGTCGAAGTGCAGGCCGGTGGTGGGCTCATCGAGGATGTAGAGCACGCGGCTGGCTTGCGACGGCTTGGCATTGGCATTTGCCGCGCGCACCTGAGATAGGTGAGCGGCCAGCTTGACGCGCTGCGCCTCGCCACCGGAAAGCGTGGTGGCCGATTGGCCGAGGCGCAGATAGCCGAGACCGATTTCATCAAGTACGGAGAGCTTTTCAAGCAGCTTGGTTTGGCCGGCGAAGAAACGGAGAGCTTCTTTCACCGTAAGCTGCAGGACATCGTGGATGCTTTTGCCTTTGTACTTTACATCGAGAATGCGCTGCTGATAGCGGGTGCCGTTGCAGTCTTCGCACGGCAGTTCAACGTCGGCCAGGAACTGCATTTCGACGGTGACGGTGCCATCGCCTTCGCAGGTGTTGCAGCGGCCGCCTGGAACGTTGAACGAGAAGTGGCCGGGCGTGAGCGAGAGTCGCTTGGCCTCAGGCTGCGAGGCAAACAGCTCGCGCACCAGATCGAAGCCCTTGATGTAGGTGATGGGATTCGAACGGGGCGTGCGGCCGATGGGCGTTTGGTCGACGAGCACTACATCGTTGAGGCGTTCAACGCCTGTGAGCGAGGTGAAATTTCCAGATGGATCGGCGCCTTCAGTCTGTCCAAGAGCGCGCGCTACCGCCCGGTAGAGTACCTGATGCACCAGCGTGGATTTCCCTGATCCAGAGACGCCGGTGATGGCGACCAGCATACCTAGTGGAATTTCTACATCGAGGCCGTGCAAATTATTTGCGTGCGCGCCGCGGAGCACGAGCCTTTCCCTTCCCGGCGTGCGGCGTCGGGTGGGAACGGGAATTGAAATTTTGCCGGAGAGATATCGGCCGGTGAGTGAATTGGGATTGGCTTCGATTTCAGCGAGTACACCTTCAGCCATAAGCTTGCCGCCGAACTCCCCTGCTCCTGGTCCGAGGTCGAGCAGGTGATCCGCAGCGCGCAGAATGTCAGCGTCGTGTTCGACAACGATGATGGTGTTGCCCAGATCGCGCAGCTCTTCAAGAATGTGAATCAAGCGCGCGGTGTCGCGAGTATGCAACCCGATTGACGGCTCATCGAGTACATACAGTGAGCCAACAAGATGCGAGCCAAGAGATGTGGCCAATTGGATGCGCTGTGCTTCGCCGCCGGAAAGCGTGGAGGCAAGGCGGTCGAGCGTGAGGTATTCGAGGCCGACGGCGTCAAGGAAACTGAGGCGCTGGCGCACTTCAGTAAGGATGGGTCCGGCGATTTCCTCGTGCATGGGCGACAACTGCAGCGAGTCAAAGAAATCCTTGGCCTGCGCAATGGTGAGCGCGGAAGCCTGGCAGATGTTTTTACCATTGATGCGCACAGAACGCGCTTCGGCGCGAAGGCGCTGTCCGCGGCAGTCAGGACATTCGGCGTAGCCACGGTACTTGCTTAGCATCACGCGCACGTGGAGCTTATATTTTTTCTTCTCCATCTGCGCGAAGAATCCATAAATGCCGACGTAGGCGCCCTTGCCGCGCAGCACGATTTCGCGTGTTTGCTCGGGGAGGTCGCGCCACGCCACATCGAGCGGAATGTTGAGATCGTCAGTCTGCTTGCGCAGGTCGGAATACCAGGGCCGGTATTTGGGGCGGTTCCACGGATCGATTGCGCCCTGAGAAAGGCTCAGCGTCTTGTCGGGGATGACGAGATTGAGGTCGAAGTCAACGGTATTGCCAAACCCCTGGCATCGCGGACATGCGCCGAATGGATTATTGAAGCTGAAGAGGCGCGGTTCTGGTTCTGTTCCGGGACGATGACAGTTATTGCATTCGTAGGCACCTGAAAAGCGCAGCCTGCGCGGTTCGGCATTTTCATTCTGGTCGCGGAGAGCTTCTTCAAAGATGACTTCTCCGCCCTCGCGATAAGCGATTTCAACCGCGTCGACAATGCGCGGACGAGCTTCGTTGCTGACGACGATGCGATCCAAGAGGACAAACACCGGCAGCGTGAAGTCGAGATCGAGCAATGATTCCGGCGTAGAGAACTCGACGATCTTGCCCCGCTGCCAGAGCCGATTAAAGCCGCCTGAACGCAATTCGGCCAAGCGAGCTTTCAGCGTTTCAGTATGCGGCGAGTCGCCGGTGCCGGCCGTCTTGGCCTTAGCGCTTGCTTTGGCTGCACGGCCTGATGGTTTGACTGATTTTTCTACCGTGGCAACGGCGGGTACTGGCGCCAGATTCGGAGGCAGGACCGGGAAGAGAACATTCAGCCGAGTTCCCTCACCCAGCGCGAGAATTACTTCGGCGGCTTCGTCAACTGAATCTCTCTTTACCAAGCCATCGCAATGAATGCAGTGGACCGTTCCGCAGCGCGCGTACAGAAGGCGCAGGTAGTCGTAAATCTCAGTTGCGGTGGCCACAGTGGAGCGCGGATTGCGCGTGGTGTTCTTCTGTTTGATGGCGATGGCCGGCGCAAGACCATCGATTTCGTCCACGTCAGGCTTCTCAATCCTCTCCAGAAACTGGCGCGCATAGGCGGAGAGCGACTCGACGTACCTGCGCTGCCCTTCGGCGTAGATGGTGTCGAATGCCAGCGAGCTTTTGCCTGAGCCAGACACACCACTGACCACCGTCAGCTTGCCGTGCGGTATGTCGCAGGAGACATTCTTCAGGTTGTGAGTCCGCGCGCCGCGGATGGAGATAAATTCGTTCAAAGGGATCGCACCGGCATGGAGGAGTTGTCCGGCGGCATCTCAGACGACCTTGTGAGGCTCAGAGCGCAACCGGCCATTCTCTATTATAGGGTGCGGAGTTCCATTGCAAACGGCGACAGACCGACCCGATGAACTGGGGGATGACCTTTGAAATCAAAAGTCGAAATAACTGGCATTCCTCATCTGCACCTATGGCGGGTGCAATGAGATTTAATAACGGTCTCTATGCCGCATAAGCCGGCATTTGCAGGCACTCTAGTTGTTCTGCTTTCATGTCGTGTTCACGGTTCAAGATTCCAGAAAGCCCGAGTAAAACCACCGAGGCACACGCCGGGCAATGCGTCGCGCAGTTTCCCACGGAATTGCAATCCTGGCACAGATAGGCTGACGTTAAAGGGATATGCTGCATCGTGGCGAATGTCATTCGTTCACCCCACGAGATGATTCTTGGATGTTAGGAGAGAGTTGTGGAATCCGCGAGGATTTGCGGATTGACCTCCGGTGACTCCCCCATACTTCGATGGATGCGATCGTTTTGAGCTTAGTTGTTTTCAAGTTGGGGAATTTCATAGGAAACGTACTCCAAACCAATTAGATTCAGCGCGTCAAGAGATAGTGCACAATACGTGCAAATCGTTTCAGGAATATTCGGTACGAAGGTAGTATTCGAGGGTTACCTGCGAGATGAGATGAGTTACCTGAGGCGCGAGTTGAGTAACGCGGTAGACCCGCGGAAGCATTCAAAGCGGTTCTGCCCGGTAGACTGTTTAAGAGGTATTTCGTGGTTCGGTTTGCGCAATCGCTTTTGCTCGTCGCATTGGTTTCAGCTGCAGCGGGATTCGCACAAGAGTCTTCTTCAAGCGTGGGCCCGAAGGTTGCGGGGGTGAGTCCCGACGCTTCGGATTCAAATGCGCAGCAGATATCGCCACTGGTTGCGGATGCGGAAGCAGCCATTTCCAGTTCCGACTGGAAGGCTGCCGAAGCAAAGCTCAATGCCTGGCTGGCCGGGCATCCGCAAGATGGCCGCGCACTGTTCGACCTAGGCTATGTGGCCGACACACAGAACAGGCCTGACGACGCGGCCAATTTCTACCGACGCGCGATTGCTGCCGATCCGAAATCGTTTGAATCTCACTTGTCATTGGGATTGCTGCTGGCACGCCAGGGAAAAAAGGATGAGGCGCGACCCGAGTTGGCGACCGCTACAACGCTTGATCCGGGGGATGCCGGCCAAAAGTTGAAAGCTCGCGCATGGCGAGCGCTGGCAGAGATTGACCGCCTTGCGCC
>Ga0075522_10003666_pt1 | contig 11156 bp, 7 predicted proteins | sample NGEPerA_FD_74796 | JGI IMG/M metagenome (GOLD analysis project Ga0075522, IMG submission 74796) | Arctic peat soil microbial communities from the Barrow Environmental Observatory site, Barrow, Alaska, USA - NGEE PermafrostL2-A | ecosystem: Environmental > Terrestrial > Soil > Wetlands > Peat ... | reverse complement strand
GGCGGCGGGGGACCGGCGGGGTCATGGGTCAACGGTAGTGGGCACGTCGCGTGGCCCGGCCCGCTGGGGCAGCGTGCGGCGCGGGGGGATCCGACCGGGTCCCCCCCCGCCTGGTGCGGTCCGGGTGCCGGATCGGAATAGTCACGCAGGGTGGGTAAGACATCACACAGCGGGATACCTGTTCACCATCTGTTTACATTGGGGTCGCCTTCCCTCACAATGCGACGGTCGATGACGGGAGGGTTCCCGTTATCCATGGGGGAGGGCGCTCCGGTCCGAAGGATCGAGCCGTTCCAGTAGCAACCGGGGGATTCCGGGGGAGACAGAGGCCGGGTCGCAAGACCCGGCCTCTGTCATGCCCCGACCCGGGCGTGGTTCCGGTGCCGACGGTCAGCCGTGTGTCCATCCGAAAGGGTCGAGCGGCCCGTGCCCGCGTCCGAGTTCCCAGTGGGCGGCACCCTCGAGGGCCCGATGGACGAAGTCACTGGCCCCGGCCACCGCATCGGGCACGTTGTGTCCACGGGCCAGGAGGGCGGCGGTGGCCGCGGCCAGGCTGCACCCCGTCCCGTGGTTGTTGCGGGTGACCACCCGGTCCTGCTCGAGCACGGTGAGGTCGGTCCCGTCGAAGAGCACGTCGGCCACCCGGTCGGGTGCTGGGCCGGGTCCCGCGGCGTGGACGCCGGGGAGGTGCCCCCCCTTCACCAGCACCCAGGTGGCTCCGAGCTGGTGGATGCGGGTGGCGAGGTCGGCCATGGTGTCGAGATCGGCGTCGTCTCGGGGCGCGACCCCGGCCAGGATGGCCGCCTCGAACAGGTTCGGGGTGACGACGAGCGCGTGGGGGACCAGTCCGTGGCGGTAGGCGTCGACGGCGTCGTCGTCGAGCAGGCGCTTGCCGGACGAGGCCACCATGACCGGGTCGATGACCAGGGACGGCAGGTCGCCGGCCGCGGCCCGCTCGGCCACCAGGCGGACGGTGGCGACGGTGGCCAGCATGCCGGTCTTGGTGGCGGCCACCGCGAAGTCGTCGAGCACCGCGGTGATCTGGGCATCCACCACGTCGACGGGCACCGGGTGGACGGCGGTCACCTGGGTGCTGTTCTGGGCGGTGACCGCGGTCACCACGGTGGTGGCGAACACGCCGAGGGCGCTCATGGCCTTCAGATCGGCCTGGATGCCGGCGCCGGCGCCGGAGTCGGAGCCGGCGATGGTCATGGCCACCGGCGGCGTGGTCATCGGGGAGCCGGCGGGGACGGTCATTCCCCGCCCGTTCCCCCGGGGGCGACCATGCCCTCGAAGGACGACGACGCCTCGGCCACGAACCGGCGGGTGATCCGCCCGGCCCGGCGGGCCGCCCGCCCGGCCGCCACGGCGTCGCACATGGCCCGGGCCATCAGTGCCGGGTCCTGGGCCCGGGTGACGGCGGAGGCGACCAGGACGCCGCTGCAGCCGAGCTCCATGGCCAGGCAGGCGTCCGACGCGGTGCCGATGCCGGCGTCGAGGATGACGGGGATGCCCGCCTGCTCGACGATGAGCTCGATGTTGTGGGGATTGCGGATCCCGAGCCCGCTCCCGATGGGGGCGCCGAGGGGCATTACCGCCGCGCAGCCAATCTGCTCGAGTCGAGTCGCCACCACCGGGTCGTCCCCGCAGTAGGGGAGGACCACGAACCCGTCGTCGACCAGCTGCTCGGCTGCCGCCACCAGCTCGATCGGGTCGGGCAACAAGGTACGGTCGTCGCCGATGACCTCGAGCTTCACCCAGTCGGTGGCGAAGGCCTCGCGGGCGAGCTTGGCCGTCAGCACGGCATCGGCCGCCGTGAAGCAGCCTGCCGTGTTCGGCAGGATCCGGATCCCGAGGCCGTCGAGGAGGTCGACGAGCGAGTGCCGGGTGGCAGGATCGACCCGGCGCACGGCCACGGTGGCGAGCGAGGTGCCCGAGGCCCGTAGGGCGGAGGCCAACGACTCCGGGCTGGTCATCCCGCCCGTGCCGAGGATCAGCCGGGACCCGACGTCGGCGCCGGCGATCGTGAACTGGTCGGTGGGATCGACGGAGGCCATTGACTGCCACGGTACCCCCGCGGGGAGGGCGATCGATGCGGGTCGTCAGCCGCCGGCGGCTGCCGACACGATCTCGACGACGTCGCCGGGTGCCACCGGCGTGCGCTCCCACGTGCTCCTCGGCACCACGTCGCCGTTGACGGCCACGGCCACCCCACGGGGCGACCGGCACCACGTGGCCACCAGGGAAGCCACGGTGGCCCCCGGGGCGAGGGGAGCCGGCTCGCCGTTGACCGTGATCTCCCCGGGGCTCACCCTCGTGCCCCGTGAGGCGCGAACCGCGAGGGCCGGAAGGCGTCGAAGGGGCCGGGGCTCGCGCCCGAGGTGTCGTCGGGCCGGTCGAGCAACCGGACCACCTCGTCGGCCGTGACCGGGGCCAGCAGCACCCCGTTGCGGAAGTGGCCGGTGGCCATGACCAGTCCGGTGACCGGGGTGGTGCCCACGATCGGCCCGTTGTCGGGTGATCCGGGCCGCAGGCCCGGGGCCAGCTCGAGCACCGAGTACTCGTCGAGGGCGGGGACGATCCGACGGGCGTCCCCGATCAGGTCGGCCAGTCCCCCCAGTGGCACGTCGAGGGCGGAACCTTGTTCCTCCACGGTGGCGCCCAGCACCAGTCCGCCGTCGTCGCGGGGCACCAGATAGCACGAGCGTCCGTGGACCAGGGCCCGGACCGTCCGCCGGAGCCGGGGGACACCGACCGGGGCCTGGAGTCGGACGGTGACACCCCGCACCGGACGCACCGGGGGACGCCACGCCTCGGGCACGCCGTCGATCTCGCCCGACCGGCTGCCGGCGGCCACGACCACGGCGGCACTGCGCAGGGGTCCACCGTCGGCCAGGTCCACACCCCGCACGCGACCGTCCTCGACGTCCACCCGGGTGACACGGTCGGTCATCAGCGTCACCCCGGCGGCCCGACAGGCGTCGACCAGGGCGGCGACGGTGGCCCGGTTGTCGACCTGGTGGTCGTCGGGCAGGTCGACCCCGCCGCTGATACCCGGGGCCAGCAGGGGCTCGGCCTCCCGGCAGGCCCGGGCCCCGAGCCGGCAGGCGGCCAGCCCGATGGCCTGGTGGAACGCCAGGACCCGGTCGGTGGCCGTCCGGTCGGAGGGATCGCCGGCCACCAGCAACGTGCCGTCGGCCCGGTAGTGGACGGACCGTCTGGATGCGGACTCGAGGTCGCGGGCGAAGCCGGGCCAGGCGGCCGCCGCGGCCCGGTTGAGGGCCGCCAGGGCCTCCTCGCCGAAGTGGGCCTCGGACACCGGGGCCAGCATGCCGGCCGCCGCCCAGGTGGCACCCCGTCCGGGGTCGGGGTCGACCAGGGCCACGTGACGACCGGTGGATGCCGTGCGCCAGGCCACGGCCAGGCCCACGATGCCGGCACCCACCACCACGACCTCGTGGCCGTCGCTCACTCCCACGGGACCGTGCTCGCCATGGGGCCATGCTACGGCGGTCCGACCGGTGGTCCCCAACCTGGTGGTAGGGGGCGCCGGTTGGAGGATGGCCATAACGACCGTGTAGAGTTGTCGGACCACGCAAGGGCCAACGTCGTCCCGCGCGGGGAGATCCACTTCTCTTCTGGAGCGACCCGATGACGACTGGTGCACCTACAGCCGACGGAGGAACCACGACGCCCGCGCCCCGCGTCCCGGTGGCCCTCGGCCCGTCCCGCACGGTTCCCCGGGCACCGACGTCCGGACTGTACGATCCCCGCTTCGAGCACGACGCCTGCGGGGTCGCCCTGGTCGCCGACCTCCACGGGCGCCCGTCCCACAGGCTGGTCCAGCAGGCCATCAGCGCCCTCGAGCACCTGGCCCACCGGGGTGCCACCGGCAGCGAGGAGGACAGCGGCGACGGCGCCGGCATCCTCATCCAGGTCCCCGACGACTTCTATCGCCAGGTGGTCGACTTCCCCCTGCCCGGCCGGGGCCGCTACGCGACCGGAATCGCCTTCCTGTCGGCCGATGCGCCGATGGCGACCAAGGCCCGGGCCGAGGTGGAGCGCCTGGCCGGCGAAGAGGGCCTCGAGGTGCTGGGGTGGCGCGAGTTGCCCGTCGACCCGGCCACCCTCGGTTCGATCTCCGAGGCGGCGCGCCCCTCGATGCACCAGGTCTTCGTCACCCCGGGCCAGTCGACCCAGCTGAGCCCGGGTATCCCCGCCCTGGCCGTGGACCGTCTGGCCTTCGTGCTGCGCAAGCGGGCCGAGCACGAGGTCGACGATTGCTACTTCGCCTCGTTGTCGGCGCGCACGGTGACCTACAAGGGGATGCTCACCTCGCACCAGCTCGCCGAGTTCTACCCGGACCTGGCCGACGAGCGGGTGGTCAGCGGCCTCGCCCTGGTCCACTCGCGCTTCTCCACCAATACGTTCCCGTCGTGGCCGCTGGCCCATCCCTACCGGTACATGGCCCACAACGGGGAGATCAACACGCTGGCCGGCAACCGGAACTGGATGCGGGCCCGGGAGGCGCTGTGCGCCACCGACCTGATGCCCAGCCTCGACCGTGCCTTCCCCATCGTGACCCCCGGGGCCAGCGACTCGGCCTCCTTCGACGAGGTGCTCGAGCTGCTCCACCTCGGTGGGCGGCCGATCCACCACGCCGTGCTGATGATGATTCCCGAGGCGTGGGAGAACCACCGCACGATGGACCCCGCCAGGCGTGCCTTCTACCGCTTCCATGCCTCGCTCATGGAGCCGTGGGACGGCCCCGCCGCCGTCGCCTTCACCGACGGCTCGGTCATCGGTGCCGTGCTCGACCGCAACGGCCTGCGCCCCGCCCGGTACTGGGTGACCGACGACGACCTGGTGGTCCTGGCCAGCGAGGTCGGCGTCCTGGACGTCCCGCCCTCCAAGGTGGTCCGCAAGGGACGCCTCCAGCCCGGCCGGATGTTCCTGGTGGACACCGAGGCCGGTCGCATCGCCGACGACGACGAGATCAAGGACACGTTGGCCGCCGAGCACCCCTACGCCACCTGGCTCGAGCGGGGCCAGATCGACCTCGACGACCTGCCGCCGCGCTCCATGCTCACCCCGCAGCACGCCTCGGTCGTCGGCCGCCAGCAACTGTTCGGGTACACCGACGAGGAACTCCGGCTCATCGTGGCCCCCATGGCCAGGTCCGGGGCCGAGCCCATCGGGTCGATGGGGTCGGACTCCGCCATCGCCGTCCTGTCGGAGCGGTCGCGCCTCCTCTACGACTACTTCACCCAGCTGTTCGCCCAGGTGACCAACCCGCCGCTCGACGCCATCCGCGAGGAGCTGGTCACCTCGTTGTCATCGACCCTCGGACCCGAGGCGAACCTGTTGGAGCCGTCGGCCGACTCGTGCCGCCAGATCATCCTCCCCATGCCGGTCATCGACAACGACGACCTGGCCAAGCTCCTGTACGTGAATGAGGACGGCACGACGCCGGGCTTCCGGGCCTTCGCCGTCGACGGCCTGTTCGAGGTGGCCGGGGGCGGCGATGCCCTGCGGACCGCCATCGAGGACGTGCGCGCCCAGGTCGGCGCGGCCATCGAGGACGGGGCCGACGTGATCGTCCTGTCCGACCGCAATTCGACGGCCGAGCTCGCCCCCATTCCCTCGCTGCTGCTGGTGGCCGCCGTCCACCACCACCTGGTGCGCACCAAGGCCCGGACCCGGGTCGGCCTGGTGGTGGAGTCGGGCGATGCCCGCGAGGTTCATCACATGGCGCTGCTCAAGGGGTTCGGGGCGGCGGCCATCAACCCCTATCTGGCGTTCGAGAGCATCGACGACATGATCGCCTCGGGCCAGCTCACCGGGGTCACCCCCCGCCAGGCCCAGAAGAACTTCATCAAGGCGGCGTCCAAGGGCATCGTGAAGGTGATGTCGAAAATGGGCATCTCCACGGTCGCCTCGTACACCGGCGCCCAGGTCTTCGAGGCCGTCGGACTGGCGTCCGAGGTGGTCGACGAGTACTTCACGGGCACGGTGTCGCGGATCGGGGGCGTCGGGCTCGACGTCCTGGCCGGTGAGGTGGCCCTCCGCCACCACCTGGCCCACCTCGACCGCCCGGCCGAGCGCGCCCACCGGGAGCGGGAGGTCGGGGGGGAGTACCAGTGGCGCCGCGAGGGCGAGATCCACCTCTTCAACCCCCGGACCGTCTTCAAGCTCCAGCACGCCACCCGGTCCAAGCGCTACGACGTCTTCAAGGAGTACACCCGGGCCGTCGACGATCAGTCGGAGGCGTTGGCCACCCTGCGCGGCATGATGCGCCTGCGCACCGGCGTCCTGCCGCCTGTCCCGATCGACGAGGTGGAGCCGGTGTCGGCCATCGTGGCCCGGTTCTCGACCGGCGCCATGTCCTACGGATCGATCTCGGCCGAGGCCCACCAGACCCTGGCCATCGCCATGAACCGGCTGGGCGGCAAGTCCAACACGGGCGAGGGCGGTGAGGACCCGGACCGCTTCACCCCCGACGCCAACGGCGACTCGCGGCGCAGCGCCATCAAGCAGGTGGCCTCCGGCCGCTTCGGGGTGACCTCGGAGTACCTGGTCAACGCCGATGACATCCAGATCAAGATCGCCCAGGGGGCCAAGCCCGGCGAGGGCGGCCAGCTGCCCGGCCACAAGGTCTACCCCTGGATCGCCAAGACACGGTTCTCGACCCCCGGTGTCGGGCTCATCTCGCCGCCGCCCCACCACGACATCTATTCGATCGAGGACATCGCCCAGCTGATCCACGACCTGAAGTCGGCCAACCCGACCGCGCGGGTGCACGTGAAGCTGGTGGCGGAGGTCGGTGTCGGCACGGTGGCGGCCGGCGTGGCCAAGGCCCACTCCGACGTCGTCCTCATCTCCGGCCACGACGGGGGCACCGGCGCCACCCCGCTGACCTCCCAGAAGCATGCGGGAATCCCCTGGGAGCTCGGGCTCGCCGAAACACAGCAGACCCTCATGGCCAACGACCTGCGCGACCGGATCGTGGTCCAGGTCGACGGCCAGATGAAGACCGGCAGGGACGTGGTGATCGGCGCCCTCCTCGGTGCCGAGGAGTACGGCTTCGCCACCGCCCCGCTGGTCGTATCGGGTTGCATCATGATGCGGGTCTGTCACCTCGACACCTGCCCGGTCGGGATCGCCACCCAGAACCCGGTGCTCCGGGAGCGCTACACGGGCACCCCGGAGTTCGTCGAGACCTTCTTCGAGTACATCGCCGAAGAGGTTCGCGAGTACCTGGCCGCGTTGGGCCTGTACACCCTCGAGGAGGCGGTCGGGCGGGTCGACCTGGTCGACGCGGCGGTGGCCGTCGACCACTGGAAGGCGTCGGGCATCGACCTGGCGCCCATCCTGCTGGCCCCGGAGGCCCCCGAAGGGGCAGTGCGACACCGGGTGGCCGACCAGGACCACGGGCTGGACAAGGCCCTCGACCACCGCTTCCTCGAGGCGTGCCGTCCGGCCATCGAGGACGGCACCCCGGTGACGGCCGAGGTGGCCGTGACCAACGTGGACCGCACCGTCGGGACCCTGCTGGGCTACGAGATCACCCGCCGCTACGGCGGGGCAGGCCTGCCCGACGGCACCATCGACCTGACCTTCCGGGGCTCGGCGGGCCAGAGCTTCGGGGCCTTTGTGCCGAAGGGGGTGACCATGCGGCTCTTCGGCGACACCAACGACTACCTGGGCAAGGGTCTGTCGGGTGGCCGGATCATCGTGGCCCCGTCCGAGGACGCCCCCTTTGCCGCCGAGGAGAACATCATCGCCGGCAACGTCATCCTCTACGGGGCGACGTCGGGCGAGGTCTTCCTGCGGGGGCAGGTGGGGGAGCGGTTCTGTGTCCGCAACTCCGGCGCCATCGCCGTGGTCGAGGGCGTCGGCGACCACGCCTGTGAGTACATGACCGGGGGACGGGTGGTGGTCCTCGGGCCGACGGGCCGGAACTTCGGCGCCGGCATGTCCGGCGGGGTCGCCTTCGTCTACGACCCCCACGGTGACCTGTCCCGGGTCTACAACCACGACATGGTGGACCTCGAGCCACTCGGTCACGAGGACCGCATCTGGCTGCGGGACCGCATCCACCTCCACCAGGTGGAGACCGGCTCGGAGGTGGCGGCCCGGCTGTTGGCCGACTGGACCATCGAGGCGGAGCAGTTCGTGACCGTCATGCCCACGGACTACCGCCGGGTGCTGGAAGCCACCGAACAGGCCATCGCCGATGGCCGGTCGGTCGACCAGGCCGTCATGGAGGTGTCTCGTGGGTGACATCACCGGCTTCTTGAAATTCCCACGCGAGCTGCCGGCCCGCCGGCCGGTACCGGTCCGGCTCCGTGACTGGAAGGAGGTCTACGACCCGTTCCCGGCCGAGTCCGCCTCCGAGCAGGGGGCACGGTGCATGGACTGCGGCATCCCGTTCTGCCACGAGGGCTGCCCGCTCGGCAACCTCATCCCCGAATGGAACGACCTCGTCTACCGCGACGACTGGTCCGAGGCCATCGAGCGGCTGCACGCCACCAACAACTTCCCCGAGTTCACCGGGCGCCTGTGTCCGGCGCCGTGCGAGGGGGCGTGCGTCCTCGGGATCAACGACGACCCGGTGGCCATCGAGCGCATCGAGTACGAGATCATCGAACGGGCCTGGTCCGAGGGCTGGGTGGACCCGGTCCGTCCCACCGCGTCGACGGGCAAGCGGGTGGCGGTAGTGGGTTCCGGTCCTGCCGGCCTGGCCGCCGCCCAGCAGCTGTGCCGCGCCGGCCACACGGTGGTCGTCTACGAGCGGGCCGAGCGCCCCGGCGGACTGCTGCGCTACGGCATCCCCGAGTTCAAGATGGAGAAGGCGGTCCTCGACCGCCGGCTCACCCAGATGGAGGCCGAGGGCGTCGAGTTCCGGTGCGGTATCTCGGTGGGATCGCCGTCGGGGGACGTTCCCCGGGCGGCGGCCGAGGGGGCCACCGTGGTGCCGACGGCCGACCTGGTGGCCAACTACGACGCCATGGTGCTGGCCGGTGGTGCCACCCTGCCCCGGGACCTGCCCGCCACGGGCCGCCAGCTCGACGGCATCCATCGGGCCATGGACTACCTGAAGCCCTCCAACATGGTCCAGGAGGGCACGCTCGCCATGGCGCCGATCACGGCGGCGGGCAAGCACGTGGTCATCATCGGCGGCGGCGACACCGGGGCCGACTGCCTGGGCACCGTCCACCGCCAAGGCGCCCTCAGCGTCCACCAGCTCGAGATCATGCCCGAGCCGCCCGACCATCGGAGCGAGGACAATCCGTGGCCGACCTGGCCGCTCATCCTGCGGACCTCCGCGGCCCTCGAGGAGGGGGGCGAGCGCATCTTCTCGGTGACCACCGACGAGTTCGTGGACGACGGCACCGGTGCGGTGGCCGGGTTGCGGGGCCACGAGGTCGAGCTGACCAACGGCCCGGACGGGCGGCCGTCGTTTTCCGCCGTGGCGGGCAGCGAGTTCGAGCTCCCGTGCCAACTGGTGCTCCTGGCCATGGGCTTCCTCGGAGCTGAACCGGACGGCGTGGTGGCCGACCTGGGAATCGAGCTCGACACCCGGGGCAGCGTGGCCGCCGACGACCGCTGGGCCACCAACGTCGACAACGTGTTCGTGTGTGGCGACATGACCCGGGGGCAGAGCCTCATCGTGTGGGCCATCGCCGAGGGCCGCTCGGCCGCCGCCGCCGTCGACCGCCACCTGATGGGGGAGACCGCCCTCCCGTCGCCCATCCGACCCGGACAGCTGGCGCTGCGGTAGCGGGCCCGCACCGGTCCCGTTCGACCATGATGGGGGCATGGAGGCACGCCGCGCCGGACCCGACGACCTGCCGGCGGTGGCGGCCACCCTGGCCGGGGCCTTCGACGCCGACCCGGCGTGGACCTGGGTCTTCCCCGATCCGGCCCGTCGGCCCGACCAGCTGCGGGCGTTCTGGCTGTTGCTCCTCGAGGGGGCGGTCGACCACGGCTGGGTGTGGACGACGCCCGACGCCGGTGCGGCCACCCTGTGGATCCCTCCCGGGGAGCCGGAGCTGGGCCCGGTCCAGGCCGCCCGGGTCGACGGGCTGTGGGACGAGCTGCTCGGCCCCGACGTCTGGCGGTCCACGTTGCTGGGCGAGGCCTTCGAGGGTGCCCACCCGAGCGCACCGGTGCACTACTACCTGAGCCTGTTCGGTACCCGGCCCGATCTGCGGGGGCGTGGCCTCGGCATGGCCCTGTTGGCCGACAACCTGGCCCACGTCGATGCCGAAGGGATGCCCGCCTACTTGGAGTCGACCAACCCGGCCAACCTCGAGCGCTATCGGTCGGTCGGCTTCTCGGACCGGAGCACGTTCACCCTGGGCGACGACGGCCCGGCGGTGACCACCATGTGGCGGGACCGGCACCCGTCGCCCTGACGGCGGCGTCGACACGCACCCATCGCTCAGGCCGGTCGGGTGGCCCCGACCAGGCCCGACCAGCCGGCCGACTCCACGCGCACCAGGGCACCGGTGTGGGGGGCGTCGACCATCAGCCCGGATCCGACGTAGAGCCCGACATGATCGACGGCGGCGGCCCCCGACCCGAAGAAGACCAGGTCGCCCGGGCGGACGGTGGCCCCATCGGCCAGTGGGGGGCCGGCGGCGAACTGGTCCTGGGCCACGCGCGGGATGGTGACCCCGGCATGGGCCAGTGCGGCCTGGCTCAGTCCCGAGCAGTCGAAACCGCCCGCTCCCGTCCCGCCCCACCGGTAGGGCGTGCCGATCTGGTCGGCCGCGAACTGGAGCGCGGCCACCACCGCGCCGTCGACCTCGGGGTCGTCGCCGAAGGCGAGCGACAGGGTCAGCACCGAGTTCACGTAGGAGTTGTCGTGGTTGTAGGCGAACACGGCCGCCCGGAGTCCGGCGGCCGTGCCGCCGGCACCGTCGGCGCAGAGCAGGGCGGCGGCGGTGTAGACGGCGTCCACCTGGTCGTAGGGGTTGGGCGGTCGGGCACCCCCGGGGCCCACGGTGGCGTAGGCGGCGAAGGTGGACGGCTCGAACTGCATCGGTCCCTCGGCCCCGGCGCCGTTGGCGCCCGAGGCCACCCCGGGTGCCGTGGAGCGACCACTGTCCGACTCGACGGTGCCGATGGAGGCCAACACTGTCCAGGAC
>Ga0075522_10003665_pt1 | contig 11159 bp, 8 predicted proteins | sample NGEPerA_FD_74796 | JGI IMG/M metagenome (GOLD analysis project Ga0075522, IMG submission 74796) | Arctic peat soil microbial communities from the Barrow Environmental Observatory site, Barrow, Alaska, USA - NGEE PermafrostL2-A | ecosystem: Environmental > Terrestrial > Soil > Wetlands > Peat ... | reverse complement strand
GCCAGGCCGCTTCGCTCTTCGCGGTCAACAACATCACCCAAGCCGGCGACAATTTCGTCAGCTCGACGAATTTGTACGGCGGCACATGGAACCTGTTCCTGCATACGATGCAGCGGACGATGGGGATCGAGGTGCGCTTTGTCGATCCCAGCGACCCGGAAAACTTCCGCCGCGCGACCGACGCCAAGACGCGCTGCTATTACGCCGAGACGCTGCCCAATCCCAAGCTCGAAGTCTTTCCCATCGGCGAGGTGGCGAAGATCGGCCGCGAGCTGGGCGTGCCGCTGATCATGGACAATACCGCGGCGCCGATCCTGTGCCGGCCGCTCGATCATGGCGCGGCGATCGTCATGCATTCGACCACCAAATATATCGGCGGCCATGGCACCTCGATCGGCGGCGTGCTGGTCGATGGCGGCAATTTCGATTGGGAGGGGCATGCCGACCGCTTCCCGATGCTGAACACGCCGGACCCGAGCTATCATGGCGCGGTGTGGACCCAGGCGGTGAAGCCGCTCGGCCCGATCGCCTATATCCTCAAGGCGCGCGTCACCCTGCTCCGCGACATCGGCGCCGCCATGAGCCCCTTCAACGCCTTCATGTTCATTCAGGGGCTGGAGACCCTGCCCTTGCGCATCCGCGAGCATTGCGCCAATGCGGTGAAGGTGGCGGCCTATCTCGGAAAACACGCGAAGGTAACGAAGGTCATCTTCCCTGGCGCGATGAGCGGCGAGGCGAGGCGGCGGGCCGATGCGTACCTCAAGGGCGGCTATGGCGCGTTGGTCGGGTTCGAGGTGGCCGGCGGCCGCGAGGCCGGCCAGCGCTTCATCAACGCGCTGAAGATGCATTATCACGTCGCCAATATCGGCGACACGCGCAGCCTGGCGATTCATCCCGCCTCGACCACGCATTCGCAATTGACCCCCGAGGAGCAGATCAAGACCGGCGTGACCGATGGCTATGTCCGGCTGTCGGTCGGGATCGAGCATATCGACGACATCGTCGCCGACCTCGATCAGGCATTCGCGGCGGCATAAGGGGGAGAAATTTTCGCGCCGGACGCATCATTTCATCGCGCCGCTTCGCGCTCAATTTAGCCGAAGCGGCGCGATCACGCCGGGGCGTTCTCCCGGAACGTCTGCATCTGCCCGTCCATCGCGCGACCGAATGCAGGGCGCGCTTCGCACCGTTGGCGATAGGAGTCGAGAGTCGGAAAGCGCGCAAGGGCGCCGCCGTCGACCAGTTCGCGCAGCACTGTCGTCATGACCAGATCGCCCGCCGTGAAGCGACCCTCAAGATAGTCCTTGCCGCCGAGCCAAGCGCTTAGCGACGCCAGCCGCTGGTCCAGTAATGCCTCCGCCAACTGGCGGCGCTCTTTCGCCCAGGCCTCGTCCACCTGAAGGCCGTCGAGCTGGATCAGATTTTGCGCGTGCGGCTCGATCGAATTCAGCGCCGCAATCACCCAGGTCGTCACCCGCGCCCGCCCCGCCTCATCGCGCGGCGCAAGCTTTTCGGACTTGCCGGCGATGTGGAGCACGATCGCGCCTGACTCGAACATATCAACCGCGTCGTCTTTGTAGGCCGGCACTTGGCCGAAGGGCTGCCATTGGCGATAGCTCTCCGATGCTTGGATCCGCGGATCGACCAGAACCACCTGATACGGCAGCCCCACCTCCTCAAGCGCCCAACGGACCCTGAGGTCGCGGACGTAGCCTTGCGCGAATGGCGGCACCCATCGAAAGGCCGTCAGTTGGATCGTCATGAAATGTCTCCTCGTCGTCGTGGAACGGCGGGCGCTCGCGGGTCCTGGCGGCCGGCGCGCCCACGACTATTTTTTCTCGTCCGGCTCGATCGCCATGCCGGATAGCGGGTCGACGAAGATCAGATGATCGGTCACGCCCTTTACGCCCGGAATATTCTCGGCGGCGATGCGCAGCGCCAGTCGCTCGCGCTCGTCGGTGATGGTGCCGCGCAGCTCGACGATGCCGTGGCTCACCGCGATCCGCAGCACGGCGCGCGGGGCCCAGCGCTGCTTGTCGATCTCGGCGAGCAGATTGGCACGAATCTCCTCGTCGGTCGCGGGTAGGGTCGGCGCCTTTTCGGCATCGGCGACCAGCGCGCGTAGAAGATCGGCGCGGCTGACGATCCCCACCATCTTATCGCCCGCCACCACCGGCAGCCGCTTGACGTGGTGCTTTTCCATCAGCGCCACGATCTGTTCCAGCGTCGCGTCCGGGGCGACGTGGATCACATTCTCCGACATGGCCTCGCCGACCTTGCGGGCATGGGCGTGGATATAGTCCTGGGCGGCGCGGCCGGGCCCCAGCAGCAGCTCCAGCCAATGGGAGCGGCGGCGCTCGGTGCCGGTTTCGGTCCGGCGCAGCAGATCGCCTTCGGTCAGAACGCCGACCAGCCGGCCCTGCCAGTCCAGCACCGGCAGACCGCTAACCCGGTGCTGAAGCATCAGGCGGGCGGCGTCGAGCACGCTGGTCTCGGCGTTCAGCGTCAGCACGTCATTGGTCATGATATCGGCGGCATTCATTGCACAGTCCCTTCCTTGGCGACGAATCAGCCTATGATGCCGCTCGCGCCTTGAAAAGAGCGCGACAGCCACGGACGGGGAACCACGCCGGGAAATCCGGCGTTGAGGCTTGGCGATGACCACCATAGCGACACCGGCGAAGCCGCCGATCAAGCCAATCAAGCCGACTTTCTGGTCCAAGCTCGGGCCGGGATTGATCACCGGGGCCGCCGACGACGACCCCAGCGGCATCGCCACCTATTCCCAGGTCGGCGCCCAGTTCGGCTATGCCATCGGCTGGACCATGCTGTTCAGCTATCCGCTGATGGCGGCGATTCAGGAGATCAGCGCCCGCATCGGCCGGGTCACCGGGCGGGGCATCGCCGCCAATCTGCGCATCCATTATCCACTGCCGCTGCTGCATGCCATGGTGGCACTGCTGCTGGTCGCGAACATCATCAATCTTGGCGCCGATCTTGGCGCGATGGGCGATGCGCTGGATCTGGTGGTGGGCGGCAATTACCGCGCGATCTATGTCGTGGCGTTCGCGGTGGTGTGCGCCGCGCTGCAGATATTTTCGCGCTACGAACGCTATGTGATGATCCTGAAATGGTCGACGGTGGTGCTGCTGGCCTATGTCGCAACGGCGCTGGCGATCGACATCCCCTGGGGTACGGTCGCGACCCATGTGCTGCTGCCGTCGATCACCGTCAACAGCGATTATCTCATTGCCATCGTCGCGGTGCTCGGCACCACCATCAGCCCCTATATGTTTTTCTGGCAATCGTCGGAGGAGGCGGAGGAAGAGCGCCTCGATCCCGCCCAGGCGCCGCTGATCGAGGATGGCCACGATGCCACCGCGCAGATTCATCGCATCGAGATCGACACCTATATCGGCATGAGCGTCTCCAACATCATTGGCCTGTTCATCATTATCACCACCGCCGCGACCCTCCACGCCCATGGCATCACCGATATCCAAAGCTCGTCCCAGGCGGCCGAGGCGCTGCGCCCGCTCGCCGGCAAGTTCGCCTTTCTGCTGTTCGCGCTGGGCATCGTCGGCACCGGCCTGCTGGCGGTGCCGGTGCTGGCGGGCAGCGCCGCCTATGCCGTGGGCGAGGCGCTGCAATGGAAGGTCGGGCTGGGCCGGCTACCGCACGAAGCCAAGGCCTTTTATGGCTTGATCGCGGCCGCGACCCTGATCGGCATCGTGATCAATTTCGTCGGGCTCGACCCGATCAAGGCGCTCTATTGGAGCGCCGTTATCAACGGCATCGTGGCGGCGCCGCTGATGGTGGTGATGATGCTGATGACCGCCAACAGCAAGATCATGGGCCGCTTCACCCTGCCCTGGCTGCTGAAGACGGTCGGCTGGATCGCAACGTTGGTGATGATCGTCACGGCGCTGGCGCTGGTCGGCAGCTGGCTGATATAGAGGGCGCCGCGATGGCGGACGACAGCCACGATAGATGGTCGATCCTGGCGGTCGGACGGTTTCCTGAACCGGTCATGGCCGATTTGCGCGCCGCCTTCGACATGGAATTTCTCGATACGGTGCCGCCGGGCGGCATCATTGCTGCTGTCGCCGGGCGCGACGCGCTGATCATGTCGTTCGGCAGCGAATTGCGGCGCGATGCCATTGCCGCCCTACCCGCCTCGGTGAAGGCGATCGCCACCTATTCCGTCGGCTATGAGCATATCGATGTGGCGGCGGCCCGCGCGCGCGGCCTGCCGGTGCTGAATACCCCCGATGTACTGACCGACGCAGTCGCCGAGATCGGCTTGTTCCTGATGCTGGGCGCGGCCCGGCGCGGGACCGAGAGCATCGATCTGATCCGCGGCCGCCACTGGCCCGGCTGGAACGCGACCCAGTTGATCGGCGTCGAGCTGGTGGGAAAGCGGCTCGGCATTCTCGGCATGGGGCGGATCGGCCGCGGCATCGCCCGGCGCGCCCGCGCCTTTGGCATGGACATCCATTATCACAATCGCAAGCAGCTGGCGCCCGCGCTGGAGGGCGGCGCGGTATTTCATGCCGAGTTCGCCGGCCTTGCCGCCGCCGCCGATGTGCTGATGGTGGCGGCGCATCTCAGCGCCAAGACGCGGCACTATCTCGATGCGGACCGGATCGCGCTGCTCAAGCCGGGCGCCATCGTGTGCAATGTCGCGCGCGGCGATCTGATCGACGATAGCGCCCTGATCGCGGCGCTGCGCGATGGCCGGGTGCGCGCCGCCGGCCTCGACGTGTTCACGGGCGAGCCCAACCTCGACCCGCGCTACTACGATCTGCCCAATGTCTTCATGCTGCCGCATATCGGCAGCTCCACCATCGAAACCCGGCGCCGCATGGCGCAGACGCTGATCGCCGGCCTGCGGGCCTTGCGGGCCGGCGCGGCACCGGCCAACGCGGTGGTCTAATCCGCCACCGCCGGGCCGATCACGCCCGAACATTCGCCGAAGCCGATCGCCACATGGCCCGCGCGCTCGGCGCGGCCGCGGAAGATCGCCTCGTCCCCGTCCGCAAGCCACAGACGCTGCTCGTCGCCGATGGTCAGCGGCATGGTGGCGCCAGTGTTGAGTTCGGCGATGCAGGCGCGGCTGTCGTCGGTCGGGCCCGAGACGGTGCCGCTGGCCAGGAGATCGCCGGGGCGCAGATTGCAGCCATTCGCGGTGTGGTGCGTCACCATCTGCGCGAAGGTCCAATAGAGGGCGTTGGCATTGGTGCGGGTGACGCGTGTCGGCGGCGCGCCGGCGGCCCGCATCGCGCCGGTGCGCCAATAGGCCTCCAGCGCAATGTCGAAGCCGCCCTCTTCGAGGTCGGTCCCGTGCGAGAGATGCGGGAACGGCGCGGGATCGCCGGCGTCGCGCGCGAAAGCCGGCGCGCGGAACGGCGCCAGCGCCTCGGCGGTGACGATCCACGGCGAAATGGAGCTCGAGAAGCTCTTACCGGAGAAGGGACCCAGCGGCTGCGACTCCCAACGCTGAATGCCGCGCGCCGACCAATCGTTAAGCAGGCAATAGCCAAAAATATGATCCGCCGCCTGCGCGATGCCGATGGGCGCGCCCAACGCATTGCCGGGGCCGATGAAGGCCGCCAGCTCCAGCTCGAAATCGAGCGCCGTCTCCGGCCCATAGAGGATCGCGTCGCCCTCGCCGCGAAATTCGCCCTTGGGCCGCACGATGGTCTCGCCGGCGAGGCGCACCGAACTGGCGCGGCTGTTATAGGCGATCGGCTGATATTTATAGGAGGGCGGGACCGTGCTGCGCCCCATCCGCATGGTATGGAAGATCGAGGACAGAAAATCGGAAAAGGCGCCGATCGCCGCCGGCAGGTGCATCTTTGCCTCGGTCATCGGCACCAGGAACGTGTCGGCGCGCGGCTCCAGCCGCGCCGCCTCGAGGCCGCCGGCGCGCAGCAGTTCCGAGAGCTGCTCCCGGAGCGCCCCGGCGGCGCGCGCGCCCATCGCCATCGCGTCATTCAGCGTCGGACCCGAGGCGGCATGGGCGATCTCCGCGGCGGCGCCGGAAAACAATCCCGCAGCGCTCGCAACCTTCAGATCGACGATCCGGTCGCCGATGGCGATGCCGCCGCGCGGCGCCTCGGCGCCCCGGCTGAACACGCCCCACGGCAGATTCTGAATCGGAAAATCGCTGTCGCCGCGATTGGCGGATTCGACCCAGCTGCGGCGTAGCGGGTCGTGGGTCGCATTGAGCTTTGCCATGATGGGGGTCCCTCCATGGTGGCGATACTATGCCGTCGATCGCGACCGCGTCGCGCGGAAAGAAGGACGGCGAGCGCCGCGTATTGCGCTGGCGCCGGGGCGCATAGAGAATGGGCCGATAAAAATCGGGAGGTCCCATGGCGACGGGCGACAGCAAGTTCGATTACATCATCGTCGGCGCCGGATCGGCGGGCTGCGTGCTGGCGAACCGCCTCTCGGCCGACCCAAAAGTCACGGTTGCGCTGATCGAGGCCGGCCCGACCGATCACGCCTTCCCGGTCAAGATGCTGGTCGATATTCCCGCCGGCATTTCCGGCCTGATCGCCAACCCGCGCTACAATTGGTCCTATCTCTACGAAACCGACGAGCGGCTCGGCGGGCGCGGCATCCCCTGTCCGCGCGGCCGGGTGCTGGGCGGCACCAGCGCCATCAACGGCATGGTCTATATTCGCGGCCATCGCGACGATTTCGACGGCTGGGCCGCCAACGGCGCCGAGGGCTGGAATTACGATTCCGTGCTGCCCTATTTCAAAAAGTCGGAAAATTATCAATATGGCGCCTCGGAGTATCACGGTGCCGGCGGCGAGCTCGACGTCGCGGACCAGCGCGATCCCAATCCGGTCGGCCAGGCGGCACTGGAGGCCGCGACCCAGTTGCAGTATCGCCGCAACTCGGATTTCAACGGGCCGGAGCAGGACGGATTCGGCTTCTGGCAGGTGACGCAGAAGCGCGGCGCCCGCGCCTCGACCGCCCGCGCCTTTCTCGACCCCGCGCGTCAGCGGCGCAACCTGACCATCATCACCGACGCGCTGACGGAGCGGATCGATCTCGACGGCAAACGCGTCACCGGCATCACCGTGCGGCGCAAGGATGGCGGCCCCGCGATCCTGACGGCGACGCGCGAGGTGATTGTCGCGGCCGGCGCGATCAATTCCCCACAATTGCTGCTGCTGTCCGGCATCGGGCCGGCGGCGGAGCTTGCCGGCTTCGGCATCCCGGTGCGTCACGACCTGCCGGGCGTCGGCGAGAATCTGCACGATCATCAGGGCATCTTCATGAGCTGGAGCAGCCCCGACACGCGGCTCTATGGTCTGTCGTCGGGCGCCCTGCCCTGGCTCGCCGCATCGCCGTTCAAATATTTCCTCGAGCGCAAGGGGCCGTGGACCACCAACACCTGCGAGGCGGGCGGCTTCGTGCGCTCGCTGCCCGACCTCAACCAGCCCGATCTGCAATTGCTGTTCTTCCCGCAATTCATGAATCAGCCGCAGCATTTCATTCCGCGCGGCCATGGCTTCTCGTGGCATGTCTCGCTGTTGCAGCCCAAGAGTCGCGGCAAGCTGACCCTGAAGACCGCGCGACCGGACGAGGCGCCGCGCCTGATCTCCGGCTTCCTCACCCATGATGACGACCTCGCCGGCATCGTGCGCGGGTTCAAGGAAGTGCGCCGCATCGTCGAGGCGCCGGCGATGGAGAAATATCGTGGCGTCGAGCTCGACCCCGGCCCCGGCGTGCAGAGCGACGATCAGATCGCCGATTTCATCCGGGCCAATCTCGGCACCACTTATCATCCCGCCGGCACCTGCAAGATGGGCAGCGACGCGATGGCGGTGGTCGATCCACAATTACGGGTGCACGGCCTCGACGGCTTGCGCGTGATCGACGCCTCGGTGATGCCGAAAGTCACCAGCGGCAACACCAACGCGCCGACCATCATGATCGCCGAGCGCGGCGCCGATCTGATCAAGGCACAGTGGGTACATTAGTTTTCAGTTATCAGTTTTCAGTCATCAGTCCGGCTAAAAACTGATAACTGTCGACTGATAACCGAGGACTTCGCAATGACACAACTCGATTTCGCGCTATGGGACGCGGTCGGCGGCTATGCTCGGAACAATGAATCGATGGCGGATGTCTATGACGACCATATCCGCCTCGCCCAGCAATTGGATGCGCAGGGGTGGCATTCCTATTTCGTCATCGAGCATCAGAACTCGCCGCTGGGCCGCATCACCGCGCCGTCGATCTTTCTGACGGCGGTGGCCCGCGCGACGACGCGCCTGCGCATCGGCGCGATGATGTGGCAATTGCCGTTCTATCATCCGATCCGCCTCGCCCAGGATGTCGCGATGCTGGACCAGCTCTCGCGCGGCCGCGTCGAGTTCGGCACCGGCATCGGCGTCCATGAGCATGAATTCCTCCGCTGGGGCGTCGATTTCTATCAGCGCGCCGCCATCGCCGGCGAGGTGCTGGACATCGTGCGCATGGCCTGGACCCAGGACGAAGTGACCTACAACGGCAAGTATTTCCATTTCGACGAGGCGATCCCGCAGCCCAAGCCATTCCAGAAGCCGCATCCGCCGATCTGGGCGGCGGTGCACAGCGACCAGGCCATCGAATTCGCCGCGAAGCAGAATCTCCATGTCTCGCAGAATCTCGACACGGACGAGGTGGTGGCGCGCAAATTCGCGCTCTATCGCGCGGTCTGGAAATCGTGCGGCCATGCCGGGCCGATGCCGCGCGTGTTCCTGATGCGCCAGGTCCATGTCGCCGAGACCGACGCGCAGGCGCACGCCCAGGCGCGGCAATTCCTCGCCTCGCGCGAGGGCGGCGCCGTGCCGGTCGGCGGCGGGCCGATTGCAAAGACGCGGATCGGCTGGGGCACCAATGCTCGCGGCATGGGACGCGACAGCGAGCGCCCGGACGACAAGGCGCGCGGCGAAGTGATGCGCCAGGCCGCGACCTCCTATGAGTTCAATATCGAGCAGGGCTTGGCGCTGGTCGGCAGCCCCGAGACCGTGATCCGCCAGCTCGAGGCCGGCAAGAACCGCATCGGTTATGACATTTTCTGCGGCAATTTCGGCATCGGCAAAATGCCGCCCGAGATGGTGCGCCGCTCCATCGATCTCTTCGGCGAAAAGGTGGTGCCGGCGTTCAAGTAAGTTCTCAGTCTTCAGTTATCAGTCGTCGGTTTTCGGTTATTTTTTACTGACAACTGACAACTGAAAACTCGCCCTACCCTTTCAGCAGCGCCAGCGCGTTGTCGCGGTCGATCGCCCGCAGCTCCGCAGCGTCGAACACGCCGCAATTCTTCAACCCCTCGACATGCTCGATCGACGAGCGGAACGGATAATCGGTGCCGAACACGATATGCGAGACCGGGACCAGGTGCTTGAGGCCGGACATCGAAATCGTGTTGGCCGACTGCGCTGTGTCATAGAAAAAGCGCCGCGCCACCTCGGCGAAGCCGTTGGGAAAGCCGCTGGCATATTGCGGCATCTTCGCCATGCCCTCGAACCGCTCGGCCAGGAACGGCATGGTGCCGCCGGCATGGCTGAAAATCCACTTGATATCGGGATAGCGCGCCGCGGCGCCGCCGAACACGATGCGCGCGATGCAACGGGTGGTGTCGGTGCCGAACTCGATGGCCGCGTCGGGCACGCCCGGCACGATGTTGCGGCAGCAATCGGGCGAGGTCGGATGCACATAGGCAATAGCGCGGCGCCGGTTCAGCTCCGCCAGCACCGGATCGAACGCGGGATCGCCGAGCCATTTGTCGCCATAGCTGGTGATGAGGCCGACGCCGTCCGCCTTCAGCGTGTCGAGCCCATAGGCAATTTCGTGCAGCGCGCCCTCGACATCGGGCAGCGGCAGCGCGGTGAACAGGCCGAAGCGCCCCGGATGGTCGGCGCGCAGCTTCGCCGCGTAATCATTGCACTGGCGCGCGATCCGGCGCGCGGTGGGGTTATCGACGAACCACAGGCCCGGCGTGGTGATCGACAGCAGCGCGGTCGCCACGGCCGCGCGGTCCATATCGTCGAGGCTCTTCGCCACCGACCAGTGGCGCGCGGGCGGTGGCAGATTGGACCCGGCCTGCGCCGCGATCCATTCCGGCGGCGAGAAATGTGCATGCACGTCGATGCGGTGTGGCTTGGCGTGCGCGGGGCCGGCCCCGGCCTCGGCGGGCGAGAACACCGCGCTGGCGCCAATCGCGGCAAGCCCCGCGATGAAGGTGCGGCGCGGCTGAAAGCAGCCATCATGATCATGGTGGCCGTGCGGCATGCGTATCATATCAATACTCCCTGAGTGGGATCAGTTGGCACCGGCGACGTGCTGTTCGCGGTCCCTGACGATGGCGGTGAGCGGCACCAGTTGCAGGCCCTTCGACGGCAGACTGGCGAGCCACGCGGTCAGCACGTCGAGGGTCTGGTCATGTGGATGGCCGATGGCGATCGCCGTCCCGCTCTGCCGCGCCACTTTTTCAAGATCGGCGAGCCGCGCCTTGATGGCGACCGCGCTGACATCGTCGTCGAGGAAAATATCGCGCGAGACGGTCGGCACGCCGAGGCGCTGGGCGACGCTGACCGCGCCGCCGGCGCCGCCGCCCGAATCGAGAAACAGCAGGCCGCGCGCCTTCAATTCGCCGATCACCGCCTTGATCGATTCCGGATCGGTCGTCAGACGGTTGCCCATGTGGTTGTTGACGCCGACATAGCCGGTGAAGCGCCCCAAATCCCAGCGCAGCCGCCGCAACAACTCGTCATGCACGACCCCGCCGGTATTCTGCGACACCAGCTTGGGCCGCACGATCGGCTCCATCGGTATGTGGACGATCAGCTCGTGCCCGGCCTGGCGTGCCGCCTCGGTCTGGCGCGGCAGTTCGCTGGCATAGGCGAGGAACGACAAGGTCACCGGTCCACTCAACGCGATCGCGCGGCGAGTGCGATCGCGGTCGAGGCCGAGATCGTCGATCACGATGGCGATTTGCGGCTGGCCGGTGAAGGGCGGCGCCGGCACGGCATTCCGCAGCCATGTTGGCTCATCCGCCGTCGAGGCCGGCGGTGCCGCAGCCGGCGTGGGTGCGGCCTCACCCCGCGGCTTGACGATCACGGGCAGCGCCGGCGGCATCAGCATCGCGATCT
>Ga0075522_10003664_pt1 | contig 11161 bp, 7 predicted proteins | sample NGEPerA_FD_74796 | JGI IMG/M metagenome (GOLD analysis project Ga0075522, IMG submission 74796) | Arctic peat soil microbial communities from the Barrow Environmental Observatory site, Barrow, Alaska, USA - NGEE PermafrostL2-A | ecosystem: Environmental > Terrestrial > Soil > Wetlands > Peat ... | reverse complement strand
GTGAACCCCAATCACCATTCAAACTCTGTAGAACATTTATGATTACACTTCGCACCATCCTGATACCGGCAACCGCCGTCTTGGCGGCCACCGCGCTGTTCACCGTCGGCGCAGCTCCGGGCGAGCCGGGTCCTGTTCCCGCCACGTTTGTGCGTCCCGAATCCCCCACGAAGGCGCCCAGGGCTGACGGTTTTCTGCAGCGCTGGTTGATCCTCGAACCCATCTCCATCGGCAACCAGCAGACGGAAAACGCCAGCAAGGCGGCGGCGAAGGTCGAATACTTTCCCAACCAGTTGACCGTCATGCCGCACGATGGGGACAAGGTCACCGTTGGGACCAACGAACTCACCTGGCACGCCGTGGATACGATCAATTACAACGCCAACCTGTATATTTTCGCCAATGCCCTGAAAAAATCCCCGGCGGGCGCGCTGTTCTGGGCGGTGACGGTGGTCAACTGCCCGCAGGACATACCCAATGTGCGCCTGGCCGTCGGCTCCAATGCATCGTCGGTCTGGTGGGTCAATGGCCAGGAAGTTGTTGGCGTTTACGGCGACCGCCAGACGGTCATTGATGACGGGGTTTCAAAACGGCTGATGCTCAAGAAGGGACCGAATGTCGTGCGCTGTGTCGTCATCAATGGCAGCGGCGCGACGGATTTTTGCGCGCGGTTTCTCGATGCGGACGACAAGCCGATAACGAACCTCACCTTGACTTTGGGTGAGTCCGCACATTGATCTGCCAAGCTGAATCATCGGCGACTTAAGCTCTCCAGCCCTTCAATTTCCAGGAGCCGCAGTCTGAATTGAATACAGCGACGTGCGGGCGCCGATGAAGAGCGTCTTGTGGTCGGAACCGCCGAAAGCCAGTCCCGATGCGCGCTCGGGTGTTTCGAGCGTGCCGATCTGTTTGCCGTTCTTGTCATAGACGGACACGTTGCCGTCGGCGATATAAACATTGCCGTCGGCATCAGTGACGACAGAGTTGCCGCCGCGGTCGGCGAACAGTTTCGCCGTGAGTTTGAAATTCTTGTCCAGAGTCGCGATCCAAGTGCGGCAGTCATCTTCGGAGGTCATGAAAAAGCTTTGACCGGGTTCAACAACGCGCAGTTGCGAGCTTTGCATGATTGGTCGTCCGGTGCCGCCAGCCATGAGCGCCACGTTGGAGTTGGTCACGTAGAAAAAGCCGCGATGCTCGTTCGGGATGGCGCTGATGATTGAAGTGTTGCTGCCGATGCGATAGCGATAGCCACGGTGTTCCATATATTCCTGCATGATGTCCATGCGGTTGTGCAGGCCCACGGAGAGCAGCAGCGCCGTGCCGGGTCTCGGCTCGGCAGTTTCGCTGACTGGCTGCAACCCCGTTGGACGTTGAGGAGATCTTTCGCGTCCGCCAGAATCCGGCTCGGCAATGTCGCTGGCCGGCGGCGACTCGCTGCTGTTGATGTCAACGGTTCCAATGGCACCGACCTGTCGCGCGCCTGGAGAAAACGCCGCGACCAGCAGCGTGGATGGTTTGACAAATCCCATGACCTGGGGCTGGTTGGGGCCTCTGACCGTGACCAGCACTTCCGCCTTTTTGTCGGCGTCGTTCCAGCGGTAAATCTTGCGGTTGACGGCGTCGGTGAAATAAACGCGACCAGCATCATCGGCAGTGAGACTCGTGGCGTTGCTGAAATTGGTGGCCAATATTTCCAGTTTGGCATTCTTGGCGAAAACCACGGGCAAGGGCAGGGCGTCGCCCTTTTTCATGGACCTGCTTACGACCAGATGCGTGAAGTTGTTGGCGCGGACGGTCACGCCGCTGCCTTCCTCAATTGCGGCGTTGTCAAACGGAATCCGCGTCTGGCTGAAGATGTGCATATTGTCGAAAACAATGTTATCCGAGTTTCCAATTTGCATCGCATAGGTCTTTGGATTGACGGTGCGCGAGACGCGATATATATCTGAATTGGCGAACAGAAGATTTTTGCAGTCCTGAATGTCCAGCGAGTAAGTGCCTTGGTTCCCCGATTCTTCTTCGGTTTGCAGACAATTTATTTCCCAATTTTGCACGTTGCGGAATACAACCTCGACGCGGCCGTGATGCTCGTTAGAGAGTTGATAAATTTTGCCGGGCGTGGAAGTATCCTCGACCCGCAGTCCGGTGGGCAATCCCCCTCCTTCAATCCAGACATTGCGGATGATTCCGCCGCCGTTGGTGACCATCAGATATGTTGAGGGCTGGCCGCCGCCAGCACCTCTGCCGCCACCGCCGCCACCGAAGGCGATGTCATCCATGACTGACTTTTCGCCGGACTGCCAGAGGATGTTTGGGTTTCCGGCAATGGCACTGAATCCAAGACCGCTGATGAAAGTCGAGCCGCCATTGGGCGACACAATTGCACTGATTGTCGTTCTAGTGCAGTGCAATCCAATCAGCACGGTATCGGACTTGAGCATCAATGGTGCATTCGCGCGATAGGTTCCCATCGGAAAATAAAGCACACGATGCTCGTTAATTGCGGCCTGCAAATCAGTTCCGTTGGTCACGGTGAACCATTGGACCATCGGCGGCAGCGCGGGAATGTCGGAAGGAACAACCGGCGCTGCTGACGTTAATGCGCGCTCCGTATGCCGCGTGACGATGCCGACTTCGCGGCCGTCAGATCCGATTTCCAAACCGGCTGAAAGTTTATCAACGACGTAAAATTTTCCGGTTGCTTCGATTTTCTCAAGCGCATTGCCGAGGAATTGCGGCACATCCGCGCACGCCGTATTGACCAGCGTAACTTGATGTTTGAATTGTTTCGCATCGCCGAATTGGATGCCAGCCTTGGTGATGTCTTCAAAGCGTAGGTCGCGACCGTAAATCTGATCGGTTTCGCCGTCGGGAATCTTGATGGCCACGGGCATATGGCTGAAGTTGCAGCGAACCAGCGAAAAACCCACGTCCTGTGTGCGAATTCCCGCGACGGTTTGATTTTCAAAAGCGGAATCCATCAGGAGAAATTGCCAGGCGGGCGAAGTGCGCGTGGAGATGATTCCGTATTTGCCGCCGCTGATGTGCAGGTCGCTGGCCTGGTTGCCGATGTCTTCCAGCGCGGCCAGCGCCGAGCCGAGCTTGAAATTCATGTGACTCAAATAACTGTGCTGGGCGATATGGAACCGGACGCAGACGGTGCTGGGATTTCCCTCGCCGACCTCAAAATCTATGTTGCCCATCGCGCTGTTGAAATCCAGTTCACTGGCGTCAACAATCGTGCCATCCGCCTCTTTGCTTGCAGCGAAGTGAACCATGTATTTGCCGTCGCCGAAGGGATAACCGCGACCAGGCTCCTGGAAACCGGGGGTGTTCGGCGCCAGCACAAAGACCGGGCGGTTCTTGCCATAACCAAACACACGCGTGCCCGTCGTAACATACAGGGTCTTGGTGAGGCGATAACGCCCTTCGGGGATCAACACGATGCCCCGCGCGCCGCGGTTCATCGCTTGCTGGAGGGCGTCGGTGTCGTCGGTGACACCGTCCGCTTTCACCGGAAACTGGTCCGGCGTCACAACGATGGCACCGGAATCATCCGGGCGCTGGGTGAAAATGGATTGCGCGTTAAGTGCTACGCTGCCGAGCGCAGAGATGAGGGTAACGGCCAGGGTGCTGGTTAGCAGTCTTTTGGTAGTCATTGTTTTCTTGGTAGAATGATCTTATTTCGGAAGCGGTTTTTATCAGCCGAGTTTCACCCGTTTTCCCGTGCGTGCGGATTCGTAAATGCAAGCGAACTCACAAACGGAAAACCGAGGGCGGTGACGACGGAATTCCGAATGAATTTACGACGGGAAATGGAGCGTGTGTTCATGCCCTTAAGCCTGCTTCTGGTTTCAGACGGATGCAATCGTTTTTTCATTCTGCAAAAACAATGGCAAAATCAGCCGGAACAAAGGCAAGTTCCGGCTCATGATGTTTGTCCAGACTGCTGTGGGCTTGCGAAAATATCCATAAGCACTTGCGTTTTTTGAATTGAGCTTTTGCGTATTGCTCAGCAGCAGGCTCAAGTCTTGAGTCGCACTACAAAATAGGGCTGGTTGGCCAGGTTCGCGTCGAAGCCGGGGAACAGGACCGAGCCGGGCTTTCCTTTGGCCAACCCAAAATAGTATTGCAGCGGGTAATCCGTATGGGTGTAAGCACCCGGGATGGTTCCTTCAAAATGGCCGTTCATCGCCTGCATTGGCATGACCTGCCAGGCGTCCGCTTGGTTAATGTGGCGATAATATAGATTCACACTCTTGGTGTCCGCACCACATGTCTGTAAAACGAGGGTCAAGGACTCTCCGGAAGCAAAGGTGCCCGGTGCTGCGTGATGGCAATCGGCGGCTGGCCGCGCCAGGCGCTTTTGGACCGTGGCGATGGCTGCAGAAGCAGAGCCTGAATGGGTTGGCGTTCCAATAACCCCGCCCTTGTTCATGGCCGCGATGTCGCTGTCTATTCCCTTGAGCCGGTCTTTCCAGTGTCCGCGAAGGCGGGCACCGTGACCGTAAGTGAGATCGGGTTTATAAATGGAGGTCGCGACCGCGGCCAATTCAGACCAAGCCTGCCGCGCGCTGTCATACTGGGCCAGAGCCGCAGTCCTGGCGTTGATGTCGCCGGTCTTTTGGTAAATTGCCCACAACATCGCGCTGCGAAATTTCCTGCCGAAGAACAATCCCATGCCTGCTTGAATGGCGACGTCCGCTTCAAGACGGCGAAAGGTTGGATCGTTTGGCTTGGAAACACGGCTCTTCGCCTGGGCGAGATTCGACATCGCCGCGTTTCCCCAATCTTCGAGCCACTGTGCGACCTCGATGGGGAAGTATTTGTTTTGGTCAAAAGCGGTTCCATTCAGAAGGTGTTCGGCGTAGGCATCAATACCCAGAAATAATTGTGGATCAAACGAGGTGGATGCTCCCGTGAGCGTATTTGTATCCGATAAATCCGTTCCTCCGGCAACGATTGAGATATTCGAATAAATCTCCGGCCAATAGACTTGGTTGGCGACACCCACGGCGTGATACATGGCGACCAGCGGGAGAACGCGGCTGGCGTTGCCCAAAGCGTCCTCGACCGGTTGTTGGGCCGACGCGCCAAATTCCTTTGCCAGATAGCGCCGCCAGGTTTGAGGATCGGTGTCTGGATTGTAAAGCAGCCGGCCCCACACCCGGTAGGTATAAAGAAATTTCTGATAATCGTAAGCGGGATTCAAAGTGGCGTCGAGGTAGCCGCACCGGCCACCCGCAATTCCGCTTCCCTCGCGGCCTTTGAAGGACAGCGGCTCACACCACTCCACCCCGTCACTGCCACAAAAACTGGAGGCGCGACCGAATCCAGCCGCAAAGACCGGATCGCCCCAGAGAAGCATCCGCTGGGTTCCCGGCCAGATACGATGAAGGACTCCGAAGTTTCGGTGCTCCTTCATGAAATTTGCGTATCCGTAACGAGAGGCTTGCCCGTTCAGAATCGTGGTGTCCGGATTCCTGCTTCGTTCGCTCGCGCGAATTGAAGCCTCGTGATAGGGCAACCCCTGATGTTCGGCGACGTATTTCGGAGAGACGACCGCGCGCATTCCCGTCGCGGCGGCGGCGTCAATGTGTTGTTGATAACACTCCTTGCCGTGCATATCAATTTCAAGAATCCGACCGGTTTTCGGAAACGCTTCAAACAGGGTTTTCCAGAAATCATAGCTGCCGGTGGGAACGCCGCTCTCGCTGTGAACGCGGAAAGTCACTCCGGTGATCTCCGGGACCGCCTTCAAAATTGCCTCCAAGGCATCGCGGCAGTAGGGCGCATGATTGGCCTTCGACAACCCGTCGATCGGATAATTGGCGCCGGCGCCGTAGGCATAAGCATGCGACCAAAGTCCCAACTGGAACTCGAGTCCCCGTCGGGCGCACTCTTGGCCGATGAACTTCAACATCTGCAAGTTGGCATCCCGCTCCGCAGGCGGAAGGTTCCTGGCGGAAACTCCGCTGTGCTCCGGCAGTGAAACCAGGAACGGATAGGCAAAGAAAAGATACACTTCCGGACTGCCGCCGGGAGTCGAATTGTAGGCCAACCCGAGGCATAAATTAAACCGGTTGAACCGCTCGGCAGCGAGCATGGAAAGATATTCCGTCCAGAATGACCGATCGTTAAACCACGGTTTGTCTTCCACCTCGCTCTGAAAGGAGCGGGACATGGATCGCGTTTTGTTATGGGGCTGTTCGATGATCGCAGGATTTACTTCCAGCGCCGCCGTCAGGGAGTCCGAATACAGCAGACGATCTGTGAGTTCGAGCAGCGCATAAACCATTCCCCGCGCGTTATTGCCGCTCACGAGCAGGATCGACCGGCCGGAAGCGGTGCCTCGTGCAAGAAGAAGCGCTTCGGCAGTCGAAGGCATGATTATTTTCTCGCCGCCAATGATTTCTTGTGCGACGGGATTTCCTGCGGAAGCCACCACGACAACTTGATCTTCGGCGGAAGCCTGGGAGACGGCTGAAACCAGACGCACTTTTGCGCCGAGAGATAGGAAAGCCTGCTTGAGCTGTTCAATCGCCCATTGAGGCGGGGCGCTCGATGCGATGGCATCGTTGTCAAACGTCACAATAGATATGCCGCCCGCATCTCCGGAAAGAATCCGGCAGGACATTTCAGTCATGGCAAGTCCCGCCAGACCCAAACCGACTGAGGTTTGCTTCAAGAAGCGCCGACGGGTGGTAACGTATTTGTTCATGTTGATGCTTGGGTGATTTTGCGGGTTCTACCGTGAACAATTCGGGAAGCGATGTCAATGAAAGTGCATCGGGCCGAGGGTTGACGCTGATAAAATTTCCGCGCAAACTTCGCGCATGGCAAAGAAAACCGCTGCGAAACCAACCGTCGCTTCACTGCGACTGGCACGCCAGCCATTACGTCAGGCATGGCGTTCCGCAAGTCGTCCCCGGTTTGCGTCAGCGGCGTGTGCTGGATGTAATACTCCACCGGTTTGGTTGCCTTCAATTCCTCCAGCGCCCGGCGTTGGGCCGCGTGCGCCCGGATTTTGAGGCCGAGAAGTGTGAGGCCGCCGAGGACGGGCGCGACGACGAAAATCACCGTGCCAAGAATGACCGCAGTTCTGGTTCGTTCAGTTGCCATGAGGTTGTGGGTGAGTCTCACCAGCCATTCCGACGCGACAGCGGGCAACATGGCGCGACAGCGGCGGCGGCAGAGACGACTTGGGAAAAAGGTAAGGAATCTTTTAACTGCCGTTCGGTAGCTAGGTAAAATTACATTCCAGAGGGTTTCTATGAGCAAACTTTTTACAAAAAAACAAGAAATATGAAATTCCGTGTTTGACAAATCCGGCGCGTGAATACAAATTGTCTCCGTGCGGATCATCAAAGAATCGTTCCTTGTGGCGGCGGGGCGGGAACATCCGCCAGCGGCTCGGCACTTGGACGTTTGGCGCAAGACGGTCAGGGCGGCGGCGTGGCGCAATCTCGTGGACGTGCGGCGAAGTTACCCGGACACGGACGCCGTGAAAGTCCGCAGCGGACGGACGGTGGTGGTGTTCAACATCCGCCGGAATGACTACTGGCTGATTGCAGCGGCGCATTTCAACCGCCAGATCGTCTATGTGATGCGCTTTATGACGCACGCGGAATACAGCAAAGACCGCTGGAAAGAAACATTATGAAAACGACACAAACTAAAATCGAATTTGCCGGGCTGCCCAAAGATTACACCGGCCTGTGCCGGATGCTCACGCCACGCCCGATCCACGACAAGGTGGATTTTGAAAACGTCACGGAAATCACCGATGCAATGGCCGGACACAAATTGACGGCAGACCAGGAGGATTATTTTGACCTGCTTTGCCGTCTGATTGAAGATTACGACAAGGAACACGTTGACGCGCCCAAAGCGACCGCGCTGGACGCCTTGCAACATCTTTTGGACGCGCACGACATGAGCGCGGCGGACTTGGCGCGGCTGCTGGACGTTCACCGCACGCTGGGCGCGATGATTCTGCGCGGCGAACGGCAGTTGACGCTGGCGCACGTCCGCACGCTGGCGAAACATTTCAGCGTGTCCGCCGATTTGTTCCTGCCGTAAGGCACTGGAGCCGATTCACAAAACAAATCAATCAAACAGACTTTCCTTGCCCGCCGCCTTCGCGCGGACGCGGGCGTATTGCAAAATTTCTTCCATCGTCGCGCCCTTGTCGCGGAATTCGTAAAACACCGCTTCACCGAGCAGGCAATAATTCCATTCCAGCCCGCCGCGTTCGTCCGGCGGCAATTTGTTCACGCGCTCGCACCACGCGACGGCGGCGATTTTCTTTCGTATCACGTCCGCTTGAATCAAATTGCTTTCGGCTTTCGTCTCCGTGAGCCAGATGCCCGCTTTTGTGCGGAGCAGAAAATCCGGCCAGTAGAATCCCGGCAGCCCGCTGTCCTTCACATATCGCAACCGCATGAAAAGATGCTTTTGCTCGTTCACCTTGCAAAACGCTTCCACGGATGAATCCGCGTTCGCCTTTTCAATGAAGGCTTGTTCAAAGCCGCCGTTGCGCGCCGGAAATGCCAGCCGTTCGTAAATACATTTCGGCGTCACGATGGAACTGGATTCGCGCACGTTTATTTTCGCCACTTCCGAAAGCCGCCGCTGTTTGATTATCGGCGGCGCGGTGGTTTCCGTCTCGGCAAGCTCCGGCAACTTGCGCCCGAAAATCTGGATGATGTGATTCGCAACCGGGTCAAGCCGAAGCAGACGCCAGTTTTCATCCGCGAACGGGTCAAACTCACGCGCGAATAATTTTCGCCTGATATATTCGTCAACCCACGCGGACAACTGCGGCAAGTTCACCTGCAAAAATGGAAACTTGGAAATGTTCGCAAACTCCTTTGAGCTTTTGGTGATGGGCGCGCTCAAGCTGTCGGAAATCCGTTTCACCATGCGTGCAATAAAATCGTTGTATCCCGTCGCCCTTATCACGCCGCCGTCCACGCGATAGTCGCCGAACTGCGTTTTGTCCATCACGTCATGCGAGCGGAACACGTCGCCCTTGCCAATCGTGGTTTTCAACTGCTCAAAAGTCATCGCGTTGAATTCCGGCAACGTCGCCACGTCCAGTTCCTTGCCGACAAGTTCTTCTTCCTGCTCGCGCAAAATAAACGGCACGGAAAAATCAAATTGCTCGAATCCCTCGCGCAAGCCGACGGAAATCAAATCCCCCGTGCTGCGTTTTGTCGGGTCGTCCGGCGTCGCCTCGGCGAATTCGTAGCCTTCCTTCCGCAACTGCTCCTCAAAATCCGTGAATGCCGGATGCTCCACGATGCTCAAAACGTCAATCAAACTTTTCGGCTCTTGCCCGGCTTTGATTAAATCGCGGTTTTCTTTTTTCAGATCGTCAAAGTCGTTCCCGCGCCACATAAGCCGCAAGCCGCGCCCGACGGTTTGCTCCAAAAGAATTTTCGCGCCCGTCGTGCGGAGCGGCACGATCACGCAAATGTTGTTCACGTCAAAACCTTCGCGGAGCATCAAAACACTGATTACCACGCGCGGCTTCGGATGCTCGTCCATGCCGAAAAGCTGCTCGCGCAAAACCTTCCAGTCCGCTTCCGGCAGTTCGCCCTTGCGGTTGGAATCTACGCGCAAAATTTCGCCCTCGCCCAACCCTTCCAGCTTCATAAATTCCTCCACGAACGGCGATACGTCCGTGTCTTCACAAACCACCAGCATCTTCGGATGCTTGGCCGGGTCAAGCGCCGCAAAATCCTTTTCCAGCTTTCGCAACTTCGTCAAGCCCGCGCGAAGCATCGTGCGCTGGCCTTCTGACAAAGAAACCGCATTGCCTTCTGCATCGCGTTCCGCCTTGAATTGCAGTTCGGCGTTTGACAACGCGCCCAGCTCGCGCCGCTTGTCCAACACCAGCGATTTTACCAGCCCCGCTTTCATCGCGGTGGGGAGCGGAAAATCCGCGATGATGTGCGGGAAATAAACCGCTTTCGCCTTCGCGCCCGTGCCGACCTGGTTGTATGGCGTCGCCGAAAAATCCACTTGCACGAATTGGCTGCCCTTCGTCTCGGCAATCGTCCGCAAACTTTTTTGCCATTCCACTTCCGTTATCAAACCTTCGTCGCGGACTTCGTGAATGTGATGCGCCTCGTCGTTGAAAACCATGAGGCTCGGCAAATCGCGCAGATAAGCCAGCGTGCCGCCGCGCTCGTTACGGCGATTCAAAACTTCCAGCGTGTTGCCCGCGCTCGTTCCCGGCGACAACGGCAAAATTTGCTTCGCCACAATTTTCGGATCGGGAGTTATGCCCGGCGATTTCGTCGCATCTTCCGTTTCGTCGGCTTCCTCTGCCTCTGCCAGCGCGTGCCAGTTGCAAATGCCGATCAATCCGCCCGCCGTCACTTTCATTCCCAAATCTTCCTTCTTGCAAACATTCCCTTGCACGAAACGAAATACTTCATCGCGGTAACTGTCCGGCACAAACAAATCTTTGAACCGCGCCAAATCCGACGTTGCAAATTCCCGAATGTCTTGCCGCGACTTGCCGAGAAACGCATCCAGCAACCGCTCATAGACAATCAGCCCCGGCGCGACGATTAGAAAATTCCGCGTGAACCGTTTGTCTTGCGGCGCACGCGCGGCGTTTAGCAACTGCCAGTAGAGAATCGCTTGCAACACCCACGTCTTGCCCGTGCCAGTCGCCATTTTCAGGCAATACTTCGGATGGTCGCTCTTTTGCACCTCGTCATATTTTGGAAGCGACAGCCAGCTTTCCGCGTCGAGTGTTTGATAAAGTTCCTTGAGGCTTTGCGACTGCAAAACTTCATGCGCGTAAATCGTGTGCAAAATCGCCGCCCGCTGGCCTTCGTGAAAATTTACGTCGCGCGTGTCGCATTGATCTTGCTGAAACCAAAAGCGCAACAGGTCTGCCGTGGGCGGCGTGACTTTTTCCAGAATCGGCGCGTTGCCAGTGTCCAAGCCCGCGCAATCCGTCGCAAGGCGCGGCGTCAAAGCTCTGACAAGTGGAAGCATCATCATGGCGCGCGTTTATTCTAGCGGGCGTTTGAATTTGAGAGCTGGTGCGCTAACGCCATTGGGAAAATGTCTAGGAACCACTAAAAAAACGTTAGTGTTACCTATGAATTCCCAACCTTCTACACCCATTCGATTAAGC
>Ga0075522_10003663_pt1 | contig 11161 bp, 8 predicted proteins | sample NGEPerA_FD_74796 | JGI IMG/M metagenome (GOLD analysis project Ga0075522, IMG submission 74796) | Arctic peat soil microbial communities from the Barrow Environmental Observatory site, Barrow, Alaska, USA - NGEE PermafrostL2-A | ecosystem: Environmental > Terrestrial > Soil > Wetlands > Peat ... | reverse complement strand
GCGTTATTTCGAGGGGCTGCCATGCCCCTCGGCGGCGGCAATCGTGGCGGCATTCCTGTGGGGTTCCAGCGAGTGGCGCGAACCGGGCCTGCCGGGACTGATACTGGCTTTTTCCATCACGGCCGCAGCCGGCGGCCTCATGGTCAGCCGCTTCAGCTATTCAAGCTTCAAGAGCTTCGATCTGACCCGCCCGGTGCGCTTCATCTGGCTGGTCGGCGTGGCTCTGGGTTTCATCGTCATTGCGCCGGATCCGCCGGCAGTTTTGCTGGCCATATTCGGCGGTTATGCGCTGTGGTCGCCGGCAGTGTGGCTGTGGCGGCGCGCGCGCCGCTCGCGGCGCAAGGAGCGCGTCGAATGAGCCGGCGCGAGCAATATCTGGAGGCGCTGGGAGTGGACCTGTGGCGCTCACGCGCAGTGCCGGCAACGCCGACAGCAACGGCACCGTTATCAGGCTGGCAGCCGCTGCGGGCCGAAGTCAGCGTCTGCACGCGCTGCGAGCTCAGTAAGGGGCGCACGCAGACGGTATTCGGGGTCGGCAACACGCAGGCCGAGCTGCTGGTGATCGGCGAGGCCCCCGGGGCCGATGAAGATCGTCAGGGCGAGCCGTTCGTCGGCCGCGCCGGACAGCTGCTCAATTCCATGTTGCGGGCCATGGGTAATCCGCGCGAGAGCGTCTACATCGCCAATGTAGTGAAGTGTCGGCCGCCGGGGAATCGCGACCCGAAGCCCGAGGAAGTTGCCAGCTGCCGGCCCTATCTGCAGCGCCAGATCGAACTGCTGCAGCCGTTGCTGATTCTGGCGGTGGGCCGTATTGCCGCGCAGAATCTGCTGCAGACCGATATGCCGATCGGACGTCTGCGCGGACAGGTGCATCGATGGGGCGCGCGCGCGACGCCGGTGATCGTCACCTACCATCCGGCCTACCTGCTGCGCAGTCCGGGTGAGAAGCGCAAGGCCTGGATCGATCTGAAATTCGCCCGCGCCGAGCTCGCGCGCCTGCGCTCACCGGCGCTCGCGGCCGTAGTGGCCTGAGGACCGGTCGTTACCGCCATGGCCGCAGTAAGACAAGACGCCGTCGGGTTGCCGGAGATGACGATCCGCAGCATGCGCGAGGCCGACGTTGCCGAAGTGGTGCGCATTGAGCGCACGTCCTACGCTTTCCCGTGGACCGAGGGAATCTTTCGCGACTGCCTGCGCGTGAATTACTACTGCCGGGTGGCGGAAATCGGCGGCTCGGTCATCGGCCACGCGGTCATGAGCCTCGGCGCAGCCGAGGCGCATCTGCTCAACGTCTGCGTCGAGGAGCCCTACCGCTGTCGCGGCATAGGCGCCGGGCTGCTCAAGCATCTGATGCGCGCAGCGGTCACGGCCGGGGCCGGCGAGGCCTTTCTTGAGGCGCGGCCCTCCAACCTGTCGGCGATCCGGCTGTACCAGTCCCTGGGTTTCATTCAGATCGGCATCAGGCGCGGCTACTACCAGGCGATCGGCGGGCGCGAGGATGCCATCGTGCTCAAGCGGCGCATCGACTAGATCCCGCACCGCGACCGCATGACTACGCTCGAGCAGGAAATCGCGCGGCGGCGCACGTTCGCGATCATCTCGCATCCCGATGCCGGCAAGACCACACTGACCGAGAAGCTGCTGCTGTTCGGCGGCGCCATCGCCATGGCCGGGACTGTCAAGGGCCGCAAGGCCGCGCGCCATGCGACCTCGGATTGGATGCGGCTGGAGCAACAGCGCGGCATTTCCGTGACCAGTTCGGTCATGCAGTTCCCGTACCGTGACCACGTCGTGAATCTGCTCGATACCCCCGGGCACGAGGATTTTTCCGAAGACACCTACCGCACCCTGACCGCGGTGGATTCGGCGTTGATGGTGATCGATTGCGGCAAGGGCGTGGAAGAGCGCACGGTCAAGCTCATGGAGGTCTGCCGGCTGCGCGACACGCCGATCATGACTTTCATCAACAAGCTGGACCGCGATGGCCGCGCCCCGATCGAGTTGCTGGATGAAATCGAGCGCGTGCTGAAGATCCAGACCGCCCCCATCACCTGGCCGATTGGCATGGGGCGCGAACTCAAGGGCATCTATCACCTGCTGGAGGATCGCGTCTATGTCTATCAGGCCGGAGAGCGCGGTCGCGTCGGCGACAACCGGGTGATCGAGGGGTTGCGCTCGGCGCAGGCGCGCGAGCTGCTGGCTGATCAGGCTGAAGCCTTTATCGCCGAGGTCGAGCTGGTGCGCGGGGCGACCGCGGCATTTGACCGCGAGGCCTACCGCGCCGGTCGTCAGAGCCCGGTGTTCTTCGGCTCGGCAATCAGCAATTTCGGCGTCGAGGAGTTACTGCGCGCATTTGTCGGCGAATCTCCCGGGCCGCTGCCGCGAGCCTGCCGCGAGCGCACGGTCGAGGCCACCGAGGCGAAGCTGACTGGTTTTGTCTTCAAGATCCAGGCCAACATGGATCCTGGCCATCGCGATCGCATCGCCTTTCTGCGCCTGTGCTCCGGGCGCTATCAGCGCGGCATGCGCGTGCGGCACGTGCGCCTGAACAAGGAAATGAAAATCGCTGATGCCCTGACCTTCATGGCGGCCGATCGCTCGCAGGCTGAGGAGGCGTATGCCGGAGACATCATCGGCCTGCACAATCACGGCACCATCAACATCGGCGATAGCTTCAGCGAAGGCGAGCTGTTGCATTTCACCGGCGTGCCCAACTTCGCGCCCGAGATCTTTCGGCGCGCAGTGCTCAAGGATCCGCTGCGCATGAAGGCGCTGGGCAAGGGTCTCGATCAGCTATGCCAGGAAGGGGCGACACAATTATTCCGGCCATTGCGCAACAACGAGCTGATCCTGGGCGCGGTCGGGCAGCTGCAGTTCGAAGTGGTCGCGTTCAGATTGCAGGACGAGTACGGTGTGCAATGCGTGTTCGACAATATAGCGGTACATACGGCGCGCTGGGTGACAGCGCAGGATCCGCGCAGGCTCGAGGAGTTTCGCGTACGCGCCTACGATCATCTGGCGCTCGATCACGACGGCGAACTGGTTTACCTGGCGAGCTCGCGCGTGAACCTGCAGCTCACTCTCGAGCGCTGGCCGGACATTCAGTTTCACGCCACGCGCGATCATCAGGGCGAATGAGGAGCTGAAACGTGACAGCCAATCGCGCCTCGCAATGGGCCTGGGCGCTGACGGCCTGGGCGAACCATGCCTTCATCACTACGGTGCTGGTCGGGCTGTTTCCGATCTTCTTCGACAAATACTGGGCCGCAGGCCTGCCCGGCACCAGCTCCACGTTTTATCTCGGGCTCACCAATTCCAGCGCCAGCTTCATCGTCATGCTGCTGGCGCCATGGCTCGGTGCATTGGCGGACCAGCATGGACACAAGCGGCGCTGGTTCGGGATATGTACCGTACTGGGCGCGCTCGCCACGGCATTGCTGGTGCCCATCGGCGCCGGCCATTGGAGCCTGGCGCTGGTGGTTTTCGGGCTGGCCTCGATCGGCTTCTGGGCCGGATCCTCGTTTCAGGACGCACTGATCGTACAGGTCGCCTCGCCGCGTGAAAGCAATCGCGTCTCGGCGCTTGGCTTTGCGTTCGGCTATCTGGGCGGCGGCGTGCTGTTTCTGTTCAATGTGCAGATGGTGCTGCATCCGCACTGGTTCCATCTCAAGGACTGGATAGCGGCGACCCGCATCGCCTTTCTCGACGTGGCGGTATGGTGGATCGTGTTTACGCTGCCGCTGTTCCGATACGTCGACGAGGCAGCGCCCACCAATGCGGCCGCTGGCTGGCGTGAACTGTGGGCGACGGTGCGCAGCGTCCTGCGCGACAAACCGGTGCTGAATTTCCTGTTCGCCTACTGGCTGTACATCGACGGCATATCGACCGTGCAGATCATGGCCACCGACTTCGGCAGCAAACTCGGCTTCTCGACCGCGACCCTGATTCAGGCGCTGCTGCTGGTGCAGTTCATTGCCTTTCCATTCGCGCTGCTGTTCGGCCGGCTGGGTGATCGGATCGGCACCAAGCGCGCGATTTATATCGGACTGGCGGTATTCCTCGGGGTAACCATCTACGCCTACTTCATGCAGTCGGAATGGCAATTCTACGTACTGGCCGGCGTGTTCGGCACTGTGCAGGGCGGGGTGCAGGCGCTGTCGCGTTCGTATTTCGCCACGCTGATACCGCCGGAGCGCGCCGGCGAATATTTCGGCTTCTACAACATGCTGGCCAAGTTCGCCGCAGTGCTGGGGCCGCTGGTCATGGGCGTGGTGGCTATCGCGACCGGCAACCAGCGCCTGTCGATACTGGCGCTGACAGCGTTTTTTGTGCTCGGCGCCTGGCTGCTGTCGCGCGTGCCTGGCGGTGACACCGCTCCGCTCAGCGGCGCAGCCGCGCGGTGAAGAACCGTACGGCGCGGCGAAAGCGCTGCAGCTGCACGGCGCTGCTGCCTGAGCCGTAACGCAGGTGCGCGTAATGCCGCGCCAGCGGCCTGAGAGTGGCGGCGAGTTCGGGACGTTCGCCCGCGACGCGCTCGCTGTAGGCAATCGGGCCCTCATGCGGTGCTCGCGGCGTGGCGGCCCGAGTCAGCGCGCGCTCGAGCGCGCGCCAGCTGCGGCTGAGGACGTCGCGCGGCAGGGCAGCCGAGCGCTGGCGCCCGCGCCAGGCCAGCAGCGACAGCCATAGCGTCGCGCCCGCTGCCATCACTGCCACGAGGCTCTCCAGATCGCGATCCTTCAAACCCAATGCGGCCAGCAGATGCATCTGCTGGCTCATGTTGAAATCGATGAATTCATCCCGCCACCAGGCATTCGCCGCTTGCCAGAGTTGCAGCGTGTCCGCCAGCCAGGACACGGTTCTGACGCGGCCGTCCGATGCGCCCATGCCGGCCAGCGAATCATCGAGATCGCGATGCAGCCGATCGGGCGCCACGACCGCCGTCGGATCGATTCGTACCCAGCCCATGCCGTCGAGCCAGACTTCGGTCCAGGCGTGCGCGTTGGACTGCCGGATCAACAGGTAGCCGCCGAAGCGATTCCATTCGCCGCCGAGGTAACCGGTCACCACGCGTGCCGGTACGCCGCCGGCGCGCATCAGCGTGGCGAACGCCGAGGCATAGTGGCCGCAGAAGCCCTCATGCGTATCGAACAGCAAGTCATCGACCGAATTGGTACCGAGTCGCGGCGGGGTCAGTGTGTACTCGAAGCCGCCGTGCTGCAGGTAGCCGAGTACCGCCTTGACGAAGGCGCGTTCATCGCTCGCCGAATCACGCAGGCTATGGGCGAGCGCAAGACTGCGAGGATTGCGCGAGCGCGGCAGCGTCAGGTCGAGCTGTCGCACGATCGGATCCAGGCTCTGCTCCGTGTGATGCTCAGGAAATGACTCAAGCTGGTAACTGCGCACGTCGCTCAGCGGCTTCGAGCTCATGATCTGATAGTCGAAGGTTGCATATACCGAAGGTTGCGCCGGAATACCGCGCGGCAGTTCCAGCGCAATCAGCGCGCCGTGCGTGTTGGGCTCCAGCGTCACCTCATAGCGGTAGCTGCGGCCCGCGAATTCCAGCTTCGGCGGTGGGCCGGGTTCCCCGAGAACCCGGCGCCACGTGACGCCATCGAAGCGATGCAGCACCGGTCCGCGCCAATAGCGCTCTGCCTGCGGCGGCAGCTCACCCTCGAAGCGCACGCGCAGGGCCGGCTCGTCGGATTCGCTCAATTGCGAAATACTGCCGGGACTCATCTCCTGGCCCAATCCGGTTACTGCCTCATCCTCCTTCGGCACCGACCAGAGTGAGCCCGACAGACGCGGAAAGCACAGGAACAGCAGCAGCGCGAACGGCAGCGCCAGCAGCAGATTGCGCCCCGAGCTGCGCAACAACGTCGCCGCGGCCGGAGGCCTGGCGCCTGCCCCGAGCGCATACAGCGCCGTGCACAGCAGCCACACCTCGGCGGCGTACAGCGGCATTCGCCACAGTGTCTGCGCATCCAGGCAGGCGGCCAGCAGCAGAAACAATGAAGCGCCGAGTACGATCAGCCAGTCTCGCAGCTGCTGTGTTTCCATCAGCTTGAGCGCCGCCATGGCCACCAGCAGGCTGGCGCCGGCGTCCACTCCATTGAGTGTGCGGAAGCTCAGCAGCACCGCCAGCGTGAGTATCACGACTACTACCAGCCGCGCGATGCGTCCCATGAGCCGTGAGCCGTGCTGCGCGGCCCAGAGCCGCCACGCCCCGCCGCCCAATGCCACCGGCAGACACCAGACAGCGGTGTGGTGCAGATTGAGCACTACCGCTCCCAGCAATCCCGCCAGCACCCAGCGCTGGGTCGAGATGGGAATGGGGCTCACGCGGCCTCGTACAACGCCAGTGCTTCCAGGCAATGCCGCCGTTGCGCCAGACCGTGGCCTGCCGGCACAGTCTGGCCCGGCAGCTCCAGTGCATAGCTCTCACCGCGCCGTTCGCATTCCAGCACCCAATCGGCAAGCTGGGAGAGCGCGCTCTCCAGCGGCAGGTCGTGCAGAGACGTAAGGCTCAGCACACGTCGCGCGCCGGCCGGCGCATCGTAGTGGGCCACCATCAGCGGCGCGCCGCGCGCGTAGGCTTTCCATGCCACGCGGCGCAATGGATCGCTGTCGCGAAACGTCCGTAGCGAGGCCCATTCCTCATCGCCGCTCAGGCGGCGCTCGCGCTCGCTGCGCCGCGGCAGTCCCAGCGGTGGTGGCAACGCGCGCACGCGCACCGGCGCCGGGTAGATCAGTGCCTGCAGTGGCAGGTGCAGCCAGGTCCAGGCGCGAAATAATCCCAGCGGCGCATTGCTCGACAACTGCAGCCGATCGATACGCTGGCGGCCGCGCGCGAGCGCCTGATAGCGCGCGCGCACGACGCTGGCGCTGTGCGGCGCTAGCTCGAACCACTTCGGCGGTACCGCGCTCACGCGCAGCCGCAGCGAACGCCGCGCCGTGTCGCTCGTGTTCTGAAAAGCCAGCAGCAGCTCGCCCTGGTTGTGCGCGAAGGCCGATTCGACCTGGGCACTGCTGATCTGCAAACCGCTCAATGTCCGATGGCATTCGTACATCGACACCAGCGCGACTCCGCACAACAGGAAAGACAGCAGCAGCGCCAGATTATTGTCATAGTTCAAGCTCGCAATCAGCATGACGAACAGCAGCGCCGCTGCCACCAGACCGGTGCGTGTGGGCAGGATGTAGATGCGGCGCGAATGCAGCGTCACTGGCGCCCGGTCCTCGCCCTGTCGCGAACGCGCCCAGGCGGAAACGGCGCGCTCGAGCCGCGCCCGCGATCTAAAGCGGGACCGGGATGGCGCGGATGAGCGCATCGGCCATATCGCTGCCGCGCTCGGCGACGTCACCCTCGTGCGCAACCAGGCGGTGCGCTGCGATCGCCGGAAACACGGTTTGAATGTGCTCGGGCAGAACCGCCGCTTCGCCCTCGATCAAAGCCCAGGCCTGCGCCGCACGCAGCAGCCCTTGCGCAGCACGCGGCGATAATCCCAGCGCCAGCTGCGTGCGCGTACGCGCGACCAGTGCCTGTACATAGTCCAGCAGTGCTGGCGACACATGCACGGCGCGCGCCTCCCGCTGCAGCAACAACACTTGTGCCGGGCCAAGCACGCTGGGCGTGTCATGCAGCAGCTCGCGGCGCTCGCCCTGCAACAATACCCGCCGTTCCGAGGCCGGGTCGGGATAGCCCAGGCTCACGCGCATCAGGAAGCGGTCGAGCTGCGACTCCGGTAGCCCATAGGTACCGATCTGCTCGTGCGGATTCTGGGTCGCCACCACGAAGAACGGCTCGGGCAGGGCGTAGGTGACGCCGTCGATGCTGACCTGCCGCTCCTCCATGGCTTCGAGCAGTGCACTCTGAGCCTTCGGGCTGGCGCGATTGATTTCATCGGCCAGCAGCAGCTGCGTGAATACCGGGCCGCGGCGAAATTGAAACTTGTGGGTATTGCGATCGAAGATCGACACCCCGACGATGTCCGCCGGCAGCATGTCGCTGGTGAACTGCAGCCGTGACCACTCCAGTCCCAGCACCCGCGCCAGGGTCTGCGCCAGCGTGGTCTTGCCGACTCCCGGGACGTCCTCGATCAGCAGGTGGCCGCGCGCCAGCAGGCACGCCAGGCACAAGCGCACCTGCGGGTTTTTGCCGAGGATCACGCGTTCGATGGCGGCGATGGTGGCGGTGAGACTGCTCATGAGGGCCCCAGCGCGCGCACCTGTTCGGTCTGCGTGGCCAGGCCCTGGCGAGTGCGCTCAAACTCCGCCAGCCGCTGGCGCTCCTGCGCCACCACCTCGGGTGGCGCGTTGCGCACGAAATGCTCGTTGGCGAGCTTGCCGCGTGCTTTTGAGAGTTCCTGTTCGATTTTTTGCGTGAGCCGCTGCAGGCGCTGCAGTTCGCTGGCCGGTTCGATCAGACCCAGCATCGGCACCAGCAATGTGAGCTCGCCCACCATGGCGCCGGCGGCCGGCGGCGCCAGTTCGCCGGTGCGCAGTGCGCGCAGGCTCGCAAGACCGGCCAGATGCGACAACAGCCCCTCATGAGAATGCAGCAGCGCCAGCTCGCGCTCGCTGGCGTGCTGCAGCAGCAGCGGCAGGCGGCGCGACGGGGCGATATCCATCTCGCCGCGAATCTGCCGGATGGCGAGCACTACCTGCATGACCCAGCGCATTTCGGATTCCGCTTTCTCATCGGCCGGGAATTCTTCCGCACGTGGCCACGAGGCGAGCACGATACTCTCGCCCGCATTGCCGGCCAGCGGTGCCAGGCGCAGCCATATCTCCTCGGTAATGAACGGCATCAGCGGGTGCAGCAGCCGCAGCAAGGTTTCCAGTACCGCCAGCAGGGTGCGGCGGGCTCCGGATGCCAAGTCCGGCTGTTCGGACAGCAGCGCCGGTTTGACGATCTCCAGGTACCAATCGCAGAACTCATGCCAGGTGAACTCATAGAGTGCGCTGGCGGCGAAATCGAAGCGGTAGTCGCGAAATGCAGCATCGACCGCGGTGATGGTCGCGCCCAGGCGTGAGCGGATCCAGCGTTCACTGACCGTGTCCGCGCACGCATCGCCGGCGCCGGCGCCGGCGCCGGCCGTTGTATCCTGACCCTCGAACGCGCGCAGCACAAAGCGCGCGGCGTTCCAGAGTTTGTTGCAGAAATTGCGGTTGCCGGCCACGCGCCCCAGATCGAAACGGATCTCCCGGCTCTGCGTGGCGATGGAAGCGAACGTGAATCGCAAGGCATCGGTGCCGTAGGCCGGTATGCCCTCCGGATATTGCTTGCGCGTGGCCTTCTCGATGCCCGCTGCCAGATGCGGTTGCATCAGGCCGCTGGTGCGCTTGGCCACCAGCGCCGGCAGTTCGATGCCATCGATGATATCGAGCGGATCGATCACGTTGCCCTTGGACTTGGACATCTTCTGGCCATCGGCATCGAGAATCAGTCCGTGCAGGTAGGCCTCGCGAAACGGCACGTCGCCCATGAACTTCAGCCCGAACATGATCATGCGGGCGACCCAGAAGAAGATGATATCGAAGCCGGTGACCAGCACGTTGGTGGGGTAGAAGCGCGTCAGCTCTGGGGTCTCGCCCGGCCAGCCCAGGGTCGAAAACGGCCATAGCGCCGCGGAAAACCAGGTGTCGAGCACGTCTTCGTCCTGGCGCAGCGCCACCTCGTGGCCATGGTGTGCACGGGCGGCAGCGCTGGCTTCGGCGGCGGTGCGCGCGACAAAAATGCCGCCCTGCTGGTCGTACCACGCCGGGATGCGATGACCCCACCAGAGCTGGCGGCTGATGCACCAGTCCTGAATATTGCGCATCCACTGATAGTAGGTCTTATCCCAGTTCGCGGGCACGAAACGCACGCGTCCGGATTCGACCGCGGCCGTCGCCTCCGCAGCCAGCGGTGCGATGCGCACGTACCACTGGTCGGTCAGATACGGCTCGATCACCGCGCCGCTGCGATCGCCCCGGGGGATCATGAGTTTGTGCGGTTCAACGCGATCGATGAGTCCGCTTTGCTGCAGTTCCTCGAGCATGCGCGCACGGGCTTCGACGCGGTCCAGGCCACGCAAATGCGCGGGGGCGACCTCATTCAGGCGCGCATCCGGCGTGAATATATTGATCAACGGCAGGCCATGGCGCTGGCCGATGGCGTAGTCGTTGAAATCGTGCGCCGGCGTGATCTTCAGGGCGCCGCTGCCGAACGCCGGGTCCACGTAACTGTCGGCGATGACCGGAATCTCACGCCCGGTCAACGGCAATTGCACGCGCCGGCCGATCAGGTTCTTGTAACGCTCATCCTCGGGGTTCACGGCTACGGCCGCATCGCCCAGCAAAGTCTCGGGACGCGTCGTGGCGACCACCACATAGCCATCGCCATCGCTCAGGGGATAGCGCAGATGCCAGAGCTGGCCATCTTCCTGCTCGGACAAGACTTCCAGGTCCGACAACGCGGTGCGCAGCACTGGATCCCAATTGACCAGCCGCTGGCCGCGATAGATCAGGCCCTCGCCATGCAGCCGTACGAAGGCTTCGATCACCGCCTGTGAGAGCGCGGGATCCATGGTAAATCGATCGCGCGACCAGTCGACCGAGGCGCCCAGACGCCGCAGTTGCTGCGAGATCGTGCCGCCCGACAATTCCTTCCAGGCCCAGACGCGTTCCACGAATGCCTCGCGCGTCAGCTCCGAGCGCCGCTGGCCGGCGGCATTGAGCTGGCGCTCCACGACCATCTGTGTGGCGATGCCGGCGTGATCGGTTCCGGGCTGCCAGAGCGTTGCCAGTCCGCGCATGCGATGCACGCGCGTCAGGGCATCCATGATGGTGTCCTGAAAGGCGTGCCCCATGTGCAGCGTGCCGGTGACGTTCGGCGGCGGGATCACGATGCAGTAGCTGCGCTCCGCCGGCCGCGGCGCGAAATAGCCCGCGGCTTCCCAGCGCTGATACAGGCGCTGTTCGATTTCGACCGGTGAGTAGACCTTGTCCATTCGCAAAAACTGCGTCCTTCAACCGCTCAAGGCGGCAGAGGAGAATCCTCGGCGGCGAGGTTGCGGGTCTGCGGCGTCAGGCCCCGATCGCGGTATTGCCGAAAGCGATTGCGTCCGGCGCTGCGTCGCTGCTCGTCGGCATCGATGAGTTCAGTGACACGAGCGGCATG
>Ga0075522_10003662_pt1 | contig 11162 bp, 13 predicted proteins | sample NGEPerA_FD_74796 | JGI IMG/M metagenome (GOLD analysis project Ga0075522, IMG submission 74796) | Arctic peat soil microbial communities from the Barrow Environmental Observatory site, Barrow, Alaska, USA - NGEE PermafrostL2-A | ecosystem: Environmental > Terrestrial > Soil > Wetlands > Peat ... | reverse complement strand
CGAGAATGAAAACAAGTGGTATCGCCGCATAGACCAACGTGGTCACGATAAGCGGTATCGTCCCGGTGCCAATTTGGCTGGAAAGAAATTCGTAGATGGATTGGAAAATGGTCATCGAAGCGCATAAGAACGCGAAAGGAGGATGGATTGGTGCAGGGTTTACTCCATCATGTCCATCGGAAGATACCCATCTGCTTCGCGCTTACTGAGCGATGTAGCTTCCTCTTCCGCGACTTTCATCACCGTAAACGACAATCCTGCTTGCGCGAGGCGATAGGAATGGTGAAGTCCGAAGGTCCGGGCGCTGGTAACGATCGGCGTTCCGAATTTTTCTCGAATGCCGGACATCGCGCGCGAAAGACGTTCTTTCTTTTCCGTTTCGTCGAAGAATAATTTCTCCTGCGGCGAGGCGGGCTGGAAATCGGAAAGATGCACGCCGATAAACGTTACGCGCGGGCGTGGATTCGATCCCCATATCGCGCGCGTCATTTGCGAAACGAGCGGAAAAATAATTTGCTCCGATTGCGTGGCTACCTTCAAATGAATCACACGCTGGGCATATCGCTGATCGGCAAACCGCATATAAATCGAAAGGCTGCGCGTTTTCATCTCACTTTTTCTCAATCGCCAGAGGCACCGTTCCGCAATATAGAGCAGAAGCGATTCGACATAATCTTTATCGGACGTGGTCTTTTGCAGTGTGCTTTGGTGCGAGATAGATTTTGCCGCTCCGCGCTTCACCAATGGTCGTTCGTCCACGCCGTGAACGAGATTCCATAAATAGCTGCCATGCACATTTCCAAAAAGTTTGTGGAGCAGCCCCAAACTGAGTTTGCAAATATCGCCACACGTCACAATGCCAAGTTCCGAAAGCTTTCGGTGTGTCGCGCTTCCTACTCCGGGCACCGCTTCGATGGGCAGCGGATCGATCCAGTCCATTTCATAACCAAACGGGACTTGGGTAATACCATGCGGCTTCTTAAAATCGCTCGCAATTTTCGCAAGCGCCTTGCCGCTCGATATTCCGATGGAAGCGCCGAGGCCGAGCTCTTCATCAATTGTTTTCTGAATCGCTTGTGCCGTGGTGAGCGGATCGTGCCAGTCCGCCGCGGCGGACTGAACATGCGTCAGTTCGAAAAACGCTTCGTCCAAACTGAGCGGCTCGACATCGGGCGTGAAGCGATAAATAATCCGCAGGATTTGCTCGGACGCTTCCTGATACCACTCGTAATTCGCGCGGACGACCACAGCCTCCGGAAAATTCCGAATGGCTTCCTGCGTACTCATCCCCGTCTTGACGCCCAGCCTGCGCGCCACATAATTGCACGACGCTACCGCCCCACGCCCAATCGGGCCGGCGGCCACGAGGACCGGCTTCCCCTTCAGGCTCGGATCGTGCTTTTCCTCCACCGAGGCGAAGAAGGCGTCCATATCGAGATGACAAATAATGCGCTGCATAGGTGCCTATAACAGTTACATCAAATATAACACCAAATCGGTTCGATTGTCGTAATTTTGCATTCTATGAAATTTGGACATTTAGACGAAGTCAGCCGCATCGACTTTTCGCTGCCGCCAGACCATTCGATAACGGCGAAGGTCTTAAAAGGCAAACCGGCGAAGCAGCCGAAGATTTTCTCGGGCCTCGCAGAATGGGGCAATGAGGGATTTCCGGGAAAGATTTATCCCAAATCCGCGAAGGCAAAAGATTATTTGAAGCTCTATGGCGAGCAATTCAAGATCGTCGAACTCAATGCGACAGGCTACCGCATTCCTTCCGTGAAAACAGTGGAAGGATGGATCGGTACCGTTCCCAACAATTTTATTTTTTGTCCGAAAGTTTCGCAGCCGATAAGTCAGGTCAAGCCGCTGGGTCGCGACAAGAATGCGCTCCTGCAATTTTACGATGCCATGCGCGCTTTCGGCGATCATTTGGGAACCGTATTCCTTCAGCTTCATCCTACCTTTTCCCCGAACCGCTACGATGATCTCGTGAACTTCCTAAGTGAATGGGATTCCACATTCCCGCTATTCGTCGAACTGCGTCACGCCGATTGGTTCTCAAATCCCGAAGTGCTGAATAATCTGTTCGAAGAAATGCGGAAGCGGAAAATCGGGACGGTCATTACCGATACTCCCGGCCGCCGCGACGTGCTCCACATGGGACTCACGACTCCCTCCGCCTTCATTCGCTTCGAAGGCAACGAACTTCATCCGACCGATTTCACCCGCCTCCATGCGTGGGCCGAGCATATCAAGCACTGGATCGATCGCGGACTCGAAACCGTCTATTTCTTTCCCCATACCACGACGAAATCGCTGACGCCGGAAATGTCGAATCATTTTCTTACGCTGATGAATAAGCTTTGCGGGCTGGATTTGAAGCTGGCAAACATTTTAGAAGAGCCAAATCTGAAATTGTAATCGAAAACGAACGGAATATACGCTAAACGCCGATCGCAGAAGCAACTTGCTCTTTTGTTAAAAAGAAAAGGTTCTGAGTGAACAGGCCATCGGCTCCGGGTGTGAGCCGTTCTGTTTTGGGTTGCAGTCTTCCTGCTTTCGCAAGATAAGGAGTGTATCCAAATCTACAAAGATACGCGGTCAATTGAAACATCGGAGTTCCGGGTTCATCCGGATCGGAACACGGATCGATAAACAATGCGGGACGTTCCAACGTGAGAATCCGCTCCGCGCCTAGCATACACTTCAATTCAAATCCCACAGCGCTGCATTTTATCAGACCGATGCGCGTCCCCCGATCCCCCAACAGGCTGTCGAGCGACCGAGTGGCGATGTGGTGGGTAGCACGTCGATCAGCCGACGAGGAACTTTCCATTGTCAGATGTGCCAAATGATAATTCCGGACATCCCCCAGGGAACCGGAACTGTCATACCGAACAACAGGGATCTCCCCATAGGTCGGCACAGCGATGGTGGCTTCTCCATCGCGATCGCTAATGGCAACGTCATAGCACATTACATTTCCAGCGCCGGAACGCTCAATGTTGCTCGTGAGAACTTTAAAAGTATAAGGGACTGGCTCGATACTATGCACCAAGCCCGTAGGTCCCACGATCGTCATCAGGACTTTCGTGATAAGTCCGATGTTCGCGCCCACGTCCACAGCGCTATCTCCCGGTTTCAGGAGCTTCTCGAATATCGGGCGTTCGGGAAAATCGGACACTTCATATTCGTCGAAAATAGAATAAAAACGCCGGACCTTCAACCAGTCGATCACTGGCGACGGAAGAATGCCATAAATGATTTTCTTCACTAATGTTTTCATGTACACGAAACCTCAGAACACAAGGGATGGCTATATTATCGCCCGGAAATGTCGAATCATTTTCTTACGCTGATGAATAAGCTTTGCGGACTGGATTTGAAGCTGGCGAAGATTGAGGAGCAAGGGAAATTGGAATTGTGAGCAAGTTCCAGATAATTACTTTTTCTCAAGGGATTCAACGAAGGCACGCAACGCTGTTACTGCGCTCGTGCGATCGCGAGCCGTGAGTTCCGCGCTCTTCTTTTCAACGAGCTTAATCGAAAGTGTTGCCAGTTTCGCCAGACAGATCGTGGAAGGAAATAGAAGTTTGCTTGCTTTCCAATCCTGCATGGTCGCGTCCGTCTCGGATTCGCGCGGCTTACTCGTAATTCGGGCGAGCACGACATCATCTTCGATGTCATGCGCAAGCACTAAAGCGGGCCTGCGTTTCGAGCGAGACAAATCGGAGAAGGGAAAGTCAACGATTATAATGTCGCCGAAAGCGTAACGCATGAATTAATAATTATCGTATGCGGCGTCCTGCTCGGAATATCCGCGAAGGAATTCTCGAGCCGCAAGGTCTTTCCAGTCCTTATCGTCCTGCAACTCGTCGGAGGGCAGCACAACGACATCCACTTTTTTTCCAATCGGAAACGGAAGCGAAAGAACGATCTTTCCTTCCTGATTAATCACTGCTTCGGCATGATATGGTTGCATGTTGATTTGAACGTGCTATGATGTAGTAAGTTCCTTCAACCGCGCGGCTACTTCCCAAACAAAATCGTGCTCGGTGACTTCGATGCCGAGTTTTTCGATGGCGCTTACATCGCATTCGCCGGTGAAAATATCACTCGCTACCTGGGCATCATCACTTTGACGATACTCATTGGCCGATTCTGGATTGGCATACCCGATAGGAAGACTTCTGTAGTATCGGAGAGTCGGCAGCCATCCCACGGATAGTGATCCACATCGTGAAAATCGAGTAGTCGCAGTCCGCCGGGGTCGTCGGAACTGGCAGGTATGTCTGGAGTAAGTCTCGCGCCTGTTCGCAGATCGAATTCGTCGCAGAGATAGAACCCATCCCGATGAAAAATGCTCAGAGTATCGCCAGTGATCCATGATGTATAACCATGACGAAAGTATCGGGCCTTAACGGGATTCCATTCAAAATCGCGTATGCCGTCAAACCAGAGGTGGGTGCCTTCGAGCGAATGAGCAGAGATGAGGATATTGCCCAAAAAGTCTTCGTAGTTTGGAATAGGCTCCCTCATCCCGAACATCCAATTCGCGCCGCCCTTTGCTCCGGTTTGCTGAAGAAGCACAACTACGCGACCGAGGTTTTCATCTACGATCGTCTTCTCGATCTGCGGAGAATAAAACATCGTTTCGTTGAAGAGTTTTTTGGCGGTATCATCATCGATCCGTGTAGCTCCATTAGTGATAGTACCAGTTCCAAAATCGTATCGCGACACTGAAAGAATGAAGTTTGCCGAAGTACGATTGGGAAACCAACCTTCCTTCGGTTTGAGAAGCGATGCGACATAGACCTTTCCACTGCGGGAGAGTGCTATTCCAATATCGTCCTGATCAACTTTGTCATTCAGGTTTTGCGGATGTTCGTTCCGCAGGACGCTAAGGTGTCCATCACCCAGGATCGCAAATTGCTTGACGGTGATAAGGTCACCACCTTCGTGAAATATAGATAGATAAACATTCCCGGAGTTATCGATTCCAAATCCTCTTGCATATCCGGAATCCGCTGGAAGAAGGAACGTGCTCGTTGCACGCTTCAGTACGGTGAGGTTCCGGTCAAGAATCAGAACGTCTGCATTCACGCTCGATGTGTGCTCGGTCTTCAGAGCATCCTTACCGATCGCAAAGAGGAGTAGCTTCGAAGAATCGGGAGAGAATGCAGGGTTGAAGAGATTGTGAGTCTTCTCGGGATCGAATTGAACGAATATATGCTGTTGACGGATTCCAGTGCGGTTCCCAAAGTGTGGCTCCAAATATCCACAGCCATATTCATCGGGGGTTGCTTTGATCAGTACTTTCGAATCACCGGCCTTTCCACTCTTGATGTCAACCATTCTGGCGCAGTAATAGACCGTGTCTTTCGATTTCCTGTTTGTGAATACGACAAGATTCCCACTCTCAATATAGAGTGCATTGTAATCTACTTCCTCGTCCTTATGCATCGGTGCAGCGGAGCGCCAGAGAACATCCATCGAATCCGATGCATAGGCAACAAAGCGGACGCTATCGTCCAGTTCAAAATGAGAAACGACGATGAATGCATTTGGAGAGATAGCAACCATTTTACCATCCGCTTGCGACTGCGGATTTTCGAATGGATACCCAACAGCTTTAAATGTCCCTTTGTCCGCTAAAATGGTGCCCGACCCTCCGCAGGAGCTAAGAGCGAACACGAATAGAAATAGCAAAGAAACGAGTGCAGTAATTTTCATATATCCTCAATTTTTCTCTTAAAGGTCAATCGGTAATTTCCGGTGGCAGAAAATGCGCGAATCTCTTCAATCATTCCACAAAAAAACCTTCACCGCAAAGCGATGAGGGTTTAGCTGGATGATCGCTCATCCAAAAAGCCATCAAAACAGTAGGGTCAGACATGATGACGGTGCGCTTAAAGCGGCACCAGAGTGAGGTGATGAGATCCACCATTTTTTTGTGTCACTTTATCAACAGGCCCTGAAAACCCTTGCGAGGTAAAACATAAGTTCCGCACGGTCAATTTTTAATTATTGCCTTCGTCACCACTGAATTCGCGGAAGAAAACCTGATATAATACGTGCCCGGAACGAGCTTGGAGAGATCGAGTGTGAAGTCAGGAGCCGGTGGATTCTTCTGCACCATAACCACTTGGCCGAGAATATTAGAGACGGAGACCGTGATATTATCTGAAGGTAATCCCTGAACAGAGATCATCCCACTCGTAGGATTCGGAGAAACAATAATGGGTACTGAGATCAGACCATCCTTTACTGATGACGAGGGATGTGCGGGATTCGGCGGAGCATTGCTATAATCGAAATCGAGTGCCGGGCAATTAAGCGTAAGATCAGTGGATGCGGCATTAATGCTTGCGCTGTCACCAAAGATCAAACTATTATATCCAGAACTTGAAGTCAAAACAGAGCCATGCTTCATATATAATACGCAATTGTAAACACTCCCGGCAATCGTTGAGCCAGGCTCGGCAAAAATGGTATCATAGCTGACTTCACTACTATTGGCTAAGAGTGTGCATCCAGGGTTTATCCAATAGGTCCTTCCAGAAGCAGCAATGGTCACCGAACCTACAACTATTGCATCATGAGGAATTGATGGAAATGTGCAGCCATAAATATGGAGTTCGTACGTTAGCGATGTGGAACATCCTTCAGAGTTGACAACACGGAGCGTAACCATCTTATCCCCAGGTGTCGAATACGTGACATCCTGCAAAAAACTTATCACATGATCTCCAGAATCTCTAAATTCGATACCGGGTGTGGTAGCTGTTGCAGGGGTTGCTCCCGATCCAAAATCCCAGAAAGCAATATCGTTCAAATCACCATTATTGTAACTCATCCCTGCCCCAAATGTTATCGACTCTCCTGTAGAACCGGCTCGCACAGAATACCAGGTTCCTGTAGAATCGGCTCGCACAGAGGACCCAATACCTGGAACCTGCGGTGCAGTCCCAATTGCGATATGGCTGCCGTTATCAGTGCTGGTAAAATATGGACTTGCTGCGAGAATCCGGAAGCGGTAATGCGTGGATGCGCCGGCGCTTGCGGGAATTGTCGCATCGATGGTAAATGTACCGGGCATGGTATCGGCAACGGAGCCGATATATTTGAAGCCGTTTGAAAAGCTTCCGGTAGGATCGGATAATTGTAGTATAAAAACATTACCCGCCCCCCAAAAACCCGTTGCCGTAAACGTAACGGAAATCGGATCGCCCGCACAAAAACTTGAGCCGGAGATTGAATCTATGGTTACCGATTGTGCGCGTGCATTACCGGCGATCAAAAAAATGATGAATGCCGAAAAAATCCGAAACGCACGATGATGGTTTTTCATAAAATCCGTTAGAATGATGAATGAACATCTTATAATAACTCCCAAAACCACCGAAAGTTACACTTTAGTGAAAAAGAAAATGGCTGAAAAGGGAGCTTTCTGGCTTAACCATCCTCCAAACCCCACCTTGAAAAGGCGGGGACAAAAAAAAACCCGCCACCGAAACAGAAGGGTCAATATGGCGTCGATGGTGTTATTAGTGAGTGGCTCGCGGCGCTTCGGCTGCGTTTCGTTGAATCGCGTCCGTTAAATAGCGAACGATCAGTTCCCGCTTCGAAGTATGGTGTTGCTTTGCCAGCCGTTCGATGTCGCGCATGACAAGAAGCTCTTTCAACTTCAGATCAATGTCCTCGGTGGATTTAAGATTTGGGAATGCAACGCGCTCCGCTTTCGACCAATCAAAATAATCGGTCGTATCGTGCGTGGACCAGAACTCGAATTCCTCGTCCTCGTTTTTGAACTCAGGGATGGGAAGCAATTGCTTCGGCATATCCTTTCCTTTCTTGGCGGCTCATCGGTTCACAAAATCCTCATAAGACGCCTTACACCTCCTGCATCCGCCGAACGGTAAAATACTCATCGTTTTTGAGCGGCTCGATTTGGTTTGCGCTCACGATGATTACGTTCATCGACTCCCCCAGCGCATTAAATACTTCCAGAACATAGGACGTGGGATTCGCACTTTCGGGCGGAATTGTTTCTACTACTCGCGCAACATCGCCACGCTTGAGGCCATGCTCTGCGATATCTTCCGTCAGCACAACTTGAGAATAGAGTTCGAAAGTCATCGCGCAGTTGAATGATGTCCCTCCCGTCGGATTCCTTCGTGCACAAATTGTAAAGCCAGAGTGTCAAGATCGACATGCCGCTTACTGGCAATGGATTTTAATTCCCTTGTCGAAGCGTCATCCATGTGAAGTTCAATAAGTCCTTCGGTACGCTTGAGATTCGGAAACGCATTAGGATCAGTAACGACTTCTGGATGCGACATATCAAAGTAGTCCGATATTTCGTGCGTTGCCCAGAACTCGCGTTCTTCGTCCTCCGTTTTGAAATTTGGTCGTTGTTTAGGCTGTCGCTTCTGCATAAAGTCTCCTGTCTTTTGCGCTCATTGCGCGCGCTGAAATTACTCTAAGTTTCATTAGCCGAATCGTAAACACAACAGTCCGTAAACTGTTTCCAGCATTTCGTCCGAGGACCGTGTATCGTTCCTCTTCCATGGAATGACTTGTATCATCATAAAACACTAATGGGCGGCTCTCGAATATTTCCTCCGCTTCGGCGTCAGACACTCCATGCTTCTTCCAATTCTTGCCGCTATTACCGGCATCCCACTCGAAGCCCGTGCATTGGGCGACGAGCGCAGCAATCTCCGAATGACGGGAAGAACCGGGATTCATGCTGCAAAATTACGAAAAGAATAAAACCCCCGGCGCAGAGCGCCGAGGGTTTAGCTATTAAAAGCCATCGAAACAGAAGGGTCAGACATGATGTCGATATGCATATAGCAAGATCGATTCGGTTATTGAGATTCACCTTCGAACTAAATATCATTGCTGACATTCGTTCCGGACTATTTCTAGCCCCGTTTTTCGTGCAGTTTGAATAACAGGCCCGTGAAGAACCTTGATGTTATCCAAATATTTCCCTCACCCGGCCTCTCCCATAAGGGAGAGGAGATAGAAGGATGGATTCTCTGCGAATCCTTAGCACCTTAGAAAGGAGGTGATCCAGCCGCACCTTCCGGTACGGCTACCTTGTTACGACTTAGCCCCAATCACCAGTCTTACCTTAGACGCTTATAAGGCGGCTTCGGGTACTCCTGGCTTTCATGGCTTGACGGGCGGTGTGTACAAGGCCCGGGAACGTATTCACCGGGGTGTGCTGACCCCCGATTACTAGCAATTCCAACTTCACGGAGTCGAGTTGCAGACTCCGATTCGAACTGAGACATCTTTTTAGCGATTCGCTCCACCTCGCGGTATTGCAGCGCGTTGTAGATGCCATTGTAGCACGTGTGTTGCCCTGGACGTAAGGGCCATGATGACTTGACGTCGTCCCCACCTTCCTCACTACTTGCGTAGGCAGTTAATTTAGAGTTCCCACCATTACGTGCTGGCAACTAAATTCAGGGGTTGCGCTCGTTGCTGGACTTAACCAAACACCTCACGGCACGAGCTGACGACAGCCATGCAGCACCTGTATCGCCCCCCTTGCGGGTAGCAGGCTTTCACCTGTTTAGACGACCTTTCAAGCCCAGGTAAGGTTCTTCGCGTTGCATCGAATTGAACCACATGCTCCACTGCTTGTGCGGGCCCCCGTCAATTCCTTTGAGTTTCACCCTTGCGAGCGTACTCCCCAGGTGGATCACTTAACGCGTTAGCTCCGGCACCGACCTTGCGGCCGACACCAAGTGATCATCGTTTAGGGCATGGACTACCAGGGTATCTAATCCTGTTTGATCCCCATGCTTTCGTGCCTGAGCGTCAATAAAGCGCCAATTCGCTGCCTTCGCCTCTGGTGTTCTTCCGAATATCTACACATTTCACTGCTACACTCGGAATTCCACGAATCTCTCGCTTATTCAAGACCAACAGTATCAAAAGACGTTTCGGCGTTGAGCGCCGAGATTTCACTCCTGACTTATTGGTCCGCCTGCGCACCCTTTACACCCAGTAAATCCGGACAACGCTTGGATCCTACGTATTACCGCGGCTGCTGGCACGTAGTTAGCCGATCCTTACTTTCCGGGTACCATCAATGGGATAGTAATCCCACATTTGTCCCCGGCTACAGAGGTTTACGATGCAGAGCACCTTCATCCCTCACGCGGCGTTGCTGCTTCAGACTTTCGTCCATTGAGCAATATTCCTCACTGCTGCCTCCCGTAGGAGTCTGGGCCGTGTCTCAGTCCCAATGTGGCTGATCATCCTCTCAGACCAGCTACTGATCGTAGCCTTGGTAGTCCGTTACACTACCAACTAGCTAATCAGGCGCAGGCTCATCCCCCAGAAAGCTTGATAAAAAACCGATGCCGGTTTCTCATGTTACGGAGTATTAGCTCGCCTTTCAGCGAGTTGTTCTCCCCTGGAGGGTAGATTACCTACGTATTCCGCACCCGTGCGCCAGTCGATACAGATATTGCTACCCGTACCTCCTTGACTTGCATGTGTTAGGCACGCCGCCAGCGTTCGTCCTGAGCCAGGATCAAACTCTCCGTAGTACATTTTTTCACTTACCCCGAAACCAACGATTACTCGCCAGTCTCAAGACAACGTCCGATGCCGAAGCATCGAATGCCTGTATTACGTATCATTTGATACTGAAATCTCAGAACAACGTGGCGTCTATTTTATAAACGCTTGTTGTTCCAGATTGCAAGTGTGTGAATCTCTATTGCCCGATATAAATACCGGGCGAATTCACGGTTGCTTGCTGCTGATGAGATCACTCATGATTGCACCGAAGTGCGACCATGCTTGAATGTGACCGTCACAGGGATGAGAATGTCTTCCCATCCGCAAGTAACCCCCACGCATCACTGCGCAGGCTCATCATGCTGACTTTGCTACTTATCTACTATAAGTAGCCCTTCCATTTCAATGAACACTCTGTTTTATCTCGTGGTGTGGGACATGCGTTAGCTTGTCCCATTTTTTCGAGGGAGCGGTATAACCAACGTCCCTCGCCGGAAGTTCTCCTCCCGTGCAAAAATTATGAGATTTTTTAAAAAATTATTTCCGAAGCGGTGGTTTGCTGGATCGCCTCCGATCGTGAGAGCACCTTCCGTTGGGTGAGTCTGCCAATG
>Ga0075522_10003660_pt1 | contig 11164 bp, 7 predicted proteins | sample NGEPerA_FD_74796 | JGI IMG/M metagenome (GOLD analysis project Ga0075522, IMG submission 74796) | Arctic peat soil microbial communities from the Barrow Environmental Observatory site, Barrow, Alaska, USA - NGEE PermafrostL2-A | ecosystem: Environmental > Terrestrial > Soil > Wetlands > Peat ... | reverse complement strand
TCGCGGTGGGATGCCTGGCCGGGTATACGGCGCTCAGCTTCGCCTCGATCCTGTGGGCCGCGGTGCCGGGAGATGCCTGGGAAGGTGCGAACCGGACGCTGCTGTATCTGCTCGTGTTCGCGCTGTTCGCGCTGTGGCGGCAGCGCGGTGCGAGCGCGGCGCTGCTGGTGGGCGCCTGGACCCTGGCGATGATCTGTCTGGCGGCTTTCGTGGCGCTACATGTGAACGCCCAGGGCGGAGACCTGGCGCGTGTGTTCGTGGAAGAACGGCTGGCCTACCCAACCGGCTACCCGAACGCGAGCTCGGCGCAGTGGCTGATGGCGTTCTGGCCGGCGCTGCTGCTGGCGCGCAGCGAGCGGCTGCCGTGGGCCCTGCGGGGTTTGCTGGCCGGCGGCGCGGTGCTGCTGGCGGAGTCGGCGCTGCTCAGCCAGAGCCGCGGCTCGTTGTACGCGACGCCGGTGATGCTCGTGCTCGTGTTCGCGCTGCTGCCCGGGCGCGTGCGCACGTTCGCGCTGCTCGTGCCGGTGGCGGCGGGCATCGGCCTGGCGGCGCCGGCGGTGCTGCGCGTCGGCAATCGCTTGGAGCACGGCGGAAACGCGGTCGCGCCATGCAGAGCCGCGGCGATGTTCGTGGCCGCCCTGCTGGTGGGGCTGGTCGTGGCGGTGGGTGCGGCGATCGAAAGCCGGGGATCGTTCTCGGCGGGCACCGCGGTGAGAGTCCACCGGGGCATAGCCGCGCTGGCGATCGCCCTGCTCGTGCTGGTGTTGGCGGGCGGTTGGGTGGTGGCGGGCAACCCGGTGGCGCGCGTGCGGCACGGCTGGGACACGTTCAAGGGCGGCTATGTGGCTAACAACACCAAGGACAACCGGTTGGTGAGCGGGCTGGGGAGCAATCGCTATGACTTCTATCGAGTGGCGCTGAACGAGTTCGCCGCACATCCACTGGCCGGAATCGGCGCGGACAACTTCGCGCAGCAGTACCTCAGATACGGTCGTAGCGACGAGACGCCGCGCTATCCGCACAGCGTCGAGCTGCGCACGCTCGTGCAGACGGGATTGATCGGAGCGTTGCTGGCGCTGGTGGGCCTTGGGGCCGCGCTCGTGGCGGCCGCACGCGGTCTGCGCGGGGATGATCCACTCGCGCGCGCGGTGGTGGCGGCGGCGCTGGGGGGTTTCGCCTACTGGGCGGTGCATGGTTCCATCGACTGGTTCTGGGAGTTCGCCGGGCTGGGGGCGCCGGCGTTTGCGCTGCTGGGCGTGACCTGCGCGCTCTCACCGCGCGGCCGCGACGCGCCTGGGCCCGCGACTGGGGCCGCGACCGGGTCGCGACGCATCGGGCGGCTGGGCATGGCCGTCGGCGTCGTGCTGGCGCTCGCTGCAGCGGTGTCGCTCGCGGCGCCGTGGCTGAGCCAGCTGCAGGTTCAGAGCGCGGCGCGCGTGTGGACGAAAGCGCCGCAAACGGCGTACGCCCGTCTGAACGACGCGGCGCGGTTGAACCCCCTGAGCGACGAGGCGTATCTCGTGGCCGGGAGCATTGCGCTGCGCTTCGGCGACCTAGCGCGCGCGGACCACGAGTTCGCGCTGGCGCTCGGGCGCACCCCCGGCGACGCCTATGCCACGCTTGAGCGCGGTGCGATCGCCTCGACCGAGAACGACCGCCGCGGCGCGCTCGCGTTGCTCGAACGCGCCGCGCGGTTAGATCCTCGGGATCCGCTGACCAAGCAGGCTTTGCGGCTCGCGCGGGAAGGCAGGCGCGTGAATGTCGAGGAACTAAACCGCTCAATCCTGCGCAATGCTCAGCGACTCGCGTGAAACAGCGGTGTTCTAAGCCGAATATCGATCTTCTACTCGACATGGCCGCAGACCTTCGGTAGCTTATAGGGATCAGGTCGATTCGCTGACCTTGGTACCCGTGAGAGCGGGTCCCAGAAGCAGGAGGAGGGCGATGACGGCACATGGCACGGAGAGTGGACACGGTGTTGCTCGGGCCAGGAAGGAACCCCAAGGTAGGGACGTATGACAAGCCATCGCACGATCTTTTTGACATTGACGCTATTGGCGGTTCTGATGAGCGGCGCGCCGTCTTCCGCCTTTGCCAACCCGCTGCTCAGCGGCTATGGCGGTCCTGGTGAGGGCAACCAGGCGATCCTCGGCTCCGCGCTACTGGGCGGGGGTGGGAACGCAGGCGGGGATAGCGGCTCCTCGGGACCGACTGGATCTTCGTCGAACGGTGCGATAGGGACCGGACGGCAGGCCGGCGGTGGGAACGCCGCGTCCACCGGTTCGAGCGGCCGGAGCGCCACGACTCGCGGAAGAGGTGGGCATCGGGCTGATGGCGAACCTGGCGCACGGAGCGGGAACGGGAAGGCATCCGGCGGCGCTGCTCGCGCGTATTCCGTTATGTCCCGGGACGTCGCGTCGCTTATGTCCCGGGACGTCGCGTCGCAACCGGCCGCAGGCGCTTCGGAACCGTTGGGCCTGTCCGGCGAGGATCTCGGATACGTCCTCCTGGCGCTCGGGGGACTGGCCTTGACCGGCCTGGTTACGAGGCGGTTGGCACGGACGACCCAGCAGGAAGGTGCGCAGTAGCTAAAGAGGCAGGGCGTAGAACCCGAGTAACTGAGTAAAGGACAAGGAAGCACGCAATTTAATGGACCACACACGTATCACCCAACAGACATCGTCCACCCTCCCCTTGAGTGGCCAGCGTACCGCTGTGCGGGACGCCCCACAGCCAAACGCGCTACAGACAGGCGCCTTCGGTGGGCCGTTGCAATGGTGGCTGGATGGGCCGGGTTGGGGTGTCCTGCGTCCGACGGCTGACTTCGTGCTGCTGTGTGTGGCGGTGGTGCTTGCATTGGGCGGCCCGCATGGCCTGCTGCATGTCCCCGATGTACGTGCACCGCTGCTGGCGATGCCGCCGCTGGTCATGCTCTTGCTCTACCTGCGCGGGCTATATCGCACGCGTCTGCGTGCGCTGGTGCTCGACGGCGTGGCGCCTGTCGTAAGCGCCGTGTCGGTGGCGGCGATGGCGGTGACGATGCTCGGCCTGTTCATGAATGGGCAAGCACCGAAGCAGTCCGACGTGGTGCGGTTGTGGCTGTTTGCGCTGCTGGCCGTCGGTGCTGGGCGCATGGCTCTGTCCTTTGCTCAGCGCATGGCGAGGAGTCGACGGTTGGTCGGCAAGCCGGTGCTGATCATGGGCGCAGGGGTGGTCGGCTCGCAGGTGGCCCGACGGCTGGAGAACCATCCCGAGTACGGGCTGACCCCGGTCGGCTTCTTGGACGACGATCCCCGCACGGTCACCGAGGTGGGTGGGCGCGACGTGCCGGTTGTGGGCACGGTAGAGGATCTCGACGAGACCGTGGCGCGAACAGGCGTGAAAAACCTGATCGTGGCGTTTTCCTCGGTTGCTGACGCTCGCGTCAGTCGCTTGATCCAGCGCTGCCAGGAGCTGAGCATCGAGGTGTCGGTGGTGCCACGTATGTTCGACACGATCAATAACCGCGTTGGCTACGACACGGTGGGCGGACTGCCGCTGATGTCCTTCACGACCGTCAACCCCAGGGGGGTGCAGTTCGCGCTCAAGCACGCCTTCGATCGCGCCTTCGCGCTGGGCCTGCTGGTGGTGCTCTCGCCGGTGATCCTGTGCGCGGCGCTGGCTGTGCGCGTGAGCTCGCCGGGGCCGGTGTTCTTCAGCCAGCGTCGCGTCGGCCGCGACGGCACGATGTTCGATCTCTACAAGTTCCGATCGATGCGCCTGCAGCCGGCACAGCCGAAGCTGGTGGACGGGAACGATCCTGGCGCCCTCGAGTTTCTACTGGGCGGCGACACGGCACCGGGCGGGGTGGAGGGCGAGGATCGCCGCACGCTGGTCGGCCGCTTCCTGCGTCGCTCCTCGCTGGACGAGCTACCCCAGCTGCTGAACGTGTTGCGCGGCGAGATGAGCATTATCGGGCCCCGTCCGGAGCGTCCCGAGTTCGTGGAACTGTTCCGGCAGGACATCACGCGCTACGGTGACCGCCACCGCGTCAAGTCGGGGATCACCGGCTGGGCGCAGGTGAACAAGCTACGCGGGAACACCTCGTTGGCGGAGCGTGTGGAGTGGGACAACTACTACATCGCCCACTGGTCGCTCGGCCTCGATGTGAAGATCCTTGCCCTCACCTTCGTGGCGCTCGTCCGCAACGCCGAATAGCGCCGGGTAGCGCGGGTAGTTCGCAGTGCCAAGTAACTCTCAGATGCTGCGCTGCGTCTCAGATGCTGCGCTGCGCGCTCTTACCGGGGCCCGCCCAGTACTGATAGACGCGTACCCGCAGGCTGCTGGTGCCGAGCGCCGCCGGCAGGGTGATCGAGTAGCGGTTGAAGCGATTGAGCACGAACAGAGCTTTGTAGCGCAGGACGCTCCCCTGGAAGGTTTCGAGCTCCATGAAGTCCCCGACAGGCCCTGATCCGCTCGCGAGCACCCGGCCACCGCGTCGGCGCAGGCTCAGGGTGACCGGGCCCACGGGGCCAAACGGCGAGGCGAGCACGCGGGAGAGCGCAGCGAACGAGGGCTTGGGCGCGCCGCTGGAGGATAGGACGCCGAATTCTTCCTGGGGGTAGCCCTGCAGCTTGTAGAGGACCGCGGCGGCGATGTAGGCGGTGTGGGCGAGTGCGCGAAATGTGTCGGTCAGGTTCGTTGCCTGAGTCTGCGCGGTCACGCACGCCTGTTCCTGCTGAGTCTTGTACTGCGGGTAGCAGCTGCTCCAGCCGAACTCATCGAGCCACAGTGGCTTAGTGTCGCCATTGGCCAGCTGTACTTCGCGGATCGAGCGCAGCGAGGCCAGGGTCAGGGTGTAGAAGTGCACGGCGAGACCGTCGTAGTAGCCCTTGATGCCGGCGGCATAGAGGGCACGCAGGAAGGCTCCGTTTGCGCCGACGAGCGATCCGGCGAGCACGGGCACGTTTGGGTTGACTCGCTTGATCGCCGGGTAGGCGGCTCTCAGGATGGCGGCGTAACGCTGGGGTTTGTTCGGTCCCGCGAAGTGAAGCTGGTTGGCCTGGTCCGGCTCGTCCCAGACTTCGATTGCCGCCAGGTGTGCGCCATAGCGACCGGCCAGGTAGCTCACGATCGCCGCGTAGTCGGCCGGCTTGACCGGTGGCCACGCGTTGGCCCTGCTCGACTTTCCGGGAATGCATGTGCCCAACAGAGAGGCCGGGGCCGAGGAGGCCCAGCACGGGGTACTGTCGACGAAGACGATTACCCGCATGCCGTCGGCTGTCGCATCGCCGATCAGCCGGTCGGCGAAGGCCAGTGCGACGGGGTCGATACGAGCAGCGCCGAGAGGCTGCAGCACAGCCCACGGCAGATCTACCCGTACCACCTGGGCATGCAGCGCTCGCGCCGCGGTCATCGAGTGATCGGCTTGAGCCGAAGTGGAGGTGTAGGTGAGACCCGAGATATTCAGGCCGCCCATCGGGTGGGCTGGGGGCACTCGCGCGGGTACGGCTCGCGCCGCCCCACCGGCTGGTGCAAACGCAGCGAGTCCGCCCAGACCGAGCATCAATAATGCGCCCATCAAATCGACGCGCTTACGAAAGCGAGCATCCATGCTCAAGTGATGATAGATGGAAGTAAGCTGTCGATGTGCATGTCCCCAACCAAGCGCTTCCTGCTGGGCTCTGTGCCGAACAAGGTCTCACATCACGCGCCCTGCTCGGTGCTGATCATTCGGACGACCTGAACACCTTTTGGGCTGCGAGGTTCCCGTCGCGTCAGTGACGTGCGCCGGATAGTATGGCCGGTGCGTGAGCCAAGCTCGGATCGTTTCCATCCAGACGACCAATGAGCGCGGCGGCGCCGAGTACGCGAACGTGGATCTGCTGGCAGCGCTGCATGCGCGCGGGCATGACGTGCTGCTCCTCACCAATTTCCCCGATCTCGCCGACGGCGCTGGCATCCCCGTCGAGGAGATCGACCTCGGCCCCAAGCTCGCCCGGCGCACGTATGCCAAGGTGCTTCTCACCGCGCCGTTGACGCTGTTGCGCCTCGCTCGCGCGTTGCGCGGGGCCCAGCCGGTGGGAGCGCTGTTCCTGCACTTCAAGAAGGAGCAGCTGCTCTGCGCGCTGCTGCCCCGTCGGCTCACCGGGGATGTGGTGTGGGCGGAGTGGGGACCGGTGCCGCCGCGGCTGCGCAGCGGCGTGCCGCGCATGCTGTACGCGCTGGCCGCGCGGCGGGCGCGGCGGATAATCGCGATCTCGGAGGGCACGCGACGCACGATCATCGACGCCGGCGTGCCGGGCGAAAAGGTCGACGTGGTCCCCAACCTGGTGGATGTGGATGCCGTGAAGCCCGATCCCGACAGCAGGACGCGGTTGCGCGCCGAGTGGGGCGCCGGCGAGCAGACGCTCGTCGTGGGCTGCATCTCGCGTTTTCAGCGGCGTAAGCGCAACGACGTGGTGATTGAGGCGATGGCTCATCTTGAGGGCGACGCGATGCTGGTGATTGCCGGCGAAGGCGATGAGGAGGCGGCGCTGCGCGAGCGCGCCGCCCCATACGGGGAGCGGGTGCGATTCGTGCCCAACGTGCGCGGCCATGTTGAGTCGTTCCTGTCGGCCTGCGACGTGCTGGTGTTCGCGCCGAGCCCGACCGAGGGCGAGCCGCGGGTGATCGTGATGTCCCAACTCGTCGGCGTTCCCGTCATCGCCACCGACGCCGAGGGCGCAGCCGGCCTGATCCCGCCCCGCGGGGGAACGATCGTCTCGCCGTCTAATGATCCGGTGGCGCTGGCGTGCGTGCTCTCGGGCTATCGCGATGATCGAGAGCGCTGCCTGCGGGAGGGCCAGACGGCCCGCGCCGCGACGCTCGAGAGCCATGCCCCGGAGCGAACGCTCAGAGCGGTCGAACGGGCATTCGGCTTGGGTTCCTGACGGTCAGGCGTTCGATGTCGTTGTGCAATGATCGATCGGTGCGGAGCCGCCTCTCAGCCAGCGTGAGCGCGCTCGCGTCCGTGCTGCTGCTGGTGGTGGCTGTCGGCTGCGCACAGGCACACCCAGGCAAGGCGCTCAACGTGCAGGCAGCCGCCAAGCTCCCTCGCTCAAGCTCCTCCCACGTACTGGTCGTGATGATGGAGAACGAGGAGGACACGAGCGTCCTCGGCAGCCCCGCCGCGCCTTACGCCAACGCGCTGATTCGTCGCTACGGGCTCGCCACGCAGAGCTTCGCCATCACTCACCCCTCGCTTCCCAACTACCTCGCGCTGACGAGCGGCTCGACCCAGGGAGTGAGCTCGGACTGCACCGAATGCTCCGCCAACGCTCCCAACATCGTCGATCAGCTGGAAGCCGCGCACATCTCCTGGAAGGCGTACATGGAGGATCTGCCGACGCCCTGCTTCAAGGGCAGCGAAGCCGGCGGCTACGCCAAGAAGCACGATCCCTTCATCTATTTCGATGACATCGCCAACTCGGCCGTTCGCTGTCACAAGATCGTGGGCTTCGGTCAGCTCGCCACCGATTTGCGCGGCGGATCGCTACCCACCTATGCGTGGATCTCGCCAAATCTCTGCGACGACGGCCATGACTGCGGGGTCAGCGGCGGCGACAAGTTCCTCGCGCACGCCGTTCCCTCGCTGCTGCGTGAGCTCGGCCCGCATGGCTTCCTCGTGATCACATGGGACGAGGGCGCCTCCAACCTGGGTTGCTGCGGCGGGGTTGCTCAGGGCGGGCACATCACCACGATCCTCGCCGGGCCCGACGTGCGTCGCGGCGCACGCGACCCCAAGTTCGTCGACCACTACGGCGTGCTGGGCACGATCGAGGAAGCACTCGGCCTGCCGGCCCTCGGCGGTGCCGCGGATTCGCAGAGCGGTCGGCTGACCGCTCTGTTCGCGCGGTCGCCACATGTTGGCTGAGTCAACCGGGCGGACTTGTGGATCCCACCCTTACGGTCGTCAGGTTTCCCTGCAGGTGGCGGCCCTTGGTGTGGGGTCGATAATCTAGGATGCTCGCTCGCCAGGGCTGGCCGACACGTCTAGGATCTTGATGCGCTCACCTACGATACAGCCAGCCGCAACACCAAAGAGAAATGGGCCGTCGCTTTTCTACCGACTCACCGGGCGGTTGAACGTCCTTGTCTGGAGGGCGCCGCTGCCACGTCGCGTGATTGCTCGGCTGAGCGCGATGGTCTACCGCAATCCACCGATGCCGGGGGAGGCGGTGCTGGCCATCATCAGCGCCCTTCAGACGGCCGGCTTGCGCTGTTGGGTCAGCGGGGGCTGGGGGGTGGACGCACTGGCAGGAAAGCGCACGAGAATCCATCGCGATCTCGACTTGGTCGTCGAAGACCGAGACATCCAGCGAGCCATCGAGGTCTTGGCGGACCTCGGCTATTGGGAGTGGTACCGAGCGGATTCCGAGGTCCCGATGTTCTCGCGCGTGGTTCTCCACGACGATGAGCTTGCCGGTCGCGCCGTGGATCTGCACCCGCTCGAGATCTCCGGCACACAGGTGGAATTCGCCACGGGAGAGATCGAGGGACGACAGGTGCCATGTCTGTCGCTGGCGTTACAGTTGAAGACGCACTCCAGCTACAGGAAGCGCTGGCGCGATCGGACCGATATCGCTTTGCTACGCAAACTGGGGGAAGGATCTGCGACCACGCTGATCGTGCCTGTCCCCGCGGCTGAAGGCCTTCTTCAGAAGTCGGCCCAGGAGGCTGGACTTCCCCCTCACATCACGCTTCTCTATCCCTTCCTCAACGCTCGAGCGATCGACGACGAGACAGAGTCCACACTGGCCTCGCTGTTCCAGGAGGTTTCCTCCTTCGACTTTGCGCTGGCCGGGATAGGGCGCTTTCCCGGCGTCGTCTACCTCTCTCCCGAGCCCGCGACACCTTTCGTTGCGTTAACCCAAGCGCTGGCGGAGCGCTGGCCCGACAACCAGCCGTATGAAGGCAGCTACCAAGAGATCATTCCCCATCTCACGGTCGCCTATGGCGCGCCGATTCCAAGCGGGCTCGCCGAGCGATTGCCTTTGACCGCACGCGCGGAGGAGGTGTGGTTGATGAGCAGGGTCGCAGGTCGCTGGGTGCGCCGCAGGGTGTTTTCGCTCGGTACATCGGACGGTGGCAACCCTGTCCCATGAGCAGTCGATCGTACGTCAACAATAGGCCTTCTTACACACCCTATCATTAGATCCATAAAGCCATGAAACTATCAGAAGTCAAGTACAGAGTTCGACGCAACGCTCACGCACGAGAGGTCCTTCGACGTACAGGACGGTTGCGCTGGCGCGCGAAGTATCTACAGGTGCGGAACCACGGCGCCGTCGGGCGTATGCGGCCGTGGCGATGGATTCGGTTCGTTCTCTTCGATCCTGAGTTCGACAACTTTACGTACGAGCTGGCGAACGAGGATGAGCTTCTTGAGTTCCTGGCGGAAACACTTGGTGCTGAGCAATCGTGCCTTGCGCAGTATCTTGCTGAGACTCGTGCCGACCCTGGACTGACAACCGAGTTATGGCGCCGTCTACGCTGGCGGCTCGACTACAAGCGTCGTCCTCCACTCGGACGTCGAACCACCTGGTACTTGCTGACTCGCATCCTAAAGCCGGAGCTTGTTGTAGAGACTGGTGTTCAAGACGGCCTAGGGTCACTGGCTATTCTGCGCGCGCTCGCCCGCAACGCCGAGGAAGGCAGGCCAGGACGCTTGATCTCGATTGACATCCTGCCGACTGCTGGGTGGCTGGTGCCAGATAGCGAGCGCTCTGCATGGCAACTGCTGATCGGATCATCAGATCAAGTGCTTCCCGGCGTGCTGGGCACGGGTCGGTTGGGCCTCTTTTTGCAGGATAGTGGGGACGACCTCGAGCTGGCGCGGCACGAGCTCGAACTAGTCCGCCCCCATGCGATCGACAGGGCCGTGTTCGTCAGCCAAGCTCAACGCCCCGCGTTGGAGGCTCTCTGCCAGAAGCATAATATGCTCTACAGCGAGTTCTGGCACCAGCCGCGGGACCACATTTTCTCTGGAACAATCACGGGATTCGGCCGCAGCAGTCATCCTGCGCATTCACAGTAAGGCTCACGCTGGAGGAGCGCTCTGACGCGACGGCTGACCGATGACCTCGCGCTCTCGGCGACACCATGCGCACCGCACGCGCGCAGCGACCCTTACGAGTACACGTTGGGTGCTCGTTTAAGCTGCGCAACCTGTTCACTGCCCCTCATTGCGGCATACAAATACTTGCCGTTGGCGCTTACGGCAAGCCACGACGATGCAGAGCTACTTTCACCCGGTTCTACGAATGCGGGTGTCAAAGCTGCCAGTTCTCCTGTTTCCGTATCGCGTGTAAACTGGAGAATCTTTTTGCCGCCCTGTTCCGAGCAATACAGATTTAGGCCATCAGGACTGACCACCGCTGATTTGCATTCGATCCCAGGTTCGAGTTTTTCAACGAACGTAAGGCCTCCGGTGGCGACGTTGACCGCAAAGACGGCGATAGAGCCTTTAGAGCCTTCTCCTTTTCCTTCCTGAATCGCGTAGAGACTTGATCCGTCTGGACTCAAGCACACTGTTTCGGTATATCCAGGCCCAGAGCCGACGTTCACGGTTTCCTTATATGTCAGGAGGCCTGTGCTCGTACTGCGTTCAAAAACTGCTACCTTGCCTTCAGCCAGACCACACCCGCCATACACAAATGTTCCGCTAGGACTTATGACGACGATGTGCATATGTTCCAACCCACCGCCTTCGACTTTACTCGTAGATAGCGCTTTTGGTTCGCCACTGGCTTCAATTTTGAACTGATAGACGGCTTTGTTCTTGTACGAAGGTGCGTACATGTATTTACCATCAGCACTGATAGTCACACAGTGGTTTTCTTCCCCACAGGCGACTTCCTGACCGGCCCCCGTTTTTTGGTCCACCGCGTGTGAGAGTTGGTGGATAGAAGTAAGGGGAGGGTAGCTGGGGGTTCGGTCGGGTCGGGCGGAGCGGAGGCCCTTGGGCCGTAGCGGTGTGCTGGGCATGGCGTTTGAGATCGGAGGTGGAAGTCCTGTCCTGGGACCCTGACAGGGGGAACCCAACATTGATGAGGCAAGGGCGCGGCCCGGAGTTGACCGGGTGGTCCCAGTGCGGCTGTTTGCGCTGCGGGGCTTCCGTGAGGGCGGGTCTGAAGGAAGCCGT
>Ga0075522_10003659_pt1 | contig 11165 bp, 10 predicted proteins | sample NGEPerA_FD_74796 | JGI IMG/M metagenome (GOLD analysis project Ga0075522, IMG submission 74796) | Arctic peat soil microbial communities from the Barrow Environmental Observatory site, Barrow, Alaska, USA - NGEE PermafrostL2-A | ecosystem: Environmental > Terrestrial > Soil > Wetlands > Peat ... | reverse complement strand
AATGTGCTCGGCCAGATCATGGTGGCGCGGCGGATGGGCAAGAAGCGCATCATCGCCGAGACCGGCGCCGGCCAGCATGGCGTCGCCACCGCGACCTTGTGCGCGCGGTTCGGCCTCGACTGCGTGGTCTATATGGGCGCGGTCGATGTCGAGCGGCAGCAGCCCAATGTGATCCGCATGGAAATGCTCGGTGCCAAAGTGGTTCCGGTGCAATCGGGGACGCGCACGCTAAAGGACGCGATGAACGAGGCGCTGCGCGACTGGGTCACCAACGTGCACGACACGTTCTACTGCATCGGCACTGTCGCGGGCCCGCACCCCTATCCGATGATGGTGCGCGACTTCCAGTCGATCATCGGCAACGAGACCCGCGTGCAGATGCAGGAGGCCGAAGGCCGCCTGCCGGATTCGCTGATCGCCTGCATCGGCGGTGGCTCCAACGCGATGGGATTGTTTCATCCCTTCCTCGACGATCCCTCCGTCGAGATCTTCGGCGTCGAGGCCGCGGGCCACGGGCTGACGCAGTTGCATGCCGCCTCGATCGCCGGTGGCCGGCCGGGCGTGCTGCACGGCAATCGCACTTATTTGCTGATGGACGATGACGGCCAGATCCAGGACGCGCATTCGATCTCGGCGGGGCTGGATTATCCCGGCATCGGCCCGGAGCATTCCTGGCTGCACGAAACCGGCCGGGTGAAATATCTGTCCGCGACCGATGACGAGGCGCTGGCGGCGTTTCAATTGCTGTCGCGGCTGGAGGGCATCATTCCCGCGCTGGAGCCCGCGCACGCCATCGCCAAGGTGATGGAGCTCGCGCCGAAGCGGCCGAAAGATCATCTGATGGTCGTCAACCTCTCCGGCCGCGGCGACAAGGACGTCCCTCAAGTCGGCGACATCCTGCGGGGGAAGAAGAAGTGAGCTTTGAGCGCGGCTCCTTTCTTCACCTCTCCCCGTCGGGGAGAGGTCGGCTGCGTAGCAGCCGGGTGAGGGGTCTTGCTCAATCCAGCCGCAGCGTACCTTCGATCATCTCGAGGACGCCATCCCGATTGTCGTACACGTCTGTATTCGAAACGCGGACGATGTGGAAGCCGCAGGCTTCCAGGACATCCGACCGGGCCTTGTCTCGGACTTGCTCTGAAGGTTCTGCGTGCGTGGCGCCATCGACTTCGACAATCAGTTTTCCATCCAGCGTGACAAAATCGACGACATACCGATCGATCGCGTGCTGGCGCCGAAATTTCCACCGCGCCAATCGCCGATTGCGCAGCGCTTGCCAAAGCTTTGCCTCGGCGCTCGTTTGCGACGCGCGGAGACTCCTGGCTCTGGCCTTGAACTTGTCCATCCCCCTCACCCGGCTGCTGCGCAGCCGACCTCTCCCCGACGGGGAGAGGTATAGCACAGCGGACGCCGTTCTATGACCACCCGCATCGATGCACGTTTTGCCGAGCTGAAAAAGCAACGTCGTTCGGCGTTTGTCACCTACGTGATGGCCGGCGATCCCGATCCCGCGACCTCGCTCGCCGTCGTCAAGGCGCTGCCGAAGGCGGGCGCCGACATCATCGAGCTCGGCATCCCCTTCACCGATCCGATGGCGGACGGGCCGTCGATCCAGGCATCGGGCTTGCGCGCGCTGAAGGCCGGAATGACCTTGAAGAAGACGCTGGAGCTGGTGCGCGGCTTCCGCAAGGACGACAACACCACGCCGCTGGTGCTGATGGGCTATTACAATCCGATCTACATCTACGGCGTCGACAAGTTTCTGGCCGAGGCCAAGAGTGCCGGCGTCGACGGGCTGATCATTGTCGACCTGCCGCCGGAGGAAGACGCTGAATTGTGCCTGCCGGCGATCAAGGCCGGCCTTAATTTCATCCGGCTGGCGACGCCGACCACCGACGACAAGCGGCTGCCCGCGGTGCTCGCCAATACTTCGGGCTTTGTCTATTATGTCGCGATTGCGGGCATCACCGGCGCGGCCAGCGCCGATGCGAAAGTGGTCGGCGAGGCGGTTTCCCGCATCAAGCGTCATACGAACCTGCCGGTTTGCGTCGGCTTCGGCATCCGCACGCCGGAGAACGCCCGAAGCATTGCCGAGCGCGCCGACGGTTCGGTGGTCGGAACGGCGCTGGTCGATGCCCTGAGTGGGAGTCTCGACGCCGAGGGCCGCGCCACCGGCAAGACGGTGAGTGCGGTGGCCGATCTCGTGGCGGCGCTGGCACAGGGTGTGCGGGGCGCCAAACAGGCCGCAGAATAAGCCACAATTGGCGTGGAGATAGCGGCTTAAAGCCCTTGGGCGGCGGCTTGCCGGGGCCGGCCCGGGCCGCCATATATTTCAAACGCGATCTTGATCGCGATTCGGAGCGAACCATGAATTGGCTCACCAATGTCGTCCGGCCGAAGATCCGCAACATCCTGCGCCGCGAGACGCCGGAGAATTTGTGGATCAAATGCCCGGATTCCGGACAGCTCGTGTTCTACAAGGACGTCGAGGCCAATCAGTTTGTCATCCCCGGCTCAAATTACCACATGCGGATGGGCGCGGTGGCGCGGCTGAAATCGGTATTCGACAACGAGACCTGGTTCGACGTCGCGCTGCCGGAAGTCACCGCCGATCCCTTAAAATTCCGCGACGAGCGCAAATATGCCGACCGCATCAGGGATGCGCGCGCCAAGACCGGGCTGAACGATGCCGTCAAGGTCGGCTACGGCAAGCTCGAAGGCGCCGGGGTCGTGATCGCGGTGCAGGATTTCGATTTCATGGGCGGCTCGCTCGGCATGGCGGCGGGCGAGGCGATCGTGCGCGGGCTCGAGCTCGCGCTGGAAAAGAAATCGCCGTTCATCGTGTTCGCGGCGTCCGGCGGCGCCCGCATGCAGGAGGGCATCTTGTCGCTGATGCAGATGCCGCGCACCACCGTCGGGGTGCAGATGCTGCGCGAAGCCAAGCTGCCCTACATCGTGGTGCTGACCAATCCGACCACCGGCGGCGTCACCGCCTCCTATGCGATGCTGGGCGACGTGCAGATCGCCGAGCCCGGCGCTCTGATCGGCTTTGCCGGCGCGCGGGTGATCGAACAGACCATCCGCGAGAAATTGCCGGAAGGTTTTCAGCGCGCCGAATACCTCAAGGACCACGGCATGGTCGACATGGTGGTGCACCGCCACGACATGCGGCCGACCCTGGCGCGGCTGTGCCGGCTTTTGACCAAATCGCCGGCGGTGGAAACCGCGCCAAAAGCAGCGGCCGTCGTCAACGCTGCGCAGATCGTATCCGCGGCGGAGAGCGCGCCGGCAGCGCCACACGCGTGAACGTATCGGCGGCCCCATTTCCGCTGCCGCTGCCGCTGCGCGAATTGATCGCGCGGCTGTCCGCGCTGCATCCGCGCCAGATCGACCTCAGCCTCGACCGCATTCATCGCCTGCTGGATCGGCTGGACCATCCCGAGCGCAAACTGGCTCCGGTGATCCATGTCGCCGGCACCAATGGCAAGGGTTCGACGATAGCCTATCTGCGCGCGATCCTCGAAGCCTCAGGCCTGCGCGTCCACGTCTTTACCTCGCCATACCTGGTGCGGGTCAACGAATGTTTTCGGATCGGCCGCGCCGGCGGCGGCGTGCTGATCGGCGATGACGAATTGCGTGCGGCGCTCGAACATTGCGAGCGCGCCAACGCCGGTGATCCCATCACCATCTTCGAAATCGAAACCGCCGCGGCGTTTTGCTTGTTTGCGCAACATCCGGCCGATGTGGTGCTGCTGGAAGTCGGCCTTGGCGGCCGGCTCGACGCCACCAACGTGATCGAGAAGCCCTTGGCGTCGGTGATCGCACCGGTCAGCATGGATCACACCGAGTTTTTGGGCGATACGCTGGCGATGATCGCCGGCGAGAAAGCCGCGATCATCAAGCGCAACGTGCCGGTGATTTGCTCCGAGCAGGCGCCCGACGCCATGGCCGCGATCGAGGCGCAGGCGGCGCGTCAGCGCGCGCCCCTGCATGCCGCCGGACAGCAATGGCATGTCAATGTCGAGCGCAGCCGGCTGGTCTATCAGGACGATCGCGGGTTGATGGATCTCGCGGCGCCAAAACTGTTCGGACGGCACCAGTTCGACAATGCGGGGTTGGCGATTGCGACCCTGCGCGCGCTCGATGCGTTCAAGGTCGGCATCGCCAGTTTCGAGGCCGGCATCGTCAATGCCGAATGGCCGGCACGGATGCAGCGCCTGACTTCAGGTGCGCTGGTCGATCTGGCGCCTGCGGGCAGCGAGATATGGCTCGATGGCGGCCATAATGCAGAAGGCGGCCGGGTCGCGGCCGCGGCGCTCGGCGATCTCGAGGAACGAGTGTCGCGCCCGCTGGTGGTGATCGCGGGCATGATGGCGAACAAGGACGCCAATGCGTTTCTCGCCAATTTTGCCGGGCTGACGCGCCATATCATCGCGGTGCAAATTCCCGATCGCGAAGGCGCCATGCCGCCGGACCGGCTGGCCGATGCCGCGCGCGCACTCGGCATGCGCGTGGAAAATTCATCCGGCATTGAAGCGGCGCTGCAATCGCTGGCGCGGCTCGCTTATGAGGTGCCGCCGCGCATCCTGGTCACGGGATCGCTGTATCTCGCCGGCCCCGTGCTATCCGCCAACGGCACCCCGCCGCGTTGATATGAACATGCGCCTTGCCGCGATCGCCGATATTCACGGCAATTACCTCGCGCTCGAAGCCGTCATCGCTGACATCCGCGCCCACGGCATCACGGACATCGTCAGTCTCGGCGACATGGCGAGCGGTCCGCTCGACGCGCGGCGGACCGTGGACATGCTGATGGCGCTCGATGCCGTGCATGTACTCGGCAACCACGACCGCTATCTGATCGACCGGCCGCCGGAAACGATGGGTTCATGGGACCGTCCCGCGCATGCGCAACTCGAAGAGAGACATCTCGATTGGCTGCGAGCGGTACCGCCGACACGCGTCTATCGCGACCAGGTGTTCCTCTGTCATGCAACGCCGGCCAGCGATGAGGTCTATTGGCTGGAAACGGTATCGCCTGACGGCACGGTGAAGCTCGCAGCGCTGGAGCAAATCGAAGCGACCGCCGCTGGAATCGCTCAACCGCTGATCCTCTGCGCTCACAGCCATCTGGCGCGTGCCGTGCAACTTCGCGATGGCCGTCTGATCGTCAACCCCGGCAGCGTCGGGTCGCCGGGCTATCGCGATACCCATCCGTTTCCGCATGTGATCGAAGCCGGCACCCCGCACGCGCGCTACGCGATCCTGGAACTCGCCAGTGACGAATGGCGCGTGACGTTCCGGCACGTGTCGTATGATCATCAAGCGATGGCCGCGCTCGCCCGCCACAACGGCCAACCCGAGCTGGCGTCGGCGCTGGCGACGGGCTGGATCAGGTAACAGCCCTCCCCAATACGCGTCATACGCGGGCTTCGACCCGCATAGCGGTGCCCTCTTGATGTAAACGATATGTGCACTTATTATAAGTGTACATACATAAGGGAGGCGATAATGAGCGAGCAGCAAATCTGGCGGGGCGAATACGCCATCGAGACATCGGCGACGGCGGACGTCATCTGGGACATTTTTCGCGATGTCCCGGGTTGGAAAACCTGGAACGCGGGCATCGAGCACATTGAGATCGAGGGGCCGTTCTCGGCCGGAACCTGGTTTACGATGAAGCCTCCCGGGGAGGATTCTCTCCAATCAAGACTTGTCGAGGTTATCGAGAACGAATGCTTCGTGGACGAAACGCGCGTCGGAGACCTTGCGATCACCGTCGCGCATCGGATCGAATCCCTCGGCGCCGGGCGCACGCGCATCACCTACGCGGCCGAAGCCATTGGACCCGATGCCGCGGCGATCGGTCCGGCGGTGGCATCCGATTTTTCGCTGGTGCTCGCAAGCCTCGCCAAACTCGCCGAAGGGAGTTCAGCATGACCGCCTGGCTTGGTGTGGTTTCGTACGCGCATGTTCAAAGAGGGGTGGCCGGCGGCTTCGCGTAATTGTGCCACGGCAAGGCGCAGCCGCTGCGGCGGATGCGCCCGGGCGACTGGCTCGTCTACTACTCGCCGCGGAAATCTACCCGTATGACATGGGCGGGGGATTTGTCCCGCACCGGCGCGATGTCCGCTATGTTGATGCCCAAAAGGCGTTGCTGGACATGACCAAACCGAAGCTGAAGTTCTGCGCGCGGCCCAATTGGAGGATGGCGCTTCGCCGCGGTCACCTGCCGCTCGAGCCGGTTGACTTCGCTACCATCGCTGCCGCGATGGGCGTGCGGGCGGCGAAAGGATTTGAGATGGAGTTGCAATGAAGCGCGGGTCCAGGAGTCCGGCATTGCCGACGCAGTTCGCCGGTCCGGCGGAAAGCCCGGGCTTTCTGCTATGGAAGATATCGAACGCCTGGCAACGGCGACAACGGGCCGCGCTGCAGCCTTATGGGCTCACCCATTCCCAGTTCGTGGTGCTGGCAACCGCGACCTGGTTCGGGTCTGAGGAAGTCCTGACCCAGACGCGGATTTCCCAGCTATCCGGCATCGATCCGATGACCACGTCCCAGGTCTTGCGTGCGCTGGAAACCGCTTCCCTGATCGAACGGGTCGATCACCCCAATGACCCGCGCGCCAAGTCGATCATGGTCACGCGGGCCGGTCGCGATCTTGCCCGCAAGGCGGTTGTCGTGGTCGAGGCGACCGACGCCGCGTTTTTCAAGCCATTGGCGTCCGACACCGCGCGGCTGATCCGGATGTTCCAGGCGCTTGTTCAAGGCAATGAACGAACGGAAGCCGGCCAAAGATAAAACGGCCGGCTATTCGCCGGCCGTTTCAGAAATAAACGTCGTTAGAAACAGATCAGACCGCAGCGGTGATCCACTGCTGCAACTTCTGCTTCGGGGCAGCGCCGACCTGGCGCGAAGCCATTTCGCCGCCCTTGAAGATCATCAACGTCGGGATCGACATCACGCCGTATTTCGAGGCCGTCTTCGGGCTCTCGTCGACGTTCAGCTTGACGATCTTGACCTTGTCGCCCATCGCGCCGGAAATCTCGTCCAGCGCCGGCGCGATCATGCGGCAGGGGCCGCACCATTCGGCCCAGAAATCGACAACCACCGGCCCAGTCGCCTTGAGCACTTCGGTTTCAAAATCGGCGTCGGAAACCTTGCCAACGGCCATGGGAATACCTCGTTCGGTTTGAAGGGAGGGCGCGGAAGGAGAATCGCGCCTGAGATCATAAGATCAACCTATGAACGCGACCTTGCCGGGTCAAGCTCGGCGGCGCCGGCACCGAAAGATGCCAGTGCAGCGTCCAGCGCGGGGGCCGAAATCTCCATCAATTCAGGCGTTTCGGTCCACAGCAGCGCTGCCCGGACCGGCCGGTCCGGGTATAGTTTTCCAAGGACCGCGCGGTAAAGCGCGAGCTGCCGGACATAGGCGGCCGGGGCCTCGGCCGCCTGCGTCGGCGGGGCGTGGTTGGTCTTGAAATCGACGATCAGGACCTCGGCCGGCGTCACCACCAGCCGGTCGATCTGCCCGGAAACCAGCGCCGGAGGCTGCCCCTGCCGCGCCAGCCGGCCGACGATCGAGACCTCGGCCCGGCTGCCCGGTGCAAATACCTCGGCAAATCGAGCATCGGCAATCAAGTCGAGCACGCTACCGGCCAGCGCCGCCCGGTCGGCCTCGGTCCAGTCGGCGGCATTGCGCGCGAGATAGCGCGTCGCGGCCTCGACGCGTCGGGCCGCTTCGACCTCGGGCAGCGATTGCAGCAGCCGATGCACCAGCGTGCCGCGCTGCAGCGCGCGGGCGCGCTCGTGGATCGATTCGGCGGTGCGGACGCGATGGCCTTCGTCCTCGCCAGGATCGGACGGGCGCAGCAGATTGTCGGCGGGGGCTTCCGGCGGCGCGGAGGTGCGCAGCCACGATGGCAGCGCGGTCGGCGCTGCGATCGCAGGCGCCGCCACAACCGTTGCGGCAACGGCGGCATCCTCGGGCCGCGAATAGCGTTTGGCCTTGCCGCCTGCGTTCTCGAACTCTTCGACCTTCAGTCCGGAATTTCTCAGGCCCTTGTCGATCAAATCGTACCAGGACAACGGCCGGATCGCGTTGCGGTTGCCGGGCATGCAGCCACCGATAACCAGCCGGTCGGCCGCGCGCGTCATCGCCACATAGAGCAGGCGGCGATATTCGTCCTCGGTATCGTCGAGCATGGCCTGGCGCGCTGCCGCGACGCCAACGGGATCTTCGGCCTTGCGGCCAGCCCAGATGGTGACGCCGTGCGCGTTGGGTGCGGCATTGCCCTGCGGCAAATGGATCAGCCGCAGCCGCTGCGTATCCGAAGGCGATGTCGTGGTGTCCACTAAAAACACCACCGGCGCTTCCAGGCCCTTGGCGCCATGCACGGTCATGACGCGAACCTCGTTGCGCGTGATTTCCATGTCGCGCTTCACTTCGGTGTCGGCCGCCCGCAGCCATGCCATGAAACCTTGCAGCGAGGCGGCGGCCTTGCGTTCATAGGCCAAGGCGAGTTCGAGGAACTCGTCGAGCGCGTCGGTCGCCTCATGGCCGAGCCGCTTGAGGATTCGCGCGCGCCCGCCATCGCCGCCCAACAACCACGCGTAAAATGCGAACGGCGTCTCGATCGTAACGCGGCGTTCGCAGGCCTCAATGCGTCGCAGCGCGTCGCTGAATTTTCCCGATGCCGACGCGTGGTCGCTCAAAGCCCGCCGCAACGATCCCTTGCGCTGCCAGGCAAGCTGAAACAAATCGTCGTCGTCGAGTCCGAACAGCGGGCTTTTCAGCGCCACCGCGAGCGCGAGATCGTCCTGCGGTAACAGCAGCGCATCCGCCAGATTCATCAGGTCGATGATCGCGATATGCTCGGTGAGTTTCAGGCGATCCGCGCCCGCGACCGGAATATCGGCGTGCTTCAGCGCCTGGATCACGGCGTCGAACGCATTGCCGCGCCGCCGCACCAGCACCAGAATGTCGCCGTAGCGGAGCGGCCGGCGCGCGCCGAGGCTGCCGGTCATGGTGCCCCCGGCGATCAGTGACTTGACCTCGGCCTGGATGCGTTTTGCCAGCTTTACCTCGGGGCTGGTCTCCGACACCGCGTCGAACGGCGCTCGCCAGCCTTCGAGGTCCTGCTTGCCGTCGGGAAGCTGCAACTCCCAGAGATCGATCACCCCGGGGCCGGAATCCTCCAGCGAATGGTGCACGGGATAGCCGTTATCGGCGGCATGGATGCTTTTGTAGATCGTCTCGTCGCGAAACACGTGATCGACGGATTGCAGGATCGCCGGTCCGGAGCGAAACGAAGTGGTGAACGACAGCGGATCGAATTTGAGCCCGGCGTCCTCGAATTTCTTCTTCAGCAGCCGGCGCCGCGAATCGAACTCACGCGGCGCGGCGCCCTGGAACGAGAAGATCGACTGCTTCTCGTCGCCGACCGCGAACACGGTGCGCACCACGCCGTCGCGCGCGCCCGCGCCGGAGGTGAATTCCGAGATGATGTGGGTGACGATGTCCCATTGCCGCGGACTGGTATCCTGCGCCTCGTCGATCAGCACATGATCGACGCCGCGGTCGAGCTTGTAATGCACCCAGCCCGACGCGCCGCCATCCAGCATCGCCAGCGTCTTGTCGATCAGATCGTCGAAGTCGAGCAGGCCGCGCTCCTGCTTCTCGCGGCGATAGTTCGCCGCCGCCGCGGTCGCGATATAGAGCAGCGCCTGGCTGCGGTCGCGGGTCGTCACCGCGCGGCGTCGCTCGATCAGCGGGCCGATGCGAAGGGCTTCCTGTTCGAACGCCAGCGCCAGCGCCGGATTCTTGTCGGCGAATTTCTTGGTGACGAGTGATTTGCGCGGTTCGCCATCGGTGAGAAATACGTCGAGATAGTCATTGACCTGTGTGGCGCCCGAGGATGTCAGCGCCTCGCGAAGCTTGGCTGCCTGTTTCTGATCGGCGCTGCTGCTAACTTCCAGAAGCGCCGCTGCGCCGACCCACTGCGACCTCGGCAGATTCGGCCCATCGATAATCGCGCTTTCGACATCCTCGATATGATCATCGGCATCGACGCCCAGCGCGGCGGAGACCTGCGCAGCCGCGGCTTCAGCGCTGCCGGCATTGTCGGTCCAGCTCATAAAATGATCGCGGCTCAGGCAGGCCTCGCGTATCACGTCCTTGAAGGTGACGTCGGCGGCGCTCGCCATTGCGATATTGAGCGCGCGGCCGGCGGCGCTGTCGGGATCGCGCGCGGCATCCAGAAACACCGCGAGGTTGGCGCGCTCCATCATTTCGGTCTGGTCGCGCTCGTCGAGCACCGCAAAGCGCGCCGGCACATTGGCCTCGAACGGAAACTGCTGCAGCAGCCGGGTACAGAGCGCGTGGATGGTCTGCACCTTCAGCCCGCCGGGCGTTTCCAGCGCGCAGGCGAACAGTTCGCGGGCGCGCAGCCGCAGTTTTGCACCGGGATGCGCAAGGCCTACATCCCGGATTGCGTCATCGAGCGCGTCGTCGTCGAGCGTGACCCAATGCCCCAGCGTGGAAAACACCCGCTCCGCCATGTTGGCGGCGGCCGCCTTGGTAAACGTGATGCAGAGGATTTTTTCCGGCGGCACGTTGCCGAGCAGCAGCCGGATCACCCGCTGCACCAGCACATGGGTCTTGCCCGAGCCGGCGTTGGCCGACACGAAGGCCGACGAGCCAGGATCGGACGCGCGCGCCTGCGTGGCGCGGACGGCTGATGGAATCGGGCGCGGGGCTTTCACCATTCCGGCAGCCCCAGGCCGCCGGCGGCGGACCATTCCTTGATGCGGGCGAGATCGTCATAGCTGCCGTAGCGGTTCGACCACATCGACAGGTTCAGCGAGGTGTAGCCCTGCGCCTCGTCGTCGAAAGCGCGGATCAGTTTTTCGAGCTGCTGCCGTGCATGATCGGCGGCGGCATCGGGTGCCTGCGGCGCGTCGCCTTTGTTGATCTTCAGCTCCAGCGGCTTCTGTTCGCCGGGCGGATTGTTGCCGCTGAGCCGGACATAGCTGTACTCGCCGACGGAACTGGCAGCGGGAATATCCGCAAAGCCGCCCTCGCGCAGGATCGCCGCCTCCAGGGTCAGTTGCGGCGACAGCCCCATGCGGATCTGCTTGCCGGTCGGCGGCTGTCCCGTTTTGTAATC
>Ga0075522_10003656_pt1 | contig 11168 bp, 8 predicted proteins | sample NGEPerA_FD_74796 | JGI IMG/M metagenome (GOLD analysis project Ga0075522, IMG submission 74796) | Arctic peat soil microbial communities from the Barrow Environmental Observatory site, Barrow, Alaska, USA - NGEE PermafrostL2-A | ecosystem: Environmental > Terrestrial > Soil > Wetlands > Peat ... | reverse complement strand
CGGCTCGAGTCGGCGATACCCGAAGGAAGCGTCGAGTGCGCCGCGAGCGCCGCGATCGCCGCCAGGTTCGCCAGTTTCGCGATCTCGGTCGGTCGAAACCGCGGCCCGGTAGGCCGGACGGCGAGGAGTGCGATCTGGGAATCGCCCACAGGTGCGGCGGCGAGCTGGGGGTCACCGCCCCAGTCGTGGGGAAGCCAGGCCGGGTCGGCTTCGACAATGCCTGCGCTCGGTACTGGGAACCACGGCAGCGCCGACCAGCGTACCCAGGGCGCGCCGGCACTTGCCTGGGTGATGGCGACACCGCTGTTGACCTGGCCGATGATGACCACCCACCTGGCGCGCAACACTGCCGGCGCAATGCGCGTGATGGCGGCCAGCGCCCGCGATGCCGTGGATCCCAGCCCATCAACGATGTCCAGCCCGTCTCTGAGCTGGTCGCCTTCGGTGAACGGTTGCCAGGCTTCGATCACGATTGCCGGCAGGGCGCTGAGCTTGGCAAGAATCGTGTCCGCCGACGTGGCGTCCGGAGTTTCGACGAGCACGTCGTCAACCGCCGCTGACAGACCCCGCTCTACGACGTCCACCGCAGTGATGTCACCGCCGGCCTCGCCGATCGCGCTCGCCAGCGCACCGAGGGCGCCAGGCCGATCAGGGACGCTCACCCGCAGCAGATACAACATGCCATCGCTCCCGTCGCCGAGCGCACCCGTCTATCGTTGCGCCGGATTGTGTCGCCGCCGCTGCGCGAAGATGACATTGCTGTTTCGCGGCCGTCTTTGGCGGTGCTGTCCGCCGGTACGTGCATGATGGCCGGTGACACGGAAGGTGCGGAGGACACGTGAAATTCTTGCACAACCACGTCGGCTACTCGGCGGACGACGCGAAGCTCGCGTTGCTGCAAACGGACGCCGCATTCAGTGGCGGGCGTTTCAGCATTTACCGTGTCGGCGCCACCGACCCGGTGCTGACGGGCGAGTTGCGGAGCCGCGGCGGCGTCATGAAGTGGCGTGACTGGCGCTACTGGGAGGCCGACTTCTCGGCAGCGCAGGAGCCGGGCCGCTATTTCCTGTCGCTCGACGCTGCCGTTCCACCACTGGTGAGCGCAACTTTCACCATCGCCGCGAACATTCTTGACGGCCAGGTGGTGTCCGACCTTGTGCACTACCTCAAGTCGGTCCGCTGCACCGGCGTCTTTGACATCGCCGACAGCTTTTGTCCGGTGATCGACAGCACTGATCGGCTCGACGTTCATGGTGGCTGGTATGACGCCTCAGGCGACACCTCGAAGTACCTCTCGCATCTGTCGTACGCGAACTTCCTGAACCCTCAGCAGATACCGCAGGTCGCGTGGAACCTGATCGAGGCGCGCGCGCGACTGAACGAGACTGACCTTTGGATGGACGATCGCCTGGTTGACGAAGCCCTGCACGGCGTCGACTTCTTGGTGCGCATGCAGCATCCGGCTGGCTACTTCTACATGACGGTGTTCGATCGATGGAGCAAGGACGTCGGCGAGCGGATGATCTGCAGCTACGCGACCCAGGAGGGGCACCGCTTCAACACTTATCAGTCGGGCTACCGGCAAGGTGGTGGCAGCACAATTGCGGCGCTTGCTCGGGCCAGCACGTTGCCCCGCGACGGCGACTTCACTCGCTCGCGCTATCTCGAAGCGGCCGAACAAGGCTTTGCGCACCTCGAGGTGTACAACACCGAGTACCTCGATGACGGCACCGAGAACATGATCGACGACTACTGTGCGCTCCTGGCGGCGGTTGAACTCTTCGCTGTCACCGGTAACTCGACATACGGGGACGCCGCGCACCTGCGGGCCGCGAAGCTCGTCGACCGGCAGCACGCCGATGGCTGGTTCTGGATGGATGACGCGAAGACCCGCAGCTATGTTCACGCCGCCGAGGCGGGCATGCCGTACGCGGTATTGCTGCGCTACGTCGAGGTATTCGCAGCGACGGGTGCGACCTCGCAGTTGGACGCCGCTCGGCTGGCGGTTCGCCGCGGCTTGGCGCACGAGCTCGAGGTCAGTGCGATCGGCGACGGCAATCCGTTCGGCTATCCGCGACAGTACGTACTTGTGCCTGGAGTGCAGGATCGCGTCCAGTTCTTCATGGCGCACAAGAACGAGAGCGGCTACTGGTGGCAAGGCGAGAACGCGCGACTGGGATCACTGGCGTGCGCTGCCCGATGGGGTTCACATGTCTTCGCGGACGACGCTGAATTCAGCGCCGCGCTGTGGCGCTATGCCGAAGCCGCGCTCGACTGGATCTTCGGCCTCAATCCGTTCGATACGTGCATGATGCAGGGCCACGGGCACAGCAACCCGCGCTACGACCTCGACAAGTGGAATGCACCCGGCGGTGTCTGCAACGGCATCACCGCCGGCGAGTTCGACGAAGACGACATCGACTTCAAGCAGGCCGAAGAAACCGATCCGTCGCAGTCGTGGCGCTGGACCGAGCAGTGGATCCCGCACGGTGCCTGGCTCCTAGCAGCCCTCGCCCACAAATAGCTGCCGCGTCACTCGCGGGACGGCCGACTCTGGACTGGAATCACTCCGAGACTTGACTCATTCCAGATCAGTGGCTTAGCTAGGCCATGTGCCCCAGCCGATCACTGACCCGACGACGGTGCTGCGTGACTACGGACTGAGGGTGACCGCGGCCCGCCTCGCGGTGCTGTCGGCGGTCGCCGGCCAGCCACATGCACCGGCGGACGAGATCGCCACCGCGGCCCGCGATCATCTCGGTGCGTTGTCGACGGCCGCGGTCTATGAAGTGCTCAACACGTTCACCGAGGTCGGCCTCGTCAGGCGCATCGAGCCGGCTGGTTCGGCGGCGCGCTACGAGACGCGCACCGCCGACAACCACCACCACGCCGTCTGCCGGCAGTGCGGCGCTGTCTGTGACATCGACTGCGCAGTCGGCCACGCGCCCTGTCTCGAGCCGAGCAACGCGAACGGGTTCGTCATCGAGCAAGCCGAGGTGACGTGGTGGGGAATCTGTGCCAACTGCAATGACAACGCCAGCAGCAACGACAGCGCCAGCAGCAACGACGAGCTAGCTCCCTGACTACCGCCACTGATCTCGGAAGGATCTCCCATGTCTGACCAACACCCTGACGCCGTCGTCCGCGAAATGAACGAGCCGGAGGATGCGGACCGGCAGTGCCCAGTGGCGTCAAAGCGCCGCGCGTACCCCGTCGAGGGTGGGAGCAACCGCGACTGGTGGCCGAACCAGCTCAACCTGAAGGTCCTTCGCCAGCATTCCGCTGCGGCCAACCCGATGGACCCCGACTTCGACTATGCCGCGGCCTTCAAGACCGTCGACCTGGACGCTGTGCGGGTCGACATCGAGCAGGTGATGAGGACGTCGCAGGACTGGTGGCCGGCCGACTTCGGCCACTACGGGCCGTTCTTTATCCGGATGGCGTGGCACAGCGCGGGGACATACCGCATCCACGACGGTCGCGGTGGTGCCGGCGCAGGTATGCAGCGTTTCGCGCCGCTGAACAGCTGGCCCGACAACGGAAACCTCGACAAGGCCCGCCGGTTGCTCTGGCCGGTCAAGCAGAAGTACGGACGCGCGTTGTCCTGGGCCGACCTGATCGTCTTCACCGGCAACTGCGCCCTGGAGTCGATGGGCTTCAAGACCTTTGGCTTCGCCGGCGGTCGCTCGGACGCCTGGGAGGCCGACGAAGAGGTGTACTGGGGACCGGAGGAGACCTGGCTCGGCGATGATCGATACACCGGTGACCGCGAGCTCGAGAACCCGCTTGCCGCCGTCCAGATGGGGCTCATCTACGTCAACCCGGAGGGCCCGAACGCCAACCCCGACCCGCTCGCCTCCGCACGCGACATCCGCGAGACGTTCCTCCGCATGGCGATGAACGACGAGGAGACCGTCGCGCTGATCGCGGGGGGCCACACTTTCGGCAAGACCCACGGTGCGGCGGACCCTGACCAGTACGTCGGGCCCGAGCCCGAGCGTGCCGCACTCGAAGAGCAGGGCCTGGGCTGGAAGCAGAGCTTCGGAAGCGGCAAGGGCCGCGACACGATCACCAGCGGGCTCGAGGTCACGTGGACGCCGACGCCCACGAGGTGGGACAACAGCTACTTCGAGATCCTGTTCGGCTATGAGTGGGAACTCACGAAGAGTCCCGCCGGCGCGAGTCAGTGGCAGCCGAAGGACGGTGGCGGAGTCAACACGGTGCCTGACCCCGAGGACGGCTCGCTCGTACGCCCTCCCACCATGTTGACGACCGACCTGGCGTTTCGGGTCGACCCCATCTACGAGCAGATCTCGCGGCGCTTTCTCGAGCACCCGGAGCAATTCGCGGACGCGTTCGCGCGGGCTTGGTACAAGCTGACCCACCGCGACATGGGTCCGATCCAGCGCTACCTCGGCCCGCTGGTGCCGCAGGAGACGCTGATCTGGCAGGACCCGATTCCGGCCGTCACGCACGAGCTCATCGGCGCCGAAGAGATTGCTGCGCTGAAGGGCCAGCTTCTCGCGTCGGGGCTGTTGGTCTCCCAACTCGTTTCCACGGCTTGGGCATCGGCCTCGACGTTCCGCGGGAGCGACAAGCGCGGCGGCGCGAACGGGGCGCGCATCCGACTCGAGCCGCAGAGTGGTTGGGACGTCAACAATCCCAGTGAACTGGCGATAGTGCTGCGCACGCTCGAGGGAATCCAGCAGAGCTTCAACGCGGGCGGAAAGTACGTCTCGCTCGCCGACCTGATCGTGCTCGGTGGGAGTGTCGGTATCGAGCAGGCGGCTAAGAATGCGGGCTTCGACGTTTCGGTTCCCTTCACCCCGGGGCGCGCGGACTCCTCGCAGGAGCAGACGGACGTCGAATCCTTCGCCGCACTCGAGCCGACCGCAGATGGATTCCGGAACTACTTCGGAAAGGGTCACCGGCTGCCGGCTGAATATCTCCTGATCGACCGCGCGAACCTGCTCAACCTCAGCGCACCTGAACTGACCGTCCTCATCGGCGGCCTGCGGGTGTTGGGTGCGAACTACGACAAGTCGACGTTGGGCGTGCTGACGACGGCGCCCGAGTCGCTCACCAACGACTTCTTCGTGAATCTGCTCGATCTCGGTACTACGTGGAAGCCGACGTCAGCCGACGCGGCGACCTTCGAAGGACGCGACTCGAGCGGCGCTGTGAAGTGGACGGGCAGTCGCGTTGACCTCATCTTCGGCTCCAACTCTGAGCTGCGGGCCGTTGCTGAGGTCTATGCGAGCGACGACGCGCAGGACAAGTTCGCCCGCGACTTCATTGCCGCGTGGGACAAAGTCATGAACCTCGACCGGTTCGACACCACCTGATTCCGGACTTGATCTCGCCGTCCAGGGCGATGATGTGCGGATGCCACTGCGGAAGCCGCGACGACTTCGTGACGTGCACCCGACCAGGCGGGGCTTGATCCTCGCCTGGTTCTCGTTCGCGGTGACGTTCGGCGTGCTGCGTGCGATCACCTGGTCGATTCACGCGCACGTCGGTCACTTCGCCAATGTCACGGCGGGATCGGTGCATCTGCATCACTACCTGTGGGGCATCTTGCTGGTCACCATCGTGGCGTTTCTCGGCCTCGTCGAACGGTCGCCGAGGTGGCGCACGGTCATGGGCCTGATGTTCGGGGTCGGGCTCGCGCTGATCGTTGACGAGCTCGCGTTACTGATCGACCTCAAGGACGTCTACTGGTCAGGTGCCGGTGGCGTGAGCATTGCGGTCGCGCTGGTGTTGATCGCGGCGGCCGGCGGGCTGCTCGCCCTCACCCGCGCGCCAGGCGTGCACGACGAGAATCCGCACCACGGGTAGGTCACTCGCAGTGCTAGCCGACGACGCGCACTGCTCCGGAGTAGTACCCGTGAGCGGCGATCGATGCGATGCGCACGACATCACCGGTGTGTGGTGCGTTGATCATCAGACCGTTGCCGATGTAGATGCCGACGTGGTGATGGTCGCGATAGAAGAACACCAGGTCGCCGGGCTTCAACTGGCTTTCCGGAATGTGGCGGTAGTCGTTGTACAGCGTCCCCGTGTAGTGCGTCGTGCTGATACCGGCCTGCCGAAACGCCCACTGAACGAGTCCTGAGCAATCGAAGCGGCTTGGGCCGGTCGCTCCGAACACGTAGCGGTCGCCAAGCCGCGTCATCGCGGACGCCACCGCCCGCTGGGCGACGCTGGATCCGCCCGGGCTCTGCGGCAGCGCCACGGTCTTGATGAGGGTCTTGTTCGCCGCCGCCGCCGCCGCGGCGGCGGCAGCCGTAGCTGCCGCCCGCGCCGCGGCAGTCCGCGAAGCGGCCGACCGCGCAGCAGCAGCCTGCGCGGCCTGAGCCTTGTTGAAGGCCGCCAGCGCGATCTGCGCCTTGGCCTGATCTGCGGCCTCTTTCGCCTTCTGGGCCGCAATCAGTTGCGCGCGCTGCGCGGCGGTCAACTTGGCGAGCACCTGCTGGCTCTGGGCCAGCGCTGCGTTGATCTGCGCCTGCTTTTGCACAAGATCTGCAGACAGCTTCTGAGCGGTCGCGGTGGCCTGGCTGGCTGCTGCCGACGACTGCTGGTAGACCTGATCGGCCGACCGCGCCGCGGCCAGGAGGCTGGACTGCGACGTGCTCAGTTGCTGCAGCATCGAGACCCTGGTCATCGCCTGCGACGGGTCGGCGGTGTTCAAGATGATGGCCAGGCCCTGGCTGAGGCCGCCTGACTCGTACGACTCCGCGGCGAGCGCACCGACCTTGGCTTGCTCGGTCACGACCTCGCTGTGCGCCCGACCGGCTGCGGCGGTGGCCGCAGTTGCGGTTTGCAACGCCTGCGTCAGGCTCTCCTGGGCGCCGTTGTACTGCTCGGAGGCGATCTCAGCCTGGTTGTTCAGCGCGTCTAGCTGAGCCTGAGCCTGCGCGACCGTGGTTGGCTGAGCAGCCTGGCTGGCGACGGCGGGCAAGAGGGCGGCGGCGACGAGCGCTGCACCGGTGGCCGACATGATCTTGACGAGGGGTCGCAGGGCTCGGCGCGGCGAGGGTCCAAGAGCCACCAGGATGCCGCGACGGCGCGCCAAAGCGAACAAGCCCTCCTCCCGCGGCCGCCGACCGAGTTAGCTGACGGGTTCGGGCCAGAGGAACGCCCTACCGCCCCAGCGTGAGCTGAGCCGGATTCACCCCAGGGGAAGGTGGTGGTTCCCCGGTTCCCCCGAAGGGGATTAGGCGACGACCCACTCGCCGCAGCGAGGCTCCGTTGCAGGTCACGAGCGGATCACGGAGCAACATAGCGAAGGGGTCCTTACTACACAACGCTGACCCACCACTTTGCCGCATATCGTTAAGAACGAGTGGCGTGCGAGTTCTGTGCAGCGAACTTTGCCGAGCAGTGATCGGAGCAGAAGTAGACGGTCCGCGATCCGAGCTGCAGCCGGGCCGGTGCGAGCGCTTTCTCGACTTGCATGCCGCACACGGGGTCTTTCGCGTACCGGTCAGTGCTGCCGTCGCGGTCGACAGCGGCATCGTCGCTGGCGCCGTTCGCACTCGCCGTCCGCGTTCGATAAAGCCAATACAGGACGCCGAAGCCGATCGCGGCGAGGACGTTGAGCACCGTCGTGTAGTTAGCTCCCGCGTGGGTGAGCGGCACGATGTGAGTGCCGACCTTCGGCACCAGGTGCACGGCTCTCACCAGGTACTCGGTGGCCAATGATGCGGCGCTCATGGCAAACCAGAAAGCCCCGAGCAGCCGGAGCGTGATCGCGGCGCCAAAGTACTTGCGGTAGATGAAGAGCAGCGGCAGCGTGATGAGGTCGGCGAAGATGAACGAGATCACGCCGCCGAAGCTGATTCCGCCGCGCCACAGTGCAGCCGCGATCGGCACATTGCCGATCGAACAGACGAAGCTGATGAGCGCCAGAAGTGGCCCCAGCACGACGTTTTGCAGGCTTGACCAAAATCCGTGACCCGTCACGAATAACGAACGCCAGAACCAGGTCGGTACGAGTGCAGATGCGAATCCGCCAATGACAAACCCGGCGACGATTTCCCTGCGCAGCATCGTCAGATCGCTAATGGTGTAGCCCGACGCATCTGACCAACCGGCCCGGGTACGTACGCGTTGCTTCCACGATGGCGCATCCCAAACCTGGGCCTCGTCGACGTCGCGCGATAGTGCGGTGCGCGCATCGTCGGTCCACCGTCGCGGAATCACTCGCGGTAGAACGAGGCCAAGCAGCGCGATCATGATGGCGCCACCGATGAACTCGGCCGCCGCGAATTGCCAGCCCAGCAACAGCCAGATGACGATGCCGAGCTCGACCACCAGATTGGTCGACGCGATCATGAAGATCATGGACGCCGTGAAGTCGGCCCCGCGGGCGAACAGGCTCTTGGCCAGCGCGCTGGCGGCATACGAGCACGACGAGCTCACCGCGCCGAGGAAGCTCGCCTTCGCCAGGGTTCTCGGCCGGTGGTCACCGAGTGCGGCCTGCATCTGCGCCCGAGAAACGAATGCTTGCACAGCGCCGGACAACGCGAATCCGAGCACGAGAGCCCAGAAGGTGTCGAAGAACATCCACCAGCCTTCGGCAATCCCGTGCGCGAAGCCATCCAGCACCATGCCGATCACAATGCCAGGGGTGGTCGCGTTTGTTCCGCCCAAGAAGTGTTGTTCCGCCTAGGCTGGCGCGGTGATCAAGTACCTTGGCTCCAAGCGGCTGCTCGCCTCCGTGCTCGGCGACATTGCCACCGCGGCGGGCGCGCGTACGGCCCTCGACCTCTTTACCGGGACGACGAGGGTTGCCCAAGAGTTCAAGCGTCGCGGTATCGCCGTCACTGCTGTCGACTGCGCAACATACGCCGAGGTGCTCGGCGAGTGCTACATCGCCACGGACGCCACCGGGGTCGACAAGGACCGGCTTGCGCAGGCTCTTGACAAACTGAACGCATTGCCAGGGGCAGCGGGCTATTTCACTGAGACGTTCTGCATCGCGGCACGGTATTTCCAGCCGAAGAACGGCGCGCGTGTCGATGCGATGCGCGAGGCGATCGAGGCCCGTTACTCGGGCGATCCGCTCTATCCGGTGCTACTTGCCGCTCTCATGCTTGCGGCCGATCGCGTCGACTCGACGACCGGGTTGCAGATGGCGTATCTGAAGCATTGGGCCGCGCGGGCTTACAACGACATCGAACTGCGGGCGCCGGAGTTGCTCGCCGGTTGTGGCGTCGCGATGCGCGGGGACGCGATGTCGCTCATCGACGTCGTCCCGCATGTTGATCTGGCTTATCTCGATCCGCCCTACAACCAGCACCGCTACTTCACGAACTACCACGTGTGGGAGACGTTGGTGCGCTGGGACGCTCCGGAGCATTACGGCATCGCCTGCAAGCGGATCGATGCACGGGACGACGACACGCATTCGCCGTTCAATGGCAAGGCATCGATGCCGGTCGCGTTGCGTTCCGTTATCTCGCGAACAAGAGCGGACGTCGTGGTGGTGTCGTACAACGACGAGTCGTGGGTAACGCCGGCGGACATCGGGCAGTGGCTAAAAGATGCAGGCCACGCGGACGTCGCGATGCTGGCGTTCGATTCCAAACGCTACGTCGGTGCGCAGATCGGGATCCACAATCCGGCCGGCCAGAAAGTCGGCGTGGTGTCGCATCTGCGCAACACCGAATACATCTTCGTTGCGGGGCCCACCGAACGTGTCGCGGCGGCAGTTGGATCCGTCGGCGGGTAACGCGTCAGGTTTCGCGGTCGTCGCGCTGGCGTTTGGTGTGATCGGCGAGGAATCGCTCGAGTTCCGCGCCGAGTTCGTCGGCCGACGGAAGGTCACCTGATCCGGTCGCGAGCAGGTCGCTGCCGCGGCCACGCAGGAACGCGTCGTATTGCTGCTCAAGCGCACCGACGAGCGCCATCGCCTCCGGTGAATCGGCGACCTGCTTGTCGATCTCCAACTTCGCGGCTGTTCCGGCCACGTGCAACTCATCGGTGGGCAGCACGAGGCCGCCGGCGAGTGCGATGGCCCCGACCAATCGCTCGGCTGCGTCAGGGAATTCGGTCTGCGCCAAGTAGTGCGGGATGTGTGCGGCGAACCCGATCGCGTCAAGACCACGCTCGGTCAATCGGAACTCGAGCAGGTGACCGGCACTCGCCGGAACCTGCACGCGCTGCACCCACGGCTCGTTGTCGGGAATTAGCTCCTGGCGCGACGCGTGGGACGTGATCCCGACCGGCCGGGTGTGCGGCACGGCCATCGGTATCGCATTGAGACCGATCGTCAACCGGACGCCGAAGTGTTCGACCAACCCGATGACGGCCGCTATGTAGCGCTCCCACTGCACATCGGGCTCGGGGCCGGTCAGCAGCAGGAAGCGCTCGCCGGCGGCGTCCGTCATGGCGTAGAGGAGCAGCTCAGGCGCGGCGTAGCTCTCCCAGTGATCGGCGTCGAAGATCATCGGTGGCCGCCGGGCCCGGTAGTCGTGCAGCTGGTCGACATCGAACCGGCCGATGACCTCATGCGTCAGGTTGGCCAGCAGATGCTCGTGGGTGAGCCGGACCGCCTCGCCGGCATCGACGAACCCGTCGAGGGCGTGGATCAGAATCGGCCGCTCAAGCAACGGGATGTGCTCCTCGAGCGTGTAGAGCGCGCGCGGGTCGAGCACGGTCCCTCCAATCCCTGCCAGGCGTCTATAGGGCTGGCTTCCATTGTCTCGCACTCGCGCGGTTGCCGGGGCGCGTGGTTGGGCCGATAGTCACCTCGCCGTCAGGTTCGACCCGTATCGTGGGAGTTAACTCGATCACCCGCCGACCTGATGAGGGCCCTGCGTGCCAGTCCCGACCCCTTACCCGCATCTGAACTTTCTCCAGGCGATCACGATCGGCGTCATGCAGGGCGTGACGGAGTTGTTCCCGGTCTCGAGCCTGGGTCACTCGGTGTTGGTCCCTGCCCTGGTCGGCGGGTCGTGGAAGGCACTGGTCACCGAGCAAGACCAGGCTGAATCGCCGTATCTCGCGTTTATCGTCGGGCTGCACGTCGCTACCGCACTCGCCTTGTTGCTGTTCTTCTGGCGCGACTGGGTGCGGATCATCGGCGGATTCTTCAGCTCGCTGCGCCGCCGCAAGATCGAGACCGTGCACGAGCGGATGGCCTGGCTCATCATCATCGCCAC
>Ga0075522_10003655_pt1 | contig 11168 bp, 11 predicted proteins | sample NGEPerA_FD_74796 | JGI IMG/M metagenome (GOLD analysis project Ga0075522, IMG submission 74796) | Arctic peat soil microbial communities from the Barrow Environmental Observatory site, Barrow, Alaska, USA - NGEE PermafrostL2-A | ecosystem: Environmental > Terrestrial > Soil > Wetlands > Peat ... | reverse complement strand
TGCTGTTGACCGCCCGAGAGGGTGCCGGCTCGCTGGCGACCGCGCTGTTTCAACTCGGGAAAGAGCGAGAAGACCTCGTCGTATTTCGCGCCGGATCCACTCTCAGCGAGACGGAGATTCTGCTCCACGGTCAGAGCGGAAAAGACGTCACGGTCCTCTGGCACGTAGCCAATCCCGAGGCGTACGATGCGGTGCGTCGGCCAACCCGCCACCTCGTCGCCGAGAACCTGTATTCGGCCGCTACTCGCAACGAGGCCCAGGATCGCCCGTAAGGTCGTCGTCTTGCCGACGCCGTTACGTCCGAGGAGTGCCGTGACGCCACCCGTGGGCACGCTGAAACTGACGCCCTGAAGGACGTGCGAACCGGCGATGGTGACGTGCAGATCCGAAATCTCGACGGCGTTGGTCACAATGGCTCGCCGAGGTACGCCGCTTGTACCGTCTCGTTGGCCATGACCTCTTCCGGTTCGCCGCACGCGAGCAGTCGTCCAAAATCAAGCACGGCGACCTTCTGGGCCAGACCGACAATGACCGCCATGTGGTGTTCCACCATCAACACGGTGCGCCCCTCGGAGTGCAGTCGGGCAATGAGTGCCATCAGCAGCGGCACGTCTTCAGTGTTGACGCCGGCCATGGGCTCATCGAGCAAAAGGACCCGCGCCTGCGCGGCCAGTAGGATCGCCAATTCGAGCTTGCGCTTGTCGCCGTGACTGAGCGCTCCGGTGATCTGATGAGCAAGGCCCGAGAGACCAACCTCCTCGAGGGCCGACTCGGCGGCGGCGGTCGCCTCATCGCCCGCACGGGGCCGTCGCCACAGCTTCATGTTGCCGCCGAGGCGGGCTTGCGCGGAGAGCCGGGCGTTCTCGAGCACACTCAGCGAGTTGAACAAACTTGAGGTTTGAAACGTGCGGCCGACGCCCAGTCGAGCCCGACCCGAGGTACTCACGCTCGCCAAATCGCGCCCGAAGAGTTCAACAGTGCCCGAGGTCGGCTTGAGCAAACCACTCATGAGGTTAAGGAAGGTTGTCTTGCCCGCGCCGTTGGGCCCGATGATGCCGAGGAAGCTTCCCTCTTCGATCTCGAGATCGATTTCGGACAGAATGTCCGCTCCCCCGACCCGAAATCCCAGGTCCCTCACGTGTAACGCGAAGGACCTGGGACCGGAACTAACTGTCATTGGGGAAAACTTTAACTATTTGCTGAAGTGCGCCGCGACCGGAGGAGCCGTTGCCGTGGCACTTAGGGTGCGTAGCACGACTGGCTTGTAGCCACCGTTGATCGTCGAGACCAAACTCACCTGGTACATCGGCTGAAGCATGGCGTGGTCCGACACGCGGATGGTCTGCTCGCCTTTCGGGGCGAGGAAACTCCATCCCGCGAGTCCACTGATCATCTTGTTCACGTTCGTCCCGTCGCCGGTCTGAATGGCGCGCACCAACATCTGCGCCCATACGAATCCGTCCGGCGTGAACAGGTCGGGCTGCTGGTGGTACTTCTGTTCCATCGCCTTGACGAGATAGTCGTTGGGCTTGTTCGTCGAACCGGCTGACACGTAGAGCGACAGGTAGTTGAACGAAGTGCCGATCGTGCCGTAGAACGGGTACGTCACAACATTTGCGAGACCCGTGACGACGTGCGCGGTGGTGAGGGCGCCCTCTTGCTGAAGCGCCTGCATGAGCGGCGCCCCGGTCGTACCGGCCCACGCGAGAAAGATGATGTCCGGGTGGTCCTGTTGCACTTGCAAGGCCGTCGACGTGAAGTCGGTCGTCGTCAGGGGAACGAGAAGGCTATCCACGGTGTCGCCGAGACTCTTGAACGCGTTCGTGGCGTCGGTGACGTAGGACTGGCCGAAGGCGAAGTCTTGACCGAGCACGAGGATGGTCTTGCCAGTACCGAGCGCCTGCACGTAGGACTTCGCGGTCTGCACGTCCTGGTAGGTCTGGCGACCGGAACGGAACGTGTAACGGTTGACGCCAGTGATGGCGTCGTCCGCGGCCGCGCCCGAGACGTACACAACTTTGTTCTGCGCCGCCAGCGGCGCGAGTTCGTCAGCGATGCTCGAGTCACCGGTACCGCCGATGATCTTGTAGCCGGCACCTACGTACGCCTTGAAGTCCGACACGGCCGTCGTCGGATTGTCGGCGTCGTCTTCCCAGTTGATGTTGAGCTTCTGACCGTTCACTTTGTCGGTGCCGTTGGTCGCGAACTTCAGACCGATGTTGAAGCCCTGGCGCCACTCCGTCTCATACGCCGAGTAGATGCCCGTCTGCTCCAAGATCATTCCCACCTTGATGGCCGGCTTGGCCTTGGCGGTGGCCGCGCCGGACAGCTGTGACGCGCTGACGCTCAAGCCGAGAGCAACCATCGCAATCGACATGGTGACCGACGTCAATCGAAAGATTCTTTTCATTTCCCCCCTTGAAACGCGCCGCCCCCTTGACCGCGTGAGCGAAATTCAAGCAGAGTTACGCAAGAATGTCAAGTGAATCACCTCTCATATTTTGCCGGTCACGCGTGGACGCCCACCGAAACCAATTACCAGGTCAAATTCAATTGAACGCCTTGACACGATCGACTGAGTAAATCCTGAGCCAGCCAGCACCGGTAGTCGGACCACCCGGAACATCTAGCGCAGAGCGGCCTCGACAGCGGCGCGCGCGATGTTGGCACCGCGTGTGCTGCCCGGGACGAACTGCATCTTGTTCGGCGTATAGGCAATCGTGATGCCGAGATCCTGATCCATCAGTACCAATGAACCGAGCCCGGCCCAGAAACAACCACGGGGACCGAGTGGCGTCACGCTGCTCGCCAGGCCGTAGCCCATTCCAAAATTCACTTCAATCCCGAGCACCAGGTCGACGTCGTGTGCTTGGGTCTCGAAGATTCGCGCACCGGTCTTCTCAGAGAAGAATCTCGTCCCGTTGAACTCGCCGTTATTCGCGACAATCGACTGGATCAACGCGACCGAACGTGCGTTGCCGTGTCCGTTCGACGCGGGGATCTCCGCTGCACGCCACCACCGCTGTCTCGGCCACGTGAAGTCGATCGGCGGTGACATCCACGAGCGATACGCGATCGACTTCGGATCCAATCCGTCGACGACGTTCCCGTCGCCCGGGATCACAAAACTCACGCGAGACTCTTCCGATTCCGGTAGACCAACGTGAAAGTCAGCGTCGAGGACGTCGCTCACCTCAGACTTGAAGAACTGCGCAAATGACGTACCCGTGATGCGACGTACCAGTTCGCCGATGAGGTATCCCTGCGTCACGAGGTGATAGCCCGGCGTCGCGCGCGACTCCCACCACGGAACTTGCGCCGCGAGGGCGCCCGCGCAGAGATCCCAGTCGGCGAGATCTTCGGGCTGCAACGCGGCGTCAAAGCCGGCGAGTCCCGAGGTGTGACCCATGACGTGGCGCACCTCGATCGATTCCTTACCCCCCTGGGAAAATTCCGGCCAGTACTTGGCCACCGGAGCATCGAAGTCGAGTTCACCACGGTCACTCAGCATCAACGCGACGAGGAATGTCATCGTTTTCGTCACGGACCAGACGTTCACTATCGTGTCACGTTGCCAGGGCCGGGTCTTCGTCTCGTCCGCGTACCCGCCCCAAATGTCCGCGACGAGTTCACCTCGCAACATGACGGCGATCGACGCGCCCACGTCTTCGCCATTGGCGAGCTGTCGTTCAAGGACGTCACGCAACGAAGCGAAGTTATCGGTGGTGTAACCCTGAACAGTCGACATCGCGTCTCCAAAATTCCGTTTCACGTTCGCAGTGAAGTGTCCCAGACAATAGCGACTCGTATAACTCGCGAAGGATTTTTTTCGCCGCGACGCGAAACTCACCGACCGACGCGAGGGTCATCCGCAACCGCGACGTGTCGTCGCGACGTCCGATTCGGGACCGCTGCTAAAGAGGGGTGCGTGACGTGTGTCATGGTCAACGACGCCGTTCTTTCGGTGCCATTCGCCGTCACGGGAATCGTGTAGAAGTCCTCCGGCCACTCACTCAAAGTAAGTCGATAGAGTACGCGATGTGCACGTAGTGACTCTCGGGGGTGTCCGTGGCGAGTGACTTCTCGGTTCGACCGGGGGCGTCGGGTCCGCCCGACCTCGTCCGGGACGAGTCAAAGGGTGCCGTCACACAGTCGAGCAAAGGCAAGGGCGCGCGTACCCGGCGCAAGTTGGTCGAAGCGGCCGAAGAAGTGTTCAACACCTACGGTTACTACGACGCGTCGATCGTCAAGATCACCGAAGCGGCCAGTGTCGCTCAGGGGACTTTCTACGTGTATTTTCGCAGCAAGAAAGAGATCTTCGATGAGGTCGTCGCGGATCTCAACCGCCGCGTTCGCCACGCCATGTCCGAGGCGGCTCGCGGAGCGACGTCGCGTTTGGAGGCCGAACGCCTTGGTTTTGCTGGGTTTTTCCGTTTCACTACGGAGCACCCGGCGCTCTATCGGGTGATTCGCCAAGCTGAATTCGTTTCGCCCGGTGCACTACGAAATCACTACGAGAAGGTGGCGGAGGGCTATATCGCACCGTTGCGCGAGGCGATGGACGCGGGTGACGTCACCCCCGGCGATCCGATGATCCTGGCGTGGTTGTTGATGGCGATCGGCGAGTCCGTCGGACTTCGTTGGATAATTTGGGATGAGGCGAAGGCGGTCCCTCCGGAGGTCTTTGACGAGATGATGGTGATCATCGCACGCATGCTCGGGGGCGAAACAAGCGGCACGTATAACGAAGGCACGGCGGTCTCGCCCTCACGTCATGACGAGTCCCCCACGGGGGACGACACTGCGACTGACGCGGACTAGGCCAATGAGCGAGGGCACCGAGAACCTGCACGTCATCGGTCGATGGATCGAAGACCGGGCGCGACAGACGCCACAACGAAGCGCCATCGAATTCGATGGTCGCACGATGACGTACGGCGAACTCGATGCGACGTCCAGTCAACTCGCTCGGGCCCTCCTTCACTTCGGACTCTCCCCCGGTGAGCGCGTGGCGACCCTCACCGAGAACCGTCCGGAGCACGTCGCGTTACTCTTCGCCTGTGCGAAGGCCGGTCTGATCCTGACGCCACTGAACTGGCGCCTCACGGCACCCGAGATCGCCGCACAACTTGAAACATTTGAACCGGCCCTCGTCTGCGCGTCACCGACGCACCGACCTCAGGTCGATCACGCTCGGGCCTTGATGACGAGTGCGCCACCGGCACTTGACCTCGCACGGCTCTCGATTGAGTTAGGAAACGTCTCAACGCACGACGAGCTGCCTCTCGTGAACGACGACGACGGGCTGCTCATCATCGCTACGTCGGGGACGACGGGCACACCAAAAGGCGTGGTGTTGACGCACGCGAACTGCTTCTGGACCAACGTCGGATTCGACCTCGCCGCGCCGATGGGAGACGATGACGTCGTCTTACAAGTGCTGCCCCAGTTTCACGTGGGCGGATGGAACGTACAACCCCTTCTTGCCTGGTGGAAGGGGGCAACGGTCGTTCTTGAACCTTCGTTCGAACCCGAGCGAGTGCTCGACATTATCGAACGCCGTCGCATCACGACGATGATGGGCGTTCCCGCGACGTACTTGATGTTGGCCCAGCACCCACGATTCGAAGAAGCCGATCTCTCGAGTCTGCGGCGCGTGCTCGTCGGTGGCGCGTCGATGCCGCTCGCTCTCATCGAATCGTGGCAGGCACGTGGCGTCGACGTCGTTCAAGGTTACGGACTCACCGAAGCATCACCGAACGTTCTCTGTCTCGCGCCCGAGGACGCCACGTCACATCTCGGGTCGGTGGGAAAGCCGTACTCGTACGTGGAGGTCGCACTGCACGACCACCGCACGGACACGCTCATCATCGGCGAAGGTCGTGGCGAGATTTACGTAAAGGGTCCGAACGTCTTTCCCGGATACTGGAATAATTCCGCGGCGACGACGGCCGCGTTCGATGACGGATGGCTGCGCACGGGCGACGTGGCCGAGCGCGACGACGCGGGGTATTACCAGATCTGCGGGCGCGCGAAAGAGATGTATATCTCGGGTGGCGAGAACGTGTACCCGGCGGAGGTCGAACAGGTTCTCGCAGCGTACGTCGACGTCGAGGACGCGGCGGTCGTCGCCATTTCGCATCCGCGTTGGGGCGAGGCGGGCGTGGCCTTCGTCGTCGCCAAACGCGACACCTGCTTGGACATCGTGCAATTAACTGATCACTGTCGTTCGGGTCTCGCGCCGTACAAAGTGCCGAGTGAGTTCCGGGTGATCGAAGAACTTCCACGCACGTCAGTAGGAAAGATCGACAAAATACGTCTCACTCTGCTCGCGCAAAGTAGTTCTCAGAAATAGACCCTCACCAGGTAAGACTTCGTATATTCGACGGTCAGGTTCAGTACGTGGGATGAAACGTCGGATTTTTCAGTCGAACAATCGTTTAGTACTGCACCAAGATGCGCTGTGAGGGTCCGTCAATGGTCATCTGTCCACCGTAAGGAAGAACGTACTGAGGGTCGGTGTGACCGAAGTCTGGTCCGTACACGAACATCGCATCAGGGTTGTAAATGGAAAGGGCCCGAAGCACCGCCGACTCCTGGTCAGCGCGAAATACAGCTCGTTCTGCCTCGTTGAGAGGAGCGTGGGTGTGCCAAGCCTTCGCCTTCGCGAACACCACCGCCGGGAACTGACCGAGCAACCCTCGCTCGCCGGCATTGCGCAACATTTCGAAGACGGCATCAGCTGACGGCATCTCTTCGGAGGTCTCCAGCATCAGCACGCTCCCGAGGTACTCCTCATTCGGAAGAATCCACCGATTCGCGGCAAGATTCCAATGCAGGATTTCAAGATTGCCACCCCACGTCGTGCCCGTGACCACTCGCGTCGCGTTATGCCAATGCCACCCGGGTTCTGGCGTGGTGGGTAGCGGGTTCGCAAGGGTCGAGAGGTCTTCCCACCGGCACTGCAAGTCTGTGAACTGCGCCACTGGCTTCACTTCGACGAGGTCGTGGTCGAAGAGGGCGTGTCGCAAGGATTCGAGAGACACGGGGTGCACACCGCCAGGTCGAGCGAGGTGGACCAGAGTCGAGCCCCCGTGGTAGCCAATGATTCCGAGGTTCCACAGGTAGTTCAAGAGATTGGTGTTGTCGGAGTAGCCAAAGAAGGCCTTCGGGTTCGAAGCAATCACTTTGGCGTCCAGGTGCGGGAGCACGGTGATTTGGTCGGATCCACCAATGACCGCGAGGAGAGCCTTGATGTCAGGGTTCGCGAAGACCGCGTTCAGATCACGGGCGCGTTCCTTCGGTGTTGCACCCACTTGGCGAGTCGTTGGAAACTCCACTGGTACGAGGCCAAAGACATCGCGCAACACGCTGACCCCGATTTCGTGAACCTCGGGGAAGACGCCGGCGCCCGCCCAAGACGGGGAGACCACGGCGACCTGGTCTCCGGGTTGCAGTTTGGGCGGCGCTTGCAACGAATGGGTCTGATTCATCGGCCGCGTCTCAGTCATTCGTCAACTGGTGCGGAGGATCCCGATCGGTGCAAGCAAATGTTCGAACTTCGGCCCCGGGGACTTATGTACATTCAAACACCGTACTTATGTAAATGTCTCTTCGTAGGGCCGGTTGAGATCGAACCCACGACCGAGGGGACTACGAGGTGGGGGCAAACGGTCGGCGCGGTCCGGTGATGTCGGAATCATTCGGTTAACCGACCTCGGGTGGGCCACCAGCGTCGAAATGTGGATCCGCACTCAGTTCGAAGTTCAGCGTCCGACGACGAGCGGCATTTACCCGAAGGGTCGAGAACTCGTGTTCGAACGGCGATGGAAACAGCTCAATGGGTGGCAAGTGAAACCACTTACGCATGCTCGCTCCTTTTCGTGAAGTTGTCACTCTCACTTTGCACCCGTGAGCTGTGAACGCACTGGAACATTTGCAAGTCTCTGGTGAAGCCAATGAAACATCTCTATGAGAAGCCATGAATTAATACATCGCCGGTTAACACATTGAGACGCGGCCGTGTCGTGCACCCTCGCTTGGGCAAGTCCGTGTGGGTTCTGTTCCGCGGCCCGACTTGACCGAAATGCCACATTTCACTGGAGGCTCCACCCACCACCTATCAAACAGCGGTTGGTTCCAAACAGTAGAGGGTGAAGTCTCTTCCGTCACTTTGCACGGTCTCAACAACCGTGAAGCCGAGCCGAGCATGCAAGTCAATTGTCGCCCGGTTGTCGGGCTCGGCTCTGTAGTAGATCGTTTTGGTTACCTGACGTAATTCGTCGATTCGAGCCGTGGTCAGAAGTGTTCCGAGGCCTTGACGTCGATGACCCGGCGAAATCAACAATCCGCTGAGAAAGTAACCAGTTGGGCTCGTGTCGACGTCACCCTCTGATGTCCGCGTGTAAAAGGTCGTGTGACCGTAGCCTGCCACTGAGTCATCGACGGTCGCCACCAGAAAGAGCCTCTGTGGATCGGCGAGGTCCTGTTCGAACCGTGATTGCCAATCTTCGAAGACTCCAGACTCGTCGTTGGAGATTAATTGAGCGCACTCAGTCAAGTCCGACGTTGTCGCCCTTCGAATCACAATTTCGCCCATCTTCACGAACGTCAATGTACAAGGACCGAGAAATATTGGTGTGGCTGTTGGCCTGCCGAGTCGGCAACAGAGGCTCTCAAACGCCTTTCAATTTCGCTATTCCTTAGCGATAACCGCAATGGACACAAGAAGTCCTTCTACCTCCACTGGAAGTGAGGCCCCTTGGCGTGCAGGAGGGTTCTCATGAAACCAAGTTTTCCATTCACCGTTCATCTCGGCAAAATCGTCCGGGTTGCGCAGAATGAACGTTGCAGTGACGATGTTCTCCATTGAACTTCCTGCCGCTTCCAGAATTGCTTTGACATTCTTCAAACACTGGCGGGTCTGCTCCCGGACCGTCGGTCCAGCCAACTTGCCAGTGCTCGGGTCTTGACCGACTTGGCCGGAGACGAAAAGCAGGCCCGCCGCTCTAACGGCTTGGCTGTAGAGCGGCGAATTCGGCGCAGAATCAGTCTCAACTATTTCCCTCGTCATCTCATCTCCTCCTTGGATTTGGAAAGGCACGCCTTGCGGGCCATTCCTTCGGCCAACAAACGGATCATTTGAAGGTCGGCCACGTTAAGGATAAGGTCGAAAAGGTGGCTGAGATGGCCGAGGGAAAGGCCAGAAAGATTATTGACAAAGCCAAGGATGCGTCGAGTCGCAAGTAGCTCGAAATTACCGCAACAGTGTCGACTCACGCAGCGATGTCCGCCCTTTTGATGAGGCGGACTAGTGACGATGGTCGCCAATTCGAAACTATCTCGTAGTAACGGAGGCTTCATGATTATTTTCGGCATTGTATTACTCATCATTGGATTTATCACGGGTATTGCCATCGTGTGGACAATCGGGACGATTGTGCTCGTCGTAGGGCTGGTCCTCTGGCTCCTCGGAGCGCTGGGCCACGCTGTCGGAGGTCGACGGCACTATTACTAAATTTTCCTGAGCCGCCACTTGGATCGGTTGGCAACGCGACCAGTTGCGCCATGTCGGCGCGAACGACAACACGCATCTTCTAAGTTCCGGCAGGAACGCTAAGCGCGCGGCAAATGCATACCGCGTGGCACAGCGTCGCAAATCGCACTGCTGAACCAGTCGTATCACCGGGGACATGTATCAGAATGGCCATGTGCTGATTAGTAGCGCCAGTGGAGATCGAACTCACGACCGCGAGATTATGAGGCGGAGGCAAACGGCCGAACTCGTCTTGTCGAGTCGGATTCGTTCGAGATTCCCCGAAAACAAGTCCGGTCGCGTTGGTTTGGTCCGGTGATGTCGGACCAAATTCCAATCGGGGTCTTGACGTACTGTTTCGTTGCGTAACACCTTCTGGGAAATATCAAGACAAAGCTTCTGAACTTCAGTACCGAGGAGGCGGACCTGCGTCTTGACTTGCCATCGGGCTGGACCAACAACATCGACGCTCTGTGCATCGAAGAGTTTGCAAAACGAAGTGCCTGTCGATACTAGAAAAACACGAGAATCACCGATTGCTTGGCTAATGTTCGAAGGACTGTGAAGGTCAATTTCATTGGAGTTGATGAATGGCGATCGAACCCAGGCGCAAATCGAATTCGCGAAAGAAGCGAGTAAAACCCGCTCCTTCGTCCGGGCACCGATCGGAATTCGATCTCACCTCCGAGTCTGAGGGACCGATCTGGCGCCAGTACCTGAGGGCCATGGGGCCGGGATTGGTGACCGGAGCGTCCGATGACGACCCCTCCGGAATCGCAACGTACTCTCAAGCCGGGGCACAATTCGGTCTGGCCTTCATTTGGACCGCCCTCGTCACCTTTCCTCTCATGGCGGCGGTCCAGGAGATATGCGATCGAACGGCCCTCGCGACTGGCGAGGGTTTGGGCGAATTGGCTGTCAAGCGTTTCCATAGGACGGGTCGATCGATCCTTGGCGTACTTCTCATTGTCCTCATCATCGCGAACGCCCTCAATATCGCCGCTGACGTAGTCGCCATTGGCTCGGGCATGACCCTTCTCAATGCTGGTCCCACTTGGCTCTGGGCGCTCCTCGCGGGCGGAGCCATAACGTTGTTGCTGGTCATTGGATCCTTTGCTCGAATCGCCCTTGTGTTCAAAGTGCTGTGCGCGCCGCTTTTGGCGTACGTGGTGGTCGCGGTCTTGGTAACCCATCAGTGGAGCCGAGTCATTTCCCACACTTTCGTTCCGCACATTGAGTTCAACAAGACGTATCTGGCACTTTTGGTCGCGGTGCTCGGTACAACGATCTCTCCCTATCTCTTTTTCTGGCAAAGTGCTCACAGGATCGAAGAGATGCGCGACGCACCCGAGGGCGGCGCTGAGCCCGTACCACTCAAACGGCTGAGTCGTCGCAAAGCGGGAAAAAAAGAGCGGATGAGTCGTCTCGATGTTTTTACCGGTATGGCGTTCTCCAATATGGTCATGTTTGCCATAATTGTGGCCACCGCTGAGACGCTTCATATCCACCACCTCACCCACATTCAAAGCGCGGCCCAGGCCGCAAAAGCGCTCCGACCGTTCGCTGGACGCTTCGCGAGCGCGACCTTTGCCTTTGGATTCATTGGGAGTGGCCTCTTGGCCGTCCCCGTGCT
>Ga0075522_10003654_pt1 | contig 11169 bp, 6 predicted proteins | sample NGEPerA_FD_74796 | JGI IMG/M metagenome (GOLD analysis project Ga0075522, IMG submission 74796) | Arctic peat soil microbial communities from the Barrow Environmental Observatory site, Barrow, Alaska, USA - NGEE PermafrostL2-A | ecosystem: Environmental > Terrestrial > Soil > Wetlands > Peat ... | reverse complement strand
ACCGGTCAGCGCGACGATGAAGCCGATGGTGCCAGCGACTGCCGCGACGATCGCGCGTCGCAGCGCCAGCGGCAACCGGAAGCCCAGGGTGAGGAACGACATCGCGCCGGAGTAGATGTTCAGCACGTTCGCGCAGACCGCACCGATCGCGATCGCGACCAACACGAAGTCGGCCAGCGCCGTGCTCATGTGCCCGGTGAATGCACTCGTCGGGTCGTTCAACGCATCGGTCGACTTGCCGATGGTCGCCGACGCGGCGCCGATCATTTCGAGCACCACGCACGACACGAACACACCCAAGCCCGCGTACAGTCCGACCGCGCGCCTCGACGTGGTCGGCTTCATGTAGCGGGTGTAGTCGGAGGCGAAGGGATTCCAGCCGACGGCGTAGCCGAATGCGCCGCCGAGCGTCAGCAGGAAGCCACCCGTTCCGCCAAGCCCGAACGACGCGTTCGGCCCGTGCGGCGCACTCGCGTTGGCCTTGCTGAAGATGGAGATCGCCGCGAGTAGGAACGCGAGACCGAGAATCGGCAGTGCCCACTTCTCGACGACGTGCGCCAGGTTGTGCCCGAAGAACGCGATCGTCAGCTGTGCGACCACGATGATTAGCAACGACAGCCACTTCGGCATGTGCGTCAACGTGTTCAGCGCGAACGCGCCGCTGACGCTGTTGACTGCGAACCAGCCGATGCCCGCCGTGACCGAGTTCAGCCCGGCCGGCAGCCAGTTGCCGCGGTAGCCGAACGGAATGCGGGACAAGATCATTTGCGGGACGCCGAACTTCGGCCCCTGCGACGACAGCACGGCGTGCGTCACGGAGCCGAGCGCGGTGCCGAGGATCAGCGCGGCGGTCGCCTGCCAGAACGACAGCCCGAACGCGGCGACACCCAACACCCCGACGAACACGGTGGCGAATTCGAGGTTGGGCGAGGTCCAGGTCCAGAGGAGCTGCAGCGGATTGCCGTGCCGCTCCGACAGCGGGATGAACTCGGCTCCGCCCGGTTCGATAGCGGCCAGCTTCCCGCCGTATTCACCCTCACGGACTTCGGCGACGATCTCGATCTCGGCTTCGGTTCGCGGCAGTGTCGTCACGTGCGGCCTTCCTGAAGAGTCGCTGGCTATTGCGATCGATGGCGCGGAGAGTAGCGTGCGCGTGTCACTACGGGAAGTCCCGAGACCTCGGATCAACCGCGCAAGACCGGTCAGAATTCGCCGCCCTTGGCCGACAAGGTGGGCATGGTCTCTTTGACGTTGGTTTCCGAGCCCGAAACGGATCGCTCAGCCAGCCGTTGGATAGGCGTGGGCAGAGCGTCCGGAGATGCCTCGGGGGGCCCCGACCAGCCGGGTGAATCAGGCATGGGTACCCGGGCGCTGCGCGAGGCCCTGGCGGGTCGAACACCAGCACTCATCGTCTTTTTTGCGTCGTCCGAACTGGATCTGGGCGCCCTCAACGCTGACCTACGCGGTGCGGTCGAAGCCAACGTGCCGGTTGTCGGCTGCACCACCGCGGGCGAGATCGGCACCGACGGTCCGGGCGACCGGAGTGTCGTCGTTGCCGCTTTTGGTGGAGACGACTTCTCAGTGGCCGCCGCCGTCGCGGAGAACGTCAGCATGGGTCTGCGCGAGGCCGGCGCCGAAGTCGCGGCTGCCGTCAGCCTCCTCGACGATCGCCCGCACCGGATCCTGTTGCTGCTGACCGACGGTCTGGCCGGCGACCAGCAGGAGATCGTGCGCGGTGCCTACAGCGTCGTCGGGGCGGGCGTGCCGCTTGTCGGCGGCTGCGCGGGCGACGACCAGCACATGAAGACGACGCATGTCTTCTTCAATGGTCAGGTTCTGACGAACGCCATCGTCGGCGTGGCCATCGGGTCGACGTCCCCCTTCGGTATCGGCGTGCGGCACGGGTGGCGCAGGGTAGGTGAGCCGATTCTGGTCACCGCGAGCGTCGGCACCAGGGTGCTCACGCTCGATGATGAGCCGGCCCTCGACGTCTACCTGCGCCTTAACGGTGCGGCACAGGACATCGATCCCGCTGCGTTCGCGCGCTTCGCTATGACCCACCCCCTCGGGCTGAGCAAGCGCAGCGGCGAGGAGGTCCGCTTCATCGCCGGTGCCGACTTTGTCGAGCGCTCGTTGCAGTGCATCGCGCAGGTCCCGCAAGGAGGCCTCGCGTGGATCATGGAGGGCGACGACGAGTCCGTTCTTGCAGCGACGGACGGCGCGTGTGTTGATGCCCTGGAGCAACTGGGCGGCCGCGAACCGAAGGGTGTTCTTGCGTTCGACTGCATCGCCCGTCGCGGGGTGCTCGGCGACGCCGGCATCGAGGAAGAGGTTGACCGCATCGGTGCCGTCATTCGCGGTGTGCCGGTGGCGGGGTTCTATAGCTATGGCGAGATCGCCCGCACCAAGGGGACCGGCGGCTTCCACAACCAGACACTCGTCGTGCTCGCGGTGTCGTAGGCATGCCGATATCTACTCCAGCTGCGAGCGGGTGGGCGCTCGAACAGCTGACCGCCTACTTGTTCGGGCTGGCGAGCGCGGGTGATCCCGACACGGTCGTGCTCGAGGCGCTCGACCGGGCCGCGGAGGCCATGGAGGCCGAGGTCGCCGCCCTCGTTCTCGACGGCAACGTGATCAGCTCGATCGGCTTCGCCAACGGCAAGGCGCCGGTCGAGATTCTGCTCGCGACGGTCGCGGGTCGTCTCACGCAAGCTGACCTGCCGGGGGTCGGACCTTGCCACGTGTCGGGCGCATCCTTTGAGTCGCAAGGCGACTACTGCCTGATCGTTGCGCGCACCGGCGACGTCACTTTTTCCGCTGAAGAGCGCAATCTGCTGCGCGGGATGAGCCGCGCTCTCGCTCTGAACCTCCAGTCGGCGCGGGTGCTCGCCGCGATGCACGAGCGCCAAGCTCTGATGGAGCGGCTCACCCGGATTCTGCGGTCGATCAACGGCAGGGCGCCGCTGCCCGAGGTGTTGCAGGCGATCGTCGACGGCGCTGCGGAACTCATCGGATCCACGATTGCGGGGTTGCGTCACATCGATCCGACCGACTCGCAGTACGCGGTCTTGTCGTGCGCAGTCAACCTCCAGCCTGGTTCGCCGCTGGGAGAGCGAATCAGGGTCGGTGAGGGAGCCGGCGGTCGCGCCATTTCTGAGAACCAACTGGTCGTGATGCACGACTACGCCGGCCGAGTCGACGCCCTGCCGAACTGGGCCGAGCTCAAGCTGTCGGCGGCCATGGCCGCGCCGGTGCACGAGAACGGGATCGTCGTTGGCAGCCTCGTTGTGGGCAGCACCGAACACGGCCGCCGTTACAGCGAGGCTGAGCAGGCAATTCTGCTGTCGTTCGCCGACCATGTCAGCCTCGCGCTCACTGACGCGATGACGACGCAGTCGTTGCACCGCGCTCTCGAAGCCGCGCGCCACGACGCGATGCACGACGAGCTCACTCGGCTCCCCAACCGGGCATTACTCAGAGACCGGCTTGAGCAAGCCTGGGTGCGTGGCTGCCGCACCGGCTCACCGATCGCCTTGCTGTTCCTCGACTTCGACGACTTCAAGGACATCAACGACAGCCTCGGTCATGACGCGGGCGACCGGCTACTTGTGTCCCTCGCCGAGCGGCTCGCAGGCTCGCTTCGACCAGGCGACACGATCGCGAGACTCGGAGGCGATGAATTCGCTGTCCTGATTGAGAATTTGACCGATGCTGCGACTGCCGAAGGGCTTGCGGCGCGACTGCTCGAGGTACTGCTGGAGCCGGTCGTCGTGAACGGCCGCGATGTGACGATGCGTGGCAGCATCGGGATCGCCGTCTCGGAGTTCACCGAGCCGGACAGCCAGTCGTTGCTCTATAGCGCCGACCTCGCCATGTACGAGGCCAAGCGCCGGGGTGGCGGCCGCTACATCCGCTATCGACCCGACATGCATCTCGACACGTTGGTGCGTCTCGACACCGAGCAGGCCCTGAAGCGTGCGATCGGCGCTGGCGAACTTGTGCTGCATTACCAGCCGATCGAGGAACTGCGGTCCGGTCGCATCATTGGCGCCGAGGCACTCGTCCGCTGGGAGCACCCGGTGCGCGGTCTGCTCGGTCCGATGGAGTTCGTGCCGATCGCGGAAACAAGCGGCCTCATCATCGGCCTCGGCGAGTGGGTGCTGCGCACGGCCTGCGCGGAAGCCACCCGCTGGCCCAGCGACCTCGAGATCGCAGTGAACCTGTCGCCACGTCAGCTTGAACCAGAACTGCCACAGACGGTGCGCGACATTCTGGCCGAGACCGGCCTGTCGAGCGACCGGCTCGTGCTCGAAGTGACAGAGGCAACCGCGATGGCCGACGCACCTGAGACTCAACGCATCATCGAAGAGCTGCACGCGATGGGCGTGCACTTTTCGATCGACGACTTCGGCACCGGGCACTCGTCAATCGCCAGATTGCGCACGCTGCCCGTCGATCAGCTCAAGATTGACAAGAGCTTCGTGAGCACGCTCGACGCATCAGACTCGGGCACCGATGTGTTCATCAGCGCGATCGTCGCGCTCGCGCACGGGTCAGGGCTGGTCGCTGTCGCCGAGGGCGTCGAGACCGCGGGACAACGTTGCCGGCTCGTCGCGCTTGGTTGCGACCGCGCTCAGGGTTATCTCTTCAGCCGACCCGTTGAGGCTCACGTCATTGCGGCGATGCTGCACGATCGGGTGCTTGTTCAACACCCCTGATCGGACGACTGCAGAGGCTTGTTCGAGTGAACCAATGCCCGCCTGCAAGTGGCGGATGTGGTGATGAATCCATCGCGCGCATACCGATTCCGGTGCACCGACAACGATTCCAGGCGTTCTATCGGACGGCGGGGTGGTGCTGCTCGTTGACAGATCAGCGGCGATGCCTTCGAGTGCCGTTGTGAGGCTGTGCAACTCGCCGTCCAGGAAAAGCTCGTCGTTCTTCGTGCCGCCTCTCTGTCTAAGCGGCAGTGTGGCGAGGGAATTCGCGGTAAGTAGCAATCGACTCGCGCCACCAACCAGTGCTGCGAGCTCGTCTCGGTGCACGAGCTTGGTGCCTTGTTCGGCGAGGTAGACCCGGAACGCAACATCGAGTCTGCGCGATGCGACGGTCGCGACTCCGGCTGCGGATCCGCTGACCGCCTCCTGGCCGAGCGTCGCGTGCGTGCCGATGAGCGAATGCACCGCTGACGACAAGTACGCGGTGCCGGTGCGGTAGGCGTCGGCAAGGTCCGCGGAGACCACCGGTCCGGCGCCTCGTGGCCAGAGCAGGAAGCCGGCGACCAGGCTGACTGCGCAACCGATCGCGACGTCCTCGACACGTACCAAGCCGACGCGCCAGCCGGTCGGTTGCACGATGTTGAACAGGACGGCGAGCAGCACGGTGAATGCGGCCTGACCTGCGAGGAACGAGATCCTTAAGGGGGCGTAGCCCGCGAGCAGGACGGCGAACGGCAACACCATCCACAACGCGGTTGTGCTGTCACCGAGTGCGACGAGCAGTGCGCCGCCAACGATGAAACCGAGCGATGTACCAGCGATCGCGCGGAGTGCGATGGCTCCTGTGCCGAGGGCGTTTGACCGCAGCACCGCGAGGGTTCCGAGCACGACCCAGAAGCCGTGCTGCACGCCGGTGACCTTCGCAACAAGCACCGCGGCTGCGACGCCGACGGCACCGCGCAGGCTGTTGCGCAGCCACACCGACCGAAGGCTGGTCTGCGCGAGCGCTTGCTGCGTGATCTCGCCGATCCCGGTTTGCGGAGCGTCTGCTGCGCCGTACCAGCGGGACTGTTCCGCCCGGACGGGTCGTGATCGGCATTGCCAGAAGCGACAAGGGCGGACGACGCGGCAGCAGCTGTCGTCGTGGCAACGGACCTCGCGTGGAACGCACACTCCAGCACATCGGCGTCCGCCTCGATGTTTGCAGCAGACCAGCTATCGACAAGCTCAGCTGTCGCCATCGCCGCTTGCGCGCGCAGACTTCCGAGCAGTTCGAGGTCGATGACGAGCGCCGGTTCATCGCACGGTTTGCACGACACCTTGGTCGTGCCGCCGGCGTCGGCGTCGATAAGTGCGGTGCCCGCGTCATGGAGGACTGCGATCGACTGCGTCAGCAGGTCGCGGTCTTGCTGTGTCGCGCGCGCGTAGCCATCGTCGGGCAGGTCGTCGTGCTTCGCAGTGAGGGTCAGCAGCCAGTCGATTTCCTCGACCAGTTGGACAATTGCCTGCTCGGACAGCGTCGCCCCCGTCGGTCTGAATGGGGTGGCCAGGTAGGTACCTTTGAGTTTCGCGACGGCTTGTTCTGCTGCCTCTGTGTTTTCCTCGACGGGCTCGCCGTTGAGGGTGGCGCGCAGGTGCTCGGCAAGCCGGTGCAGTGCGTTGCCGGCCAGCGTGCCGAGACCGGCCTGCGGCGGATCGCGCCACACGAGGAAGACGGACAGAGTTCCGACGACCGACGCGAGCGCCCAGCCCTCGAGGCGCGGCCCGATCGCACTCGCGTTCGCGGGGAGGGTGAGAGGAAGGATGAGCACGAGCATCGACGCGACCGACCCCTTGGCGACGTACCCGCTCAGGATTCCGAGGAAGAGCACGAGTGCGCCCGCGAGCCCTGCAACGACGACCGCGAGCCAGGTGACTCGTGAGGCCAGTGTGCCGACCGTGATGAAGAGCGCACCGACGACAGTGAGTCCGGCATAGGCGATGAATCTTCTGCGTAGGGGCCCACCGAAGTCGGCGAGCAGGAGTACAGAGAACGCGCCGATGGAGGCGAAGGTCGCGATCTGGGCGTTCTTGAGGACCTTGTCAGCGAACGCGAACAGCCCAGGGATGACGACCGCGGCGCGGATCGAGCGTTTCGCTACGGCGTCCCATCGGGGTTTCGACAACCCCCACATTCCGGGACGCGTCAGAGCAGACGTCCAGACAGCGAGACGTCCTGGCGTCCAAGCCCCAAAGCTCGCCATGCACGCAGTCCACACCACCCATTCGGTCGCCGCAAATTCCGAGCGGTCACGTGCCTTCTCGTTCGAGCTCTTGTCGTGCGCGGTCGACCAGCAGCTGTGCCCACTTCAGCGCGCTGCGGGCCTGCTGCACGGGAATGATGAGCACGCCGTAGTGGGCCTGGTCTTTCAGGTCGATCAGTCGAACGAAGGTCGCAGCCAGCTTCTTGCCATCTGGTGTGGCCTGCTCGAGCAGCGTGGAAGCGGCGCGGTGGTCCTGCCCGCGATGGATCCGACGTAGGCGGGTGGCGCAAATGGCGTCGGATGCTGCGATGCCAGCCAGGACTGCTAACGCCGCCGAAACGCCGCGCATCTCGGACCGATCTGGCTCCTCAAGAACCAGCTCTGCTACCTCCAGGTAAGCCTCGCTGGCACGTAGACGCACGCGCGCTTCTCAAGCGTTGCTGGGCGGATGCCCCGTGTCTCAGCCACGGGCCGGCCGGCGTACCGGCCACACCGTGAATACGCGCGACTTCATCAACTCGATCCCATCACTCTCGACCTCCACGAACAACGGCTCGGTGTCGCTCTGTGGATATCGCCAGTCTTGAAACGAGACATCGACGACTTGCAAGGCATTTCCGGTCCATCCTTGGGCCAGCGGTCGCAGACGGTCGACCTGCTCTTCCCATTGCCGTGCCGCGTCGATTTCGCTACTAGCTGCCGTGAACTCAGCCAGTGCCTCCGACACCTGCGAACTGAGCCGTGCGTTCGCGCGCGACGGCTTCTTCTCGCCTCGGAACGGTGGGTGAACGAGGAGTAGGTCTATGTCACTTGACTCGTCCCCGTCACCGCGGGCAGCTGAGCCGAACACGCTCGCGTAGAGCGGGCGTGGGCGCCAGTGCGAGAATTCCTCACGAAAACGTCTCCATAGTTCGGGCCTGAGTTCGGCAAGCGCGTCGGCGACACTGGCGGCAATATGGCTGCGGTTGAGTTCGTGAACTTGGTTCCGGCCCATCAACGTGGCACGCACGATGCCTTGATCGACGAGTCGGGCAAGGCTGCGGCGTATCCCGATTTCGGAGCCGCGGACGGCCTGCGCTGACACCTGACCAACGGTGAGTGGCTTCCCGGCTGCAGCGAGCACCGCGAGCACAGTGCCGTCTAGCGTTGCCGTCACCGCACGTGTCGGATCAGATAGGTCCATATCTAAAACTATAGCAGCCGATCATTTTAGATAGGCGAAACTCTTCCAACCTGGTTGACCGCGAGCGGTCAACTTACGGGAGTACCCAGCAACCCAGTAGCGATCTCATGGCGGTTCTTGCCGAGGCTCTTCGCCCGGTACATAGCGGCGCCAGCTTGCGCGAGGACGTCCTCGACGTCGTCGCCGGCGTGGGCGAACGTGAGTCCGATGCTGACGGTCACGGCGTACTCGTGCCCATCGAAATCGACGGGCACTGCGAGCGCCGCCTCAATGCGTTCGGCGAGTTGCACCGCATAGGCGCGGACGTCGATGGGCGCGCCGTCGGGCCCGGCCCAGGTACGCGACGACGGCTCGACAATGACCACGAAGCTGTCGCCTCCGACGCGCGCGGCGGTATCTTCTGCGCGCAGGGTGGCCAGCAGCCGCGTGGCAGTCGCTTCGAGCACGGCGTCGCCGGCCTCGTGGCCGCCGTCCTCGTTGACAGCCTTGAATCCGTCGAGGTCGCAGAAGAGCACCGCGAGCCCGTGGCCGCTGCGGTTGGTCCGGGCGAGCGTGTTGCTGAGACGGTCCACCAGCAGGGTTCGATTCGGCAGGCCGGTGAGTGCATCGTGAAGCGCCGCCTCTGCGAGCTGCTGTTCGATCCGTACCACTTCGGTGACATCACTCGCAATGCCAAGAATCTGCATCACCTCGCCTGCGTCGTTGCGGGCGAACGGAGTGACGCTGCGGGAGAACCAGCGATACATGTCGCCCTGCACGCGTATCCGATAGCGGATCCGCGCGACCTCGCCATTCGATAGCGCTTGAGCGACGGCATTCTGTTCGCGAACCCTAAAGCGATCCTCGGGGTGCACGAGCATCTCGATCGTGTTGTCTGCGAGCTCCTTCATTTGTTGATCCGTGTAGCCGAACTCGCTCAGACTTCTTGACGACCATAGATTGCGATTCGTGACGGCGTCTGCAATGAAGATCACGTCGGGGCTCGCCGCCAGCACCGCACTCTGAAAGGCCGCGCTCGTGCGCAGGTCGGATTCGCGCTGACGCAACAAGGTGATGTCGTGCATGCTGCCCACCGCGCCAACGACCTCACCCCGCACCCCCCGCAGCGGCGTGCCGGTTGTGATCACTCGTGTTGCCGCCGTATTGGGTGGCGCGATGACCATCTCCGTCTTCCAGACAACGCCGTCTCGAAAAGCTCGCACGATTGCGTTGTTCTCGATCGAGAGGGGTGTGACCCCATCGGCTTCGAAGAGATTGTCCTTCAGACGCGCGAGCTGTTCGGAACTTGGCTCGGCGTCGGGATCAAGGCCATGCCAGCTGCGTGCCGTCCGATTGATGACTGTGACGTCGCCGGTGGTGTCACACGCGAGGATTCCGGCGCCGGCGTTGTCGAGCAGTGAGTCGGTGAACATCTGGTGAGCGGCCAGTTCGAGGCTCGCGGCTGCGATCGTCTGTTGTGCCTCTTCTAACTCGCCAATGTCGACGATCATGCCGACCATGCGAGACACAGCGCCCGAGGTCTGTCGCACGACTGCGACGCTGATGAGCACCGTGAGTGTGCTGCCATCCTTTCGGAGATAAGTACGTCGAGCTGCGTACCCGTCCGTACTGGCAGCGGCGGCGATGTTTCGCGCCTGCTCAGCATGGTTGCGCGGGTCGGAGAGTATCGACGCCGGCTGCCCGATGAGTTCGCCGGGTTGATAGCCGAGCATCGCGCAGGCTCGTGGGTTTACCGCGATGAGAGTGCCGTCGGCACGCGCCTCGACAATACCGATGGGCGCGAGCGTGAATAGCGCGCGGAAGCGCTCCTCGCTGGCCCGCAACGCTGCAGCGGGTGAGGTGGCCTCACCAAGGTCTCGCTCGGTCAGGACGGCGTCGCTTGCCCGCTGCGTCGGTGTCACGTCGAGTGGCACAGGTGCCGACAGCGTGCGTGCCATGAGCCAGGCATCAAAGGTCTCGACGGGTGCGGGCCGAGCGATGTAGTAGCCCTGCGCGACGTTGCAGCCGAAGCCACGAAGTGAAACCAGCGCACGGGCGGTCTCTACGCCTTCCGCGACGATGTTGAGTCCGAGGTTCTGCCCGAGTTCGATGACGCTGTGCACGATGAGCGCGTCGCGAGCATCGGACGACATCGTCATCACGAAGGAGCGGTCGATCTTGAGCTCGTCAACGGGCAACGTCTTCAACTGGCTGAGGCTTGTATAGCCCGCACCGAAGTCGTCGATCGATAGTCGGATTCCGAGATCCGCGAGACTCTGCAGAAGTCGTTGCGCGTGCACGGGGTCGAGCATGATCGCCGACTCGGTGACTTCGAGCTCGAGCAGCGACGCAGGCACTCCGTGTGCGGCGAGCAGGTCGGCAACCTCCGTAGGGAGATGCTCGTCAAGAAGGTTGCGGCCGGAAAGATTGACCGACACCGGCAGGGGGCGACCCGCGTCCGCCCAGATGCGGGCTTGCGCGAGTGCAGCGTCGAGCACGTAGCTGGTGAAGGGGCCGATGAGGCTGGTGTGTTCGGCTGTCGGGATGAACGCATCGGGGAACAGCAGCCCCATTGTCGGATGCTGCCAGCGGGCAAGTGCCTCGACGCCCACGACCTCGCCGCTAGCGACATCGATTTTGGGTTGATAGTGCAGCACGATCCGGTGCATCTCCAATGCGCGGCGCAGATCGCCTAACATTGCCAGTCGCATTGGTGAGTAGTCATCGACTTCGCTGCTGTACGCGAAGACACCGACGTTGCGGGTCTTCGCGACATACATCGCGACATCCGCGTGCTGCAGCAGCGTCGTCGCGTCCGTACCGTGTTCGCCCGACAACACGACGCCGATGCTGGCGTCGACATCGAGCTCGACCCCTTCGACGTTGAAGGAGGTCTCCAAAGCCCGTTGGAGGTTGTCGGCGATCTGGTTCGCGGCCGCGAGGTCGCTGACGTTTGGCAGCAGGACGGCGAACTCGTCGCCGCCGATGCGGGCAACGGTATCGGCGTCTCCGACTACCGCCGCAAATCGGCGTCCGATCTGAATCA
>Ga0075522_10003653_pt1 | contig 11170 bp, 7 predicted proteins | sample NGEPerA_FD_74796 | JGI IMG/M metagenome (GOLD analysis project Ga0075522, IMG submission 74796) | Arctic peat soil microbial communities from the Barrow Environmental Observatory site, Barrow, Alaska, USA - NGEE PermafrostL2-A | ecosystem: Environmental > Terrestrial > Soil > Wetlands > Peat ... | reverse complement strand
GCCAGATCCAATTGGCGGGATTTGCGTTCGTCGGTCGATTGGTCGCGCAACAGTTCCGTAACGCCCAGAATAGCGGTCAGCGGATTATTCAACTCATGCGCCACGCCGGCAATCATCTGCCCCATGGCGGCAAGGCGCTCGGACTGAATTAGCTGCTGCTGAAGGCGCTGCTGCTCCGTAATGTCCCGCGCCGAGGCGATCACGCCGATAATGCGTCCCGTTTCGTCATGCAGCGGGCGCGCGGAAGCCCGGAAAATGCGCCAGGCGCCGCTCTTGTGCTGCGTGCGGTATTCGATTTGCCCTTCCGATAGCCGTTTGAAAATCAGATCGTCAAACATTTCCAGAAGAGCCGTGCGATCGGAAGGATCCGTGCGCGCACCCATCCTCTTGCCGATCAATTCTTCAGGACGGAAACCGAGAATATCAAAACTTTGCGGGCTGACAAATGTATACCGCCCCACCGTGTCCAGTGCGATGACGAGGTCGGGGAAGCTGTCCATCAAGCGGCCGGCGAATTCCTGTTCGCGGTGCAGGCGCCGCTCCATCTCGCGCTGCTCGGTGACGTCCACAAACGTTCCCTGGTAGCGTACAAATTTTCCGGATGGGTCGCGGATCACCGCAGTGGTGTGCACGGCGACAACGTCGCGTCCCGATTCCTTGTGCTTCAACGTGATTTCATGCGCGCGCAGGAATCCCAGATTGTTCAGCAGATTCTGTTCTTCCAAGCGGTCTTCCGGCTTGCGGTACAGAGATGAAATTTGGCAATTCAGCAACTCTTCTTTGCTCTCATAGCCGAGCATTTGCGCCAGCGCCGGATTGATTTCCGTAATCCGGTCATCCGCGGAAGCGAGATAAACTCCCTCGCGCAGAGTTTGGAACAGTTCCGTGAAGCGCGTTTCGCTTTCGCGTTCCTTGGTGATATCGCGCGCGAAACCGCTGATTCCGTACACTACGTTGTCGCGCACAATCGCGTGAAGCACGCAATCGAAGTAGCGCAAATCGCCCGTCTGTTTCACGCGGGCGCGAACCACCCCTGTCCACCGGTGCCGCTGCAAAAAGCGCGGCAGCCAATGCTCCAGCGCAAGCCTGTCGCTGGCTTCGGGCAGGTCAAAAAATTCGTCGAGCGATCGGCCTACAACATCGGTGAAGGAAAGATTGAGCAGGTTGGCAAAGCTGCGGTTCACTGTGAGAATCTTGCCGTCGTTGGTAACCGAAAATAGCAAGTCCTCGAACGTGTCGATCAGGTCCCGGTAACCTTGCTGGGATTTGGAAATCAGCGAGAAAAGTTGATCGAACTGATCGGGATTCTGTTCGTCTTTCGGCTTATTTTGGATTCCTTGAACCAGTCCGCGCAATTCAGCGATTTCATTCGTCTTTTGCCAGGCATAGGCAACGAAAAGAAAAACGAGAACTACCAGTCCTACGGGCAGCGCCTCCAGCCGAATCGACAAGGGGTGAATGGATTGCCAAGTGGAAACTGCAAAAGCCAGTGCGAGGCAACCGAGAAGTAAAAGAGCGTAGCGCCAGACGCCCAGTTCCCGACGGTTTAAACCGTCGCGACCCGAATTCGCCTGAGGCGACTCAGCCGAAACTTCCGCATGCGCAGTAGAATCTCTTCTCATCACCAGGTCGAGTGGAAAGGCGCCTCTGGTTGGCTGAAAACCTGGGAGGTCTGCCTAGCCCGAAAATTATGATGCCAAACTCCGGGTTGATCAACGCAAACGGACGGAAGAATAGCGAAGTCGCCAACCCTTTCTGACACAGGATGCACCCGACATTCGGTGATCCTTATGTTCATTATCGTCCATCCACCGATTCCCGGCTCACGGCGAACAATAACTGAAAGTTACGCACCGACCCCTTTTAATCGCGGCAGAAGCGCCAAGGCATTATCGCGCTGAATCGCGCGCACATCCTGCACCGGCAAGCCCAGACTATTCAGCCCATCGACGATCGATGCAACGGTCCAGTACGGAAGGTCGGATCCAAATAGAAGATGGCTGACGGAAAAAAGTTTCAGCACAGCCGCCATGGCCGGCGGATTTGTTGCGACACTGGCCACATCATAATATTGGCGCTGCAATTCACCCTCAAATCCATTGGGTACGATCGCGGCGCGCTGCTCCGGCGTCATCTTTTTTGCAAAGCCGGAGATGCGCGTGAGAATCATGGGAAGCGTTCCGCCGCCGTGCGAGAAAATAAATCTGATATTCGGGCAGCGCGCGAAAGTCCCTTTGTAGATGAGGCTGGTAATGGTGCGCGTTGTGTCCGTAGGAAATTCGATAATCGATTCGTTTAGAGGCGGAATGGGATCCGAGCAGCACGTGACCGTCGGATGCACGAACACAATGGCCTTTCGGCGGTTGAGCTCATTCATCACCGGCGCATATTTCGGATCGCCCAGCAATTTTCCATCTTCGTAGCTGGTCAGCAATCCAATGCCATCCAGCTTCAAAGTATCCAGAGCGTATTCAATCTCGCGCAGACTTCCGTCAATATCCGGCAAGGGAATCGCCGCCCACATTCCAAATCGTCCGGGATAATCCTTGATCATTTGCGCGCCGTATTCATTGCACTGCCGTGCCCACACGCGCCCTTGCTGGTTGTCTCCGAGCCACACTCCCCGACTCGTCAGCGAACCGATGGCGGTGGCCACTCCGCACTGGTCCATTTGATCGAGAGAAAATTTTGGATTCCAGTTGGTGCGCAGCGCTCTCTGGCTGTCTGACTCTGAAAATTTGCTCTCAATTTCAGCCACGTACTTCGGCGGATAAAAATGATGATGCATGTCAATAATGCGCGGCCCGGCGTTCACGCTCTGGCCGAACGCTCGCGGCGTCATTCCCGCTGCCGCAGTCGCAGCCGAAAGAATGGCCAATATTTCTCTCCGCGACGGGTAACGGGATCCGCAAATTCGGGCGCGCTCCGTTGCCACGTTTGCGAGAAACGGTTTTGCAAGCTGCATTTTGTGCTCCTTTTTTATTTCCGATACGCGATTGCGAACGACGTGGATGACTCTAGTTATCACGTCTTCCCCGCTCCCGCCACTTGAAACAATCCATTGGCGATTCACCGAATGGACTAAGCCGTGGTGGAGGATTAAAGTAATGGAAGCTGGCCGACGGTATTTAGGGAGATAGACATGGACTACCGAACGTTGGGAAAAAATGGGCTGCAGGTTTCCGCGCTAGGCCTGGGATGCATGGGCATGTCCTTTGCCTATGGGCCGGCGGATGACGAAGAATCGCTCCGAGTGCTCCACCGCTTTTTGGAACTCGGCGGAAATTTTCTGGATACAGCCGAAATTTATGGTCCCTATAAAAATGAAGAATTTGTAGGGCGCTTCCTGCGCGAAGTTTCCCGCGACAAGGTCGTGGTTGCCACGAAGTTTGGCTTCCGCATCGGCGCTGACGGCAGCCGCCTCGTTGATAGCTCACCGGAAACGATCCGGCGCGCGTGCGATGGCAGCCTGAAGCGCCTGGGTATCGATACGATCGATTTGTATTACCAGCACCGTGTGGATCCCGCAGTACCCATCGAGGAAACGGTTGGCGCAATGGCCGAGTTAGTCGACGCCGGAAAAGTTCGCAGGCTCGGCCTGTCCGAAGCGGGACCTGAAACATTGCGCCGCGCCGTGAAAGTCCACCCGATCGCCGCCTTGCAAAGCGAATATTCCCTTTGGTCGCGCGAAGTGGAGACCAACGGCGTGCTGACCACGTGCCGCGAACTCGGCATCACGTTCGTTCCCTACAGCCCGCTCGGCCGCGGATTCCTGACCGGAGCAATCCAAAAACCTGAGGACCTTGACGCCACCGATTGGCGCCGCACAAATCCGCGCTTCGGCGAACATGCAATGCAAGAAAACTTAAAGCTCGCCGCAGCCGTAAAAGAATTGGCCCAGGAAAAAAGCGTGACGCCCGCTCAGTTGGCGTTGGCTTGGGTGCTTGGCCAGGGTCCAGACATGGTGCCGATCCCAGGCACAAAACGTTTGCGCTACCTCGAAGAAAATATGAGCGCGTTGAACGTAAAGCTTACCGACGTCGACCTCAAGAAAATCGCGGACCGCGTTGCGGAATTTAATGTTGTCGGAGACCGCTACACGGCCGACATGATGGCCCTCGTGCAGAAAGCCTGAGGGTTCCTCGAAGCGTTTGTTTTATTGGATGAAAGCACGTTCTGAACTTAAACAATTCCCCTTAGGAACTTGTTGACTCGCTTCTTGGGTCGGCGATAGACTTTCCTTACCCCTTCTTATATCTGTGTCTCTCTGTGTCAGCCGACGGGCTATTTCGATTGGCTGCTCGAGTTAGCTCCTGCCTGAGCTGGCGTTGCCGTCTGTTTTTATTGCCGTCGCGCGGCGATGGCATGCCGATGCAAACAAATTTTGATCGAGAGAAAATAAGGATCATCCGTTGAATCGAATCTCGACTTCCCAAAAATTCGTGTTCGCCTCCGGAACGCTGCTCGCCGCACTGGCGGGGATCGATCTGCTTGGCTGGGTCTTCGGGATTGCATGGCTCAAAAACCCTTTACCCGGGGTCGCAACCATGAAGGCGAACACTTCCGCGGCGATGTTGCTGTGCGGAGTGTCCTTGGTCCTGTTGTCGTTGGAAATCGTTTTTAAGCGAGGCCGGCAGATTACTTTGATCCTGGGAATTCTGGTTCTTAGCTTGGGAACGCTGACGCTTGTGGAATACTTCTCAGGTGTGGATTTGAGAATCGATCAGGCATTGTTCACGGATTCCATCCCCAGCGCGGCCACATCGAATCCCGGCCGCCCCTCCCCCAGCACATCGCTCGTGCTGTCATTTGCCGGATTGTCAATCCTCATCGCGTCTCTTCGGAATAACGGGCCAAAACGGCAACAAATCATATCCGCATTGGGCGCCATTTCCCTTACTTTGGGCGCAATGGCACTCTCCGCGAATTTATTGGACGCCACTGTTCACATCCGCTGGTGGAATTACACCGGCGTTGCCGTTCAGACAGCGACGGCATTCCTGCTCATCGGCTGCGGGTTGCTCGCGCTCGTACATAGCAGAGTAGGACTAAGCTGGTGGCTTGACTCAAAAACCACTACGGGAATTATGGTTGGCATCGCGTCTCTGATTGCGGTGACAGTTGTCTCGAACAATTTCACCTACCGCCTGCAACTAGACGAGGCGCAAGTAGGTCAGTCCGAGGAGATACTAAGGGAAATTGCAGCCATTGACGGAAACACTGCGAATCTGGAGAGCTTTCAGCGCGGCTATCTCATCACCGGCGATGAGAGAATATTAGAATCGCGAGCGCAAATCGAGGCCGTGGTTCATGATCATTTCGCCAAACTTCAGGATCTCACCGCGAACAACTCCGTTGAAAACCGGCGCCTCGCTCTGCTCGAATCCATGGTCTCTCAACGAAACACCTTGGGCGATCAGACGATCGCCACCCGGCAGAGTGAGGGATTTCTTGCGGCCCAGCAACTAGCCATTTCGGAAAAGGAGAGTTCCCTGGCGGCAAGTATTCAAGATCAACTCAACGCCATCCGTAACTCGGAATATAATCTTCTCGATCAGCAACGAATTCAATCGCAAGTGACCTCGAAAGTAACTTTCCTATTGTTGCCATTGGGATTGTTCTTGAGTCTCACGATGATCGCACTGGCACTCGCTTTCCTGAACGGCGGAGTTCGTGAGGAAGCGGAGGCCACGCGGGCACTACACAGCGTCAATGACCACTTGCGGGCCACGGAAGAGCGCTTTCGCACGCTGATCGCCGGCGTCAAGGATTATGCCATTTTCCTGCTCGATCCAACCGGGCACGTCGTCACCTGGAATTCGGGAGCCCAGGCCATAAAAGGCTGGAAAGCGGAAGAAATTATCGGCCAGCATATGTCCAGGTTCTACTCGCTGGAAGAAGTGGCAAGCAAAAAACCGCAATCAGAGCTGAAAATCGCCGAGCAGGAGGGACGATACGAGGAGCAAGGATGGCGCGTCCGCAAAGACGGTTCGCGATTCTGGGCGCATGTACTCATCTCAGCCATACGCGACGACAGCGGGACTGTGACCGGATTTGCCAAAGTGACTCGCGATATGACCGAGGTCCGCCGCAAGGAACAGGCAATCAAAGTCGAAGAGGAGCGGTTAGCCGCAGTGATTGGCTCCGCCATGGACGCCATTATTACGGTCGACGAAAATCAGAATATTACCCTCTTCAATCCAGCCGCCGAACGGATTTTCCTCTGCAGCGCCTCGGACGCTGTCGGCCTCTCCCTGGATCGCTTTATTCCCGGATGGTTTGAGAGCACGCGTTGGGGTCATTTTCAAAAATTTATTCAGACCAACACCGTGCGAAGACAAACTCCGGACGTGAGTTCGCTCCACGGGCTTCGGATGAGCGGCACGGAATTCCCGATCGAGGCCTCGATTTCGCAAGTGCAGATCGGAGGGAGCCGCGTTTTCTCCGTAATTTTGCGGGACGTCACGGAACGAAAGCACGCCGAAGAAAAATTGCGCCGCCAGGCCAGTCTGCTGGACCTCGCCCCCGTCCTTGTGCGTGACATGGAAAATCGAATTTTATTTTGGAGTTCCGGAGTCGAAAGAATTTACGGATATTCGAGGGAAGAGGCCATCGGACAGCCGTCGAATGATCTGCTGAAGACCGAATTCCCCGTACCATTTGCGCAGGTCGAAAAGATATTGAAGGACTCGGGCGGTTGGGAGGGCGAATTAATTCACCGCGCCAAGGATGGCAGCGCCGTGGTCGTCGCCAGCCAGTGGGTCTTATATCGCGACGCGAACGGTAATCCCATTCAAATCCTGGAAGTGAACGCGGACATCAGCGCCCGGAAAAAAGCCGAACAGCTGCAACTGCGGTCACAAAAGCTCGAAGGGTTGGGCACACTGGCCGGCGGCATCGCGCATGACTTCAACAACATTCTGCTGGCAATCAACGGCAATGCCAGAATTGCAACGGAAGACCTCCCCGAGAATCATCCCGCTCGAGAGAGTCTCACGGAAATCACCAAGGCGGGAGCACGCGCTGCAGACTTGGTACGCAGGATACTCGCATTCAGCCGGCCGCAGGAATTCAAACGCGAAACTCTGAATCTCCAATCCGTGGTGGAAGAGGCGATGAAACTTTTGCGGGCTTCTCTTCCGGCAACCATTGAATTCCGCACCCATTTCTCCGAGAGCGTTCCGGCCGTGGTTGCGGACGCAACGCAGATTCATCAGATCGTCGTCAACCTCGCGACGAATGCCGCCCACGCCATCGGCACGAAGGCGGGCTGCATCGAGTTTCGCACCGATTCCGTTTGGCTGAATGAAAATAGCCCCGAACTTCTAGCTGAGCTGCAGCCAAACCACTATGTTTGCCTTCACGTCAAGGACAACGGATGCGGCATGGACCGCGCAACCCTGGATCAAATCTTCGATCCATTTTTTACAACAAAAAAGGTTGGCGAAGGCACGGGCCTGGGATTGTCCGTAGTTCACGGCATTATGGCAAAACATGGCGGCGCGGTGCGCGTGTATAGCGAATTGGGGAAAGGGACGATCTTCCATCTTTACTTCCCTGCTTCCTCGGGCCAAGTGGTCGCAAAACCAGAGACTGTTCAAATAGCCTTGCGCGGCCGGAACGAACATATTCTCTACGTGGACGATGAAGAGGGACTCGTCTTTCTCGGCAAACGGCTACTCGAACGCCTCGGCTACGTCGTCACGGGCCACACGGACGCGCTAAAAGCCCTCGAAGAGTTTCGCGCGAATCCCCATAATTTCCAGGCCGTAGTCACTGACATGGCCATGCCCGGAATGTCCGGCCTGGAATTTGCCCGCGAATTGCTAGCCACGCGCCCGGATGTCCCCATCATCATGACCTCCGGCTATGTCCGCCCCGAAGACCAGGAAAAAGCCCTCCGCATGGGCCTCCGCGATTTGCTCTTAAAGCCGCACAATTCCGACCAACTCGCTCGCGCCGTCGACCGCGTCCTGCACAGCGACACCGCCGAGCCCAAGCCAGTCTCGAGCTGAAGTGCTCCACCGACGCAAACAAAGGAGCCACTTCACAATTGGCAAACTTTGCCAATTGTGAAATAATTCGAGAAGCGCTTGCTCATGCAAGGAGGGTTGCAACGATGCCCACTCGAAATGTCAATCTAACGAACGAGCTTGACCGCTTCGTCGCAAAAAAAGTCAAAACCGGACAATATGAAAACGCCAGCGAGGTCGTGCGCGCTGGATTACGACACCTGGAACGCGAAGAGCAGCAATACGAAGCAAAGCTTGCAGCGTTACGAGCGGCCATCGACGAAGGCGACAAGCGCGGCGTTGCTCCCGGCAATGTGTTCAGCCGAGTCCGTAAGTCACTGAAACTTAACCGGACCTCGAGTTAGCTGTGGCTACAGTTCGCTTTTCGCGACGAGCCGAGAGAGACTTGCTCAGCATCGGCGAATGCACTCTAGCAACATGGGGCAAAATTCAGACCGCGCGTTACCTTGATGATCTTGAAAAACTTTGTGCGACGCTGGCGGAGAATCCTAAGTTAGGCCGGCCTTGCGATGAAGTCCGCCCAGGCCTGCGTCGCCACGAACACGGCAAACATGTAATTTTTTATCGCCGGCAGCTCAATTCAATTCTAATTATCCGCATCCTTCATCAGAGCATGCTTCCTGAAAAACACGGAATGGGCGATCCATCCGCATAGTTATACGCAAGTGACGCACCGTTTATCGGTTTCTTGAGCTGCCGCAAAATTCAAACAAGAATTAGTGATCAGCGGGCGAATTTGAGGGGCCCGAAAAGAAAGAGAAGTCAAAACCCAGACCCTCTAAAAGCGAGAGGGTCTGCCACCCGGAAGTTCAAAACCACTTCAAAGCATGCGCCACCCGCCCCGCCCTGACAAGTAGCACAGCGACTCTTCGCTGTGTGGGGTTCGCGATCGCGAGTGCGACCGTAGCTGTACACTGGTCTACAAAACCACACAGCCAAGAGTGGCGGTGCTACTCGTGCGGAGGCGCATTCAGGCGGATTTGAATTTCAATCGGATCGTTCCGAAGGCGCTTCAAAGGCGGGGTAGTTGCTCGAACTTAGAGCTTTGAGGGGCCCACACTAAAAAACCCCACCCTTGCAAAGTGCGCAAGGATGGGCCACCCTGAAGGTCCAGTTCAAAGGCCGTACCGCCCGGAAGTTCTAAACCGTCTCAAAGGCTGGCCCACCCGCCCCGACGTCGAATCACGAGGAACAATCCCTGGATTAGAATACAGGCACTTTAACAGGGTATTCGGTGTCTACTATGATGTCGGTACCGAAGTAAGACTACGCTGGCGTTCAGCGGCGGCTGCCCATAACTTGGAGTGGCGATTTCCGGAATTCTAGACGCAGATTCCTACCCGAGGAAGGATCGCGTGACATTCAAACCCAACAGGATTCTCCTTCTGCTTGCAATCGTCCCCATTATGAACGTGACTGCTCGCGCTCAAGATCAATTCGAAACAGGAACTGTAAATATAATTCTGGCGAATCCAAACGGTATAGTTGTGGTCACGGATAGCATGGAAACCGGCGATGGCCCGCCTAATAACGCACAAAAGTTAATGCGTTTGGATGATCAATCCGTTGTTACATTGGCTGGGTTTGCGGGTGCTCATGGCTTCCTTCGATTGGATGTAATGGGGATTCTCGCAGAATTTAAGGATCAGCTCGCTACGAATGGTGGTAACCCCTCCTTTGATGAGAAATTAAAAGCAATCTCATTTCTGATAGGACGATATATGGCCGCATTTGTAAATGCCCGGGAAGTTGTACAACCGGGCCAACAGCCTGCACCGTTTCGAGTCCACATCTTCATTGCCGGCTTTGATACTGACGGTATCGCTAAAATTGGGTCACTATGGCTAAGAGTTCGACCCGTCACCCTCGACGATCGAGGGATTGCATGGCAAGTTGACGGGGAACCTCAAGTCAGTCCGGTTGGAAGCCCCCTTCAAGATTGTAAGTTAATTGCTAACTCGATGGAATATTGTGTTGCCGGATTTTACGACGTAACGAACAAAATAATGGACAATTCTAGAAATTATGCCGGCAGCCCAGGAATTAATCCGCTACTTAGGGCGATCGCAGGAAGCAAAACTCCGATGAAACTCATCGACCTTGAAGCCCTTGCTAAGTTCCTTTCAAAACGAACACATATTCAGCACCCAGATAAAGTTGGTGGTCCCGATCAAGTCGCCGTCTTTAAAGCAAGAACGATAGCAAAACTCGAAGTGCCGTTGTTCCCACCTCCTTCGAAACCAATACCCTTTATCTTGATTATAGATGTTCATTCCTTGCGGTTTGGGCCTGGGGGAGGAATTGGAGCTGAACCAGGCACGGCAATCGTGTGGATAAGGGATACGATTTGGGGCTATCAACAACTTGTCCTGGACGGCAATCTCTTTATCGGGAACGAGATCCGCGATTCATACGTAGTCTATGGTGGAGGAAGTACGTTTTTCGATCGATCAAATAAAGTAGCTAATTCGACATTGCATCTCTATAGCCTTGGATCTGACCGAGAGTTTCTGCGGAGTCTGACTCACGACTTCGAGTGGTCAGAATGTGTGCCTTTTGGTTGCGATATCGAGCTGCCCAAGAATTAAGCAATCACGCCATCTCTTTCAGTTTATCGTTGTCCACGCCGGCACGTATTTTCCGCGGTGTGCTCAAAGATTGCTAAGGGCCACTAGACACTGCAATCGACTAACAAAAAAAAGGGCGGCCCCAACATCGGACCGCCCTTTTCATTTTTTGAGCTTGTTGAAAACTTCTCGCAACTGTTAATCCGGCCCACCCTCCGCGAGCGCATCCGCATCCTTGCGCAAGAAGTCCAGCGCGGCGGCTTCTTCGGCGGAGAGGTCCGCGGGAGGCATGATCTCCTCGGGCGGAGGCGGTGGTGGCATTTCGGTGAGCAGTTGAATGTTGCGGTACCGCTCGAGGCCGGTGCCGGCCGGAATAAGACGGCCCATGATGACGTTTTCCTTGAGGCCGCAGAGGTAGTCCACCTTGCCGGCAACTGGCATCTACGAGGCACTGTCCTCTCCACGTTCCAAGCGTTTGCTCTTTCGTGAGTCCGACTCTCCCATTCCCACGACGCATCGGCTACCCGAAGTTAAAAACGGCCCTGACGAATGCGCCAGCCGCCCATTACT
>Ga0075522_10003652_pt1 | contig 11173 bp, 8 predicted proteins | sample NGEPerA_FD_74796 | JGI IMG/M metagenome (GOLD analysis project Ga0075522, IMG submission 74796) | Arctic peat soil microbial communities from the Barrow Environmental Observatory site, Barrow, Alaska, USA - NGEE PermafrostL2-A | ecosystem: Environmental > Terrestrial > Soil > Wetlands > Peat ... | reverse complement strand
ATGCGGATGCCCCGCAGCATCCAGCCAGCTCTTGTCGTTGAAGCCCGTCGAATCCACCACAAGCGTGTCGCCGTCCCACTTCCCGATCGAATAGCCCATCCATGTGGGAGCCGCCTCCTTCGGAGCCTTTCGTCCATCCATAAACACCTGGCGGAAATTCGTGTCGTGTTCATACAACAGCACGATCTCACCCGGAAGATTCAGGATCTTGTAAGGAAACGGAGCGACATTGATCAGCGGTAGTCCGAACGGCAGACAGCGCGTCGACGGAATATCCTTCGCTCGCGCCGCAAGGCGTTGTTGGAAGGCCGCGACCAACTCAGGCCGCAGCGGCGAATCCTCGGGCTGGTAGTCATAGAGTATGTTCATGAAATAAGCCGACGGCACGTCCTCGCCCAGGTTGTTGATGCCGTCGAAGAAAAACTTGTAACGCTCCTCGCGCGTGGGATCAATCGTTTGCCACACACCCGAGAGATCGGGCTTGCCATTCCTCTGCCGTGGCGCGGCCGCGTTCAGCGTAGGCTTGCCGTTCTTCGTCCGCGGCACGCCGGCCGATGGCTGATTGATCCACTGGGCGTGGAGTCCCGTGGCCATAGCCATCAGCACGATTAGTTTCGTCCGCAACATCGCTATCCAGGTTACTCAAAACCGCCGATGATTTCCCGGTGTCCTGCGATCTGATAGGATAGCGGCGTGAATTCGCAATTCACCATTCTCAATCCGTGCTCCAAGCGCTGGACCGAGCTTTCCGGCTCCGGCCGCGCCCGCTTCTGCGAGACCTGCAAGACGCCCGTTCACGATTTCGCGCGGTACTCGCCGAAGGAATGGGAGCAGGTTTGGCGCGAGAACACCGGCCACGTTTGTGGAGTTCTCACACCACCGCCCATGCATCAGCTTCGCAACCGCCGCTCGATTCTCATCGGGACTTTACTGACTATTGTCTCCCCCTTAATGGCCCAGAGCGGACGCATTCGAATTCGTGTGATTGACTCAGCGGGGTCTGCGATCGCAGGTGCCGAGGTTTTACTGCTGGCTGAGGGTGGCCAACCTGCTCGAACTTTACTGTCGGACGACCACGGTGAGGTCATCTGGAACGATCTTCCGCTGGGCAACAACAAATTCCGCGTCGCGGGCACCGGATTTCTTCCACTTCTTCTGACTGTCACTGCTCGGAGCGGCATAGAGGTCCGGGCTGATGCTGCGTTGAACCCGTTCATCGGTGAGCTGGTTCCGGGAAATTACAGGCACAAGCGCAAACACTGGTGGATTTTCTGGTGATGCCAAAAACAAAACGGGCGAGCCTTTCGGCCCGCCCGCTTCTCACTTCTGTTTTCCCTAAAAGCTATTCCTTCGCGCCTTCGATCCTCATCCCATAGAACGACCGGTACACGAAGAACACGGAAATCGCCAGGAACACGGCGCCGAGAATTGTGGTGAAGTTGCTACCCTGCGTCTTGCTCATGGATACGGCCAGTTCCACGGCCAGCAAGCCGAACAGCGTGGTGAACTTGATGATCGGGTTCAAGGCGACTGAGGACGTATCCTTGAAAGGATCGCCGACCGTATCGCCCACGACCGTCGCATCGTGCAGCGGCGTGCCCTTGGCTTTCAATTCCACTTCCACAATCTTCTTCGCGTTGTCCCACGCGCCGCCCGCGTTGGCCATAAAGATGGCCTGATACAGACCGAACAGCGCGATCGAGATCAGGTAGCCAATGAAGAAATAGGGTTCGAAGAACGCGAAGGCGAGAGTGGCGAAGAACACCACCAGGAAGATATTGAACATACCCTTCTGCGCGTACTGCGTGCAGATCTCCACCACCTTTTTCGAGTCAGCGACCGAAGCCGCGGCGGCGCTCTCCAGATTAATATTCTTCTTGATGAACTCCACGGCGCGATAGGCGCCCGTGGTGACCGCCTGAATGGAAGCACCCGTGAACCAGTAGATGATCGCGCCGCCTGTGATCAATCCGAGCAGGAACGGCGGGTGCAGAATAGAAAGGTTCGACAGCAATTCCGGCTTCAGGCCGTCGGTCAGCGCCACGATGATCGAGAAGATCATGGTCGTCGCGCCCACCACCGCGGTACCGATCAGCACGGGCTTGGCAGTCGCCTTGAAGGTGTTGCCCGCGCCATCGTTTTCTTCCAGATGATGCTTGGCCTTTTCGAAATCCACGTCCCAGCCGTAGGTTTTCTTGAGTTCGCCCTTAATGTTGGGGATGTTCTCGATCTGGCTCAATTCGTAAACCGATTGCGCGTTGTCCGTCACCGGACCGTAGGAATCCACGGCGATCGTCACAGGACCCATGCCGAGGAACCCGAACGCCACCAGGCCGAACGCGAACACCGCGCCGGAATTCGCCAGGAACACGCCATTCGGCATGGAGGTGCTGACGCCGTAGCCGACGGCCATCAGGGCCATCATGGTCAACCCCAGCCAATAGGCGCTGAAGTTGCCGGCGACCAAACCGGAAAGAATGTTCAACGATGCGCCGCCCTCGCGCGACGACGTAACCACTTCCTTTACGTGGCGCGATTCCACCGACGTGAAGACCTTAACTAGTTCGGGAATGATCGCGCCCGCCAATGTGCCGCAGGTGATGATGCTCGAAAGCTTCCACCACATGGACGTGTCGCCATTGATTTCCGGGATCATGAAGTACGAAACCGCATAAGTCGCCGCGATGGAAATAATTGAGGTCAGCCACACCAGCGACGTCAGCGGAGCTTCATAGTCCATCTTGTCGAGCGTGGCGTACTTCGCCTTGGCCACTGCTTCGTTGATGAAATAAGACAGGCCGCTCGCGATGATCATCATGACGCGCATGACGAAGATCCACACCAGCAGCTCCACCTTGGTGATGTCGTTGGTGACCGCCAGCAGGATGAAGGTGATCAGCGCCACGCCCGTCACGCCATAGGTCTCGAAACCATCGGCCGAGGGTCCCACGGAATCGCCCGCATTGTCGCCCGTGCAATCGGCGATCACGCCGGGGTTGCGCACGTCGTCTTCCTTAATCTTGAATACGATCTTCATCAGATCGGCGCCGATGTCGGCGATCTTCGTGAAGATGCCGCCCGCCACACGCAACACCGCCGCGCCCAGCGATTCGCCGATGGCGAAGCCGATGAAGCACGGACCTGCGTAGTCGCCCGGAACAAACAGCAGAATACACAGCATGATGAACAGCTCCACGCTGATCAACAGCATGCCGATGCTCATGCCGGCCTGCAGCGGAATCGCATAACAGGGAAACGGCTTGCCCTTCAGGCTGGCGAAGGCCGTGCGCGAGTTGGCGAACGTGTTCACGCGGATGCCGAACCAGGCGACGCCATAGCTGCCCAGGATACCGAGAACACTGAACGCCAGAATGATAATGACGCGGGGAATCTCCATCCCCTGCAGAATGGCAAAATAAACCGCCATGATGACGGCGATAAACACCCACAGCACCGCCAGGAATTTACCCTGGGTGAGAAGGTACGTTTTGCAGGTTTCATAAATCAGCTCGGAAATTTCGAGCATCGATTTGTGCACCGGCAAATTCTTCAGGTGCGAGTACATCCCCAGGCCGAACAGAAAGCCAAGGACGCTCACGCCCAGGCCGATCTTCAAGAGCATTGGACCGGCAATACCGCCCAAAAACACGGCTTGTCCCAAATCCGGGAGCTTCAAATCCGCTTCGCCCTGGGCGAAAACGGGGGACGCGCCGGCTGCCAGTACAAGCGCCAGCACAAAAAGAGACCATGCGCGTCTGGTAAGGCGCGACAACGGAGTCGTCAGCATTAGGGGAAAATCCTCCAAAGTTTCAACGTTGGTAATCGTGTGCGCCTCTGCGAACCTGACCCATTTAAACCACGTTACGCAGCGACCCGGGAAAACTTGCTCCTGTAACCATACCGCAGGCCCATAGCCGTCCGCAACCAACTTTGGTACCCCGGAACGCCGCGTCGAAAGCTATAGAACCTGTAATATCAGGCACTTCAGGTACAACGTCTCCGGTACCGTCAGTAAGATCGGATGGTCCTGCGCCTGCACCTTTCGCTCTAGTACCCTGAGCGTTCTACCCGCATCCAGCGCTGCCTCGGCCACCACTTCCAACAGCATCGCCTCGCTCATATGATGCGAGCACGAACACGTCACCAGCACGCCGCCTTTATCCAGCAGCCGCATCGCCCGCAGATTAATCTCTTTGTAACCGCGCACGGCATCGTCGATCGACCGGCGCGATTTGGCGAACGCCGGCGGGTCCAGTATTACCATCGAATATCTTCGACCTTCGTTCGGCGAAACGCCCGAGAGAAACTCGAAGACGTCGGCCTGACGATATTCGATATTCTCGATGCCGTTCGCTTTTGCATTCGCCTGCGCGGTGGCCAACGCGGGTAGCGACGAATCGAGCGCTTCCACCGACCCGGCGCTGGCCCCCAAATGCAGCGCGAAACCACCTGTCGATGTGAAACAGTCGAGTACGCGCGCGTGGCCGCGAAACGCTTTTAGATAGCGCGCTGCGGCCACGTAGTTTTCACGCTGATCCAGATAAATGCCGGTCTTCTGGCCATGCAGCAAATCGGCCTCCAGCGTCAACCCGTTCATCTTGACGTGTACGCGCTCCGGAATTTCGCCGACGAGTGTCGCGACCTCCAACGGCAGCCCTTCCAGTTTCCTCACGCTGGCATCGTTGCGCGCCAATATTCCCGTGGGAGAAAGCAGATGTTTCAAGGCGCTTGCGATCAGGTCGCGCGAACGCTCCATGCCCTGATTCAGCGTCTGCATCGTCAGGTACGGGCCATAACGATCGACAATCAGACCGGGCAGCAGATCGGCCTCGGAAAAAACCAGGCGGCAGGCATCGGAATTTTCGACGATGTTTTCCCGATGCGAAATCGCATCCAGTAGCCGACTCGCGAAGAACGTCGCATCCACCGGCTCGGCCTTCGTCCCGAGCATTCGCAGTGTGATCAGCGATTCGGAGCTGTAATGCGCGATGCCGATGAACCGGCCCCGATCATCGCCTGCGCTCCTTGATTCAAGAACCTTGACCACGTCGCCCGGCTGCGCGGTGCCGCGATCCAGCACGTCGCTCGAAAAAATCCACGGATGGCCGCTGGCCACGCGACCTCCGCCTTTGCGGTTCACGCGAACCGTCGGGTATGCGTCAGCCAATTTATTCGAACTCCCGTCCGGCGTATAGCTCGTTCACCAGCGCGCGGTGATTTTCAAGGATGCGGCTCTTGCGCAGCTTCATGGTGGGCGTCAGCTCGCCGCTCTCGATGGAAAAATCGCGGTCCAGGATCTTGAATTTGCGGATTTGCTCGAATGAAGGCAATTGCTTGTTCACTTCTTTCACCGTGCGCTCCACCACAGCAGCCGCCGCGGCGACGTCGCCCGTCACCGTGATCAGCGCCGTCACGAACGGGAGCTTATCGCCAATCAACAGCACGTGGCTGATCAAAGGCTCGCGCTTGAATAAGCCCTCGATGCGCGCCGGATAAATTTTCTTGCCGTTCGACGCGACGATCAACTCCTTCTTGCGGCCCGTGATGTAGTAGTAGCCGTCAGCGTCACATTCCGCGATGTCGCCGGTCGCGAGCCATCCATCGCGCAGCACCGCGGCCGTCGCCTCGGGATCTTTGTAATAGCCTTCGAACACAATCGAGCCGTGGACCATCAGCTCCCCGTCTTCCGCGATCCGCACCACCGCGCCGGGAAGAGCCGGACCGATACTGCCCGGCTTCGCCTTGCCTGGGCGGTTTACGGAAACCACACCGCCCTCGGTCAATCCATAACCTTCCAACAGCGGCATGCCAACCGCTTCGTAAAATTCCGCGAGATGTTTGCCCAGCGGCGCGCTGCCCGATACCGGCGCGATCATGCGGCCTCCCAGCCGCTCGCGAATTTTCGAGAACATGATTTTATCGGCCAGCGCTAGCGGCAGCCGAACGCTAAACGGCACGGATTTGCCCTCGCGTTTCAGCGCCGCGGCTTTGCTTCCCAATCCAAGCCCGAGATAAAACATCTTCTGCACGGCGGCCGGTTTCTTTTTGATCTCCGCGATGATGCTCGCGTAGATGCGCTCCCATAAGCGCGGCGGCGCCAGGAACAGAGTGGGGCGGATCGCGCGGATCTCGTTCGGGAGCTTGGAGAGCCCTTCGGAAAACCAAACGGTCGTTCCGCTGAAGACTGGCAGCAGCTCGCCCACCATGCGCTGAGCCATATGAGCCGAAGGCAAGAACGCGATGGTTGAATCGGCGGGCGATAACGGCAGCACAGGTGGAACCATATCGAGGTTCGTGACCAGTGCGCGATGGCTCACCAGCCCCATCTTTGGCTCACCCGTCGCGCCCGACGTCATATATAGGATGGCGACGTCGCGATCGGTATATTCGGCTCGCATTCGCTCGAACGCGTCGGGATCCTCGGCCAGCTTGCGGCCCCCTGCTTCCCACAACTCGGCGAAGGTCATCACCGAATTTTCCGTGGGACCCACTTCGCTTACGTCGCCCGTGAGTAAAACCCACCGGATCTCGTGCGCGGCATCGCCCAGGGCCGTCGTTAGCCCTTTAAACGCTTTCGCATTTTCTACCAGTGCGATTTTGCAGCCGCAAAACTGAATCGCCTTGGCCTGATCGGCGAAAGGGACGCTTGTGTAAAGTGCCGCTGCCACGGCTCCCGCGGCCATCACGGCCAGGTCTGCGAAGTAAAATTCGGCACGCGTTTCCGATTGCAGCGCGATCATCGATCCTTTCACCGCACCGATGGTGCGCAAGCCCACCGCGGTCCACTGGACCACGTCGCGCACTTCACGCCAAGTGTACTTTTTGGTTTCACCGCGCCCCGTGGGCTGACAGAGCGCCGGTTTATCCCCATGCTCGGCGGCGGTTTGCTCCAACAGTGAGTAGACGGTTCGCCGCGATCCGCCCAGCTCCGAAGTGAGCGTAGAACCGGAGGCCGGCTCAGAAAGAGACATAAATGTGATTTTAACGTTTTCCTACGCAACTCCCGCGCGCGGCACGAGATTAAATATGCAGAAGCGGGAATGAACGGAACCGCGAGAGTGATCGAGCGGGCGAATTGAAAGAGACACGCTTCGTAGAAAGGAGCAAGACAATGACACTCAAGCTTTTCACAACGGGACTCGCGCTGGGCACGGTGCTGCTCGTCGGCTCGACGGCGGCGTTTGCCGAAAACGAGGTAAATCAACGGCAGGAGAACCAGCAGGAACGGGTTGCGAACGGTGTGGCCAACGGTTCGATGACCGCGCACGAAACCGCAAAGGTGGAGCGTCAGGAGGCGGCCATACACCACGAAGTCAAGGCGGGTCGTGCGGCCAACGGCGGCAAGCTGACGCCTCAGGAGCACGCGCAAGTCAACCGGCAGCAGAATCACGAAAGCCGCGAGATTTATCGCGACGGGCACAACGGCAGGAATCGGTAGCTGTCACGGCGGGACGGTTCGCCACACCGCCGCCCATCCTCCCTCATCGAGTGATTGCTTCCGGCATTACCCTGGTAATATAAAAATATGGCGATCGCTCATTCAAAACTCACGTCCCACGGTCAGATCTCCATACCGCTTAGTGTGCGCCGGAAGCTCGGCGTCGGACCGGGATCGATTCTCGAATGGGAAGACGACCAGGGCAAGATGGTGGTGCGCCGGGCAGTCCGTTACAGCTCCGAGGAAATTCACCGAGCACTGTTTCCGAAGAGTAAACTCCGGGCTCACACCCTCGAACAAATGAAGGAAGGCATTCGGAAGTACGTTCGAAAGCGCTATGCGAGCAGTTGACACGAACGTACTGGTTCGCCTCATCACGCGTGACGACCCCCGCCAAGTAGCCTCTGCCGAAAGCTTCGTGGAGAAGGGAGCGTGGGTATCGACCTTGACATTCGCCGAGGCCGCGTGGGTTCTCGCCTCCGTCTACCAACTCGGTGCGGCCGCTTTGGGCCTCGCCATGGAGATGCTTCTGCATCACAGTTCCTTGGTCCTGCAGGACCCCGATGCTGTTGAGGCGGCGCTCGTGAATTTTCGCGCGAAACCATCGCTGGGGTTCTCCGATTGCCTGATGTTGGAATTGGCTCGTAAGGTTGGCCACCTTCCGCTGGGCACCTTTGACCGCAGCCTCGGTAAGCTGGACGGAACGCGAAAACTTTAAGCCTGCGCGCTGTTCCGCTGAGATGCCGGTACGACCCCCGGTACAATTCCCCTAGTTGTACGTCTGATAGGCTAGAGCCATGAAACGCCTAGCCCCCGCGTTTGTCGTAAGCGTTTGCCTCCTATTCAGCCAGACCGGTTTTGCCCAAACCTCCTCCTCGCCCACGAAAGTCACGTCGGTCGAAGGCATCACCGAATACCGGCTGGACAACGGCCTCAAGGTCCTGCTGTTCCCCGATAATTCCAAGCCAACGGTCACGGTGAACGTGACGTATCTGGTGGGCTCCCGGTTTGAAAGCTACGGGGAAACGGGCATGGCGCACCTACTGGAGCACATGCTGTTCAAGGGAACGGCCAAGCGCAACGGCATCATGACGGAGCTCTCGAATCACGGCGCGCAATTCAACGGGACCACGTCGTACGATCGCACGAATTACTTCGAGACCATGACCGCCAGCGATGAGAATCTGCAATGGGCGCTCGACATGGAATCCGACCGCATGGTCAATTCGCGCGTGTCGCGCCAGGATCTGGATTCGGAGATGACGGTGGTGCGCAACGAATTCGAGCGCGGCGAGAACAGCAACAATCGCGTGCTGGAGGAACGCGTCCTCTCCACAATGTATTTGTGGCACAACTACGGGCACAGCCCGATCGGTTCGCGCAGCGATATCGAGCGCGTGCCAATCGACCGCCTGCAGGCTTTCTATCATCGCTACTACCAGCCGGATAACGCGGTGCTGGTCGTGGCAGGCAAGTTCGATCCGGCGAAAACGCTGGACCTTATTAATAAAACGTTCGGTGCCATCCCGAAGCCGGAGCGGAAGCTCGACCAGCCTTATACGGAAGAGCCGGTGCAGGATGGCGAGCGCGAAGTGACGCTGCGCCGCGTGGGCGATGTGCAGAGCTTGATCATGGCTTATCACGGGCCGGCGGGTTCGCACGAAGATTCGGTCCCGCTGCAGGTTCTGGTAGGCATTCTGGTGGATCCGCCCTCGGGCCGCTTGTATAAGGCGCTGGTGGAATCGAAGAAGGCTATCTCTGTTGGTGGCGATCACGATCAGCTTCACGATCCGGGCTACGCGGAGTTTGAGGCCGAGGTGCGCAAGGATGTCTCGCTCGACGAAGTCCGCAAAATCATGCTGGATGTGATCGAAGGCGTCGCGAAAGAGCCGCCGAGCAAGAACGAAGTGGATCGCATCCGCACGAAGGTTCTCAAGGAATACGACCTTGAGTTCAATAACTCGCAGCGTGTCGCCCTGCAGTTGAGCAACTGGGCGTCGATGGGCGACTGGCGACTGATGTTTCTGGATCGCGACCGTTTTGAAAAGGTGACGCCGGAAGATGTGGCGCGCGTGGCGCGGACATATTTAAAGGAGTCGAACCGGACGACGGGCGAGTTCATCCCGACCGAGAATGCCGATCGCGCCGTGGTCCCGGCTCCGCCGAATGTTTCGGAGTTGTTGAAGGACTACAAGGGCAGGGCCGCGATAGAAGACGGCGAGGTGTTTGACTCGTCAGCCGCGAACATTGATGCGCGTACGCAGCGCTTCACGCTGGCGAACGGAATGAAAGTCGCGCTGCTCCAAAAGAAGACACGCGGCGGAGCGGTGACCGCGACCATGGTGCTGCACTATGGTGACGAGAAGAACGTGTTTGGCAAAGGCACAGCCGCGCAGTTCGCGGGCGCGATGCTGATGCGTGGAAGCGCGAAGTACACGCGGCAGGAATTATCGGACGAGCTGGATAAATTGAAGACGCAGATGGCGGCCAATGGCGGCGATAACGATGCCACGGTGAACCTGACGACGGTGCGCGCCAATTTTCCCGCGGCGCTGCGGCTGACGGCCGAGGTGTTGCGCCATCCAGCATTCCCGGAATCGGAGTTCGAACAATTGCGGCAGGCCACTTTGGGCCGCATTGATAACAGCCGGCACGAGCCGGGAGCATTGGCGCCGCTCGCCCTGCGCAAGCACCTGATCCGCTATCCGAAGGGCGATCCGCGCGCTGTGACGACGCTCGAAGAAGACACGGAAAACGTCCAGAAAGTAACGCTTGCCGACGCGAAGAAGTTTTATCAGGATTTTTATGGAGCGGGGCACGCAGAATTCGTAGTGGTGGGCGATTTCGATCCCGCGGAAGTGCGCAAAGTGATGGAAGCGGAGTTCGGCGATTGGAAGAGTCCCGCGGCCTATGCGCTCGTCCTGCGCAAGCGCGATCAGGTGCCGGCCGTGGATCAAATGATCGAGACGCCGGACAAGGCGAACGCGGTGTTCATGGCCGGCTTCACGTTGGAGATGAATGAAGACTCGCCCGACTATCCGGCGCTGCTGTTTGCCAACGAGATGTTCGGGGGCGATCTGAAGAGCCGGTTGTGGCAGCGCATCCGCGAAAAGGAAGGCTACAGTTACGGCGTAGGCAGCCAGCTGGCCGCATCGGCGCGATCGCCGTTCGCGCAGTTCATGGTGCAGGCCACTTGCGTGCCGCAGAACATTCTTAAAGTGGAAGACGCGTTCAAGGATGAGCTTTCGAAGCTGCTGAAAGACGGATTCTCCGAGCAGGAAATCGCGGAAGCGAAGAAGACCTACGCGGAAAAGCGAGCGATCGCGCGGGCACAGGACAACGGCCTAGCTCGGACGCTCGCGCGCGACGCGCAGTTCGATTGGAAGATGGCGCACGAGGCGGAGCTCGACTCCAAGATCGCGGCGCTGACGACGGATCAGTTGAACGCGGCTGTGAGGAAGTATCTCGATCCCGCGCAGATCTCCTACGTCAAGGCCGGAGATTTCAAGAAGGCCGGCATTACGCAGTAGAAGGCAAGAGCGAGACGTTGTTCGCTGTTGGGATCTGTAGAGACACTACGGCTGTACGAGTGTTGGGAAGTGTATCCCCGCCCTGACGGGACGGGGTTGTAGCGCTGAGCTACCTTTTAAAAACGTTGCGAGCGGCCAGGGCTTTCGGCTTATCGCCGTGCGTGCTGGCCGCCCATGAAATCGAGTGCTGGCTTGAGCGAGGAAT
>Ga0075522_10003651_pt1 | contig 11180 bp, 9 predicted proteins | sample NGEPerA_FD_74796 | JGI IMG/M metagenome (GOLD analysis project Ga0075522, IMG submission 74796) | Arctic peat soil microbial communities from the Barrow Environmental Observatory site, Barrow, Alaska, USA - NGEE PermafrostL2-A | ecosystem: Environmental > Terrestrial > Soil > Wetlands > Peat ... | reverse complement strand
TGTCGCCGTCGTCGGGGGTGATGAAACCAAACCCCTTGTCGTCGCTGAACCACTTTACTGTGCCAGTAGGCATGTGGGTACTCCTCCACGGTATGTTCGTGCTGCGACGCGGAGGATGCTTCTAGAGCTTCGACCTGCGAGCGCTTGCACTGCTTTCGCCGGTCTTATGCGCCGGCCAGACGTGACGACCGTAGCAGGTCCCCCACCGCGTGTGTTGCGAAGTTGCTATATCTCGGACGCCATCGCTTCCGAGCCCCACACCCTGAAACGCCTGCTTCCGCCCGGTGTGCCTGCCACCGCCGAGGAGATCCTCGCCGGCTTCGGCCTGGACGTATTGGCCATCTCGGGGTCCCCAAATCGCCCCTACGTGATGCTGAACATGGTCAGCACCGTCGATGGTCACGCCACGCTGGACGGGCGCTCGGGGCCGCTCAGCAGCCGCGCCGACCGGGAGCTGTTCCACGGGCTGCGCCTGGCAGTCGACGCGGTCATCGCCGGGGCGGCCACCGTGCGCGTCGAGCGCTACGGCCGGATCATCCCCGACGCGTCCCGCCGGCGGCGCCGAATCGAGCGGGGTCTCAGCGAGGAGCCGCTCGCGTGCATCGTCTCCGGGCGCCTGGCGCTCGACGGCGATATCCCGCTGCTCGCCGATCCGGCCGCCCGAGTGGCGATCCTCACCCCCTCGGCGGCCAGCCTCCCGGAGAGCGCGGCCGAGGTCCACTACGTGCGCGCCGCCCGCGACGGGCTGCTCGACCTGCCCGCCGCCTTCGCCGAGCTGCGCGAGCGCTTCGCCGTGCGCACGCTCCTCTGCGAGGGCGGCCCGCACCTCAACTCACAGCTGCTCGAAGCCGGCCTCGTGGACGAGCTGTTCCTCTCGCTCGCACCCACGCTCGCGGGGGGCGACCTTGACGGGAACCCCGCCCACCCCGAGGCGCTGCGGATCCTCGCCGGAGCCGAGCTCTCACCCCCGGTCGGGCTGGAGCTGCTCGGCGCGCTCGAGAGCGACTCCCACCTGTTCCTGCGCTACCGCGTCAAGGGCCGTCCCCGATAGGGCGCTACGGCGTCTGCGACTCCGCGCCGGCGCGCGTCTCACGCGAGACGATGCTCAGCAGCTCGCTCGCCAAATGACGCCCTTCAGCCGCTACCGTCGGGGTGGCGGAGATCCGCACCACCACCTCGTCCCCGTCGAGCTCCTCCAAGGTGATGCGCGGCACGTCGCGCAGCGGCGTCTCCAGGGACTTCTCCAGCAGCTCCTGGAGATCGCTCGGCGTCACCCCCGGGCGCAATCGCGCCCGCAGGTTCACCGCCTCGGGCTCGCGCAGCGGGAGCACCGCCACGTTCAGCACCACGCTGTTCGGGACCATGATCGAGTCCTCCCCGGTGGCGAAGGTCGTGTACAGCAGCCCCAGCGAGCTCACCGTCCCCTCGATCTGACCGGCCAGCGGACCACCCTGCAGGCGCACGCGCTCACCCACCCGGAAGGGACGGGCGCTGAGCAGGACCGTGCCCGCGATCACGTTCCCGAGCGTCTGCTGCGCCGCGAGACCCAGGATCACAGCGGTGAACGCGCCCCCGACGAGCAGTGTGCGCGCTTCGACGCCGGCCACGCCCAGCGCCACCAGCAACGCCACCCCGACCGTCGTCAGACGGATCAGGAACCCCACGGTTCCCGCCGTCGCCGGGTCCAGACGCCGGAACAGCGGCGGGCCCAGGCCGCGACTGACATCGCGTGCGATCGCCAGGCCGAGAATCACCAGCGCGACGAATACGACCACCCGCACCGGGGCTTCCAGACCCGGTTCCAAGGTCGGCGGGCGGCCGTGGCGCCCGGGCGTGCCGATCAGGCTCGCGCGATGGTCATACAGGACCACCACGCCGACGAACAGCGGCACCAGCAGCAGCGCCTCCAGGCGCGCGCGCTTGACCACCCGCGGGCTGATCTGGCGCAGCAGGCCGACCTCCCGCCAGGCCTGGCTGCGGGTCTCGAACATCTTCGGGGGGGTCCTCGGTACGGGCATCGCGCCACATGATGGTGGCAGGAGCCGTGGATGCGCAACGGCGGACCGCCGCATGCCGCGCACGCCGGGTGCTCTACGGCGAGGACCTCCGAGGCGGTCTACGCCAGCGTGTAGACGAGCATGAACGCGCCGAACGCCAGGCAATACACGGCGAACGGGATCAGCGTTTTCGTCTTGAAGTAGCCGACCAGGAAGCGCACCGTGAAGACCGCGGTCACCGCCGCGACCACACAGCCGACGAGCGCCTGGCCGCGCACTCCGTTGCCCAGATGCCCGAGCAGATCGGGAAGCTTCACCAGGCCGGCCGCCAGGATGATCGGCGTGGCGAGCAAGAAGGCGAAGCGGGCCGAGTCGCTGTGGTCGAGGCCGCGCGCCAGCCCCGCGCCCATCGTCACGCCGTCGCGGCTGATGCCCGCGACCAGCGCGGTCGACTGGGCGACCCCGACCACGAACGCCTCGCGGTACTCCAGCGTGTCCAGCACGCGGCCCCCGTCGGACTTCGCGCCCTCCTTCACAGCCAGTTCGCGCACCTGGGCGCGGCGGCGAAAGCGCTCGGCCGCGAACAGCACCAAGCCGTTGACCATCAAGAAGAACGCGGCCACTTCGGGCTTTGCGGTCAGCGTGCGCAGCTCGTGCTCGAACGCGAGGCCGATGACCCCCGCCGGGATGCTCGCCATGATGATCAGCCAGGCCAAGCGCTCATTACCGGTCTCCGCCCGACGCGTGGAGAGCGTATGGAAGAAGGCGCCGACGATTTCCACCCAGTCGCGCCGGTAGTAGAACAGCAGCCCGAGCGCGCTCCCGACGTGCAGCATCACGACGAACGCCAGCCAGAACGACTCCGATTCGGACTGGGCCTTCACAAGGCTGTTCCACCCGAACAGCGTCGGGAACAGCACCGTATGCCCGAGGCTCGAGATCGGGAACAGCTCGGTCACGCCCTGCAGAAAGCCGAGCACGATCGCCTGGAAGTACGTAATCGCAGAGGCCAGGGGGATGGCGAGGAGGGTCGACATGACCGCGACAGCTTACGGACGCGCGCCGCCGCGCGCGCAGACCATGAACAGATTCTCACCGCGAACAGATTCTCACCGTGAACAGATTCTCACCGCGCGGGCTCGGCCGGCCACGCGTTGAGACCGGTAACAGCGACCGTCCTGCGGTACCGAGCGGGATGGTCTCCCAAAAATCTTTACAGCCCCTTCACACGATGATCCCCAGCTCGTCACAAAAAGCCGGAGTTTGCGGACGAATCTGTAAGCACGATGAATAGAGAAGAGGAGTCATCGAAATGACCAGCTCGACCACCCGGGTCGATCCGCAGGATTCCGCCGCCTCACCGCTCAATCCCGAGGACACGAGCGGATCACGCGCCGCCACGCTCGACACACCGGACGCGCCCGCCACGCGTGTCGACCTCCACTGCCACTCGACCGCCTCGCAGGTCTCCAAGCTCGGCGTCCAGCGGGCGCTCGGGCTGCCCGAGTGCGCCACCCCGCCCGAGGAGGTCTACGCGCTCGCCAAGCGCCGGGGCATGGACTTCGTCACGATCACCGACCACGACACGATCGACGGCGTGCTCTCGATCGCCGAGCGCCCCGACGTGTTCGTCTCCGAGGAGCTCACCGCCCACTTCCGCGGGGAGCCCCAGGCGGTACACGTCCTCTGCTACGGGATCACCCTCGAGGACCACGAATGGCTGCAGGACCACTCCAGCGACATCGAGCTGTGCGCCGCCTACCTCTACGAGCGGGAGATCGCATGCGCCCTCGCACACCCCTACTACAACGTCTCCGCCCCCCTCACCGCCCGCCACCGGCGACGGCTGGCGGAGCTGTTCCCCGTCTGGGAGACCCGCAACGGCGCTCGCGCCCGCGAGCTCAACCGGCCCGCCGCGACCTACGTCGCCACCCGCGACTCGATCGGCATCGGCGGCTCCGACGACCACGCCGGAATCGACATCGGACGCACCTTCACCGAAGCGCCTCCCGCGCGCACCCCCCAGGAGTTCCTCGCGCACATGCGCCTCGGCCGCGTCCTTCCCCGCGGCAAGCAGGGCAGCGCGGCGAAGTGGGCCCACGCCGCGATCGCGATCGCCGCGCGATCGCTCGGGCCCGCGGACGACCTCGACCGGCCCGCGGGCAATCAAGCGGGTAGTCAAGACTCCCCCGCGCGTCCGGACCCGCGCACCGTGCTGAACATGGTCCAGCGGCTGCTCCGCGAGGGCGACGCGCGGCACGGCGCCACCGGCGGTGATCTCACGCCCACCGACGCCCGCTGCCTGCTCCACGCCTGGCTCTCCGCGGTCGAGCTCGACCACCTCGATACCCAGACGGGCACCCTCCATGAAGGAGGACAGGCAGGCGAGCGCGGCCTGATCGCCCACATGCAGAGCGAGGACTTCAGCCACTCCGACCTCTACCGGCGCGCCTGCCGCCTGCACGAGCGCAAGCTGCGCTCCGCCGTCGAGACCGCCGTACGCGCCGCCACCGGCGAGGCCGAGGTGCTCACCGCCGCCGAGGGGCTGTTCGAGAGCTGCATCGCCGCGATCCCCTACGCCCCCGCCACGGCCTTCCTCGCCAACGAGCGGGCCAAGCTCGACGGACGCTCCGGCGATGACGGGGAGATGCCTCGCGTGGCGATCCTCGCCGACGGCATCGGCTCGATGCACGGCGTCACCCGCACGATCGAAGAGATCCGTCAGCGCGGCGTCCCCGGCTTCGAGATCGAGATCGTCGGCACCGATCCCGAGGTCGACCGGCGCCTCTCCTCCGTCGCCGAGATCGACGTCCCCTACTACCCCGGCCTCCAGATCGGAGTCCCCAGCCTGCCCGCCGCCGTGCAGACGCTCGCCGACGGCGCCTTCGACGCGATCCACGTCTGCTCGCCCGGACCGGCCGGGATCGCCGGCGCGCTCCTCGCCCGCGCGCTCTCCCTGCCGCTGATCGGCAGCTACCACACCGAGCTCACCGCCTACGCCGGCCTGCGCTCGGGCGACTCCCATGTGGCCTCCACGATGGCGCTCGCCGTCAGCGCCTTCTACAGCGCCTGCGACATCGTCCTCTCCCCCAGCCCCTCCTCCGACGCCGCCCTCGCCGGAATCGGGATGCCCGCGCACAAGGTCCTCCGCTGGGATCGCGGCGTCGACACCTCGCGCTTCGACCCCTCCCTACGCGATCCCACGCTCCTCCCCCAGGGAAAGCTCAACGTGCTCTACTCCGGGCGCATCACCCGCGAGAAGGGCGTCGACCTGCTCGCCGACGCGTTCCTCCTCGCGCGCACCCGTGAGCCCCGCCTGCACCTCGTGCTCGCCGGCGGCGGCCCCGAGCAGGAGCGCCTGGCCGAGCGTCTCGGCGCGCACGCCACGTTCCTCGGCTGGCTCTCCGGTGAGGAGCTCGCACGCGCCTACGCGAGCGCCGACATGTTCCTCTTTCCCTCCGCCACCGACACCTTCGGCCAGGTGATCCTCGAGGCCCAGGCATCGGGGCTGCCGGTGGTCGCCGTCGCCGAGGGCGGGCCGCTGTCGCTGATCGAGGATCGCGTCACCGGGCTGCTCTGCCCGGCCGACGCCCCCGCGCTGGCTGATGCGCTGCTCGAGCTCGCCTCCTCGCCGCTGCTGCGCGGGAGCCTCTCGCGCGCCGCGCTTCACTCAGTACGTCAGCGGACCTGGGAGCGGGCTCTCCAGCGGCTCGCCGAGGGGTATCGGCGGGCGCTCTCGCCGGACGCCGCGGAGATCAGCGCCCGCGCGGCCTAGCGAGCGTTCGCTTCTGCGGGTGAACGGTCTCGCCTCGAGCGAGCATCGCGACGAAGCCCGCGATGCGCCGGACCCGTGTGTCGCTTCGCTTAGCGCTGTGGATCCGGAAGAGAACCGCATATCGATTCTGGCTTGACAGGATCTCGAAGTTGGCCTGCGCCCTCGGCTCGGTGGCCAGCGCCGTGGCGAGGTCAGCGGGCACCTCGATCGTCGTCTGGCCCGGATAGGCCGCCTCCCATCTGCCGTCCGCCTTCGCCCGCGCGACCGCGGCCAGGCCCGCCGGGTGCATCCGACCCTCGGAGAGCAGCCGCTCGACGATGCCGACGTTGCGCTCTGACCACTGACTGCGCGCTCGCCTCGGCGTGAAGCGTTGGCGGTAGGTGCGCTCGTCGCGCCGTCGGACTTGACCATCAATCCACCCGTGGCACAGAGCCTCCTCCAGTGCCTCCTCGTAGGTCAGCTCGGTCGGCTCCCTGGTGCCCTTCTTGGCGAGGACCAGCTCGACCCCGACCTCGTCTTCGTCGTGCGTCTTCAGCCACGTCCGCCAGGCGGCGACATCGGCGACGAGCAACTCGCTGAGGGGGTCGGCCACCTGGTCAGTCTGCCATCACGAACGTTAGCGCGCGCGCCGTGCGCAGCAGCGAGAAGTGGTGCGCCCCGTCAGTCGATCTCGACGTCGAAGTCCCACGAGACGATTGGCCGCGTTCCCTCCGGGGCCCACGTCAGGCCACCGTTGCCTGTCGGCAATACGTCGTACACCTTCAGCGACACCGGCCGGCCGGCCAACGCCTGCCGCGGTGGTACGCCGCCGCCCATAGCCGTAACTCGAGGATGGCGAACGTGGCCGAACTCATCGATGAGGGTAAACGCCTTAGCGCTGAGCGGAATCACGCCAGATGCGGCGGCGAACGTGACGATGAAGGTGCACGGGCTCGTCGCTGGAACCGGGAACCGGCCGCTCTCCGGCACTTCCGGCCCGACGGCCGTGGCGAGCACTCCCCCGTGCGTGAGAGCGACAGAGACCGTGTTGCCCTGGATCGCAAGCACCGGGTGAGCGCTGCTCGCCTGGAGGACCCGTTCGACGGGAGCCGTCGCTTTGGGCAGCCAACTTGGGATCCCCCCATACCTGGCTTGAGATCGCGCCGGACTCAGCGCCTGCGGTCTTGCTGAGCCCCGATGGCGGGGCAGCAGGACACCGACCGACGCGGCGAGTAGCACCAAGGCCACCCAGCGGATCGGCCGGCGAGAGGACAGCGTCAACGACCTCCCCGTCGGTGGAAGTGGACCGTCCAATGACCTCCGTGTCGATGCGAGCGACCTGCATGTCCGTGGGGGTTATGTCCGGGTCGGTGCGGGTGATGATGATGCCCCGGTGGGTGTGGGGGGCCTTCGGGTGGGTACGGGCCCTGCGGGTTGCTGAACACATCCGAGCCGAACGGCGCGAGTCCAGGCTGAGCGGCGTAACCGATGTGACCGGCTCCATCCAGACCCCCGGAGACCCGGCCGACGCTGAACAGATCCTCCATCGTGCGAAGCCAGCTGTAGTGGTTGTAGTAGACCGTGCTCACCGTGCCCGGGCGGATGTAGGGGCTGATCAGCACGCTCCCCGTGTCGCCGCCGCCGGTGGTCGGATCGGTGGCGTCATACAGCGGGTCTGTCGCCGGGGTGAGCGCTCCAAGCACGATCCCGCTGACCGCCCCCGTCGCCTGCAGCGGTTGGCTGGAGGAGTCCACGAGCGCAAACGACCCGGTGTCCACGAAACCACCGCTCTGGTTCGGAGCGGTCGCGGTCGTCGGGGTGTCGGTGACCTGGCCGACGAAGGCGCCCGCCGGAATCCCGGCGCCGGTCACCGACCGTCCCGCATCGGTCGCCACGATCGCGTTATCGGCGATCGTCGAGCTTCCCAGAGCGGCCGTCGCTCCCGCGTCCGTGCGCGCACCCGGGACACCGCTGCCCCCGCCCAGCAGGCAGGTGCCCGCTGGTTGAGCCGGAACGGTCTGGGCAACACAGTCGCTGGGACGGTCCAGGAACGCGTTGTCGCCCGGTCCGGGGAACAGCTCGTTCCCACTGGCGTCCTTCGCCAGCGGCGTGTTCGGACCGGTCGGCTCGTAGGGCACCCCAGTCCCGAACAGCGTCTCGGCGGCCGAGTCGGACGCGACCGACGTGGCGGCGTCGGGCGCCACGATCGTCGAGTTGGCGAAACTGTTGCCGGTATAGGTGAACGGTGGGAAGCCCTCGTCGAAGGCTACGTCGATGAGTCCGCCTTCCTTGAACGCCGGCGATTCCTCGATCTCGGGGATGACATGCTCGAGGAACAGATCGGCGGCGGACAGACCGCCTGTGTAGTTGACCGGTTCCTTCGGCGTGTTCGGGTCGGTGAACCCGCCCGAGAGGTTGTTCCCGTGGCACACCGCGTCGTGGCCGTCACTGCAGTTGTTCGGCGAGATCCAGCTGAACGCCGGCGTGCTCGCCGCACTCTGCAGGTCGTGGTAGAGACCATTGGTGGGGTCGAACAGGTTCGCGATGTGCTGGGAGTTGCAGTCACCTGACTGCAATATCGATTCAAACCAGGGGAAGGGGAAGTGCTTGGGCACGTACTGGTCGGTCGCGTTGGCGCTACCGGGATTCGGCTGCGCGATGCTGCCCGTCGAGCCGGGCGAGGGGTACGGAGCGCCGCAGTACTGCGTGCCGGCATCGTGCGCCGGCCCACTCGCGTCGGCGTTGCCAAGATCCTGGCTGTAACCCTTCCAGCTCACTCCCGCCGCATCGAACTGGTTGAAGAGCGTTGGCACGCTCGCCGGGTACACACAACCGTTGGAACCGGCCGCCGCGTTCGGACCCTGGGCGGAGGAGACCTGGCCGTAGTTCGGATTCGTGTACAGCGATCCCGAGGTGTCGATGCTGCCCGAGAACTGGTCGTAGTACGGGCAGTCCGCCTGCGTATCGGGCTGCGTGGCCTGGCCGCTGACCATCGAGACGTAGTTGTCGAGGCTGAAGTGCCCGGTGCCGAAGTAGTTCTTCAGCAGCGCTCCCTGAGCGGGCAGCGTCTGCCACAGATACGTGTTTTTGTTCAGGCCCGTGAAGGTGGCGTCGTAGGACTTGTTCTCCAGGATGATCAGCCAGACGTGCTTGATCTTGCCCGGTTGGACTCCGACGCCGTCCTGGCTGGACTCGTAGCTCGCCCCAGGCCCGGGTGAAGAGGCGCTCGCCGAGACGATCGGCACGGCGGCCGCCGACGCGGCTGCCGCAACGGCAACGGCCGCCAGAGCTCTGCGGCGCCAATGCGACTGAGACGAGGTCGGCTCTGACCTCCGGTGATGAAAGATACGTGCGATACGGCGGGGCGGATTAGCGCTCATCGCGGGGCTCATCTCCTTTTCGGGGCACGTGTTCAGGAGATGCCAGTCTCCGAGACTGCCGGCCACCGTCGGTATCCATTGCGTGAACCAGGCGTGAACAAGGTGAGAACATCGGGACCCTCTCAGGAGTAGCTTCCAGAAATCCTTACGATGCCTGAGCACGCACCCCATCCTGTGTTCGCGCGGATCTACGCGAAGGTCGCGGAGCTTGGCGAGCGTCGCGGTGGCGCCGAGCATCGCCAACGGCTGCTCGCGGGCTTGAGTGGTCGGGTGATCGAGATAGGCGCCGGGAGCGGCGCGAACTTCTGCCACTACCCGACGACGGTCAGCGAGGTCATCGCCGTAGAGCCCGAGCGCTACCTGCGCGAGCGCGCGCAGCAGGCAGCGGCCCACGCCCCGGTCCCCATCTCCGTTGTGGATGGCGCCGCCGATCGACTTCCCGGCGAGGCTCAGTCCTTCGATGCCGGGGTCTGCGCACTTGTGCTCTGCACAGTGCCCGACCAGCAGTCCGCGCTCGCGGAGCTTCACCGAGTCGTCCGCCCTGGCGGTGAGCTGCGCTTCTATGAGCACGTCGTCGGGCACTCCAAGTGGGAGTCGCGGTATCAGCGACTCGCAGACGCAACCTTTTGGCCTCACGTCGCGGGCGGCTGCCACCTGGCACGCGACACGAGGGCCGGGATCGAGCAAGCCGGCTTCGTAATCGAGACGTGCGAGCGCTTCCCATTCAGCCCGGCGCCGTTCATCCCACCCGACCCGCACATCCTCGGGATAGCCCGGCGTCCTTGAGGCTAAGTGCTCTGGCTCGGAAGTTCGGCGCCGTATTCGACAGACGGACACGCTCGCTCTTGGCGGTGGCTGTTGCACAAACCCCCGACGGGCTCACTGAAGCCTTTCTAAGGGTGGGGTCGAAAAAGCCGCAAGTCGTGGCTCGCCCGCGACGCGCTCTGCTCGGCCTCGGCGCTGCGATCCCCCTCAGCGCCCGTCACAGCGAGCGCGGCCGAGATTTTTGCGGACGGCTTTGTGCAACAGCCACGACGGCCAGCAGGCGCCCGTCCGGTGCCGAGACACAGCGCTGGTTGTCGTCCAACGCGAGCGTCCGCGCAACCGCCGCCGTGACGCTCGCTCGATGGCGAAGGCGGTAGCGCGGCGAGCGGCGAGGCGAGCGAAGCCTTCCTTGAGCCCCACTCGTAGGGGACTCATTCAGCCTTGCGGTAGGTGCAGGCCGGCGATCCTGTTGATCATCTTGACGAGGGCTGGTTCTACGTCGAGTTCGAGCGGGGGATGCCCCGGCACGGAGATGGTTGGCAGGAAGCTCTCGCCGCAGGCGTAGGGTTGGCCTTCGAGAGTCGCGAGCGCGACCGCAGTGGGCTGTTCAGCGAACGTCAACACGAAATTGCCTGCGGCCATAGCTTCCGGCTTCTCGGATGGACAACTGAACTCTGCGCCTTTGTCTTCGAAGACCGGGATCGAGTTGACGAGCGCGACCAGTTCTTGCACGAGGGAGGGGTTAGAGATGATCGCCGAGCTCGGGCCGACGTTGCGCTTCGCTGGGAAGGTGTTGGTGATCGTGATCACATGAACGTTCGTGCCGAGGAGCGAGTAGCTGGGCCGGACCCCCTCCCACACGGCGCGGCCTTCCAAGCGAATCACGAACCGACCGCCTGTCGTCCGTGCGATATAGACGGTCAGCGCTCGGCTACGCAACACGTCGCTGGCCGGGGGAAGCGTGAATTCTTGACTCCAGAATTCGACTTTCTCGTGGCGCTGGATTTCCGAGAGCGTATTCGGGCCGGGCGGGCCCACGGGCCGAGGCGAGGTGCCCGCGGTCGATTCCCCCTGCGCTTTCGCATCGTGCGGCAGCCGCGAGCGGACGTAGGCCAGGATGGCTCGTGGTGTCGACCTCGTGACCCAGAGCGTCGCGTGCGCCTCTAGCCGGAAGTTTTCACGACTTCAGCCCGAATCTGCTGGATTTGTGGGCTCGGGCTTCATTTTGGCGGGTCTGACGTAGCCAAAGTCTAGCCTTGACATTTGCGGCTAAGGCGTCTAGTA
>Ga0075522_10003650_pt1 | contig 11181 bp, 9 predicted proteins | sample NGEPerA_FD_74796 | JGI IMG/M metagenome (GOLD analysis project Ga0075522, IMG submission 74796) | Arctic peat soil microbial communities from the Barrow Environmental Observatory site, Barrow, Alaska, USA - NGEE PermafrostL2-A | ecosystem: Environmental > Terrestrial > Soil > Wetlands > Peat ... | reverse complement strand
CCTATGGAGCGGATAATCGGTCTAATCTATAGGAAGGATAAAGCGCTGTCGAAGGCGGCGCTAGGGTTTATTGAAGTAACGCTGACCTACGCGGCAGCGGGCACGGTTCCAGTGAAACGCGCGGGCGCGGAACGCTCCGCGCCCAGGGCAGTGCCGATCGAAGGTTAGAGGGCGATAGTATGCAACGTGTAACCGTGAGGACCTCGACGATCTTCATTTCCAAGGGCGGACGGACGCGCGTCTACCGGTCCGTGGACGAAGTGCCCCAGCCGCTGCGCAAGGAGCTTGAAGATTCCACCAACGGCTTTAACTCCGCCACAATCCTGATTGCCGACCGGCGTGGACGCGCGGAAATCGTGCGAGCCCTAAACGGACTGCCCTCTACGTTGCGCAGCCGCCTGGCTTCGTCATTGGCGCCGGCGAAAAAAGGTCCTGCTGTGGACACACCAGCCGCCTCGCCGGCCGAGACGCCCACAGGCGCCGGAGCGTTCCTGCAACGGAATTGGCTGGAGATCGGGCTGCCGATCGCGGTGGGCCTGATTATGTGGGCGGCGTTCAACTACCGCTAACGCTTCAAACCCGCCGAATCGCCGGTTACGGCGCATTCGGCTCCAGCGGCTTCTTTGGGTTGATGATTTTTTGCGCTTCGCTCGTCGTCATGCGGAACATCGCGACTCCTGCATACGCCACGAGCGCCAGAATCGCGCCTATTAAAGCCCATCGCGGAAGCCGTGGGGGGCGAAACCTCGCCCGTTCCCGAAGCCGGCGGCGTTCGGAAACCGCCAGGTGCTTTTTGAATCGAGTCGACATTCGCTAGTTATTTATCGTCGATCCGTATCTCGCCGATAGGCAGAATCAGGACTAAAATCAAATTATCAATGCGGCGAATTCTTGCGCTTGCGCTCACATCGGCTGCCATTTGTGCAGCCCAGCAAGGTGCGCAGCCAGGGACCTCTGGTCCCACGTTTAATAAAGACGTTCTTCCGATCTTCCAGCGCCGCTGCCAGGTGTGCCACCGGCCCGGCGAAATCGGACAGATGCCGCTGATGACGTATGAGGGTTCGCGCCCGTGGGCGAAGGCGATTAAGGCGGCAGTAGTCGCTAAGAAGATGCCGCCGTGGTTTGCCGATCCGCGGTATGGACATTTTCGCGACGAAAGAATTTTGAGCGATCTCGAAATTCGCACGATCAGTGCGTGGGTGGATGCCGGTGCTCCCGAAGGCGACGCGAAGGACAAGCCGAAGCCGCTGCCGTGGCCGGAGGGCTGGAACATCCGCGCCGATGAAATTTTTCAGATGACAGAGCCGTATGCCGTGCCCGCCGAATATGCGCTGGCATACGTGTACATCGTCATCCCGACCGGCTTTGTGCGAGACACGTGGGTGACGGCGGCGGAGATACGGCCGGGCAATCGGGCCGCAGTGCATCATGCGCTGGCGGTGATTCGTCCACCGGGCTCCACTTGGATGCGGGAGGCGAAGCCGTTCGTGCCCTACATTCCGCCGGCGAATTCGACGGACGCCTCCGCGCAGGCGACTCCCGATGCGAAAGATCCGCGGGCGGATCCGTCGGCGTTCGATTATGAACTGCTGACGGCGTACGCGCCCGGCGCGCAGGCGGAGCGGTTTGACGGAGATCATTCGGCCAAACTGATTCCCGCGGGCAGCGACATCGTGCTGCAGATGCACTACACGCCTTATGGCAAGAAAGTGTTGCCGGATCAGACGCGCCTGGCGATGGAGATGGCGGCGCAACCGCCGCAGAAGCGCTTCATGTCCGCCGTGATGAATAACGCGAACTGGACGATCCCTCCGGGCGATCCGAACTATGAAGGACACGGACGGCTAACGTTCGGCGAGCCGGTGGAGCTGGTGTTCCTGCAACCGCACATGCATTTTCGCGGCAAGGATATGACGGTGCGCCTGGTGTATCCGGCAACGAAGGACGGGCCGGGCAAAACGGAGACGCTCCTGAGCGTGCCGCATTACGACTTCAACTGGCAGACCATTTATTATCTGAAAGAGCCGCTCAATCTTCCGCCAGGAACAAAGGTGGACGTGACGGCGCATTGGGATAATTCGGCGAATAATCCCGCCAATCCCGATCCGACGAAGACTGTGCGGTGGGGCGACCAGAGCTGGGACGAGATGCTCAGCTTACCCATGGGCGTGATCATCGATCGTTACTGAAGACCGGTATTAAGAACGCTCTTGGAAAACGCTTGATCGTTATCGGGGCTAGAGCGAAACTATGCCGCGCTCCCCGTTAGGGCCGGCGCCGAGACCCTCGCGAAACTTTGATCCAGGCAGCACAAAAACTGATCCACGTCGGACTTCTGAATGTTCAGCGGCGGCGAGAGGCGGATCACGTTGCCGTAGAGTCCGCCCTTGCCGATCAGGATTCCCGCATCGCGCGCCGCTTCGAGCACGCGTGCGGTTTCCGCGGGCGCCGGAGTTTTTGAGTCGCGGTCGGTGACCAGCTCCAACGCCTGCATCAAGCCCATGCCGCGCACGTCGCCGATCAACGGATATTTCTTTTGCAGATCTTCCAGGCCGGCGCGCAAATAAGCGCCAGTCGAGGCGGCGTTGACCGCCAGATTTTCTTCCTCGATCAAATCGAGCACAGCCTTCGCAGCAGCGGCGGGAAGCGGCCCGCCACCGAAGGTAGAAATCGTCAGGCCCTTGATGCTGTTGGCGACCTCTGCGCGCGCGGCGGTCAGGCCGATGGGTAGTCCGTTCGCTAGGCCCTTGGCGCTGGTGATCACATCGGGTGTAACGCCCCAGTGCTCGATTCCCCACCAGCGATTGCCTGTCCTTCCCCACGCAGTCTGCACTTCATCGCTAATAAAGATGCCGCCGTGTTCGCGCACGATCGCCGCGACGATCGAGAAATATTCCTTGGGCGGCGTGATGAATCCGCCGACGCCCTGAATGGGCTCGGCAATCATGCCGGCGACGCGGCCGGAGGTGGTGGTCTGGATGAGCTCCTTCACGTCCTGCGCGCAGCGAACGTTGCAGCTCGGATACGTAAGGCCGAAGGGACAGCGATAGCAATAGGCATTGTGCGCGAAGACGATGCCGGGTTGGGTGGCGGGTCCCAGGCGCCAGGTGCCGTGTCCGGTAGCCGCCATGGCGAGCGACGAACGACCGTGATAGGAGTGCCGCAACGCGATGATCTCGGACGAGCCCGTATAGCAGCGCGCGGCGAGGATAGCCGTCTCGTTGGCCTCGGTGCCGCTAGTCGTATAGAAGGACTTCCAACCGGGTTCCGGCGCGATGGAAGTGATCTTTTTCGCGAGCGCCGCCAGTGGCTCGTTCGCGAACAGCGTCGAGCTGTGTACTAGCATATCAGTTTGCTTGTGAATCGCGGCGCTGACCTTATCGTTGCAATGGCCGACGCTCACCGTGACAATGCCGCCGAAAAAATCGAGATATTGGCGGCCGTCGGCATCCCAGACGAACTGATCCTTCGCGCGTGCGAGTACAAGCGGCTCCGCAAAGTAATGGAAGACTGCCGGGAAAAGGCATTCCTGATGGGCGAGAAGGATTTCGTCTTTTGTCATAGAGCTTTGCTGTCTTCTTTAGAGTATGCGCAGATTCTGTTCCACCGACAACCTGCCACAATAGTTTGCGGAGGCAAGTATGGCAATTGCGGATGTTTCCGTGGGAATCGATGTAATCAACCATTGGATCGGCGGCAAGCCGGTGGCGTCCAAATCGGGCCGAAGTGGAGACGTGTTTAACCCGGCCACTGGTGAAGTGCGAGCGAGCATCGGTTTCGCCGACGCTGCCGAAGTAGATACCGTGGTCGCCTCGTGTTTGCGTGCGTTTCCCGAATGGCGTGCCACGGCGCTGTCGCGCCGCTCCGAGATTCTGTTCAAGCTGCGCGAACTTGTAGACGCGAATCGGCGAAAGCTCGCCGAGCTGATCACGTTGGAGCACGGCAAGACCGTGGCCGACGCGATGGGCGAGGTGGCGCGAGGTCTCGAAAATATCGAATTCGCCTGCGGCATCCCGAATCTGCTGAAGGGCGGCTTTTCCGAACAAGCGAGCCGCGGCATCGATGTCTATCAGATCCGCCAGCCGCTGGGCGTGGTGTGCGGTATTACACCGTTCAACTTTCCCGCGATGGTCCCCATGTGGATGTTCGCGAACGCGATTGCCTGCGGCAACACATTTATCCTGAAGCCTTCGGAAAAAGATCCCTCGGTAAGCCTGCTGATCGCTGAGCTGTGGAAGCAGGCGGGCCTGCCCGACGGCGTGTTCAACGTGCTGCAGGGCGATCGCGTGGCGGTCGATCGGCTGCTGGAGCATCCCGACGTGAACGCCGTGAGCTTCGTCGGTTCGACGCCGGTGGCGAAATCGATTTACGAAACCGCGACGCGCAACGGAAAGCGCGTGCAAGCCTTGGGCGGCGCGAAGAACCATATGCTGGTACTGCCCGATGCGGATGTCGCGATGGCGGCGGATGCGGCCATATCCGGGGGCTATGGATCGGCTGGCGAGCGCTGCATGTCGATCTCGGTCGTTGTGGCCGTGGGCGATATCGCCGAGCCTTTGATCAGCGCGATCCGCGAACGCATTCCGAAAATCCGCATCGGCCCGGGAATCGAGGAAGGTAACGAAATGGGACCCCTGGTGACGCGCGAACATCGCGATCGCGTGGCGTCATACGTCGCCGGAGCAAAGGCCGAAGGTGCGGAGGTCGCCGTGGACGGCCGGAACGATGCCGTGAGTCAGCGAAAGGGCTTTTTCCTGGGAGCATCGCTGCTGGATCGCATCAAGCCCGGCATGCGCTGCTATGACGACGAGATTTTCGGCCCGGTGCTGGGTGTAGCGCGCGTCGCGACCTATGCCGCCGGGCTCGATCTGATCAACAAGAATCCGTTTGGCAACGGCGTCGCGATTTTCACGCTCGATGGTGGCGCGGCGCGGCAGTTCCAATTCGATGTGGACGCGGGAATGGTCGGCATCAACGTGCCTGTGCCGGTGCCTGTCGCCTATTACAGTTTTGGCGGATGGAAAGCGTCTCTATTCGGCGATCTACATATGTATGGTCCTGAGGGCGTGCAATTTTATACGCGCGCCAAGGTGGTGACCAGCCGGTGGCCCGATCCGGGAACCAGCAAAATCGATCTGGGGTTCCCTCAATCGCGTTAGGCGATTTGCACGCCGCCAAAACGGAGATGAAAAGCGTTGACGAGCTATTTTCGCTAAAAGGCCGCGTGGCGATCGTCACGGGTGCGTCGCGCGGCTTGGGGAAAGAAGCCGCCGAAGCGCTGGCCGAGGCCGGGGCAAGCGTGGTGCTGGCGGCCCGGCGCACGCAATGGTTAGAGCCCACAGCCAAGGAATTCGAAGATCGCGGCTTCGAGATTTTGGCATGCACATGCGACATCGCCGACGAAGCGCAGGTGCCGGGCGTCGCCGCGCAGACGCTGGAGCGTTTCGGACGGATCGACATCCTCATCAACAATGCGGGCGTTAGTTGGGCGGCTCCGTTCGAGGAAGCGACGGTGGAATCCTGGAATAAAGTGCTTGCGACGAACGTGATCGGCACGCAGCTAATGACACGGTCTGTACTGCCTGCGATGCGCAAGCAGGGTTACGGCAAGATCGTGAACGTGGCGTCGGTGATGGGCTTGGTCGGAGCGCCAAAGGATATTTTGGAAGCCTCAAGCTACACGGCAAGTAAGGGCGCGGTCATTGCGTTGACGCGGGAACTGGCCGTGAATTATGCGGCGGAGGGAATCCGCGTAAATGCGATTGCGCCAGGATTTTTTCCCACGCGGCTCGCGTCGGCGGTGATCGATCGCGCGGGCGAACGCATTCGTGCGCTCACGCCGTTGGGTCGTGTGGGCGAAGAGGGCGATCTGAAGGGCGCGATTTTGTTTTTATCCGCGCCTGCGTCAGACTACATCACGGGCCAGGTGCTGGCGATCGATGGCGGCATGACGGCTGCATAAATTTTCTAAGGGATCATGCGAACCAAGGAACAGTACATCGAGAGCCTGCGCGATGGGCGCGAGGTTTATTATCGGGGCGAGCGCGTTGCAGATGTTACTCTGCATCCGGAATTGCGGTTAGCCGTAACGCACGCAGCCATCGATTACGAGATGGCGCACGATCCGGCATGGAGGCACCTCGCCGTAGAGGGCGAGGGCAGCGCGGCCTATAGCAGCTATTTCAAGCTGCCGAAATCAAGCCAAGACCTGCTGCATCGCAGCGAATTGATCGAGGCCGCAACCACGTTGGGCGGCACGCTGGTCGTGCTGGTGAAGGAAATCGGCACCGATGCGCTCTTCGCGCTGCATCTGGTAGCGCATGAAATGGACGCGAAGAAAGGGTCGGGGTATTTGGATCGCGTCCGGCGATTTCACGATCACGTCAAGAACAACGATTTGGCGATGGCCGTCGCGCAGACAGACGTAAAGGGCGATCGCTCGAAAGGACCGCTGGAACAGGAGCATCCGGATTACTACCTACGCATCGTGGGCGAGACACCGGAGGGCATTATCGTGCGGGGCGCGAAGGCTCATACGTCGGTATCCATCAACAGCAATGAGCTGATCGTGCTGCCGACGCGCGCGTTGAAGCACGATGAAGCGGCGTACGCCGTGGCGTTCGCGATTCCGATGAACACGAAGGGGCTGAAGCTGATTACGAGTCCTTACGGCGCGCATCACGACGATTCGAACTTCGATGCGCCGCTGGCGTCGAAGCATCGCATGATGGAAACACTAACGGTGTTCGACGACGTGCTGGTGCCGCACGACCGCGTGTTCCTCAACGGCGAGTGGGAATTTGCAGGCGAACTCGCTAAAACGTTCGTGGAGTTTCATCGCTTCACGGCGATTTCCTATAAGCTGCCCTTGGTTGACGCGCTGGTGGGCGCAGCGCTGCTGATGACGCACTATAACGGCCTGGAGCGCGCCAAGCATATTCAGGAGAAGCTGGCGCGGCTGATTGCGTATGCGGAAACGCTGCGCGCGCTGATTCGGCTCGCTGCGTTGGACCATCACACGGGGGCGTTAGGCATCGCTATCCCGAAGACGCTGGTGGTGAACATGGCGAAGCTGCACTTCGCGACGAATTTCCACCAGATGCTGGCGTACGTGCAAGACATCGCGGGAGGGCTGATCGCGACGGGCCCGGGCGAGGCCGATCTGCAGAACGAGGAAACCGGCAAATGGGTGCGCCGCTATCTGGGGGCGCGCAAGGGCGTTAAGGTGGAAGACCGGCTGAAGGCGATCAACCTGGTGAAGGAACTAACGGCAACGGATTTCGCGGGATATCAAGCGGTGCTTGCGATTCACGCCGAAGGATCGATTGAAGCGGAGAAGCTGGCGATGGCGCGTGAGCACGATTCAGAGCGCTGTATCAGCCTCGCAAAGATGCTCGCCGGAATCACGCGCCCGTGACGCGCCCGGCGAAATAGCCGATCACGCACATCAGGACGACGCAAAGTATTTGAGGAAGCGCCAGATCCATGGTCCTTTCATCGGCAGGCGCGCCAAAAAGTATAGCTCCTGCTACACTAAGGCCCGCCCTTTAGGAGGGGCAGAGGATGTCTTTTCTCGCATGGCTCGTTCTAGGTTTGATCGCGGGTTTTATCGGGAGCAAAATCGTCAATAAACAAGGCGAAGGGATGATTCTTGACATCTGCCTGGGCGTCGTGGGTGCTGTGGTCGGCGGCTGGCTTGCTGGGTTCCTGGGCTGGGGCGGCGTGTCGGGTGTGAATCTTTACAGCATCGGGGTTGCTGTCGTCGGCGCCGTGGTTGTGCTGGTGGCATACCACGCGATTCGTAGAGCCGCCTGACGGTTTCACGAGTCGCGCGTGCGCGCTAGCATGGATGAACGATGACGAGACTCGGGCATTGGATTTTCCTCGCCGCATTTGCGTCAACTGCTTATTCGCAGTCGCAGGCCGTTCTGTATGAAGGCGGACGTTTGATTTTGGGCGACGGCGGCGCGCCCATCGAGAATGGCGCTTTTCTCGTACAGAACGGGCACATTCGCGAGATCGGCAATCGCGGTTCGATTGCGCTGCCCACGGGCGGGGCTCGCGTCGATCTCACGGGCAAGACCGTGATGCCTACGCTGATCAATGTGCATGTGCACATCGGGTATGAAGGCTACACATCCTGGGGCGCGAAAGATTACACGCCGCAGAATGTACTGGATCACTTGGAGCGCGAGGCGTTCTACGGCACGGGCATAACGCAATCGGTAGGCAGCAGTCCTACGGACGCGTCGATTGAGTTTCAGCGTGATCAAGCGGCGGGGGAATTTCCGCTCGCGTCCCGATTTTTCTTCATGCCGGGGATGGCGCCGCCGCATGGCGGTCCCGATGAAGTGCTGCGTGAGGCGACCACGGAGACGCACGCCATCTACGAAATCTCGACGCCGGAAGAAGCGCGCGCGGCCGTGCAATCGATGGCCAAGAAGAAGCTGAAGCAGGTGAAGATTTGGGTGGACGACCGGCGCGGCACGTATCCGAAGATGACGCCAGAGGTTTTCGAGGCGGTCATTGACGAGGCGCATAAGCATCGCATGTTGGTGAATGCGCATGCGACGACATTGGCCGATCAAAAAGCGGTGGTGCGCGCGGGCGCCGACGTGTTGGTTCACTTAATTCAGCGGGAAAAAGTGGACGATGAGTTGATTGCGTTGCTCAAAGAAAAGAAGCCGTATTGGGCCACCGTGATTGGGCTCGGCGATCCCACGGCAGTGTGCCAACCGGATCCGTTCTTTGAACAGTCGCTGCCGCCGGATTTGGTAGCATCCATCCGCATCAATCGAGATCCAAAACCACTCACGGCGAACTGCGCCGCGCCAACGGCGGTTTCTGAAGTGCGCGAGGCGATTATCGCTTACAATTTTCCGCGAATGATGGCGTCGGGTGTACGCGTGGTGCTCGGTACAGACACGGGGATCGAGCCGGGGCATACATTCGGCTCGGGCGAGCATGTGGAATTGGCGCGCTGGGTTCAACTGGGAATGTCGCCGCAGGATGCGATTGTCGCGGCGACCTCGCGGCCGGCGGAGTTGCTGGGGCTCAAGGACAGCGGAACGCTGGCGGCCGGAAAGCGTGCGGATTTTATGGTGCTGGATGCGAATCCGCTGGAGGATATCAAGAACACGCGGCGGATTTCGAGCGTTTATCTGGGCGGCGTAAAGCTGGATCGAGAGGCGCTGCTGGCGCAGTGGAAAAAGCGGTTCGCAGGAAACTAGTTTACAGCTGCAATTTAAGGATGGTTTTGCGTGGCAAGCCAACTATCAAATGAAAACGGGATCCCTGCCGACAGCACATCGGATAGGTACCCCGAATAGCGATACCGTGCGATGGCAGTCATTGCGAGTAGCCTAAGCGAATCCGCATCCAGATCGCCGACCGTTTTAACGCCCGCTAAGAGGTCGGTTGATGGGCCCCCGAGTTCGGCCCTTAGCTCTTTGGCCCAGGCCTCAAGTTCCGAACTGCCGGGCATGATCCCGCGTGCCTTCATTTCCGCAACGGTTCTCGCTACATATGCCTGCGCGATCTCCTTTTGGACTATCAGGTCGGCGGATGTGGGAGCTTTAGCAGACTCAATCGACAGTTCCTGCTGGTCCAGCACACCTTGATACAACCTGAAATCGATTTTTGGAGAATGCTCCATGGACGTGATTTCCGTATCGACGCCGAAAATCCACCGAAGCAATCTCAGCTGTTCGCACCAATTGATAGCTTCGCCCTGCTGTTCGATTGTCCAACCGCCATCTTGCGTCGTGACCAAAGCTAGTTCCGCGGATTCAAGTTTTTCCCACAGACGGTGCGCCCGTAGGAAAGCATTCTGATTTTGTCTCGTCACAACCTCAGCTCCAGGCGGAAGTTCGTGAGTGCTCAGATACGCTTCGCTTCCGGCCCGTGCCAAGAGCGATCCGATGATTTGTAGGCGTTCCGCCAGATACCCGCGCAAGGGTCCAGATTCGGCATTTTCAAGAGGACGTTGTGGAGTGTTACCCGTTATTGAAAATTCAAGCAGATTATCGTCGCGACGATTTGATCTTGTGATTAAAAAGCGAACCAGCAACGCACCCAGGGCCGGGACGATCAGGAAGACGGCCGCCGGTTGACTAAAAGCCCAGACTAAATATGCAAGATAAGCTGCGATATATAGGAGCAGGAACGTGACTCTCCAAGCAAAGCTCCGGGCGCGTCTGTCTCGTGCGCTTCGCTGTATCGCGATCCAGTAGGTTTTCCAAAACGCCCGACGCCACATTTGCGCCTACCAGAAGATAGACTAGCAGTAGCGTGGCACAATACCGCAGCATCCGCGATATCGATTGGTCGCTGCTCGCGATTGCGCTTCTTATCGCTTCCATCGGCGTGCTGCAAATTTTTTCGGCGACGCACGACACGCGTTGGCAGGACGCGTGGTGGAAACAAATCATCTGGATTGCCGTCGGGCTCTCTCTGATGTGGGTGGCGACCGCCATCGACTATCACATGCTGCTGGCCCAGATTCCGTGGCTTTACGCGCTATCGATTACGGCCCTGATCGCGGTGCTGGCCGTGGGGCGACTGGTCTTTGGGTCGCGCCGCTGGATCCGCCTGGCCGGGTTTAATTTCCAGATCTCCGAGTTCGTCAAGTTGGTGATAATATTAGTGGTAGCGAGGTATCTCTCGGAGCTGAAACGCGACGAGGTGAGCGTTCGCGACCTTTTGAAGTTAGGAGCGTTGGTCGGAATTCCGGCGGCCCTGGTGATGTACCAGCCGGATCTCGGCACGGGTTTAACTTACCTGCCGATTCTGGCGGCCGGAATTGTGATTGCGGGGATTCGATGGCGTTATTTGGCGGTGATCGCGCTGGCGGGCGTGTTGGTATTGCCCGTGGGCTGGCTGTTGCTGAAAGACTATCAGCGCGCGCGTCTGGTGACGTTTATCGATCCATCGAAAGACCCCAAGGGTTCGGGTTATCAGGTAATTCAGTCGAAGATTGCCGTAGGGGACGGCGGCGTTTGGGGCCGGGGCGTTACGCACGGCACACAGACGCAGTTACGGTTTTTGCCGGTGCCGCACACCGACTTCATCTTTTCGGCCTTCGCCGAGGAGCATGGCTTTATCGGCGTGTGTGTGGTTCTCGGTTTATATTTTCTTTTGCTCATGCAGATTGTGCAGAACGCGCAACGGGCTCCGGACCGG